>ENA-OSET01004120-OSET01004120.1-sediment-metagenome-genome-assembly--contig:-NODE-4120-length-13018-cov-11.348582_pt1 | contig 13018 bp, 10 predicted proteins | sample MGYA00237882_ERZ534229 | MGnify/ENA primary metagenome ERZ534229 (study PRJEB26408, sample SAMN06266212) | sediment metagenome | isolation source: Hudson Canyon methane seep mesocosm | place...
AAACCGTGAGTACGTTTACGTTTGATATTACTAGGCTGAAAAGTTCTTTTCATTTCACCAACTCCACTATATTAATTTCGGTATGCCATTTACGTCGAAAATATGCGACCTGACATTTAGCCGTGGAATTATAATGTTTTCGGGCACAGTAAGTCAATAAAATGTCGAGATAATTTATTAATGAAAAATAAATGTTGTGGATAAGTTTAATCGTCTCGCTGCAAGCAGTATACTACAGACTTTACCACCCCTCTTTATTACTTAAAGGAATTGCTGTGTCATCACCCTTGTGGGAAAAATGCTTGTCCCACCTTGAAGGTGAGTTATCAGCACAACAATTCAACACGTGGCTTCGCCCACTACAAGCAATCGAAACAAGTGATAGCCTACGCCTACTCGCGCCTAATCCCTATGTACAAGCATGGGTTCAAGAGAAGCTTGAAGATCAGATAAACCAGCTGTTAGGCGCATTAAGTCAGGGTAAAATAAGCACTGCAAGTATTGATGTAGGTAGTAATAAAGTTGAAACACCATCTGCTACAACAGAAACGAATAAAAAGCCGGCACAACATTCAGAACCGGCAAAAAGCTCTCCGATCAACCCTGCCTTTACCTTTGAGTCTTATGTAGAAGGCAAATCAAACCAGATTGCCCGAGCAGCGTCATTACATGTAGCCGAATCTCCTGGAACAAGTGGCTATAACCCACTCTTCTTATATGGCGGTACAGGACTCGGTAAAACACATTTGATGTTAGCAGTCGGTAATCAAATTAAAAAAGATAATCCTAAAGCCCGCGTCATGTATTTATCATCGGAACGTTTTGTTCAAGATATGATTACAGCCCTGCGTAATAATGTAATTGATAAATTCAAGTCACACTACCGTAGCGCTGATGCACTTCTTATTGATGATATTCAATTCTTTGCAAAAAAAGAACGCTCTCAAGAAGAGTTCTTCTATACGTTCAACAGCTTATTAGAAGGGCAAAAACAAATTATTCTGACCTGTGACCGCTTTCCCAAAGAAGTTGAAAACCTTGATGAGCGCTTACAGTCTCGTTTAGGTTGGGGGCTAACTATTGCGATTGAGCCACCTGAGCTAGAAACACGTGTCGCAATCTTGATTAAGAAAGCACAGCAAAACTTAGTCACACTGCCTGAAGATGTCGCGTTTTTCATTGCTCAACGAATTAAGTCTAATGTTCGTGACTTAGAAGGCGCTTTGCAACGCGTGATGGCTTTTTCTCGCTTTACAAATCAGCCCTTATCTATTGAAATGGCCCAAGAAGCATTAAAAGATCTCTTAGCCTTACATCAAAAACTGGTCACCCTAGATAGCATTCAAAAAACGGTAGGGGAATATTTCAAACTCCGCGTTTCAGATCTATTATCTAAAAAACGTACACGCTCCATTGCTCGACCACGACAAATTGCTATGGCATTAGCCAAAGAGCTCACCAATCATAGTTTGCCAGAAATTGGCGAAGCATTCGGAGGTCGAGACCATACCACCGTATTGCATGCTTGTCGCAAAGTTGCAGAATTAAAAGAAACAGATACCCGAGTCGCCGAAGACTACCGTAATTTATTAAGAACCTTATCTAGCTAAGCTGAGAGACTAATCATGCAATTTACCGTTAGCCAAGAAACAATTGCCCGCCCATTACAATTAGTTTGTAGCATTGTCGAACGTCGCGCTACATTACCGATTTTGTCGACAATTTTATTGCGTGCGCATGGCAATCAGCTATCGATGACCAGTACCGATATGGAATTGGAGATGATTGCTACCTTGCCTGTTGCTGTTGATCAAGAAGGTAAAACAACCGTGTCAGCCCGTAAGTTTCTTGATATTTGTCGCGCCATGCCTAGCAATGCCACCATCAGCTTTAAGGCTCAAGATAATAAAGCCGTTGTCCGCGCAGGGAAAAGCCGCTTCTCTCTTTCAACATTACCAAGTGAAGACTTCCCCGACAGTGAAGGGGCAAACTATCTAAATGAAATTAGCCTGCCACAATCGGCATTAAAATCATTATTAGATGAAACAAGCTTCGCCATGGCCAGTCAAGATGTGCGCTATTATCTCAATGGTTTATTGCTTGAACGTGAAGATACTATCTTACGTGCCGTTGCCACAGATGGTCATCGCTTAGCACTCGGCACTCTAACGACCTCATCACCAGTAGCAGAAAAAAGTAATATTATTGTTCCCCGTAAAGCAATTATGGAACTGGGTCGTCTATTAAATGATAGTGATGAAAACGTCACCATTGCTTTTAGTAATCAGCAAATCAAAGTTGAACTACCCGATCTTCACTTCACCTCTAAGTTAATCGATGGTCAGTTTCCCAACTATGAACGCGTATTACCTCTGAACGGTGATAAAGAAGTGCTCGCCGATCGAGAACAGCTAAAACAAGCCTTATCTCGTGCCGCTATTTTATCGAATGATAAACATCGTAGCGTACGAATTAACCTTGAGTCTGGCTTACTTAAAGCAACAGTTACCAACCAAGAGCAAGAAATTGCTGAAGAAGAGATTTCTGTCGATTATGACGGAGCCTCATTAGAGATTGCATTCAACAATGCCTATTTGCTCGATCTGCTCAATGCCATTCCTGATGACAAAGTCAAAATGATCTTTAGTGATGATAATAGCAGTGTCCTCATTACACCGGCTGATGAAAAGCTAGAACGTCAGTATGTTGTCATGCCAATGCGTCTATAGGGTCGGATTTATGGCTGGTGGATGGTCTAAAGATGGTGCAGTTCAAGATCAAATAGACGCCAGCGTGGAAGATGCCGTTAGCTTAGCCCGCAGTCAATTACCACAAGGCGAAAGCCTAAGTCACTGTGAAGAGTGTGACAAAGTAATTCCAAAAGCACGCAGACAAGCGATTATCGGTGTACGCTTATGCGTGCCCTGTCAGACTGAGTTCGATGAAGAGCAAGAAAAACAAGGCAACTTCAACCGTCGTGGCAGCAAGGGAAGTCAACTAAGGTAGTTACGTTCTAATGTAGGTTGGACTTTAGTCCAACGTGTCGGGTTAAAACACCGACCCACAGCTTAAAGCATTCGTATGATGGAGCCTCGCGCTTAATGCTTTAACTCACCCATAACCACTTGCTTATCAATAACTTTCTTCACAACATCTAGATAATAATCTTCACGGAACTCTTCAATAACCCGTTTCACATCATCTTCATCAACACCACTGCCTAATAAAACTTCCTCTGTTAATCGTAGACTGGTTTCCAAGGTCTCCGATACCGTTGTTGTTGCACCTTGGGTGATTAGGTTTGCACAATGTAGACGGTCTCTAGCCCGTGCATGAATTGGCATATCAACATAGTATTGTCGAACTTGGGTTACTAGTCTATTCACTCTTTCAGGATCTTCAAGTGCAATCACTAACATTTTGGCATGATCTGCCCCTGCTGACTGTAAGACCTTTACTTGACTCGCATCCCCAAAGAAAACAGGAAACCCCTGAGCTCGAGCACTTTTTACGCGATCCTGCTTCAAATCCAATGCAATGTATGGCACTCCTGCAGCACCCAATAAAGCACCAATCCGAGCACCCACACGACCAAAGCCGGCTATGATCACATGTTCCTCTGATTCATCAACAAACTCGGCATACTGCTCTACGCCTGTCAGATCTGGTTTATAAAACTTCAACAACCATACATTGGCAAGCTTAACGACAAATGGGGTAAGCACCATTGTTAAAGTAATAATTACTATCATCATCTGGCTGAGGGTTGTCTCAATGACACCGGCCACCGCTGCAAAGCCAAGCATGACAAAACCAAACTCACCACTCTGGGAGAGGAGAACGCCTGTTTGCAAAGCAACATCATGACGCGCACCACTTATTCTTGACAAGGCATATACAACAGTAGCTTTGATCACCATTAACCCTACCGCCAATAAGATAATTAGACCTAACTGATCCCATAGCAGGCCAAAATCAATTCCCATTCCCACCGTCATAAAAAACAGACCTAATAAGATCCCTCTGAAAGGTAAGATATCTGCTTCAATTTGATGTCTAAAATGAGATTCGGCCAACATAACCCCTGCCAAAAAGGCACCTAATGCCATCGATAAACCTACCGACTCCATGATCCATGCAACACCCAATACCAATAACAAAGCAACGGAAATAAAGACTTCCGGATCTTGACTGGCAACTATTCGTCCTAACAATGGATTCAATAAATATCGACCCGCAAGCAAGAGTGCAATAATAACCCCAATGGCATAAAGAAAGTTAAACTCGCTAGCAGCAGCACTAGCCTCTTGCTCAGCCAAGAAAGACACCAAAGCTAATAAAGGCACAACGGCAAGATCTTGCAATAGCAAAATAGAAAAGGACATCCGTCCCATAACGGTAGAGATCCCTCCTCGCTCAGAGAGCAGCTTCAAACAAAATGCTGTAGAGGATAAAGCGAGTCCAAAACTCACAACAATGGCTGAACTTGATGAAAGACCGCAGGCAATGGCTATAGAAAAGAGAATTGCCGCTGTAATCAATAACTGTCCCAAACCGAGGCCAACAACCATTTTCCACATCTGCAATAACTTTTCAGGCTTTAACTCTATCCCAAGAATAAAAAGTAGAAAAATAACGCCAAACTCAGCCAAATGACGGATCTCATCTAACTCCGTGATAATGCCCAAGCCCCATGGACCAAGAACGACACCTGCCGTTAAATAGCCTAAAATTGCACCTAAACGAATAGCATGGAAGACCGGCACAATAACAACTGTCGCCAATAGTAATGCCAAAATATCAAAAAGGTAGTGAGTACCTGCTCCGCTCATAGTTGCTTATATCTCTTAAAAAATTTAAACCGGTAGCTGTTCTTGTTCAAGCATGACCGCTAAGCCTTGCTTATACATATCAGCCACTAACTCATCCTTACCATCTGCCGCCAAGACTTCAGCCAACACCTGATAAGTTTCTCCTCGTGGTCCACAGTCTAAACTAGATCGCAGATATTCCTCAGATTTTGCCCATAATTTATTTGTCTGAGCCAATCGGCCTAATGTTAATAATAGCCATGGATTATCTTCTCGGTTTTTTAACCACTTTTCAGCTGTTGCTAGGCGCTTAAGCTCGTGATCACTCTGTGTAATGATGCCATATTGGTACACAAGTGAGTCATTCCACTGCTTATGTAAGAAGCCTTCTATTAGCGTGCTTGCCTGCCCTTCATCACCTTGTTGAATCAAGCCCGACGTATAGGTTTTCAACAACACCTCTGTCTGTCGAAGCTTATTAGGCAACGCTTTCCAAACAGCGTCCATTAAAGGCCAGTCTTGTTTTGCAATAGCAGCCTGCAATTGACCGGCAGAAGCATCACTTGATAAGAGCTTTACATCAGAAGCAGGCAATACATGGCGTTTACGTAAATCAGGTAACACATCTTGCACGCTCTGCCATTGGTTCATATCTGAATATAACTGCTGCAATAACTGTAATACATAAGGATGCTTTGGTGATACTTCACGCAAATGCTGCAAGGTCGCTAAAGCCTGCTCCTTTTGACCCGTCTCAAGTTGCAACTCAGCTTGAACAACACCCACAGCGACATCTGCACCTTCTGTTGTTTCATGTGCTAAACGAAGATAGTTATCCCGTCGCTCAGAAGCATCTTGCTTTTGGGCTGCGCGTGCAGCTGCTAAATAATGCAATAAAGGTGTTTCACTATTTGAGGCATGACGAAGCAATAAACGCTCAGCCTCTGCCCAACGACCTTCCTCCAGTGTAATCAAACCTCTTGTCAGTGCTCGCCCCGCTCTTTTATGGCGCTGAGACAAATTCCATGTAGCCAACTTTTTTGGTGCTTGCTTTAATAAAACAGTACTTCTCAACAGGATATAGCTAGCGACTAGTAGGATTAGAAAACCAACTGAAAACACAATCAATGACGTCTCTAAGCTCCAGCCACCATATTGCAGCAATACAAATCCTGGTTCAAAATCTGCTGCCCAAATTAAGCCAGCGCCTAACACCAGTGCCAATGCGATAATGAGTAAAGACTTCATCGTTCAAATCCTTTAACCCAGCTCAATGATGCTGATATATCGGGTAAAGAAACCTCTATATTTGTTGCTTGCAACTCAGTCAGCAATGCCAGCATGGCATCGCGCTCTTCTCCCACAAAGTACTGCTCTAACCATTGTGATGATGACGCTACACTCGACTCAAAAACAGACGCTTGATCACTTAATAAAGCAAAGCGAGCAGTTTCTATTTTCAGTCTTAAGTTTTGATATAAGAAATAACGTTGCTCAGGTACCAAAACTGCTGCGGCAGCATCTTGTTGATGACGAATCACCACCAGAGATTTAACTTCATGCCATGCTTGGTCAAGTGCTCCTTGCCAATCATCGGCTGTCGTAGTGGCATTACCCTCATCTTCTTCAAGTGGTGCAGCCATCAGCACCTGCAAACTATCAATAGTGTCTAAAGCACTTTGTAACTGTAATGCCATACCATCAACATCAACCTTAACAACCGAAGAAAGTGCTAATTGCTCATCTGCTAACAACGCTCGCAAAGGATGTAAGCGATAATCGGACAACGTTTCTATCCGCGTATCCGCCAACTCAATGGCCTCTTGAGCACCCACTACATCTTTAGCCAACAATACACGCTGATTAGCCACGTTCAGTAAGTATTCAACCTCAGCTAATGCCCAATACTGCTCAACATCACCTCGTGTAATCTGCTGGCTATCACTTAAAACCTGTAGTCTTTCAGCAAGCAATACTTGCTTCTCACCAACGCCCGCCAATTGTGATTTAAGGTTTATATCTGTTTCTTGTAGTGATTCGTTCAATTTAGAGGCAGTAGCAGAAGATTCCATTGCAGCTAATACTTGCTGATTTAAGGTTTCAGTGTCTTGTTTTTGCTGATTCCACAGCCAAAAAGAACCCACCTGCAAACACACTAAAATCAGTACGGCGATCCAAATAAAACTCGCTTTAGATTGTTTATCATTGGCTTCAACAGCTGCTGCTTCAGCTCCTTGAATAGCATCATCTTTCACATCCTGTTGCGTCGTTTTATTTTCCATTATTATATTTCCAATTTGATCAATTGTTCTAATACCGCATCATCACTCACGCTGGATGTCACCACAATATGTTGAAACCCTAACGACTCTGCATAGACTTTAATTCTCTCACTGACTACAAGCATCGGCTTATCTACTAATGTTTTCAAGCCTTTTTGCAGCAACTTACTTAAGTTTTTCACACCCTCAACACTTGTGCAAATAATACACTCGGCTGTTAATGCCTCTTGGCATTGCTCTTTTGATGGCTTTGGCAATGCCCTATCATAGACCTCGAGATACATTACCGAAGCACCTCGTTGCACCAAGGTATCAGCGAGCAACTCTCGTCCACCGTTACCACGAATGATCAACACCTTCTTGCCCATCATGTCATCAAACTCCGACATAACAAGCAAGCCTTCACTACCGATCGATTGAGCAGGTTGCACATCCACTCGCAAGCCATGCGCTCGCATACTTTCAGCAGAGCCGGCCCCCACCGAGATTAACTGTATCTGTTCAGCTAAAGGTTCTGTTAAAGCACTAACAAAATTAGCGACAGCATTTCGACTCACAAAAATAATCATATCCTGTTCTGATAGATTAATCTCAGGCCACATTTTTACATCGACAGGCACAATCTCAATGACAGGAAAAGCTATTGGCTGCCCGCCCGATACCATGATCATGTCACCTAGCTTCTTGGCTTGCTGCTGCGGCCGAGTGACAAGGACTTTAAGCCCATTTAATGAGCTACTAGCCACCATAGACATCAGCTAATATTTTATCTGCACCTTGAGACAACAAGTCTTCTGCCAAAGCGATGCCTAAGGCTTCTGCATTTTCAGCTTTACCACTGACTTCGGCTCGTAACATTTCACTACCGTCTGGGCGTCCCACCAAGCCTCTTAACCAAATATTGCCATTATCTAATAATGCATAACCAGCAATAGGCACCTGACAACCGCCAGCAAGGCGCTTATTCAGTGCACGTTCAGCACTTACCGTAATCCACGTGTCTGGACAACGAAGTGGCGCAATTAAGGCATTAATCTCATCGTCATCAACACGCGTCTCAATACCCACTGCGCCTTGCCCAATCGCAGGTAAGCTCTGCTCTGGCGAAAGCCCACTACGAATACGATCTTCAAATCCTAAACGTTTTAAACCCGCTGAAGCCAAAATGATCGCATCATAATCACCGGCATCAAGCTTTGCTAACCGTGTATTTACATTACCTCGAAGCGGTATTACTTCTAAATCTGGACGATCCGTTCGTAGCTGACATTCACGTCGTAAACTTGATGTGCCCACTTTTGCACCTTGTGGCAGCTCTTCTAATGATTGATATGTATTTGATACAAATGCATCACGAGGATCTTCTCGCGGACACACAACCGGCAAATGCAAACCTTCCGGAAACTCGACAGGCACATCTTTCATTGAGTGCACAGCAATATCCGCATCACCTGCCAACATACCTTGTTCTAATTCTTTAACAAATAAACCCTTACCACCAACTTTAGCCAACGGCACATCAAGAATTTTGTCACCTTGCGTACTCATTCTGACCAGCTCAACCTGTAAACCAGGGTGAAGCTTTATCAGCTCATCACGTACATATTCTGCCTGCCACATAGCGAGAGGACTTTTGCGTGTCGCAATTTTTACAATTCTATTTGTCATTTACTTTTCCAGTTTGGACTGTGCGCCACAGAGAAAATACTGCCCGACTTGCTCTAGGTGTTATTTGCATCTCTATGGTTTAATTTATCTATTAAATAGAATTCTATCATTTCTGCCATGATTCTCTACTAACCGCGTTATAATTCTCACTTTATTTCGACAATCTAAGATTTGAATTATGACCGCGCCTAAGAAAAAACTATCATCAGCTCGCCTAACACAGCCAACAAATGCCTTTGTTGAAGAGTTCACCGCATCGGTTCAATTTGACCAACGCATGTATCAACAAGACATTCAGGGTTCAATTGCTCACGCGACAATGCTTGCTAGTGTTGATGTTTTAACAGATGACGAACGCGACCAAATCATTGCAGGTTTAGAAACAATTCAAACTGAAATTGAAAATGGTGAGTTTGAATGGTCAATTGCACAAGAAGATGTGCATATGAATATTGAAGCACGACTTATTGCTGTCATTGGTGAAGTCGGTAAAAAGCTACACACAGGTCGCTCACGCAATGATCAAGTTGCAACTGATGTTCGCCTTTATTTGCGCGATATGATTGAACCAATCAGTTCTGAATTAAACCGCTTACAAGATGCATTGTTAACTGTAGCTGAGCGTGAAGCCGACACAATCCTTCCTGGTTTTACACATTTACAAACAGCACAACCTGTTACATTCGGTCATCATATGATGGCATGGTATGAAATGTTAGTACGTGATGCTGAACGTTTAGAAGACTGTGCAAAGCGCGTAAACTCATCACCGCTTGGTGCTGCTGCTTTGGCAGGAACAACCTTCCCGATTGATCGTGAGCTAACAGCAAAGCTACTTGGTTTTGAACGCATTTGCCTAAACTCCCTTGATGCCGTAAGTGACCGTGACTTTGCCATTGAGTTTAATAGTTTTGCCTCTATTCTAATGATGCATTTATCTCGCTTCTCAGAAGAACTGATTATCTGGTCATCGGCACAGTTTAACTTTGTCGACTTGGGTGATTCATTCTGTACCGGCTCATCCATCATGCCTCAGAAGAAAAACCCAGATGTGCCAGAATTAATTCGCGGCAAAACCAGCCGTGTCTACGGCAATATGTTTAATCTATTCACCTTGATGAAAAACCAACCTTTGGCTTACAACAAAGACAATCAAGAAGATAAAGAGCCATTATTTGACACAATCGACACATTATTAGGCTCTTTACGTGTTTATGCCGACATGATGTCTGCAATTACCGTTAAAGAAGACAGCATGCGACATGCAGCATTACGTGGTTATGCAACAGCCACAGATTTGGCGGATTACCTAGTTCGTAAAGGCGTGGCCTTCCGTGATGCCCATGAAGTCGTTGGCTTATCCGTAGCTTACGGCATTGAACATAATGTAGATTTATCAGAAATGAGCCTTGAAACACTGCAAGGTTTCTCCGACCAAATTACAGATGATGTTTTTGATGTGTTAACACTAGATGGCTCAGTGGCTGCACGCGACCACCTTGGCGGCACGGCACCAAATCAAGTGCGTGCAGCCATTAGGTATGCTCGTTCACAACGATAATAAAACAATACCTGTCGGAGCTGCTTCAGCCGCGAATGGGCTGTGATTCAATCACTAAACTGTATTTCTTTATAGGTCCTTTCGCAGCTAAAGCAGCTCCTACCAGAATTGTTCCAAACTCAGAACAAACAAAAAAGCGGCGATAATGCTCATTATCACCGCTTTTTTATGTCTGCAATTTAAACTATAGACTTAGAAGCTATAGCTTGCTCCAATCTCATAATGACGCTCTCTTCCTGGGAAGAATCGGTATTGACCAAACTTATAGTCTGCACGATCTGCATATTCTTCATCAAATACATTCTTAATTTGACCATGAATCACTAAGCCTTTAGCCACTTGAGTATTCATACGTAAATTAAATAAGTCATGACCATCATATTTAGACGTGTTTGCAGGATCAGCATAGTACTCACCCATATGGCTCCACTCTAATTCTGCCCGGCTATCTGTTTTGAAGTTCCAACCTAAACGAACATTTGCAATATGACGTGGTGCAGTATCGATATCATCGCCACTTATAATAGTATCAGACAAAAGTGACCCTTTTGCTTCATGATCAGAATCATACTCATGAATGGCATAGGTATAACTTGCCGCAATATCAAACTGATTTCCTAGCGGCATACTCACCATCGTTTCAATACCACGATGTTTTGTTTTTGCATCCGTCACACTATTTCCGAAAGTGTCTCGAAAGAAGAAATTCTTTTTCTTCATATAAAAAGCCGAAACCTCATAACTAAATCTTGTTTGTTCAAAAGTACCTCTGCTACCAATCTCTAAGCTGTCAGCTTTTTCTGAATCTGTTTCTCCAATAGATTGATCTTTTTGAATACGATAGAGATCTGTTGTTTGTGGTGCACGATGTCCACGAGATAAGTTTGTGTAAACACTATGGTTATCAGCTAAACGATAGACCAATCCTAGTTTTGGACTCCAGTCGTTAAATGTATCCTCACGATCTGCAGGACGTTGAAACAAACATGGTCCCGATACGATGGCGGGTGTCACGGAATGTTGGAAATTATCACACTGTGATGCACTTCCATCAGCTAAACCTGTTCCATCTGCCACATTATTATTATAATCATAATTTACGTAATCAAAACGCAGTCCCGTTGTTGCTCTTAACTTATCAGATAACTGCCATTCTGCATGAATAAAAGGTGAAATTGAAACAGCCTCAACATCATAATCATAATGAACGCCTTGTTGTCTTAGTTTGCCTCCAAAATAAGCATAGCTATCTCTTTCTTGAGTTTCTTTTAAGTGGCCATCTGTATATTCAAGGTCTGTTCCAACAATAACCTGATGACCTCCTTCTAAATCCATATAGTAAGATGTTTGCACACCCACACTATCATGACCATTTTCTTCAATCGCTCTTGAAGGCAAGTAATGCTGACGAAACTCCATTTCGGTAGAGCGAATATAGGGAGTGATACTTAAAGAATTACCATTTTCAAATTCATGATCCCAACGTGTTGATAAACGTACAGACCACCAGTCACGATAGCCATCTTCATCAAGGTTTGTTTTCATCAGAGAAGAGTCTTCGTACAAATGCTGTTCAGAACTTGCTAATGATTCGTTAGCACCACCATCTTCAGCATCTTCAGCTCCTAAAATAAAACCTGCTGTTTCTTGATTTGCATTAAATGTCGAGAAAACCGTTTTAAACGTATCGCCATTATCTGAAAAATAGTCATGTCGCAATGTTGCTTTTTGTTGTCCAAGGCTAGAGTCATCACGCCAGCCACCGTCATCTACACCACTAAAGCTAAAACGATATGCATGGGCACCAACAGTATCACTAACTGAGCCTTTAACTTTATAAAGGTCATCAGAACCCAACGTGACATCAACTTTACGCTCTAAGTCAGCTGATGGCGCACGTGTTAATACATTAAATAAACCGTGAACAGCATTTGAACCATATAAGGCACTTCCTGGACCACGCACAACTTCCATGCCTCCTGCTTGTTCAAAATGCGCTTCTGATAAACCTTGGTTATTTCCAAAAGAAGCCGCACGTAAAGGAATTCCATCTTCCATAAACAAAAAGGCACCGCCTGCTCCTGGACCAGTTAATACTGGAGAACGTAGTGCAACTGTCATTTCAACACCGTTACCACGTTGTAAGTTCATGCCAGGAATTCGTAATAATGTTTCTGAAATATGATCAGCATTCAGTAAGTCTATTTCTTCAACACTCACTTTCCCTGTATTTCCTGCTAAGTCCATTAACGATGTTTCAGATCGCGTACCTGTAACAATCAACTCATCGAGTGCAATATCACCGTCTGCAAACACGAGTGGCGTGACACATGAACTAGCCATCGCGACTAATAAAGAAACTTTTCTTACCGAGAACATTATAAACCTCTAATATACATAACAAATTTTAGGAAAGCATTCTCTCACAGTCGTGCAATAACAGCATCATAAAAATACTAAAAAGGTATTGAAATTGCGAGCTAAAGCCCCCATTTATGATCCAAATCAACTTATGTAGAAATAAAGTTCACTATGGAATACAAAGACTATTACAAAATCCTCGGCGTTGCTCGCGATGTCTCTAAAGAGGACTTAAAGAAAGCCTATCGAAAGCTGGCACGAAAATACCATCCTGATGTCAGTAAGGAGGCCAATGCCGAAGCAAAGTTTAAAGAAGTCGGTGAAGCTTACGAAGC
>ENA-OSET01004121-OSET01004121.1-sediment-metagenome-genome-assembly--contig:-NODE-4121-length-13018-cov-4.395410_pt1 | contig 13018 bp, 8 predicted proteins | sample MGYA00237882_ERZ534229 | MGnify/ENA primary metagenome ERZ534229 (study PRJEB26408, sample SAMN06266212) | sediment metagenome | isolation source: Hudson Canyon methane seep mesocosm | place: USA:Hudson...
ATCGTTCACTTAGCAAGAATCCATACATAATTTAAGTCCTTCTTAATTAATGTCTTTCTAATGTAACTTTGAGCAATGGCGTCCTAAAGGGCGGAGAACATAATACGGTCTAGACTAATAATGTATCGGCGTTTTGACTGTGCCTTTTTAGCCACTGCAATCACCACTACTTTCGGATTCAACTCCATCGAATCGTCAAAATAGTGTATAAGTTAGGCTGCTGGAAATATTTATCAGCAACACATGCTATTTATAATACCAAGCAGTCTGGCATGTTTTTGTTTGCAGAAGTTAATAAATTATTCCTTTTTAGGAAGTGAATCCAGTAGTAATTTAATTTATTTCTATCGTTCTTTCTTGAACACTATGATCGACTGCAGTTGGACACGGTAAACGTAATAAATTACCTTTTGATACCGTGAGCGCTAGCGTCTAGCTTAGACGCTAGGATATTTTTAATCCTAAAATAATGGCAGGTTCTGGTTTATTCTATTTTTGTGACCTCCAGATCCCATGTCTAAATAAGAAGAATGTACCAGTAAACCAAGCATGACTTAGAAGCGTAAAGGGACTTGCTAAATGTCCAACATTGATCCAGTCTTATAATGCACTTAACTTATATCTTGAGAAAAACCTTCCCTATGCCTACGGTACCCACCAGCACTTTGCAGCAGGTAAACTTTAAACTATACCTACTGACGATACTAATAGCCTGTTTCGGTCAAAACGTTCACGCCCAAATTTATAAATGTGAAGAAGCCAGCGGTAAACTAAATTTTCAAGATCACCCCTGCACAAAGGGCGAGACTAAAGAATTTACATTAAACAAACCCAATACCATGGATAAAAACAAGCAGCTTGATCGTTATAAAGTAAATTCAAAAAACACATCATCCAAGAAGAATAAGCAAAAAGAAAGTGCAGCTCATCCCAATGACACCCTCAACAAAGAACTGTGCGATGGCGCGCGAACCGCTTATAAAGCACAAGTAGCTGAAATTAAGGCCCGCTGCAAGAAAGGCCGTGAGACATTCTGTAATAACTCAGCCGAAGATATACAAAAAGAATGGGATCGTCACTATTTGAAAAAGCAGCGTGGCGATGTTTTTAGCCAGCCGACACAGCAGTGGCATGCGTTTCATCAAAATGGTGGCGCGCCTATTTTTGGCTTTAAAGCACAAATGGAACAGTACTGTAAAAACTAGTCCCCCTCCTAAGTTTGATATAGACCTCAATTATTCCTATACTCGCTGACCGGCCAAAAAATATAACAAAGGTCGAATACCTAGAATTCACATTCACCTAGGTAATACAATAAAAAACTGAAACAAGGAATAAATGATGACAATAAAAAAACTAGCAGTAGTAGGTTGCGGCATGATGGGACGTGGTATTGTCGAGGTTGCAGCCGCCGCTGGAATCCCGGTAATCGCTATAAAAGCAACACCCGGAGATCTGGCCATTCCTCAACAGGCCATCGAGAAATCACTTGCCAGGCGCGTTAAGAAGGGAAAAATAACCAGCGAGCAGTGTGCACAAATCCTTACCTTAATTGAGTTCACATCAGACCTTGAACAGGTCGCTTATGCTGACTTAGTCATTGAATCAGCAGTTGAGGACGAAGCGCTGAAAATAGACTTACTGAAACGTATCGAAGACTGCATGGACGTTACTGGCGTACTTTGTACCAATACCTCTTCATTGCTACTTGATAACTTGTCAGAGAATTTGTCACGACCAGAACAATTCCTTGGCTTACACTTTTTTAGCCCTGTACCCGCTATGGCGTTGGTTGAGTTGGGATCGATCGAATCAACCTCAAAGTCCACAGAACAAAAGGCTGTCGATTTTTGTGAGCAAATTGGTAAAACCGCGGTACAGGTAAAATCGTCAGCAGGTTATGTGGTGAACAGATTGTTAGTACCTTATATTCTACATGCGATCGAAACGCTAGAAAGTGGTATCACAGATGCCCACGGCATTGATAATGCGATGAAATTAGGCTGTGCCCATCCTATGGGTCCATTAGCGCTAGCCGACTTGATTGGCCTTGATGTGGTTCATGCTATGGCTGTTACCCTTAAAAAAGAGCTGGGAGGTAACCGTTACGATATGCCAGGCACACTTGCACAACTTTTCAATGCTAAGCAATTAGGTAGAAAGAATGGCATCGGTATATACGACTATAGTGGTGAAGTTCCGGTATTAAACCCGGACATCATCCTTGAACCAGTTTGTGCCTAAGCAGTACTAGAATTAAATGGAATACATATAAATAAAAAGAGGCCGTTTTAATTAAAACGACCTCTTTTAACAATCTTACTTCACCCAACTTTCAAGTGTTAATCCGTAATGGCCGAGAATAGATTCCAAACGCCCATTCTTTCGAAGCACCTCAACACCGCTATCCAATGCGCTTGCCCATAGTTTGTTATCTTTGGCTTTTAATGAAAAAACCAGGTGCACTTTATCAATCGAATCAAGACATCCCGCCACTTCGATTTCATCTTCCATCTTAGCTTTTTTCAGTTCAAAAGCGATGACATTTTTGTCCTCAGCAAAGGTTGAAATTCGATTGATCTGTAGGAGTTTAAATAATCTTGGATAAACATTTACCCCGGCTACGTTAAGAACTCGCGCAGTCTGTTTGTTATTTTTAACCCACTGATCTAAGTCCTCATTAGAAAAACCATAGTCATTGATCCAACCCAAGGTTTGTGACTTCATCGACTCAATTGATTGATACTCCCATTGATTATTACCCGCTATACGGTAAAAACAAACTTGCGACTGCCCAAGAGCGGTGTCAGGAAATAAGTAAAAGGGCTCACTGGTTGGAGAGCGTGACATACCAATGATTGCATCTAGCTCACCCAGCTTCACCATACGCTTAGCTCTTGCCCAATTAATAACATCATACTTTAAGATAAAACCAGATAAGGCTAAGGCTTCAGATGCGATATCCACCATCATTCCCTTATGCTGTTCATTTGGGGAACAGTTATATGGACACCAAGGATCTGCTCCCACCGTAATCACTTTATTATCAGCGTTGGCAGTCCCAGCATCCGTCATTAAAGAAGTAAGCAAACAGAAACAAAGAACAGCAACTTTAGTAACAGTAAAATCAAACATAGGGCGAACTCTTTACAAGTGAACCTTTACATACTAGTCGGATTTCGCCTTTCTTGCACTTTTCACAGTGCCTGAGCACTTACGCTATTTCGACGGTATTCCGCTGGTGTCATGCCTGTCCATCGCTTGAATGCACGATGAAATGCACTTGAATTAGAAAACCCCAAATAGTCGCTAATATTTTGAAACTGGTCAGAGGAACAAGTCAGCATTTTTACCGCCATTTTTTTTCTCACGTCATCACATATCGAAGTGTAATTTAGGTTCTCTTGATGAAGGTGTTTTTTAAGTGTGCTCATACTGATATTAAAATGCTTAGCGGCAATAGGCGCACTAGGTAAGGTCTGATCATTGATATTCGCTTCAACAAAGGAACTAACCTTTTTACTAAATGAGACGTTATGATTCATCTCATCGACAGAACGCATCATTTTTTTCAATAACATTAAGAACATTTTAGGGCTGGCTGAGCGAATGTTTTGTGATAATACATTCTTAGTCACGACTATTTCATTTACAGATTGATTGAAACGGACAGGACATTTAAAAACCCGGTGATATTTATCGGTATCCGTCAATGCTGTGTGCTTAAATCGGACTTCAGACATCACCACATCTTCACAATTTTGTGCACCGGCTAAAAATCGTGCAAGTTGCACTACCGATGACAAATACAACTCAACCAGAATATAGCTAGCACTATTAACAGAACTACTTTCGAGTTGAAAATGAATATTATCACCAACCTCAGTTAGCGTTACGTTAAATGCCTGGTTTAATAAAGAGCCGTAGTTAACAACCAATTCAGCTGCTTGAGAAAGCGTAGAACAATTCATCATGGCATACCCAAATATCCCGTAGTCCGATGGATGGATATGCTCACCAATATCTAAACCAAATGATTTATTATTTGTCGCTTCAGCAATAAATGACACCAGCGACTCTACTGAACTGATCGATAATCTATCGCAATTGGAACTTGATGTAGTCGGTAAGACTATGGGGTTAAAATGCTTGTCTGGATACCTAGATTGAATTTGTTCCAAATAATTTGAAAACATACCCACATAAACCTGAGATACCGTTAGTGCATTCATTTTTACAACCACGCTTATTGCTCTGCGCTCACCGTCTTAAACTCTTAAGATATCAGTAGTGCAATTGTTATTATTTTTTATCTGCTTCCTAGCAATTAAAGCCATAGTGACATGTTCCGTATCAAACATTCAATGTTGTTTTTCGAGTATTATTTAAATATAATGATATAATTCACTAACATAAACATTATTAATATTTAGATGTAACTAAACGAAACCAGTAAGAAGGCCCATAACGAGCCTTATAACCTGCAAATCAACTCTTAGATGTTAAACAGAATTAGCCACGCACTAAACAACATTCCTAGTAGCCACATTCTGTTTACGATATGCCGTGGGTGACTGACCACACCAACGTTTGAATGCTCTGTTGAAAGTGCTGGCATTCGAAAAACCCAAGTCATTAGAAATATCCAATATTGACTTCCTCGGGTCCATTAATAGGTTCAAGGCTAACTTATGTCTTACTTGGTCTGCAATATTCGTATAATGAGTTTTCTCATCCTTTAAATGTTTTTTTACCGTACTCACGCTCATATTAAACTCTAGAGCCGCTTGAGAAATCTCAGGCACCCTTCCCTCAATGCCTTGAATATGCTCAAACATAAACCGCTCAATTTTCTGTTTTAGACTGAGCTGCTGTTCTGCCGTTTTCTTACCAATAGTAAGTTTACTCTCCATCAATTTGAATAAACTTGGGTTCGCAGAACGAATCGGTATCTCAAAAGTCTGTCTTGAGAAAATTATCTCGTTATATTTTTGATTGAACAGAACAGGACAAGCAAACAGACCCTCATATTTTGATAGCGGCCCTTGAGCAGCATGTTGAAAACGGATACTTTCCGGCTTAACTAGCTTTGCACTATCGCTGCCGACAAAAAATTTTGATAGATGTAAGGCAGAAGAAAAATCCAGTTCAATTACAACCTTCAACCACTCTGATACAACTAAGCTGTCTATCCGAAAATGATAAAACAGACCCTGCTTGCTAAATATGATTTTAAAACCTTTATTGATAGAATTTTTATACTTAGCAGCGAATTCAAACACCTGGAACAGTGAGCTACAGTTCATTAACGCATAGCCGACCGTACCATAGTCTGAAGGATGCATACCCGCCCCAATATCCAAACCGAAAGCAAGATCCCCCTTGACCTGATAAATACGCTGAATCAAGCGCTCTATATCTTCCTGAGGCACTCTTGAGGCATAGATTGAGCTGTCATTGACATCGGACAAGGCAATATCGGATGTCAATTTCTCAATATTCGTTGAACTTATTTCGTTTAAGTAAGCGGAAAACAACACCGCATACATAGGTGAAAACGTTACTTCATACATCATTAAAACGTTCTTGTTATTTATGTGTACTCCATTCTAAAACCAAGCGACTAATACAAATTAACCCTCAGGGATATTTTTTCAAACTCTAGAGATATTTATCTCTGCGATTAACTTTTATAACGAGGACGATTTGGTAGTTTGTTTGAACCAAGAATGCTGACTAATTTATAAATTGAAGATTGCAGGCAAGCATAATTTCAACTTACAGATGTAATTAGAAGGGCATAGCAGTATTTGGTGAGGGGTCTCCAAACCTTTTCACCCTAGCATTGATTAAAGAGTTTAGTGACCTAAAAGTACCGCCTAAACCATTAATATTAAACGATATTAATAACCACAATAATGATAAAAGGCTAACACTATGAAACAACTAAAATCTCAAAAAAACCGACTTGGCACCTGTTTAACCAAGTCGATTAAATCAACCTTAACCATGCTTGCATTGGCCACAACGGCGGGCTCCGCATTGGCAGCAAGCGCCTTAGAAAATAACGTTGACGTATCTGGCCTCTCTGGCCCATCAGGAAGTCAAGTTTTCTATACGCTAGAAGTACCAGCCGGTTCAACAAACTTGAGTTTCAATATGTCTGGCGGCTCTGGCGATGCCGACATGTTTGTTAAATTCGGCAGCCAAGCCTCTAGCTCAAATTGGGATTGCAGACCCTACCGTTACGGGAATGAAGAAACATGTGACATTTCAAACGTCCAATCGGGCACCTATAGCGTGATGTTAGACGCATGGTCTAGTTATAGCGATGTCACCTTAGTCGGTAGCTATAATGATCCTGGTAACCCACCACCACCGCCTCCACCAGTCTCTGGCGTCCAAAATACCGCTGCAGCCGGTGACAGTATTACCATGGCATTTGCCGCTGACTGTACTGCTAACGTCTGGTTTTGGGATCTATTCTGCTTGCTCGGTGGCGATCAACCAGAGCACTCTTGGTTTGATGGCTGGTCAAATAACGTCAACAGCGTACACGATCGTTATAAAGCATTAGACGGCTCAATTGGTGCGAATAAATCGGCAGCCATGTCCGGTGCAGAGATGCGTGGCACTGGCTTTTATGGCACTGAACCAAACTTTGCGACGCAAGCTGCAGACATCGTTTCACAGTCACCACTACCGGACCATGTTGAAGTATTGCTAGGCGGCAATGATATCTGTAACAGAGATTGTACTGACCCTGCAAACTGTGCAAACCCATTATTCACAGACGCCCAGTGGAGAGAATCCGTTCAGGCAGGCTTAGATACCTTGATGACAGGATTAGCATCCGGTTCAACCGTGCAACTGAATGGTATGCCGCGTGTTCAAGATTTACGACAAGCGGGTTTGGATAAGCAAGCTAGCTCATCGTCAATTAACTGTGATTCGCTTTGGTCTTCTTACAGCGTTTGCCGAATCGTCACCAATGGCGGTAATTTAAATGGTGAAAGTTCAGCTCAGCGTTTAGCCGCTGTTGCGATAGCACAACAAAGCTACAACGCGATTTTGGCCGAAGAAGCTAACGCATATAACAGCAACAGCAATGGCAAAAATCCGAATGGTATTGAAGTGGTATCTGAATATGTTGATGAAAACACCCCTTCTGGTGGCACCTTTAGCTTTGGTGCGCAACATATAGACGGTGGTGATTGCTTCCACCCGAATGTCAGCACGCAAAGCAAAATTGCTGATTTTGCATGGGGAGCAAACAATGATATGCCATAGAGCATAGTACCTTTTCTCACTGAGAAAACGGCCCTTGTCCTGATGCAAGGGTCGTATTTTTAGTTACGATGGCCTTAAATAATTAGAGATAATAACAATGAACGCTATTAAATATCTGACCATAATAATAAGCACTCTAATGTTATTAGGATGCAATACAGATGCTAGCCCAAGCACAAACCAAATTGAGATATACGCAAGCGCATCACCTGTCTCTCAAAATCATTCTAAAAAAATTGCGCTTGTAAAAAAAAATAGAATGAAGGCAAATATAGTCAAAGTGACAAACAGGGTGAGTGACATAATCGTCGCAGAACTCGGTAATAATCACATTTCATTAGAAGAACTAGATACTAGCATTCAACTGAGTTTATTTGATTTGGAATGGCGAAAATACCAACTCCGAAAACAGGCGCTAAAATCGTTAATCAGTCATAAATCCAAAGTACTTAAAGTTGCCGACCAGCAAACAAAAATTAACTTAACTCCGCCTACACCACCTAGAATTAAGTTGATTGAAGATAATAGAAAAATCAGAGGGCAATCTAGTGCTAACATCATGGTCGATGTGTTTTGTAGCTACCAGTCATCTCACTGTGCACGCTTACAACCTACGTTAACAGAACTTGAAAAGCACTACGCAGATCAAATTGCGTTTCGCTTCTTTGATCTGCCTCAAAAATTTCACCGCTTTGGTGTCTCAGCAGCCAACGCCGTTCATTGTGCTAGTGAATATAGCCAGGAAAATAAACAAATTTGGGCATTTCAAAGCGCTCTTTATGCAGACATCAATCAGCTTAACCCTCAGCGCTACTTATTCATTGCTGAGCAATTAGGTATTAAAAGCAGTGAGTTTGATCAATGCTTAACTGAAAAACGGTACCAAGATACTATTTCAGCGGATATTGCTTTTGGTAAACAAATTGGTTTAGGTAATGTCCCCGCAGTATTTATTAATGGTTTGTACGTAAAAGGCGCCAACGCTGCCGAAATGTACCGTTTTTATATAGACCAAGAATTACAGCAAATGGGCAAAGACATTAACGTACAACAAAGTGCTCTACCCATCATCTTAGTCGCTACAACCATCAGCAATTTAGGCAATCAATCCACAGCAATTTTAGGTAATAACAAAGGTGACAATACCAAAAGCTACAAAGCTGGAGAGCACATATTTCCTTTAGTCAGCATTATCAAAATTTTGCCAAATCAAATTTTAATTGATAATAAAGGCGTGACGGAACGTATCAATATACAAACAAGCAAAGGACACCAGCAAGCAGAAGATCCAAGCTATTTGATTAGTTTAAGTGACGCAGAATCTGAAGACATCAGTCTACAAAAAGAAGACAACGAAACATTAATAGACAAACCTAAACAACGTTCATTGCCTGTAACGGGGGAAATGACACTTTCAAGAAACTGGCTAAACCAACAATTACTTGACCAATCTGAATTAGAAAAACACTTTTACAAAGCAGAACATGTAGTGGAAGGACTTCATCTTATAAAATTAAAAAACATAGACAACCAACGCTTCTATACGTCACTGGGTTTAAAGTCTGACGACGTTATTATGCGCGTCAACGACCAATGGGTACATGAGGCCCAAAACCCCCTATGGGCATCTTTACAACAAAGTGACCCCGTATCTCTCGTTGTGATGCGCAAAGGCTTGCCTTACCGGTATGACTATAGAATTGAGTAGTATTTCATGAGTCGAAGGGCTTAATATTAAGTCCGAAATTACCGAACAATTCATGGTAAAGAGCAAATCTGTATTCAGACGACTGGCAACTTTAATCGAATGCAGGTTCCTTCGTTGGTCGACTCTATTTCCAAGACACCACCAATTTGTACTGCACGATATTTCATATTTTCAATCCCTCTGCCAGAACCCAGAACAGAATTATCTTGAGGAATACCTTTTCCAAAGTCGGTGATCTCTACAAAAATAATTTCCTCTGTTGCGCCTGTTGAAATTTTCATACTGTCAGAACAGGAGTACTTAATAATGTTAGTGGTCGCCTCTTGAACGATACGCATAATGTGTAAACTTCGGCGAGGGCTTAATTGAGATAATTCGGGTAATTCTGTCACTGCCCATTCTAGACTTATATTTGCGACATCAAGTTGGTCGGCCAAGCGGCTACGCATCATGCCAAGCAAAGTCGGTAGATCGTTCAATACGGGGTCTAAAGAGTCAATCACAAAACGTAAATCAACTAAACTCAGCTGTACTTTTTCGCGTACCTGAACCATTACCTTGTCACTGTAGTTTTGCAACATAACAACTACTGATACTAGCTGACCGCCAATGCCATCATGCATATCACGCATTATGCGTTCGCGTTCTTCAGATAGTACCTGCTGTTGCTCAAGGATTTTAAGCTGTTCATATTTCAACGCCAAAGCCTGTTGCTTCTGCTCTACCCTGCGCTCAAGCGTGACTGCTAACTCTTCTGCTTGTGAGATAGAATCAGCAAAGCGACGTATCATAAACCATGAGAATAAAAAAATCGCAGGGATAATGCCAAATTGAATCGTTAAGCCATCTCTACGATCTCTAAAATAGTTAACAGTTAATATATCGTGTAAACCAAATACCAAAATTGGAATACCGACGAGTATCATGCCAAAGACATCCGTACGCGGGCGCTGCCAAAACTCCCTTATCAGAAAAATAATTGCGTAAGAACCAAAGAAGATTAGAAAGCTATCCCACACGCCGTAACCTAATTTTAGAATGAGACCAATATCAGGTAAGAAAAATATGCCCATCCCCATGAGTGCAAATATCACCGCTGCTCGCTCTATTCTCGCAGCACTTTTATTGGCGTCTTGTAAGCCAACATATTTATGGTTAAAAAAGATCATCGCGACAACTGTCCAGCCCAAGGTACTCATAGTCATCGCTTCCCAGAAATGAGCGGAAGTCGGAATATCTGAAATAAAAAGATTTAAATTATGCGTTGCCCAAATAAATAATTGTAGTGAAAACAAGGCGTAAACTTTGTCTTGAGGGCGAACCAACCAAAAAATAAAAATAATCAGACCGGTCAAATACATGCCAAGGCTAACCCAGGCAATAAAGTCAAAACGCAAAAAATGCTTCCATTGATAAGCTTCAATAAGCTGATCTCGTGGCGCAATATAAAATTGATCCATTAAACCCTGCGTATGGAAAGACGCTTTAACACGAACATCAATAATATTGTCGCTCTCTCGCAACAGCGCAGATGAAAAATCAAATAGCAGTGGTTCATTATGATGGCGAGAAACAGGGTCTAAGAAGTGACCGCCCTGGCCTACCCATACACCGTTAATAAAAACTTCAGCATTATGCGTAACTGAGGGTAAATAAACCGCCCAAACCTGCGCGTCTTTGGGAGACAAGTTAATACTCGCACGATACCAAAGCTGCTTAACTTGGTGATCACTATGGTACCAATCATCAGGTAGTGTAATCGCAAAGCTCTTCTTGGAAGAAAGCTCTTCAGGCAATTCAACATCAGATTTATAGGCTTTTACGTGCTCGACAGGCGCAACATTATAAGGCGCAGAGAAAATAACAATAGGCGCATGTAGCACCCCATAATTAAAGGCGAGCCAATATAGTGCTAAAACTAACAGCCAGTATTTTTTATTTTTATCAGAGCACATCCATGACGACCTTCAAGTAAGCTAAAAGAATAGTACGTGAGGGCGTAAAGAATGTTAAGCATGATGTGTTGCGTAAGTTGTAAAAATCACGCCCTAGAATAGATATTTATGAGCTAGCGGATTCAATTGGAGCATTCAGCACCCATAATAATTGCCGGCCGTTGAAGTTGGCTGAATTATCTTGGTAGTGTTTGCTACTTTAATACTAGCTTTGGAGTTAAAGCGATACAAATTCAGGTGGCGATAAACCGCTAGTTAAACAACCAAAGCGTGCATTTCTAACCTAAAGATAGGACGCAAGGTAATATATAAAACGTAATCTAAAATTACCTAAATTTAGTGATTACCCTTAAAGATCTTCCGCTATATGATGCACTTCTGGTTTTAGGCAGAGTTGTTTTGCTGTTCAAATATTAGCCATGTATACTCCGCCGCAACTGGGATTGAGAATTATCCAAATGAATAACAGCATCTATAGGCCTGTCATGTTTACCCCTTTAAGATTTCTTCTTATTATTTTATGTTTTTCATTTTTAGCGGCTTGTGGCGGCGGAAGTAAGAGTTCAAAAAAGGCTTCCGACGACAATAATCCTCCAGCCGCAATTTCAACCGTAAATATTGGTGCAACACAAGCAACTATCACCACCGTAAGCTCCGGTGCGTTTGGCGATGTTGAGGTGATTAATGGTGCGATTAAAGTTAGTGCTGTCACCGAAGACGCTATTGTGACGGCTTATGATGAACAGGAAAATATTGTATTTTTGGGTATTGCAGCCTCAGAAAATGCTAACGATGAAATAGCCCTTAATGCCGATAGCACAGTAAAAACACTACTGTTGTTAGTACCTAATGTTGCTCAGGCTGAAGATGAAAGCCCAGGCACTTACGCTAGCCTTATATCATCCCTACAAAGTGCCATTGACCTATCCACTTATATTGCTGCAAATAGTGACTGGAGCTTACCTACCCAAGATTTTACCGACTTATACTCGGCTGCAATACAAGAGGCAGTCACTGCATTATCTTCCATACAATCTATAAGTATTTCAAACAGAATCGGTAATTCATCTGCACGTAGAGTCGTAGTAAATAATGAATTGTCTGAGGGCACCCCATTGGCGTATTCATATGAAAAAACGGGTGTTGATGTCATTATTAATAGTGCTGGAAGAGACGGATACAGTGGCCCAAGTGATACGTTTAGTGTTGACTTAGATAATTCATATAAGCGTTGGGCTGTAGCGATTATAGGTGAAGACCCGAGTAATAATACCAATAACCTTGAAATTGATGATTCTCAAAATGTGTTCTTACTTGCAGGTCAAGACGATACCGCACAAGCAACCATTCCCTTATCGGTCTTTGAAAATCAGAACCTTGGCCAATATGGTGTGCATGTTTATGGTTTAGCATTAAATGATATCTTGAATATTCCGACAAGCGGCCAAGCCCAAACCGCCTTTTGGTTAGCTTCGACCTATACCTTACTCTTTGAAGCGGCCATTCCAACTTTAGGAAAAGTAACAGGCGCTGAAGGTTGTTTAAGAACAATGTTTGATCCGTCAGGCCTAAGTAACTCTGCGGCTCAAACTATTGCAGGCTCCACCACACTTCGTGATGCGATACGTGCAGGGCACTATTCAAGTGCGGGCGCGGAAGTCGGTATCGCTTTAAGTGAGGCAATTGCTAACGCTGGGGTAGACTGTTTAACGGATGCCGGCATTAAACTAGCCATTAAACTAGTTCCTATTTTAGGACAGGTCAAATTAGCTGTTGATGTATTGGATGCCTCAAATACCGTGATACAGCTTGGCTTAGAGCTCGGCAATGGCAAGTCTCAAGCATACTGGAAAATAGATAATTTGCTTGACCAAGAATTTTATATGGTCGGCTCAAACTATGTTCCTTTTGCCCCAACGTCTGGTTACCGTCATTACCATACGGAAGAACAATTAGATAACCTAGCGACAAAATGGAAAAGCTTATATGTAGGCGACTGCCTAAAAGATTCTACAGGCGCTACCGCAGAAGATACCACTTGTGAGGCTTACAGTTTTGACGGAGA
>ENA-OSET01004122-OSET01004122.1-sediment-metagenome-genome-assembly--contig:-NODE-4122-length-13018-cov-3.974809_pt1 | contig 13018 bp, 9 predicted proteins | sample MGYA00237882_ERZ534229 | MGnify/ENA primary metagenome ERZ534229 (study PRJEB26408, sample SAMN06266212) | sediment metagenome | isolation source: Hudson Canyon methane seep mesocosm | place: USA:Hudson...
CGACCAAACCAAGAAAATTAAATTGGCGTAAACCCTTGGCCGGAAAAATGGCATTAGTAACAGGTGCAGCTCAGGGAATAGGTAAAGAGACAGCCAAAGTTCTTGCAAGAGATGGCGCAACAGTAATCTGTCTTGATATACCGACTAACAAAAGTGATATAAAAGACTTAGCCGAGTTAATTGGCGGCCACGCTTTACCGATCGATTTATGTGATTCGAGAGCTGTTCCGGAAATATTGTCAACTATTCACTCACAAATTGGTGTACTTGATATTGTTGTACACAATGCTGGAATAACCAGAGACAAAACAATTTCCAATATGCCTGATCACTTCTGGGACCAAGTACTCGACGTCAACCTTCAGAAAGTAATCGAGATTAACGAAGCCCTGTTACAAAAGAAAGCATTTAGTTCTAGAGCTAGAATTGTATGTATTTCATCTATTTCAGGCATCGCTGGTAATTTTGGGCAAACAAATTATGCGTGCTCTAAAGCTGGAATAGCAAAATACGTCGAGTACATGAGCAGCAGCGAAATAATTAACCAAAGCGAAGGAATAACGATTAACGCTATTGCACCAGGTTTTATCGAAACAACGATGACTCAGAAAATCCCTTTGGTCTCTCGCGAACTTGGGCGCCGTATGAATGCACTATCACAAGGTGGGCTTCCTATAGATATAGCAGAAGGCATTAGCTTTTTATGCCATCCTGCATCTCAGGCAATTAACGGAAATATATTGCGAATATGCGGCCAGAGCTTAATTGGTAAGTAAAGCGTCATGCTTAATGTCCAATACGAACTGAGGGTCAATTCTAACGTCGAACCAATTGACCCTCCAATCTAGATGAGGACCGGTAGATCGCCCTCCACTACCTACTTTCGCGATTAATTCACCCGCTTTAACTTCTTGACCATTCTCAACCATTAGCTCACTCAAATGAATAAACGTTGAGGACACCCCATAACCATGATCGAGAATTAATGTCCCACCAGAATAGTACATATTCTTATGTGTCAATGTTACAACGCCGCTTGCGGGCGCATATACAGCAGTACCTGTAGGCGCGGCGAAATCCAAACCATAATGCGGCCTTTTAGGGGTACCGTTAAATACCCTCTGACTTCCATAGACGCCTGTAATTTCTCCCTCTAACGGCGGTAAGAAATGCTCTAGAAAAGACGTCGATTTAGACATTGTAGCTCTCGCTTTTTTTACTAACTCAACCTCAGACCGTATTCTGTCTGTCTGCGACTTCTTCGGCGTCACCATTTTTTTTGCAACACCATTGATCTCTTGGACGTTATAGGTACGTTTGACGATTAAAATTTCCAAATTTTTCTTGATCTGACCAGGGCTTTTCCATGCAATTTGAGAGGAGTCACTCGCGTCTCGCCCGAAGCCAAACACAAACTGTCCACCGGGCGTTACGCTCAAAAGCTTATGATCAAACCATACAGTCGAACCGGATGTTACTTTGCCTATAATCAAGCCGCCTTGTTCGAACACACCATTCAACACAATACCGTCTTTTACAATTACAGTGCTTTTTTGCGCAACAACAGCTGTCGATAAAAGCAGCAAGCAAATAGAAAGTTTAATAAAGATTGTTCGTGAAAATATTCGACAGATACCGAAGCCCTTATTTCTCATCATTCTGTACCGACCTTAGTGATACAAATTTTTGATGAATCATATCGTAAATGGCAGAAGGAAGTTTATTCTTGTCGTGCCCCAATTTCGTGGCACTACCGCCAGCAGTTACTCCCGTCAAAATTGCTAGCGCTTCATTTACATGACTAACAGCGTGAATATGGAATTGACCTTTATCTACGGCAGACAGAACCTCTGAACTTAACATTAAGTTGGGTACATTGGTTTTAGGCAGCAATACGCCCTGCTTTCCGCTCAAGCCCAGAATTTTACAGGCCTCAAAAAAACCTTCTATTTTTTCATTTACGCCGCCAACTGGCTGTACCTCACCAAACTGATTCACCGACCCGGTTACAGCAAAATTCTGATATATAGGCACTTCAGCTAGCGATGATATTAGGGCACAAAACTCGGCTACTGATGCGCTATCGCCGTCGACTTCACCATAAGATTGCTCAAAAGCAATACTGGCAGACAAAGGCATTGGTTTTTCTTTGGCGAAGATTGAAGATAAATAAGATGACAAAATGAGTATTCCTTTCGTGTGTATATTGCCACCCAATTTTGCGTGATGCTCTATATCAACAATATTCCCGTCACCAAAGTAACAGTTTGCCGTTACTCGGTTAGGCATTCCAAACTCTGTACTGGCCGACATGTAAACAGATAGTGCATTTATCTGCCCAATGACCTTATCATTTACCGAAAGTAAGGTTGTACCGTCTTTAATGGTACTAAAAATTTGATCTTTTAATCGCCCGTTCCTCTGCCCTTGGCTCTCGAGAGCTCGCTCAATGTGTGACTGTCTAATCAAGGTAGAACGCTGTTCTTTCGCCCAATAATGCGACTCCCTTAAAAGATTGCTAATCTCTGATGCATGCAAAGACAACTTATCTTGATGTTCCGCCTTACGCGAGCTAAATTCTATAATTCGAGCAACCGCCTTACGATCACAGTGTAAGAAGCCTTTTTCATGAACAAGGCTTGAAATAAACTGAGCATATTGCATTTGAGATTTTTTCGATCTAGGCATTTCATTTTCAAAATCAGCGGTAACCTTAAATAATTCCTTAAATTCGGGGTCGTAACTTTCTAACAATAAATATGTCTGCCGGTCACCAAATAGAATTATTTTCACATCTAATGGGATTGGCTCAGGCTCTAAAGAAATCGTTCCTGAAAGCGTTAACTCCTTTTCAAGAGAATTAATAACCAATTCTCGTGAGCGTAAGGCACGCTTAAGACCATCCCATACAAAAGGCTGCTCAAGCACCTTTACAGCATCAAGCAATAGATACCCACCATTTGCTCTGTGCAAGCCCCCTGAACGAATCAGAGAATAATCGGTAAAAACCGTACCCTTATACGTGACACTTTCAACATATCCAAATAGATTATGATAGTTTGGATTTTCTTCAACAACGACAGGTTCTCTACTACTAGCATTTTGAACAAGCACATTGACCTGATATCTACGGGGCAGCTTCTTTTCTAAGGTAGCACTAGAAATCGCGCCAAGCTCTTCGCTATCTTCCAAGAAAATATCGATATTTAACACAATATCTTTTTGCAAGTCATTGAGGTAGCTCACCACGGCGTCTTGGTCGTGGTATTTTTGAGCCAACATTTCTACCAAAGGCTCTGTAAGACCAAAAACCACCTCTTCGTTCAACGATTGTTGAGCATCAAGAAACTCCTGTTCCCAGTTCGCTATCTTTCGGATAATTCCTCTAAGCTTGATCTCAAGCTTATTTATCACGTCATCAAAGTTATCCTTTTCTTCTTCTGTCAGGGCATCAAAACTCTCAGCGGTATGTGGTTCTGAGCCTAGCATCGCTGTTAAACGATACCCACCCGGGGTCGTTAAACTTAGCTTGACCTTTTTGCGCTTTGCCTGTTTTGAAAACTTTTCAATTACCGCTTCTTGACGCTCAGCATAAGTCACTTTTAGACTCTCTGAACGCTCAAAATACTGATCGTTGTCGAATATTTGAGGTATCGATTTAACCAAACGCGTCATTAATTTTTCAAGATCTTTTTTAAGGCTGCCCCCTATTCCAATTGGTAGTTTAAGTAATTTTGGCGACCTAGGTTCATCAAAGTTAGCAACATAACACCAATCAAAAAGCGCCCTGGTCTCATTTCGATGAGAGTTAAGATACCGAAGTATCATGGACCGTTTTCCTAATCCATTTCGACCCACAGCATAGACGTTAAACCCGGTGTCTGGCATAGCAAGCGCAAACCGGACTGCTTCTTGGGCTCTAGATTGCCCAACGATTTCATTCAGGGGTGCCAGCGTCTTAGTGCTAGAAAAAGGCAAGTCTTCTTGGCTACATGCTTTGTATAAGGATTTCGACGATAATGGTTTCACATTACTTCCTTGGTGAAATTAAAGTAAATCTATAACGAGCTTAGCAAATACACGGTAGTTAACAACCATCACGAAGCGACGAAGAACAGCTACATTAAAGAAGGATTGGTTTTTTGCGTCTTAAGCGTTTAATATCTACTGGTTACCCACAAGACATATAAATATATGGATTTATGCATAAAATAAAACTAATTAATTGGGCAGAGCGTCGAATCAAAAGACGACACAAGGCACCCGATCTGCGAATATCGTTAAATTCTGTTGGCATACGAAAACTATTCAATACATCGGTAGAAGTACTTTGTCTTGATATTAACCGCTACGGAATGGCCATTAAATCTAGAAGACCTCTCAAAGCCAAAGAAAAGGTCATGATCAGTTTTAAAGGCAAGTATATCGCGCAATCTAACATTTCCGGTGTAGTGACTGAATGCACTTCGGTGAAGAACTTCTATCGTATTAGCGTTGTCTTCAGTTATGCGATCGACTCTAAAGATTATTGTAGAAAAACTGATAATGCGCTCTCGAGAATAGAAAGTCTTTACAATAACCATCAGACTTCTCAGGCTTCATAATAAACGCCATTTTTTGGTTTAGGAAACAAGCATGCCTCACGCGATTAATATCGCCACTTCCACACTAGCGTCTACTCTTCGTTCATGGAGAGGCCTGAAAGCAAGTAAGATATGCACACAACCTGAACTCGATATCATTCTATTTGATAGAGAAGGCTGTTCAGACTGCCGATTCGTCAGAGAGGCGCTTACTGAACTAAATCTCAACGTAATGATCGCACCGTGCCCTGATAACGGAAAGAATATCAATAAACTCGAAAAAGAGTCGGGTAGCTCTCGGGTACCCAGGCTATTTGACCCAAACACTGAGACTAATTTGACCGGTAGCAATGAAATTGTAGAGTATCTTTTCTCTGAATATCGGGGAGGGGAAGCACCATCTCAGCTTAAGCCATCGTTGATTAATTCGACAGCATCAAAATTAGCCAGTTTGGTCAGGTTCAAAGCGGGTGTATATGCAAAACCATCTAGACCTGCCAAGCAAGCTCTAACTTTATTTAGTTTTGAATCCAGTCCGTTTTCACGACCTGTGCGCGAACTTCTTTGCGAGCTTGAGTTACCCTATCTGTTGGTCAATTTAGGTAAACAACAATGGTCAGACATGGGGCCCGCCAATTTCCGCTTTACATTCAAACCATACCGGCCATTGAAAAACACTAAACGTGACGATTTTTTCAAAAAACACGGTAATGTTCAGGTACCTTTTCTAAAGGACCCCAATACGAACGTTGAACTTTTCGAATCAGAAGACATATTAAAATACTTAAAGAAAAGCTACGGCTCATAGGAAAGCAAGAACCGTAAATACTTCGACTCTATTATCAATGTATTCACGGTTCGAAACCCCGCATAAACCGGGCCTTACTTCTGCCCTTCTAAGTAATCTTCATAGGTACCATGAAAGTCTACAATTCCGTCAGCTTTCAACTCAATAATTCTTGTCGCTAGCGAAGACACAAACTCACGGTCGTGACTGACAAACAGTAAGGTACCCTCGTAATTTTCTAATGCCAGATTTAAAGCTTCAATCGATTCCATGTCCATATGGTTTGTTGGTTCATCCATCAACAAGATATTTGGCCGTTGGAGCATCATTTTACCAAACAACATTCTGCCCTGTTCACCGCCAGAAATAACCTTCACTGATTTTTCAATGTCACTTTGGGAGAAAAGTAAACGGCCTAACGTACCTCTTATAACTTGTTCGTCATCGCCTTCTTGACCCCACTGCCCCATCCAGTCGATCAAGTTTTTATCTTCTTCAAACTCTGAAGCATGGTCTTGAGCGTAGTACCCGATATTCGAGTTCTCAGACCATTGAATCGACCCCGATGTTATATCCACGTTGCTTGACAAACATTGAAGCATCGTTGTTTTTCCAATTCCGTTCGGGCCAATGATCGCAATTCGTTCGCCCACTTCGACCATCAAATTTAAATTCTCAAATACCGGCTCGTCAAAAGACTTACTCAACCCTTCTACTAATAGCGCTTGCCTATGCAGTTTTTTCTCTTGATCGAAACGAATGAAAGGATTCTGCCGGCTAGACGGTTTGACTTCGTCCAACTGAATTTTATCAATCTGCTTCGCGCGTGAAGTTGCTTGCTTTGACTTTGAAGCATTTGCAGAAAATCTACTTACGAAGCTTTTCAATTCGGCAATTTGTGCTTTCTTCTTCGCATTGTCAGACAAAAGTCGTTCTCTCGACTGTGTCGCTGCCGTCATATATTCGTCGTAATTACCAGGAAACAGCGTGATTGAGCCATAATCTAAGTCAGCCATGTGTGAGCAGACACTATTCAAGAAATGCCTATCGTGAGAGATAATGATCATAGTGCAATTTCGCTCATTCAATACACCCTCCAGCCACCTAATAGTGTTTATATCAAGGTTGTTGGTAGGTTCGTCTAACAGCATAATTTCTGGATCAGAAAACAACACCTGTGCAAGCAATACCCTTAGCTTCCACCCTGGCGCAATTTCACTCATCAAGCCATAATGTTGCTCGACAGATATTCCTACACCAATCAACAGCTCCCCTGCCCGTGCTTCAGCACTATATCCATCCATTTCGGCGAATTCTGACTCGAGTTCTCCTGCCCTAATTCCATCTGCCTCGGTCATTTCAGGGTTAGCATATATCGCATCTTTTTCAGACTTAATCGCCCATAGTTCTTCGTAACCCATCAATACAGTATCGATCACACTGTAGGCTTCATATGCAAATTGGTCTTGTTTCAGTTTACCAATTCGCTCATTTGGATCTTTCGATACATTTCCTGAACTCGGTTCTAGATCAGACCCCAAAATTTTCATAAATGTGGACTTGCCACTACCGTTCGCACCTATCAAACCATATCGGTTTCCCTCACCAAATTTAACCGATACGTTTTCAAATAAGGGCTTGGCGCCAAATTGCATTGTAATATTAGCAGTCGTTAACAAAATAGAATTCCAGATATAATGAGGTAAGAAAATTAGGCGCGGATTATGCCATAATTACCAAGCTAAGATAAAATCATTAATTGACTATTTTTTAGGCAAATATATTGAAAAGAATTGCTATTTTCGTCGATGTACAAAACATCTACTATACAACTCGAGATACATACCAACGGCAGTTTAATTATCGACAATTCTGGGCCAAAATTGCCGATCAGGGACACATCGAATACGCCATTGCCTACGCTATTCATCGTGGTGATGACAAACAGTTAAAATTCCAAAATGCCCTCAAACACATAGGGTTCACACTAAAACTAAAGCCTTATATTCAACGTTCTGATGGTTCTGCTAAAGGCGATTGGGACGTAGGAATTACCATTGACGTCATGTCTTTGGCACCGAAGGTCGATAAGGTAATTCTGCTGTCTGGTGATGGCGATTTTGACTTACTACTCGAACGCATTAGAAAAGACTATGCAACAGACACTGAAGTATATGGTGTGCCAAAGTTAACGGCTAACTCATTGATTAATGCTACGAACATATTTTCACCTATCAACCACGATTTATTACTCTAGAACCCAAACAATACGGCCCAAGCCACCATAATTTTGTGTGCAAAAAGTTCGATGAGTGGGTATCATTCCCGGTCTATTTTATGGCGAATTATTCCACGCAATAATTCGTGCAACTGTTCAATCTATCCAACAGACTTAAACCGATATGCCTCTTCACAGTACATTAGATAACAGCTTTTTATCATTATCCAACAAAAAAATCCCAAGTGATGCTAATGACCATAAAGTCTGGGGCAACATACCGCGTGGAGCGCTCCCCCACGTAGTTGACAATATAGTTAGACAAATCGATACGTTCTGTTTATTGATAGCCAAAGATTCACAGCACGCCATAGAAATAGAAAATTCTCTACGATTTTATACGAGCACTGCTGAACAAATTTTCGTATTTCCAGACTGGGAAACGCTTCCATACGATACGTTCTCTCCGCATGAAGATATAATCTCTCAACGCTTAGAAACGCTGAATGAGCTTCCACGAGTAACGCAAGGTATATTGATTGTACCCATCAATACTTTGCTTTATCGCCTTCCACCAAAAGACTTTCTCTTAAAGCGCTCATTAGTATTAAAGACATCTCAACAGTTTGACACCTCAAGTTACAAACAGACCCTGGAATCAGTTGGCTATCGTCACGTTGATACAGTTTACGAACATGGCGAATATGCAACAAGAGGGGCGATATTTGACATCTACCCTATGGGTAGTAAGTCTCCAGTGAGAATTGAGTTATTTGACGATGAAATTGAGAGTTTGAGAACATTCGACCCAGAAACCCAAAGGTCGAAGAAAACACTCGACAGTCTGCAAATATTGCCCGCAAACGAATTTCCTTGGGATAAAGAAAGCCGTATAAATTTCAGGAATCGCTGGCTGGAACAATTCCCAAACGCTGCAAGCAATTCCCCTATTATCCGAGACATTAAGGATTCGATCAAACCTCATGGGATCGAATATTATAGCCCGATGTTCTTTGATCAAATGGACACCATCTTTGATTATTTGCCGTCAGACACACTAATCATAACCCCTAAAAATATAACCACGATAGTCGATACATCGTGGTCAGAAATTAACACTCGATATGAAGATCGTCGACACGATATTCAGCGACCAATATTACCACCCCGAAATATATTTCAAACAAAAGAAGAAGTGTTTTCTCAACTTAAACATTTCCCACGACTCACAGTCGATACGTCAAAGGTAGATGAAGCCGTAGGTAGCACCAATTTGTATTTCGATACATTAGGTGAACTTAGCGTTGATGACCGCGCTAATGACCCCCTGCAAAATCTCAAGAGCTGCATTGGAGGGTTCTCGGGCCACACTTTACTGGTGGCCGAGTCTGCTGGCCGCAAAGAAGTCTTAAGCGATTTGTTCAAACAATATAACCTCGACTTTGACTTGGTGAGTAACTGGACCGACTTCACCGAATCACCAAGCAAAATTCAGATGACTATTGGTGGTTTAAGCCATGGGTTTATATCGACAGAGAAGCCCTTTCAAGTAATTACAGAAACAGAATTGTTCGGGCAACGCGTCATTCAAAGCAGACGTCGAAAAAAAGATGCCGGCAATGCGGAAATGATTGTCAAAAATCTTACTGAACTGACAATTGGTTCTCCCGTCGTGCATATCGATAATGGCGTTGGTCGTTACCGGGGCCTTGAAACGATAGCTGTCGGGAATCAAGTTGATGAATTTCTGACCATTGAGTATGCAAGCGAAGCGAAGCTCTATGTCCCTGTTTCAAGTCTTCACTTAATTTCGAGATATAGCGGAACCGATGAATCTCTCGCACCATTGCATAGACTCGGCACAGAAAAGTGGAGTATTGCCAAACAAAAGGCGCTTGAAAAAATACGAGATACTGCCGCTGAGTTGCTTGAAATTTATGCAAAGAGAGAAGCCCGTACCGGGTTCAAATATCCACACCCCGGCGAAGAATACCGTGCTTTTTGTGCAAGCTTCCCCTTTGAAGAAACACCTGACCAGCAAACTGCGATTGAAGCCGTTAGAAAAGATATGACGCGCGACCAACCAATGGACAGACTAGTCTGTGGTGACGTTGGCTTTGGTAAGACTGAAGTTGCCATGCGTGCGGCATTCATAGCGACACATGCGGGTAAACAAGTAGCGATCCTTGTTCCAACTACATTACTGGCGCAACAACATTATGAATCATTCCAGGATCGATTTGCCGGTACAGCCGTTAAAGTTGACGTGCTTTCTCGCTTTAATACTCCCAAAGCGCAATCAGCTGCACTAGAAAATCTATCTCTCGGAAAAACTGACATTATCATTGGCACGCATAAACTTATTCAGAAAGACGTACGCTACAAAGATCTCGGCCTTTTGATTATCGATGAGGAACACCGGTTTGGCGTTAGCCAGAAGGAAAAAATAAAATCGTTTCGATCGGACGTAGACATCCTAAATCTCACGGCGACACCAATTCCGAGAACCTTGAATATGGCTATGGGAGGAATTCGAGATCTATCAATTATCGCCACCCCTCCTGCCAAACGCCTGTCGGTTAAAACCTTTGTCCGTGAAAGAGAAGATGCACTAATCAAGGAGTCATTGCTTCGCGAAATATTGCGCGGAGGACAAGTTTACTATCTATTTAATGATGTTAAAAACATTGAAAAAGAAGCCGATTTACTTAGAAATCTTATTCCAGAGGCGCGTGTTGGTGTTGCGCATGGTCAAATGAGAGAGAGAGAACTCGAGGCGGCAATGTCTGATTTTTACCATCAGCGATTCAACGTTTTGGTGTGTTCAACGATCATTGAGACTGGTATAGATATTCCAAATGCCAATACCATCATGATCGACAGAGCCGATAAATTTGGTTTGGCACAATTGCACCAACTGCGAGGCAGGGTCGGACGATCTCACCATCAAGCATACGCTTATCTAATGACGCCACCTTCGAAGAAATTGAGCACAGATGCTGAAAAACGCTTGGAAGCCATTGTCGAGTCACAAGATTTAGGTGCGGGCTTTTTGCTAGCAACGCATGACCTTGAAATCAGGGGCGCCGGAGAACTTTTGGGGGATGAACAAAGCGGACAGATACAAAACGTCGGATTTACCCTGTATATGGATTTATTAGAACAAGCAGTTGATTCGCTCAAACAAGGAAAGACCCTTGACCTAGATAAACCCTTCCAAGGCACTGAAGTAAATTTACGCATACCGGCAATCATACCTGAAGACTACCTCGCCGACGTACATATGCGACTAGTGCTCTATAAGCGAATAGCAGGCGCCAAGTCATGCTCTACGTTAAAAGACATTCAAGTAGAAATGATCGATCGTTTCGGTCTACTTCCTGAACAAGTCAAGAACTTGATGCGACAGACAGAACTAAAACTGAAGGCTGAAAAATTGGGTATATGGAAGATTGATTCGGGAGAAACGTCAGGCCGTCTCGAGTTTCAAGCTGAAACGAATGTCGACCCACTCAAAATTGTTCAACTCGTACAAAGAAATCCAGAGGTGTATAGACTTGAGGGTGCAACGAAGTTACGGTTCGAACTCAAATCAACATCTACCGATGCTAAGCTAAAAGAGATTGATGCTTTGCTAGATGCCCTGGCTTGATACAGTCACGACACATAAAAAGGGAAATGCTCGTTATGAGAACAAATATTTTGGCTGCGTTACTCGCATTCGGCTTTTCGGCTACAGGCCTATTTGCATTTTTCCTTCCAGAGCATTTTTTTAACTTACTGCCTTCATATTACGGCAGTTTGAACATTCATTTTGTTAAAGATGCGGGTTTATCATTTTTATCGTCGGGTCTGTTGCTTACACTGTCATTAACTTATGCCAAGTGGCGTATCCCCTTAACGCTTGGTGGTATATTGTTTGTATTTTTACACGGATTGTTTCATGCCCAAATGCTGATCAACGGTATGGCATCCACATTTACCGACCTAGCCGTCGAAATTATCGTCATCATTATTCCTTCAGTTCTAGCCTTCACTTTATTGTTACTGAGAATCAAAGAAAACTATCAACAGAAACAGGCTTTGCAATAGTCCTTTTACAGGAAAACACACCATGCTGAGTGATACAGATTTCTTAAACGTCATTAATCTAACGCCACTTGTCGCAATCGATCTACTGATAAAAAATAGTAACGGTGACATACTATTAGGTAAACGAAACAACAGACCGGCCATGGGTTATTGGTTTGTACCAGGTGGCCGAATTCTAAAAAACGAAACATTTGATGTAGCATTCGAGCGAATCGTCAAGAATGAATTAAACCAACAGATAGCGTGGGACACCGCTAAATTTTTTGGGTGCTTCCAGCATTTGTATCCTGACAACTTCCTCAATAGTGAAAATATTTCTACGCACTATGTAGTCTTATCTTATGAGATAAACCTAGACACAAAACTGTATAACGCAGACTTAAGCGAACAACATACGGAACAGGCTTGGTGGACTATTGAAGATATACTCTCATCAGAAGAAGTACACCCAAATACCAAAGCATACTTTCTATCTAACAAAGTAGAATAAACGTTAGTTTATTATCGCTCTAACACGCATATAAGTAAGATCTAACAAGATAATTTTTCTATAAGAAATACGCTGGCAGAGGTTGCTCAACAATTAAACGAAATACGACCTAAACATATTGAGACGTCAAATGTACGCTGTAATTATAGCGTAGCACTTTGCTCAACTTTTAACAGATTGATGAGGAACCTTATTATCCACCCAATAAACGGTGTACTTTTTCGACTTCCATAGCTCTGCCTAAGTGTACGGAAAGGTTGCGCAACCAAAGCACATCAATCGTACACAAACAGTTTACCTGAATTTAGTTTTTCGGGGCCTTCACGAAAGTCCGAGTAAGCGGGCGCGCCGACAAGTAATGAAGACTCGTCAAGGTCCAATAATCTACCAAACTCGCTTACCACACCAAAACTATCAGCATTCTCACTTGATCCTTCTAAGGTTAGATTATACGTCCAATCGTCGTACCCACAGAGAGCGAGCATTTCTGATTGCCCACTAGGGCAATCTAACAAACTGCCTGAATACAAATAAACACTACCTACATTATCACCCTCAATTTGATCTCTGAACGATGCTGAGATTACCAAGTCATTTCCGCCCATTTCGATAGCGGTGCCAAACTTGGCACCAGCCTGAGTAGCAGGCCCTTTAATGTAACCGGTTTCTCGCCATTCCCCACCAAATGTCGCATACAAATACACTGCACCAGAATTTTCTTTGTTATTCAAATGTAGATCTTGATTTGAGCCAATGCCTCCGCCATCTTCGTCAACCGCTCCAATCGCAACGACATTTCTGTATATCGACACTGAGGCGCCAAAATGGTCAAATGAATCTCCGTTAGA
>ENA-OSET01004124-OSET01004124.1-sediment-metagenome-genome-assembly--contig:-NODE-4124-length-13015-cov-27.766038_pt1 | contig 13015 bp, 13 predicted proteins | sample MGYA00237882_ERZ534229 | MGnify/ENA primary metagenome ERZ534229 (study PRJEB26408, sample SAMN06266212) | sediment metagenome | isolation source: Hudson Canyon methane seep mesocosm | place...
AACACATGCCAGTTAATCAAGTTGTATGCAGTAAGAATGATTTAGTAGAAAACTCAGGTGTTTGTGCGCTGGTAAACGGCGAGCAAATTGCACTCTTCTACCTTCCAAAGAGTGAGCAAAAAGTATTTGCGATCTCAAACTGGGATCCTATTGGAAAAGCAAATGTACTGTCTCGCGGAATTGTGGGTGATTTAGAGGGCAAAATGGTCGTCGCCTCACCACTTTACAAGCAACATTTTGATCTGGCGTCAGGTGAATGCTTAGAAGATGAGACTGCGTCAGTAAAAATATTTCCAGTTAGCTTAGAAGATAATAAAGTTATCTTAGATTAAATTTACAGCCTTTCCCTTGTATGTCGCAAGGTTGACCCATCCCTTTATTGGGATGGGTTTTTTTATGCCTTAGGTATTAATAATCAACACCTAGCCTAGCTTTAACGCCAGCAGTATAAGCATGCTTTATATCTTTTACTTCAGAAACAGTATCGGCAATTTCTTGTAATTTTGACCCACCACCACGACCAGTAACAATAACACTTTGCCCTACAGGTCTATTTATCAGCGCCGATAACATTTTACCTTCATCAAGATATTTATAGGCGAACATATAAGTCAGTTCATCCAGCAAAACCAACTGATAACTTTCATCTTGTAACATTCGCTCTGCTACAGCCCAGGTTTTTTCTGCTGCTTCAATGTCAGCGGTACGATCTTGTGTATCCCAGGTAAAGCCTGTTCCCATTTGGTAAAAATCAACTTCGGGCATCTTTTCTTTTAAAAAAATTTCTTCACCCGAGAGCTGAACACCTTTAATAAATTGTACAACCCCAACTTTATGGTCATAACCAAGTGCACGTAAGACCATGCCAAACCCGGAGCTACTTTTACCCTTTCCATTCCCTGTTAATACGATTAACACGCCACGATCAGTGCTTGCCTCAGCAATATGGGCATCGATATTCGTTTTCTGTTTTTGCATCTTTTTTTTATGGGATTCGTTTTTTTTCTGATCGTTCATAGCAAGCCCCTATTATTTATATTTGGTAAATTTTATTTTCAACCAAGCCTTATATTGCAAGAGTAGTTATTCGTGAGAATGGGGTTTCAAGGTCAATGGTAAACCTGCAACGATTAACTCAACTTGATCACAAGCCTTTGCTAAGCGTTGATGAAGCAAGCCCACCTGATCACAATATTTTCTACTAAGCTCTCCAAGTGGAACAATTCCCATATTCGTTTCATTTGAAACAAGAATAAGCGGAAACTTAAATGCTTTCACAGCTTGTTCAAAATCATCAATTTCCAAACTAAGCAAGTTCTGGTCAGAATGTATAAGCAAATTCGTTAACCATAGTGTCAGGCAGTCAATCACCACAACATCCGCATCATTTATAGATCGAAGCATTTCCCCTAAATGAAGTGGTTCTTCAAGCGTACTCCATCCAGAGGGACGAGTCTCTTGGTGGCGCGCAATGCGAAGTGCCATCTCATCATCTCTAGCGGTCGCTGTTGCGATTACTGTCACTTTGTCAGAAATATCGGTAGCCAAATTTTCAGCAAAACGACTTTTACCCGATTTCACACCACCTAGAACAAGTCTTTTCATAGTTTTTCACATAGAGAGCTTTGCAATAAAGCAGTTTGATTTGACAATATGGTCATTCCGGTTTGCTTTCAACATAAAATTCGGCCACCAACTTATGATAGTGAGTGGCAAGCTATAACCCGACATTATTTTTCTGTAAGACCTGCTCTGCACGATAACTGGAACGTACAAACGGACCTGCAACGACTTCCAAAAAGCCTTTCTCAAGCCCTATACGTCGGTAGTTATCAAATTCTTCAGGTGGAATATAACGGGCCACAGGTAAATGATTGGTGGTTGGCTGCAAGTATTGTCCTAAGGTGAGAATGTCGACATTGATCGCGCGCAGGTCTTCCATCGTTTCTATGATCTCATCTTCAGTTTCACCTAAGCCCAGCATTAAGCTCGTTTTTGTAAGCACACTGGGTTTATACGTTTTAGCAAAGGCAAGTACATCGATTGTTTGCTCATAGCTAGCACGTGGGTCGCGTACAGGGTGGGTTAAACGTTTAACGGTTTCGACATTTTGAGCGAACACTTCTATTCCGCTGTCGACAACACTTTTAACCGCGTCAATATCACCCTGAAAGTCGGGAGTTAATACTTCAACGGCCGTTTCAGCATTTACCTCTTTAACACGCCTAACCACTTCTGCGTAATGAGCTGCGCCCCCATCAGGTATGTCATCTCGATTAACAGAAGTCAGAACCAGATATTTGAGCCCCATCAGTCTGACAGATTCAGCAGTATGGTTCGGCTCATTTAAGTCTAACCAGCCATTAGGGTTACCGGTATTCACTGAACAGAATCGACAGGCTCGCGTACAGGTATCACCCATCAACATGATTGTTGCCGTACCGGAGCTCCAGCATTCACCCATATTTGGGCACATTGCTTCTTCACATACGGTACTTAAACTATGCTCATGAACGGTAGCTTTAACATTGTCAAAAGCATTACTGTGATGTGCTTTCATGCGCAACCATTTCGGTTTGGGCTGGTGGGGTTTAGTCGCAATTTTATGACTGGCTTTCACGCCGTTTTTTATCGCCGTAATGCCTTTTTCATTAACGAATTTGGCACCAGTTTGTATTTGCACGGTAGGGATTCGGTTGTCATCACTCATTACTTCTTGCCATCATTATCTGATTAAATCACTTGCCAACTATTATAAGTCTTTTGATCACATCAGGATACTTAGAACTTAGTGTTCAGTCCAAAATTATATTACCTGAAAATCTGATTTAATTATGTCCCGCAAAAAGTTCTATAAGGGCCAAAGTCTGAAGGTGCAGGTAAAGCATATTCATCTAAACCTTTACGCTCAACAAAAGGGTCGGCAAGCACAGACATCAATTTCTCAAAGGGTTCATAATTCTGGTCTTTCTCTGCTGCCTGCAAAGCTTCTTCAACCTTATGATTTCTTGGTATGTAAACTGGGTTAACTGAATTCATTAATAAAACCCGGGCATCTAGTTCGAGTGGATCACGAGCAAGTCGCTCAAACCACTGTTCATACCAGATATTAAATGGCTCTGGATCAGCAAACAGACTTCTTACAACCTCCATTTCACCCTGCACTACATCAGATAAGCCTCGAAATAACAGGGTAAAATCAACAGACTGCTCTTTCATTAAAGCAAGCAGGTCATTGATAAGAGCTTGATCGCCCTCCTCCATTGTCGTCAGCCCAATTTTAGTGCGCATCCCCTCTAACCATAGTGCTTGATAGTTCTCAGAAAAAGCATTTACCTCTTCGGTAGCCATTCTGACGGCTTCATCTGAGTCCGAGTTAATCAAAGGTAACAAGGTTTCAGCTAGCCTAGCCAGATTCCACTGGGCCATATGCGCCTGATTTCCATAAGCATAACGGCCTTGTTGATCAATCGAACTAAATACTGCAGCCGGGTCATACGTATCAATAAATGCGCAAGGTCCATAATCAATGGTTTCACCTGAAATTGTCATGTTATCGGTATTCATCACCCCGTGCACAAAGCCAATATTCATCCACTTAGCCAACAGCACAGCCTGTCGTTCACACACGGCACGCAATAAGCTTATATAAGAGTTTTCATCCGATTTTATTTTTGGGAAATGACGCTGAATGGTATAATCGGCAAGCTGCTTAACCTTATCGTTCTGACCCTGTGCTGCAAAATACTGAAACGTACCAACACGTAAGTGACTCTCAGCAACACGAGCTAATACTGCTCCCTGCTGTAAACCCTCACGATACACATTTTCACCGGTTGTCACAGCAGCCAAAGCGCGTGTCGTTGGTACATTCAGTGCATTCATTGCCTCACCTAAAATATATTCACGCAGTACAGGTCCTATTGCAGCTTTACCATCACCTCCGCGAGAATATGGTGTTCGACCTGAACCTTTAAGATGAATATCATACCGCTCACCATTTCGGTCAATGACCTCACCTAAAAGCAAAGCTCGACCGTCACCTAGCCGTGAACTAAATCCACCAAATTGATGACCTGCATAAACCTGAGCTAAAGGGGCGCACCCTGTAAGTGATATGCCTCCCGAGAAAATCGCGGCAACCTCTACTAAAGACAAACTATTTAAATCAAGTCCAAGAGTATCCGCAAGTGAATGATTCAAGCTAACCAGTTTTGGGTCTGGTGCTTGATCTCCGATAAAAGGTACATAAAAACCTTCCAGTTTTTCGGCATAGGTATTATCAAACTTAAAGTCGACATTAATTTTCTGGTCAATCATTTCTCTGGATTTCTCCGTGGTAACACCCAATTAGCCCGAGGAAAATGGCAGGTATAACCATTTGGGATTCGCTTTAGGTAATCCTGATGCTCCGGTTCAGCCTCCCAGAAATCACCAGCTGGCTCAACCTCTGTGACAACTAAACCGGGCCATAGAGTTGAAGTATTTACATCACCGATGGTTTGTAAAGCAACTTGTCTTTGCTCGTCAGAAAGAAAATAAATGGCGGAACGATAAGAGGCCCCACGATCATTCCCTTGTTGGTTTCGGGTCGTTGGGTCATGAATCTGAAAAAAGAATTCAAGAATTTTTCGAAAGTTTATAACTTCATTTTCAAATAATATTTCAATAGCTTCAGCGTGGCTTCCGTGGTTAGAATAGGTCGCATTGACTACATTTCCTCCCGTATAACCAACACGAGTTGAAGTCACACCGGGAAGTTTTCGAATAAGATCCTGCATACCCCAAAAACAACCGCCAGCTAAGACTGCGCGTTCATTTGCCATTAGAATCCCCCCTCAATTTGATCCAGATATTCACCATATCATACCTACTCTCTAAGTAATCAGTATGATAAGTATAAAGTGATTAGTGATATTGGTGCTACTCATGACCGTAGAATGTAGTTATCTCTGTACTGGTTAAAACCTTAAACCGAATAGAAAACGGCCAATACTCCCCTATACTATTTATGACTACTCACAAGATTCCAGCAATGTTTATACTCATTTATCGGCTTAATTCTTAGACTCTATCAGTGAGTTATTTGTTCATTTAAATTACGATAGGCCATAGCTTATTGAACACGAAGCTATCAAGAAGTAACTTTTTCGAATGAGTATTTTATTATGTTTTCCTCCTCTAAATTTTCATCAGCGTTTACTTATACTCTGGAAATATCAGAAAGAGAATTACAAGAGAAAGTAGCTATGATCATGCCGCTAAAAAAGAAAACTTTGTTTTTTTCAGTAATACTATATGAGCCGAAGATTGAACTTCACACACTCAATAATGAAATAGGCTTTTTTGCGCATGTCGATGTGCTAGTGCCGGGAGGTTTAAAAGGAAGTGGTCGAGGAATGATAAAAGGGAAAGTTGTTTATGATTCCGCTGATGGCGCTTTCTACTTAAACCAACCAAACATAGAAGGTTTAGAAATTGACAGCGTACCGACAAAGATCATCCCAAGCATATCAAAAACAGTACAAATAATTTTGTCAAAATCTTTGTCAAAATATCCGGTTTATAAACTGAAAGATGATGACGTTAAGCATCAGCTAGCAAAATCAACACTAAAATCAATTTCTATTGAAAATGAATGTTTATTAGTCACGCTAGGGCTTTAGCTGGGATGCTGAAATCATGAAAAAAATAACGGCATAGCCAAAGCTGTGGTAAATACAACTGAAACAAGTACCCGTTATTTATTTTTTAGATTGCCTTTAAACCAACTAACTTGCTTCGCATCACTCCACCCCCATCGTTCTTTAGTTCAGGTATAAATAGCCTCAATCTTACCACCTCGAACAACACCCTCCCAAACAATTTGCCCGTCATCTTCACTTACGGTGCTCGCACTAAATTTAAAACCACCCGAGGTATTTTCTGTCGTATACGAACCAGCTCCCACATTCTACATAACCTGTAGAATATAACTCACCACTTTTAAAGCTCACTTCATCCTCTCTATTCGCTTGCTCTCCTGCTGAGCCAATAAAGTGTCTCCCTTCTAAATTCCCGGCAAGTGTAATGATTCTCATTAAAAGTAGAGTGGCAATAAGAAAAACGGGGTAAACATGTGACACATCCTAAATATATTTGTTAAATAGCAAACCATATTGAATTGATTAAAGCCCTAACATTCATCGCTTGTAGCTAAAGTTTTTTCTAAGCTAGTAGTCAAATAAAATCTATTTAAATTAGCTTTATCTATTATATTACAGCTAGCCACAGCCAGTAATTCTGATTAATTATTAAGCTACTTAATTTTATACTTTAATATACTATTATTAAGCTCATTAATCATGGAGGCCACGGTTTGTGTGTCTTATACTTAGACAATAAATGTAGATCTATCAAGTAGGCTAAACATTAAATGGATAGAATAAAGGCCTTTGGAAGTAGGTGGTCTTATGATAAATTCCCGCAATTTTTTTTTAGTCGAACTAACTCTATTCACTCTCCTTATTTTGGCTTTTTCTAACTCTATTAAAGGCCAACCTACTCACTCTCAACCTCAATTTCCATCACAACTACACAAAGCCAAAGTATTTGAACATTGGACAGCGCAAAGAATGCGCGAAGCTCAACCCCGTGACTTTGTCATTGACGCAAAAGGGTTTGCCTTCATGCGCAAGGCCAATGGTGAGCTTATGCCCTATGCGCATTCACAAAAACCTAGCCCTCATGCAAAACCAACAGGAGGTAGCACCGATTCAACTGGGCCGGACATCTCGGCCATGAGCCCTGCTGATGGCGAGAATATTTCAAGCAGCCATACTTTTTCAGCCATTGTCACAGACCCAAGCAATGTAAAATCTGTCGCTATCATCATCTTGTATCCTGATGGATCAACAACCCAAACCTTTTCAGCAGCAAAATCTGGCGGTGATATCTGGTCGGTCAATTTGCAAGGCTTCACTGATGGAGACTGGCAATGGTGGGTTGAAGCTAAAGATAGTACAAAACGTGGAGGGAACAGTAGCACCTCTTCAACAAACAGTTTTGGTGTTGGTAGTACAGAAAACGAAGAAGTTGAGCCACCACCTCCTGGTATTATTATTAATTCAAAATGGACACAAGGTGGCGCTGTAATAAAAGCCGCTGGGCGTATCTATTTTGAAATGCCGGCCAACAATCGTTGGAAAGGCCCTTGGAATGGTTATGTATGCAGTGGCACCGTCGTTACCGATGAAACATCAGGTCGATCCATCATATTAACAGCCGCCCATTGCGCCTATGATGACGCCCACGGAGCCTTTGCGCGCAACGTTTTATTCATTCCGAATCAGGATGCTACAACAGGCAGCGCTACAGACTTAAATTGCAGCAATGACCCTATGGGTTGTTGGTCTCCCTCTTTTGCCGTGGTTGATAGGAATTGGAGCCTCTCAGTCTTTCCCAATAATATCCCTTGGGATTATGCTTTTTATGTCGTTGAAGACACCGGTGCACATTCGGGCACCAATACAAGCTCAGCTAGCTTGGACGCTGTTGCCGGCTCATTACCATTAAACTTACTTACAGCCTATATAAATGATGGCGACCCAGGTCCTGGCTCGACCGATTTCACTCATGCCTTAGGATATTCGTATAGTGATGACCCTAATTTCATGTATTGTGCAGAAGACATGACCACTGAAGGTAACTTCAATTGGTGGCTTCCCAGCTGCGGCCTTTCAGGGGGCGCATCAGGCGGCCCATGGTTACAACCTGTTACGGCTGGCGGTGGCCCAGTTATGTCAGTCAACTCATGGGGTTATACCAACTCACCTGGTATGGCTGGTCCCAAACTTATGAATAGCTCTGCTAGTTGCTTATGGGTAATGGCGAAAACAACGGTCTGGTCTGCAGTCCCTGATACAGATGGCTATGCTGGAATAACGCAAACTTGCCAATGAGTTATGCAAAAAAACAGTATAAATAAGAGACGGGAGAATATGCAAAATTCACAACACTCGCTATTGGTTAGACAGCTCTTTGATCGTGAGAGCTGTACCTATAGTTATTTACTAATTGACAATGAAACTCGCGAAGGCGCTTTTATTGATGCAGTCAAAGAACAGTTTGATCGTGACATGCAATACATTGAGGAGCTTGGCGTAGAGCTATGGTATGCCATTGAAACCCATGTTCATGCGGACCATATCACGTCAGCCGGTTTACTCCGACAACATACCGGCGCTGAAATTGTCTATAGTGAAAAAGCACACTTAAAATCAATAGACAAAACGATTTCTCATGGGGATGAACTTCCACTTGGTCAGCACACTCTAAAAGCGCTCGAAACACCTGGCCACACAAACTGCTGCACGAGCTATTATATTGACGGTATGGTTTTCACCGGTGACACCTTATTTATACGGGGCTGTGGCAGAACTGACTTTCAACAAGGAAATATAGAGGCACTGTACAATAGTGTTCATCAAGAACTATTTAGCCTCCCCGATGCCACACTTGTTTATCCCGGACATGATTACAATGGTAGAACCTGTTCCACCATATTAGAAGAGAAGCAGTTCAACCCTAGACTTGGTGTGGGTATTGGCTTGAAACAGTTCATTAAAACGATGAATAACCTCAACCTTTCCTTACCCAATAAAATAAATGAGGCCGTACCAGCCAATACCAATTGCGGAATTAACTGTAAACCTGATCACTATCTTCATGAGGACTTCACCATCCAGAAATTATATGAGGTTTGGCAAAACAGCAAAATGAATCATAAGCTGCTGATTGTCGACAATAGAGCGCAGGAAGAATTTACTACAGGCCATGTGCCCAGTGCGAAGAATATCCCTTTAGGGACTGAGGACCTGTTTATAGATGAGTTGCGAAAATTTGAACAAGTGTATATCTACTGCCATTCAGGAAGAAGAGCCCAAACTGCACTGGTTCACTTATCAATTCTTGGATTAAACAACCTCAAATGTGTTAGTCATTCTGGCATGCCGGAATGGATTGAGTCAGGATTTCCTATTGAGAAAGGGCTTTAATTCCTTGTGAAAGGACTTTATTTCTCATCACGTTTCTTATGTTTAAATAAAACAAAAAACGACAAAACACCTATCTTCCATCTTAATCATTCTAATTCTATTCACTTCACCTTAATACCAATTTTGTCTAAAAAACACTCTACTTTTGCTTGTGGTGAGAATAGGCAATCCTATACTTAATGAACCAAGTTCAACGAGCAGTTTCAATTCAGGTAGCGGCTCACCCGCTATCTTTTTCTAACCTTATTAGGAAATTGGAGAAGCCATCATGAGCTACATAGAATGGAGTATGTCCGGTCCCGAGTTTTCATCTTGCAACTGTGATTACGGTTGCCCTTGCCAATTTAATGCATTACCTACTCATGGAAACTGCGAAGCTGCTGCTTCCATGGAAATCAAAAGTGGTTATTTTGGAGAAACTGACCTGACAGGTTTACGCTGGGTTTGTACGCTCGCTTGGCCTGGCCCTATACATGAAGGTAATGGTCGCTGCCAAGCCTTTGTAGATGAAAAGGCAACTGACAAACAGCGCGAAGCTCTACTCACCATTCTATCTGGAGAGGAAACGGCTGCTGGCAGTACAATTTTTCAGGTATTCAGTGGAACCATTACTGAAATGCTAGAACCCCAGTTTGTACCGATTGAGTTCTCAATTGATATTGAAAACAGAAAAGCCAAAACAGTGATTCCTGACGTACTTGAAGCTATAGGTGAACCCATATTAAACATGATCACACAAGAGCCTCACCGTGTCAGAGTCACCCTACCTGAAGGGTTTGAATACACAGAAGCAGAATATGGTAGCAGTACGGTTACCGCCAATGGCGCTATCAAGTTAAGCACTAAAGGCAAACATGCACACTTTTGCCAGATAAATATGACTCAAAATGGTGTGGTTCATTAACGAGCAAGTAATGAATAACAATAGTCCGCTAAACTCATCCCGTTCAATACGCCCATGGTTAATGATTTTCAACCGGGAGCGTTGGCTAGTTACCATAACGCTTTTGGCTGTTATTGTATTTTGCTGGGCCTATCTATGGCATATGTCTCTGACTATGCAGATGATGGGAATAAAATCCTCACAAACAATCGGTATTCCTGTCATTCATGCTTGGACAAGTTACGAGTTTTTTTACATGTTTAGTATGTGGATCATTATGATGATTGGCATGATGTTACCCAGCGCAGCACCAATAATACTCACTTACGCATCGGTTGGACGTAATCAAAAACAATATCAACATACACTTGCATTCAGCTTAGGTTACCTGACTATTTGGGGCTTGTTTAGTGTCATTGCTACGCTTCTTCAATGGGTATTGGATCAAACAGCTTTACTCTCACCTACCATGGTCAGTCAGAGCCCTTTATTGGGTGCAGGTTTGTTAATAGCCGCAGGGCTATACCAATTTTCATCACTTAAAAACAGGTGTTTAACAAAATGCCGTGCTCCGTTTAATTTTATTCGAACCGAACTTCGTCCAGGTACTAAAGGCGCTTTCATAATGGGCATCAAGCATGGTTCTTTTTGTCTGGGTTGTTGTAGTTTATTAATGGCTTTGCTCTTTGTGGGTGGCGTCATGAATCTTGTGTGGATTGCCATCATTAGCTTTTTCGTTCTGTTTGAAAAAGTTCTACCCTATGGAGAGAAGTCAACCTGGCTAAGCGGTATTCTTTTGATTATGACTGGCAGCGTATACTTACTATGCGCTTTAAATTAGTCAAACAGTCGAAGTAAATGAATAAGTATTTATTGTGTTGGTAGCAAAAGGCGTATTTCACTCTATGGATTCCGATAAAGTTGAATTCCCCAATGATAAGGCCCTAACGCCTTACTATCGTAATTTGAGTTCAATTTCAGCCCTTCAGAGGCACTAATAATTTGTGCCACATCAGGCCTAAGTTCATTACTAGGCCCCCGTGGAGTAGGTATATCTTTTCTCCAGTGAATAATTGCAACTTTTCCACCCGGCTTAAGTATTCGTGATGCTTCTTGAAGTAGAACTCTTTTTTCACTGAAATGAAGAATATTAAAAAGTAGAACGACATCTACACTTTCTGGGTCAAGGCCTGTTTTTTCGGCCATCACATCACGTAAAATACATTCAACATTTAAGAGACTTGAACTGGCAAGATTACCTTTGGTAATTTCAACCATGCCCTCCTCTATATCGAAAGCAACCAGCCTATTTTCCTGACTAAGCCCTGCAATTGGTACAGTGAAAGTGCCATAACCGGATCCGACTTCAACAATTCGGGATTTTTCCGAGATATTCAACCAGTCGATAATGCCATCAATATCAAACAAACTATTCCAATATAATTCATCAGGCATTCCGCTATCTTCTATTTTCATTTTTTATGTATCCCTACGCATCAGAAATTTAACGCTTAATAAACGGAAAATGATAATACATTTATAGCTACCAGTTTGGCCAAAAATACTTAAAGCTAATTTCAATCTAAAAATTTCTGCATATCAAAACTCAAAACGCCCTATAGTTGACGTTAACGTCAACTATAGGTAATAATAAAATAACCCAACTACAAACAAGTAATGAAATGACTAAAAACTTCTCCATTAGTGAACTTTCAAAAGAGTTCGATATCACGACCCGAACCATTCGTTTTTATGAGTCTGAGGGTTTATTACATCCTGCAAGAAAGGGCCAAACACGAATCTATGCCGATCAGGATCGCGTGAGTTTAAAGCTGATTCTTCGTGGAAAGCGTTTGGGGTTCTCACTTGCTGAGTCAAAAGAACTAATTGAGTTGTACGACCCGGAAACAACGAATAAAAAACAATTAAGCCGTTTCATGGAAAAAATTTCAGAGCGACGCAAGAATTTACAGCAACAAATTGATGACATCCATATCATGCAACACGAGCTAGACGAAGCAGAACAACGTTGCCAGGATGCCATAAAAGCTAATTAAAACTTACTAATTACAGTCATTATGTAACCGTCTTAAAACAAAAACGAGGCATTAAAAATGTACACATCTTTAAACTTTAATCACGGTGAAACCATCGATATGCTGCGTGAGCAGGTAAGGCATTTCGTGGCTAAAGAAATAGAACCCCTTGCAGCAAAAACAGACAGCGATAATGAATTCCCTAATGAATTATGGCCAAAACTCGGTGAGATGGGTTTGCTTGGTATGACCGTTTCCGAAGAACTTGGTGGTACAAACTTAGGTTACTTAGCCCATGCAATTGTAATGGAAGAAGTTTCACGTAGTAGTGCCTCGATTGGGTTAAGTTATGGCGCACACTCAAACTTATGTGTGAATCAAATATTTAGAAATGGTACGGCAGAACAAAAACAAAAATACTTACCCAAGTTGATCTCTGGTGAACATATCGGTGCACTTGCTATGAGTGAAGCCAATGCGGGTAGCGATGTCGTCAGTATGAAACTGAAGGCTGTCAAACAAGATGACCATTATATTCTGAATGGCACCAAGATGTGGATCACCAATGGCCCTGATGCTAATACTTATGTTATTTATGCCAAAACAGCACCGGAAAAAGGTCCTCACGGTATCACCGCTTTTATTGTTGAACGTGACCTGCCGGGTTTTAGTCGCTCACCGAAATTAGACAAACTAGGTATGCGCGGATCAAACACCTGCGAATTAGTCTTTGAAGATGTCAAAGTCCCTGTCGAGAATATACTAGGCGGTGAAAACTTAGGGGTTAGAGTTTTAATGAGCGGTCTGGACTATGAGCGAGTCGTACTTGCGGCTGGCCCTATCGGTATCATGCAGGCTTGTATGGACTTAATTGTGCCTTATATTCACGAGCGTAAGCAGTTTAATCAATCCATTGGAGAGTTTCAGTTGATTCAAGGCAAGGTGGCTGACATGTACACCACACTGAATGCCTGTCGTGCATACTTGTATGCCGTCGCACAATCTTGTGATCGGGGTGAATCAACGCGTAAAGATGCAGCGGGCGTGATTCTATACTGCGC
>ENA-OSET01004125-OSET01004125.1-sediment-metagenome-genome-assembly--contig:-NODE-4125-length-13013-cov-28.950758_pt1 | contig 13013 bp, 14 predicted proteins | sample MGYA00237882_ERZ534229 | MGnify/ENA primary metagenome ERZ534229 (study PRJEB26408, sample SAMN06266212) | sediment metagenome | isolation source: Hudson Canyon methane seep mesocosm | place...
CTCATTATGCTCAAACTGCATTACTGATGAAGTAACAGAAATGCCACGCTCTTTTTCCATTTCCATCCAATCGGACGTTGCATGGCGATCGGTTTTACGTGATTTCACACTACCCGCAGCTTGAATCGTGCCACTCAAAAACAATAGCTTTTCAGTCAGCGTAGTTTTACCGGCATCGGGATGCGAGATAATAGCAAATGTTCTTCGCTTGTTAATTTCATTAGATAAATTGCTATCTGCCATTTTTTCTCTGTCCCACTTTGTACAAGTATTTGTACAAATTAAAGTTAACTCTTAACCCTGATCCCAAAGTCCCGCTTAAGCCTCTTAGCCCTCGAAAAACTAGTATCAAAGCAATAAAATAGCTCGCCAGTATACTCCGCTAAAGTCCAAAACATTAGACTTAAAATGAGGTTAATAGTTAATCACGCCCTGATACAGCTTTGAAATTTCGTTAGATTGTTACGTTTCCATAGAATAGAACAGACGAGATTTATTTGAATATACATAAAAAACGGCCTATTATCAGTTTTGACTACTTGTCTGTACTTCGGCGGGAAAAATAATGGGGAAACATGCATTATTATTACTGACATCTATTTTCGTTATGGCTATATCAACGAAGACACTTCACGCAGAGCAAGATGACGAGAATATAGACTTTCTCGTGGGGCTAAGTCTTGAACAGCTCTTAAGTGTCAAGGTTAATGTCGGCTCTCTGTTTGAGGAAAACAGATTTACATCAGGTGCCACCACCGAATTATTCACCAAAAAAGAATGGCAAAAAACAACTTCTAAGGATGTCTGGGAAGTTATGAATCATCAGGCGGGAATGATAATGCCTACTAACTCCGTCGGTTGGAAAGGCATCTCTGTGCGAGGAATTCTGTTAGATCCCGGTGTGCGCGGTGTGGCCACATTGATTGATGGCATCCCGATTAATAATCTTTCTTATAGTACTGGCCTTTATCATCTTGAAAATCCTGGTCTTGGCATTTTAGACCAAGTAGAGATGCTTCGTGGTCCCGGCTCGTCCATTTACGGTGCAGATGCCTTTCAAGGTGTTGTGTCTTTTTCCACATCAAAATACAACGGAGACAAAACAGAGGTTCAAGGTACTGCAGGTCACGATGACTACTATCAGCAATCCTTTAATTATGGCAAAAGATTAAGTGATAAAGTCACATTGAGCCTTGCTGCTGATAATTCCAGCAAAGAAGAAGAAATCGATTATGAGCATGGCACCGGTTCAGGTCGACTAGACCCAGCACTAACAGAAAAAGGTAGCCTTGATGAGCCTATCAGAACAACCTCCTTTGCAGGCACATTAAATGTCCAATTAACAAATAAGCTCAATGTTGAAACTGGGGTGATTGGCAATGTTTCATCAAGGAAAACCCTTAGGTATGCCCAATCTAATAAGTTGAGCATTGTTGATCAGGATGGAGAGTTTGCCCTTCTTAGAGCTAAAGCTCAATACGATTTATCTGAGAGTACAACATTCAACACACATGCTTACCATTGGCGTGGTGAACATAGGTGGTTTTTTTCTGACTCTAACTTTATTATTGATCATACCAACTCTAGTAGCGGTTTTGATGCCAATATAAAACAAGAAAATGAAAAATATAATACCAAATGGGCACTTGGTTATACCTACTCTCATACCGAAGTAGATGAAGCTGAAACGGGCAGAGAGCCCAGCTTAAACACGGATTTTGTAGAAGACTACCGGCGCATAACAAATAGTGTGTACTTAGATTCAAGAACCTCTTTTTTTGATGGCAGTGTTGACGTGCTCTACGGCGCACGATTTGATAGCTTTTCAGACTTTGGCGATCATACCTCGCCACGATTTGGGCTGATTTTTTATCCTGATGAATCATCTGCCGTAAAACTGACATACAGTAATGCTTTTCGTTCACCCGCAGCGAACGAAATTGGTACCAATCCAACAGCATCGTCATCAGCAACGTTCGGGAATTCTGGTATAGAGCCTGAAGAGCTAGATACTTATGAACTTGTCTTCATGAAAAGTAGTGGCCAAAGCCACTATGAGGCTACCTTTTTCTATACTGAACTCACTGATGGAATAGTCTCTGCCCCAATGCCAACAAGTGATCCACAATATTCTCCGGGAAGAAACCAGTACCAAAATGTTGGTAGTGTGAGATCCAAGGGTATTGAAGCAAAATACAGTACGAATATAAAGGGTGTTAAATCCGACCTTAGCGCATCATGGGTAAGCGCGGAGACATCAGCAGGTGGCTATAATTATGACGGTTTCCCTGACTGGATTATAAATGGACGGTTTAGCTATGAACTGCCGCAATATTCAACCCTTATTACGCTTGATAACAGAATCGAGTTGGGCAGAAAAACCTTTCAACGTTCTTCTCTTTCTCAACACTCTACTGATCTAGATGACTATTATCGAGCCGACTTAAATATAACTAAAAATTATAGTAAAAAACTCGCCCTATCCTTCAACGTGACTAACTTATTCGACAACGATGATTTACATGCCGTAAGCGTACGCCCAAATGAAACCTTGATGAGCCAGCCGGACCGTTCTTTCTTCGCAAGACTACGATATGACTGGTAACTTGAAAAATAACTACTAAAACAGCTTAAACCTACACATTTGCATAGCTATTCAATAAAAGGAATAAAAGGATTTATTATAGATGTAGCTCCTGCCTGAATTAAGAGGAAGGATAATGAAACAACACTCACTGTTACTAACGTCAATTTTTATTCTAGCTATATCAACGAATACACTTCACGCAGAGGAAGACAACGAAAATATAGACTTTCTCGTGGGGCTAAGTCTTGAACAGCTCTTAAGCGTTAAGGTTAATGTCGGCTCTCTGTTTCAGGAAAATAGATTTACTTCCGGCGCCACCACCGAATTATTCACAAAAAAGGACTGGCAACTAACAACTGCTACCAATGTATGGGAAGTTCTAGATCATCAGCCTGGCGTTATGATGCCCAGTAATACCGTTGGTGGAAGAGGTATCTCGGTGCGTGGAATTCTCTTGAGCCCAGGTGTGCGTGGCATAGCTACATTAATTGACGGCATCCCGATTAACAACCTGTCTTATAGCAGCGGCCTATACCATCTTGAAAATCCTGGCCTTGGCATTTTAGACAAAGTTGAGATGCTTCGAGGTCCCGGCTCGTCCATTTATGGTGCCGATGCATTCCAAGGTGTAGTGTCATTTACTACATCAAAATACACCGGAGATAAAAAAGAGGTTCAAGGCACCGTAGGTCTTGATGACTACTATCAGCAATCCTTTAATTATGGCAAACGGTTAAGTGATAAAGTCACACTGAGCATTGCTGCCGATAACTCCAGTAAAAGAGATGACTTAGATTTTGAGTACGGTCTTGGTGGAGGCTCACAAAATCCAGTACGAACAGAAAAAGAAAACTTTACCGTTCCGATCAAAACAACCTCCTTTGCAGGCACATTAAATGCTCAGTTAACAAATAAACTCAACATTGAAACTGGGGTGATCGGTAATATTTCATCAAGGGATGACACTCATAGATATGTACTCTCTACTGATCAGCCGAGTAATATGGATCAGGATAGCTCTTTTGGCCTTATAAGAAGCACCGCGCTATACGATTTAGATAATAGTACAACGCTAAACGCCAAGGCTTACCATTGGCGAGGCGAATATGATTGGTTCTTTCACAGCAATGGTTATAACATTAAACATACAAACTCTAGCAGTGGTTTTGATTTCAATATAAAACAAGAAAACGAAAAATATAATACTAAATGGGCACTGGGTTATACCTACTCTGATACCGAAATAGATGAAGCTAAAGTGGGGATAGAGCCTGACGAATCCCCACGAAATAGCTAACAAAAACAATTAACTAATACCCTTTTTGAGGGAACTCTCACGACATTTAGTGATCAGATCAATTACCACACATCACTAATCAGGAAATGCCATGAGAGTCGCTCATATTGTGAAACAGTTCATCAATGAAGTCACGCCTTGTATGCACAAAGTACGAAGACAAAGCCTACAAGCGAGTATCAGCAGCCTAATGTCAGGGGCTGATTTATCGGTGACAAGCTTAGGCCGCCACATCCAAAGTCAGACAAGCGAAAAACACCAAATAAAACGCAGCATGCGTCTGTGTAGCAATTCACACCTTCACCAAGAAATTGACACGGTTTATGCTATGACAACACGGCGGTTAATCGGCCAACAAGCAAGGCCTATTATCTTAGTCGATTGGTCAAACTTAGACACGCGAAAACACCATTTTTTATTACGTGCATCGTTGGCAGTAAAAGGCCGTTCTCTTACGTTATTAGAACAAGTGTATGGCAATGATGAAAAAGAAAAACCAGCGATTCATAAACACTTTATGACACGGTTAAAAAATGTATTACCTGACGGCTGTCACCCTATTATTGTCACGGATGCAGGCTTTCGGGTGCCGTGGTTTCGGCTTGTTGAAGCTTTGGGTTTTGACTATGTTGGTCGGGTTAGAAATAGAACCTTGTGCAGACAAAAGGATGAGCCCTGGCTTCCGATTAAAACGCTTTACACCGAGGCAAACACAAGACCAAAGGACTTAGGCTTATTTCAACTATGCCGAAACCAGCCCATCGATTGTAAAATGGTAGTATACAAACAAAAACGATTGGGCCGTAAGCACCTGAATGCGACGGGTGATAAAGCGAGACTTAGCGCCCTGTCACGCAAACATGCTGACCGTGAAAAAGAACCTTGGCTATTGGCAACTTCATTACAGAAAGGCCATGATTTTGCTAAAAAGATAATCAAAATTTATCACTCGCGAATGCAAATAGAAGAAAGTTTTCGGGACTTAAAAACGGGCTTAGGCTTTGCGGTGAGCCAAACACGGCAACTCTTGCAGTTGAGCGTATTATTGATGATTGCCATGTTGACTCAAGCCATCCTTTTTCTTGTTGGGCTAGCGATTGAAGCTTCTGGAAAACAACGACAATATCAAGCCAATACAGTTAAAGACAGACCAGTATTATCGTACCAATATCTTGGACTTAGGGCGGTGAGGGATAAATGGCTATCAATAACCAAGCTGCAATGGCAGGCGGCGCTACTAAAATTGACTGAATTTAGTCAGGAGCATCATAATGTCTGAGCTGAAATTTCGTGGGGATCCGTCAGGAAACGTCCCCTTAATTCTTGGTTTTCCATTGCAGGTACTTGTTAGGCTTTTGCATTATATGGAACTCTAAAATGAATATATAACATTAAAAAAACAGCAGGCAGCACATAAATCATGCCAAATACTGGGACTGACAATAGAGCGAAAGTGCCAACAATCGCTCCAATAATACGAATCTTTTTACTCACATAGCCAAAACGCACCCAACGGTAACAAATGATGAAATATAGCGCCCATGCACTCCATACCAAAATGTCAGATATAGCTAATAACATCAGTTTTTCATAGCACTGGCTAATTTCAGTGCTTGAAAACTCACACTTTGCAAAAGTCTCTGCAATATTTCTTGGCTTAACCTTAAAAGACATAAATAGAGGCAAGTAAGACAGTAACGTAAAAGTTATGAATGTAATCAGTCTAATTTTCATATACGCCTAACGCTTTGCTAAGGGGCTGGCGCGTAGCGACAGAGCCACGGAGGCCACGCTTTATTGTGGCTGGAGTTTTCTTGGGCATTTTGTTAAGCCTAACTTAACACTGAAATTCAAAAATTAGTAAAACAAAATGCTTGTTTGAAGTAACTGTTGAACCAAATTTAGGTGTTGCCTATTAAATGACCGTCGCCTAAAAGATGGAGCAGACTTCGATTACCCGTAACTTATTATTTGTTACATAGGCAACTTTACAGCCGTCTGGTGATACTTCTGTGCGCCTCACTGTTCCTTTTGTTAATTGATGAACAGAACCGTTATGGAATAACCTAAGGCCATCACTACTCCCTTTATTATTGACTGCGCCAATGATGCCAACTTTTGTTGGTTTAGCATGATAAACCGGAAGATTGACATTTAATAAGTCAAACTTTCCATCTGTGAATAACAATTTTATTTTTGTAGTGGCCCCTGGAAATGTATTTTGTTTACCATCCAATACATAAGCGTTTAACCAACTAATCCATTCTATATTAGGAAAGAAGTAATCTGGCGAATATGTCAACTCAATTGCTTTGCCATTAGTTTGAAAATAGATCCACCTTCTGTCTTTTCCATAAAGACTGGGAAGACGTAAACACCCATGTTCAGGTTTTAGCCTTAATGCTATATATGGTTCCCCTTCTGCGTAATCAGAAGGACATTTCTCTAAAACACGAGGGGAACTACCGCGGTACCTTTCTTCTAGCTGGTCATATTGTTCTTGAGTTTCTGAACCTAACTTACCGTATAAGAGTTTAGGTTTAGAAGTTTGACGACTAGTTTCACGATCGTATTCTGCCATAGCTAAGCGGATCAGAATATTGTCATTTTCAAATTTAATCAGCTGACCTTTCCGATAAAGCAAAGTCTTTTTGGATGTAATATCTAAAATATTCACTTGCTTTGATGTTTCAAGATTAAGATCATCTACGCCTGAATAACTGTTCTTTTTACCCGTGGAGTTAACACCATAAATAACTTTATAAGGAGATAACCAGCTAACTACAGGGCCAGATATCATAGTGTCAACATAACCGTGTGCCTCTATATATGGATATGGGGATTGATTGCTATTATCGGGTGTGCATCCTTGAATGTTGACGAGAAGTATCAATAGAAAAAAAGAACGTCGCATGGCTTTTAGCTTCCGTGTTTCATCAATGGGTCTAACGCCTTACTCAGTCGGCGCGTGAGCGGGCGGCTGCATTGACTTGTTATATCTTTTTTCAACTATATCTTTGAAATAAACTGGCATACCTTCTTGTCGATCTGGAAATGAAACTGGTAGATCACTTGAATATCTAATATGGTCTCCGTGAGCATAAACATTAGAACCAAAGCCACATTTTTCCTTATTTTCTAGAGTTTCTATGACTAATTTTTTTTGCTCAAATTTCATAAGCCACTTGCATCCGCCATATTTATTGGTTTCAAAGATACCGACACCATCTTTAATTTTTACATCTCCAAGCAACGCCCCTGAATTACCCCCATACTTTCTATAAAAATAAAAGAGTACCGTATCATCGTTGATCGGATAAATCTTAAAATCTCCGTATTGACCAGAATACTTTGACGATAAAGGAAGTTCTGTTTCTCCAGCTGACGTAAAACTGGGAGAAAATAGCAAGAAAAGGGAAATTAATCTTAAAAACATTGTACTATCCTTGGATATAACGCCTTACTCTGCCGGCTCGTTAGCGGTCGGCTGGGTTAATTTGTTACGTTGTGTAAATGAATAAAACACCACTGCTATTAATGTTACCAACCCTGTGATGTACATTGATACTAAAGGCAAAGATGTAGATCGGTATGCTTTTGGATGACATTCTGGATACCAACTCATTTCAGGAATTTGATAAGCCCAAAATACACCAACAAGGCAACCTACAAAAGCAGCGTATCTTTTATATTCTGGAGCAGCTAAAAAACTATGAAGCACTATTAGTGTAGTAGCCATTGGGCCTGCAATAGGCTCCTTCCAACATATACTTCCAGGTAGTACAAATGTTGATAGTAGTGGTGCCACGATTGAAATTACTAAGTACCCGGCAATGTATAAAAACCATTTTGCTATTTTCATGATATTGAAATGTAACACCCAATTAACAGGCAACAAATAGTTGGTTAAAATAGCGTCGAAGGAGCAAAACCAACTGTTTTTTGTCCTTGTTGAATTGCTTGTTATATGCGACCTGCTCTGACTGCTTGTTTAATGCAGTATTTGGCAACCAACTTATGGAATGGTTTTATAAATGCCATATACACTTTGCCAGTTTTAGTTTTTAAATTCACTAAAGTAGAAACTGCAAACTCTTGCTCAGATAATTTTAAAACTGATAACCACATATCCATATTATGCTCATAAGCACCACAAATAACCTCCGAAGGCTCGACTGATTCTATAATAAGAAAACCTGCTTTTTTGCCCGCTTCAATATCTTCTAATGGCAGACTCATTTCAGTATTGCTAGCAGAGAAACCAAAATATTTAACAACCGAGTTACGAAAAGATAAGGCTAACTGCACAGGTTTTGGCAAAAAGCCAAATATACTGTGGTACACATTTTTAGCCTCGAGCTCTGTTTTATTAACCTGTACTTTAAATGAATCTCGATAATATGAATTTAACTCTTTACCATTAATTTGTGTTTCTACTGGAAACTCCATCTCTGAAACCATGCTGAACCTCCTTGGAGCATGTAACTATGTGTTATCGGACACTTTGTCCGATAATGTATTATAGGTTTTGAAAGGTAACATCGTTGTAAACGTCCTTGTACCAATGTATTAGATAAGTATCGAAGTATAGTCAGTATTTATCCAATGTGTCCACTTTGCATTTCTTCATCCAGTTCTAGGGTGTTTATCTAAATAAAACGTCCTTGATAAAACTTTAAGTTTCAATAAGTTAAAAAAGCTACTATTTTGTTAAGTGGCAATTGCAGGAGCAAACATCCTAAGGAGAGGGATATGGAAGGGAAGAACCCACCGAAGTTACTTGAGCAAGTATGCCAAAAAATTCGTTTTCTTCGTTATTCTCGTGAAATGGTTAACGCTTAATCTTGTCGTCCAAACTGAAACGGCAAATACACTAGCATAAGCAAAAACAATGCTGAGCCTGCTAACCACGGCGATAGATCATAATTCACTTGTTGCTCTCTGGTGTGTGCAGTTTTCCGTAATGTTTTTATCAGTGTTTTTGGTTTTTCTGGTGATGCGATATAGTCAAACGCCACCATCGCGGCTAGACCTTCTATGTGTGATTTTTTTTGGGTAGATAAATGTTCTGTTCTTGGACGCTGATCAAGATCGGCTCTACCAGATAAATAAACGTCTCGATGCAATACATCGTTAATACCCCAAAAACCGATCGCCTTACCTTTTTCATCTCGCTTGGGGATAGGCAACAAATCATCGCCACCGACACCTACAAATACACCTGCAATCTTGCCTGGTTCACCTTTAAATTTAGGAAACAAGGTGTCATGAATAGGTGGTGACTCATGACCATCCGTTACAAAAACAACACTCGGTGCTGGTTCAATCTCTTGAGCATATTTAATGGCGGTAAATACCGCTTTAGAGACCTCACTCGATTGCGCCCAAGCCATAGTGCCATCAACTTTTGATAACATTTGGGTAATATCATGATAATTTTGACAAACCTCAACCGGGTTCATCAATATCAAACTACGACTTTCGCTAAATACCGCCAAACCAGCATGGGTGCCACAAGGCAAACTAGCTAATGCATCATGAGTATATGATTTTGCCCATTCAATGCGAGAGACCATCTCGCTATCAAGCTCGGCATCTTCAACATTCATACTTTGGGTAATATCAATCACAAATAACAGATCCATCACTTTAATTGTGCGATCGATCTTAGGTAACAAAAGTGCTGCCATCACTAATAACAAGGCAATCACCATGGTGACAGATGAAATAACGATACGAGTTTGGTGCGATATTCTCATGGTAAATCGACTTTAAATCCTACTGATTCAATCGACTTTCTCATATCGACTATTGGCTTCTCAAACAAACCATCACCTTCTGGTATTTCGGGCACAATATTCAACGCAAGTTCTAAGTTATAACGCACATCCCATAATTCCGGTTTTAGTAATAAAGCAGTTCTATAATCTTGTTTTGCTAATTCAATTAGTGGAATACTTTTAGGATCTTCAGCTTGCAATGCTTGTGCTTGACGCAAATTGATATTGGCGCGATTAAAATGGGCAGACGCTTTTAGATCGACATCTTTAGTTGTATTAGCATGAGTTAATAAACCTAAAGCATGCTGTTGTTTATTATTGTCTATTGCATAAAAAGCTTGGGCAAATTGCACATAAGCATTTTTAGGCACGTCTTCTTGTAACTCGGTATTAATAATCAACTCATTGAGTTTTTCTGTTTGCCATAACTGAGTTGCAGCCTTAAAGGCAAAAAACACACTCGCTACAATAGCCAGTAGCAAAACACTATGTAGTAGATGTAATAATTTATTCATGCGCTTTTCTCACTCCCCATGCTGAATACACTTGTGCCATCACCAATAACAGTAATGCAATCATGACCAGCCAATAAAACGGTTTATGTTTTTGCTCTCGTGGCAATGTTTCTTCAACAATTAATGTTTGATATTGCTGACTATCAATTTCATCCATCGCATCAGCAAATTCGCTTAATGATTTTGCTTCAAATGCACGATATGGTGTGCCTATCGATTTAAAATACTCATGTAATTTACGCTCAGGTAAATCTTGCCAGAGGTAATTATCTTCGCCATCAGCATCGAGAGTCACACCCTGCATAGAACTCATATAAATCCAATTGAGGCTCAAATTCATTTGATTATATAAAGCCGTAATTTTTTTCTTCGCTTCATCTGTTAATAACTGCCCGCCATCTGACACTAGCAAAACAATACGAGAGCCACGGTAAGTTTGCCCATCAAACATTTCAGCGGCTTTAATCAAGGCATCTGACATATTGGTATCTTTCAAACCCTTGCCTAAAGAGTTGGCATTAATCGTCGCAAGAACCGGTTCTTTGTTATAGGTTAAAGGCAATAATTTAATTGCATTTGAGCTAAACAATACAAAACCAAAACGATCATCAGGCCGTTTTTTTACAAACTCTGTTAAATAACCTTTAGCCACTCGCCGTTTACTGTCTTTTCTGCCCACACTCACTAAGGCGGCTTGATGTTTCACAGCAAATGCATCGTCCATACTACGACTACGGTCGAGTAATAAAACGATTTCGGCACCCTCTCCAACACGTTCAACTTTTTTCTCAGGTTCAAATGGCCCAGCCAAAGCTAAAATCAAACCTGCTAATACAATAGAAGCCAATGTTTTTAACGTAAGTCCAATAAATTTCGACACAGGATCAGCAGGAACAAATTCCGCCCAGGCAATTGTTTTTTCTTGGTTGTGGTTAATCCAGGGTAAAACAAGAAGCGGTAATAACAGGAGCAGATAAGGCTGTGACCATTGAAGGTCGAATAACATCATGCAAGCTTCTCCTTAGCACGGCATGCTTTTGCTAATTTCACCACCTCCGCCATCTCAGGTTCTTGTCCTGCTTCTCGGGAAAAGAAATGACCCGATGACAACTGATAAAATTGTTCAATATCGCTTTCTAAAGAAGATAACCACGGTATAGATTCAAATAATTTGGCTAACTCCTTGTGCACCACGATTGTTCCAGCAGTTTGATTAAAGGCCGCATGTAAAATTCGTGCAGGCTGGTTTTCATCTTTAGAACGCTGCCAACGCAAACGTGATAATTCATGCACCGCTTGAGCAAACGGTTGACGGTTGCTTGGTTTCCAACCAAAGTGCCAAAACAACAAAATCAAACTTAATATTGCTGCCACTGTTATGGCCATTTCTAGTTGCTGTTCAAATTCATCAACGGCTAACAAGACAGGGGCATGATCTGCTTTTAATTGTAATCGCTCGGCTTCTTCAAGACTTAATAATGGACCAATAGAAACTGTCGTTGTGGGGATGGTAATTATATTCCCCTTGGCATCAGAAATTTCATAAAGCGGTAGTTCAATGGTCGTATTTGTTTTAGGCACATTGACCACTTGATAAGTAAATTCTAATTCATCGCCCACTACATCAAGTGTTTTAAGATATACCCATGCGCCATAACGTTTTTCCGGCTGTGGCAAGGAATTAAGGTCAAGATTGTTTTGTAGCTCAGTTATTGTTGCTGTCGCTTTAATTTCGTCGCCCAGTAATAAACCCCATGCACGATCAACAGTGATACTCGCCGAAGTTTCTGCATAACTGGCTACTGAAAACAAACTCAGCAGCACGATAATCAGCCATTTTTTTATTGTGTTTGTCATCTTAAGATTTCTTCATACCCATAAAATACTGTGTGAGCTGTTCACCGCTAACATCACCATCAACAAACAACGGTCGAATTCGATGTCGCATAAAACAGGCAGATAACTGTTCAAAATGTTCATTCATAGATGTTTGCCACCGTTTTTTCATCGAAGGTCGCATCCATATTGTTCGATGTTGTCCGGTTTCAGCATCACGCATCTCTGTCCAACCAGCATGTGAAGGCAAATGATCAACATCATCATGGCGCCACACTATCGGCACGACGGTGTAATGCGCTAGTTTGCGTAATGTCTTTTCGATAATACTAAGATCACAGCAAAAATCAGAAGCCAAAAAAACCATCGCATGTGGACTGGTGATCATATTTGCAGCCTGAATTAAACCTTCTGACCCCGGTGCAGTTGCCGGTTTTGCAGCCGAGATCATATCGGCAGCAATCGTCGGCATACTACGTTGTCGTGTTGGCATAACAGAGACATCTTGACGCCAATTGGCATCAAACCCTGCCATGGCAAATCGATCGCCAAGACCGATTGCTGAGTGGGCAATCATATGTGCCAAATTAGCCAAACGGCCATGATTCACATTTGAAACTGCCATCGAATTAGACATATCCGCCAGCAACCATAATGTCACTGAAGAACGTTGTTGATATCGACGAACTAACCAACGATCATTGTCTGCAACTGAACCGCTCGACAAATTTGCTCGTAAACTGGCCCGAATATCTAAACGTCTCGGATCTGGATAATCAAATAAATCGGCAAATCCGGCAAAGCGATCACCCGTACCTAAAGAGGTACCACTATGTGCACCTGGTACATGGCCATAAATATTATGCGGATAACGATAATGGAACTCGTCGTGTGTTACATCACTCACGTCTAATGATCCGGTTATGGTGTTGAAATATGATCGCGTAAAGCTTGCACAAATTGCGGCATGATTTTCTCACGACGGCTTTCATAAACAG
>ENA-OSET01004126-OSET01004126.1-sediment-metagenome-genome-assembly--contig:-NODE-4126-length-13013-cov-13.925325_pt1 | contig 13013 bp, 11 predicted proteins | sample MGYA00237882_ERZ534229 | MGnify/ENA primary metagenome ERZ534229 (study PRJEB26408, sample SAMN06266212) | sediment metagenome | isolation source: Hudson Canyon methane seep mesocosm | place...
GACAATCCAATATGGGTTTGTCCAACAAACATTTATACGTAATGCTGCGCACAACGTATAAATGCTAAGTGGTTATAAAGTGAAGTTAGTCAGTCTCGTCTGGATCGGATACAAAACTAAGGGGAGCAGTATCATGAAACACTTTACCATTTATAACATTCTAATTCGTTTCTTTGCAGGATGCTTACCGTTTAAAAAATTTATCACTGTGTCACTTTGTTTCGGGGTCGCATTGCCTCTGCCTGTATATGCCGGTAACAATAATAATCATCTAATGAGTTGGCTGGCTCCTAAAATATCTGAGTCTGACCAGATCAGGATGCAGAAGGAACTGGACTCAGGCAGTACCATCCATGCACCTATCCCTGTTACGCCACATACAGCACAAATAATAATTGACCAGGACCTTGGCCCCGATCCTTGCGATTTTGCGACAATGGCAATTGCTCATACATTTCATGTCGACGGCACAATCAATCTCCTCGCGGTAATTGGAGCCATGAACGGCATAAACGATGTTGAAACATTTTCTGCATTTAACGCATGGTACGGGAATGATATTCCGATAGGGATTCAGAAACATGAGAACAAGGATTATAACGTCACCTATAACTACGCACGGAGAGACTCCCTCTTATGGGAGCCGGGTTATAGTGCTCCCAAGCATATAGCCAAAGAGTGGCGCTCAGACATTGATGACACGTATGACTCAGCAAAGATCGGTGTGACAGTGTATAGGGAAACATTGGATGCAATCGAAAAGAAAAACTCGGTTACGCTGCTAGTTCTGGGTCAGCAGTATAATTTAAGAGATCTACTAGAATCCTCAAGTGAGGCTCCCGGATCTAGCTTGTCTGGTATTGAACTGATTAAACAAAAAGTCGGCCGCATCATCATAATGGCAGGAGCAGGGTTCCTGCATTACGACCAGGAAAAAATCAGAGAGCATGCGAGTGAAGCTGCTGGTAACTGGCGAGGACGATGGACTGATTATTGGGGCTATAAAAGACAGGATCCGTACAAGCGACTCGATCAACATTTTCTCCCGGGATTTGATCACCATAATACCATGATAAACCACACCAGTATTCCTGAGTGGAATGCATGGGGGCTCTGTAGTGATTGCGACACAGCACATAGCGTTTTTCAATCACTAAAGGATATCGCTGCGTCAGGAGTGTCTATAGAGATATTGCCAACTGATGACGCCTGGTGGATACCAGTCGGATATTCATACAAAGATATGAATAAAAAAACCAGGGCTCGCAACCCCGTATTATTAGCAAATTATTACAATACAGAACCGGGTATCAGTGCCCCTCTTATATCACGTGCGGATTCCTGGAATTTTCAAGACGGTCCCGCATACGATGAGATTGCAATCATGTATGCTGCTCTCGCTCACAGGGGTGAGTGGAATCGCTTCGAAAGTTCCACAACGGGGTATGCTGCCTGGAGCAAACAGGGAACTAATTCAATGTGGAAACACGCGGTAGGCCCATTCAGGCTGATGAAGATGATCAATCCGGAAAAAAATTGGGAGGCTACTCGAAACGAAATCGAAGCCGTAGTAATGAGACACAATGAAATGCTAGGAGGCTTAGGAAAAAAGAAAATAAGGAAAAACAGAATTAACCAGAGTGTCGATGATTAAAAGCACCTAATCCTTCATTTCAATTTGCTAAGGTATGACCATAGTTAGCACGTGCTCGCCACTATATCGAATTTCGCCAGGGGCAGGAATGGGGACGAACCGAACGCCTGATGTTTTGACTTGAACGGAAGCTATGGGTCGGCTACTGACCGTTCAAAACACATTTCAACCTTGCTTCAACACTTTCAAACTGATCGGTCGCTTGTCAGCCATGAGCGGTCGTAGACTAAAACACGATATTCTTGAGTGAGATAAAAAATAACTGTAAATTTTGACCTATTTGGGTCATGTATTTTATTTTCTGATGATGTAAGCTTGCTATAAAGTTTTTATAGCAGTAGTTACGGTGAAAAGTAAATGAGATGACTGGTAACTCAACCTTAGAATATTATTCGTACATGGTTATCTCGTTTAGATAAAGCTAACATAGCCATTAAATAACTCTATTTGGTTATAATTCAAGGTGTTGAAAACATTATTAGAAGCTGAAAAACCAAAATTTAAGAGTTTTTAGCCAAAAATAAGTAAAAATAGACTAAAAATACCGAAATCAGTCTAAAAGACTATTCCTATCTTCTGATTAGTCAGTTTACTCATCCAATGCCGACCTCAAAATCTGCCTAAATGTAGATTTGACACTATGTTAAAGGCTTTTTCAAATATTGAACTTATATCTTATACCTGTTTGTATTTATTACGATTCCACTCATTTTGGATGAGCTAAATGCATAATCAGATCGTATCTAGTTGATATAAATAATTTTTAATTATTCAACAACGCCAAATCTATATAGGGAAAATTTCATGAAAACTGTACAAAAACGCATACGGACCACAAAAAAAGATCTTTCTATTCTGGCGCCTGGCGCATCCATGTCGATCAAGTTTTTTCCAGTGATAGGTTTAATACGCGTTGGCGCTCATTCAGACACCCCTCCTGGTGATGTAATAACCAACACGTCATTGGAGGGCAATTCAGAAGAGGGGGCCATATTGATGGCGACCGATTTCGCTATATCCCATAGAGATAGCTCGCGGCCACGTGAAATACGTAACATAGCCAGAGCCAGTTCGCTTTCTCGCAATACAATGGCTACCGTCAATGCGACATCGCGTGGAAATAGGTTGGCGCCTAATGTTGTGGCACTAAAAATCAATCCTAATAAAATAGGTGGAGGCCTGAATTCTGGCATATTCGACGAAGGGCCCATTTTCACTCCTCCTCCGACCATGCTGGTCACCCTGTCTCGCTCCAGTAAGAGTCAACCAGTGAAGAGCGAAGAAATGCGTGACAGCAGTTTCCCCTCACCAGAACAGCCTGATTCCAACCCTACAATGGTTGGTTTTGCTCCTGAGCAATGGACTGTGCATTTTAAAAACATAACGAGCAAACCTATTAGGTGCTTTGGTCACGTTGAATTCACAGAAAGTCATACTCTGCAGGCGACATCGATTTCCAAGACTTTTCTTTCACGTATGCTGCGCCAAACGATGGAAGGACTCGGTTTATCCATTGAGTTTTCTCACGACAAAGTGACTCTGAATTTCTCTCACGAAGTAAAACAATTGATAAAAAAATTGAAGCCTATTTCGGTTAACTATCCACTTGATTTCAAGTACACAGGCGCAGCTAGCGTTAAATCACAACCTCTCACCATCGAACTGGCAGAAGCCACAGTGGACGGGAACCCAGAGGTATGGCCTGCGTTAAAGGTTCGATTGGCATTTGATCAAACAACAATAATTTTTGAGCGAGACGAATGGATAGACGCAGATGTGAGATTTAAAAATTTATGTATCGATGCACACATGGCTTTGACTTCCGTAGACAGCAACTATATTTCCATTCTCAAAGCCGGGAACAAGGTACAAGGCAATTTTCCGGTGGTTCCCACTGTTCTGGTGGAAACTACATTCAAGACGGACTTGGACGCTGTCGTAATAGACTCTAACGTGCCCGGCTTGCCATCTGGCGCTAATCTATTTATAGACTTGTTTCTCCATATTGAAAAAGAACTGACAGCAGCTTTTGAAGCTTTTCAGCTTGATGTTTCCCGGTACATACAGCTCGGTATCCATATGATTGCCGATAAAGAGCATGATTTTTGTGGATTGGGGTTGTCGGGTAGCGATTGGCGCGTGCTGACGGGGCCTATTTTTGAAGAACAACTTAAACCAGAACCCTTACCCCCCTTGCCTTTAGCTGATAAAACGCCCATTGACGGCCCTCAATCAGATACTGAACTGACGCAATTAAATCGTATTAAACACATTGTCGTATTGATGATGGAGAATCGCTCCTACGACCACGTGCTAGGTCACCTGTCTCATCCAGACTATGGGAATGACCCAAGGTACAACGGTCTGACAGGTGATGAAGAAAACATAATCAGCGGCTTAGACCCCGCAACACCGGCACCGATGCAAACGACGAAATTTTCCCCAAGTCCCCCCCATGGCTTTCCGTCTGTCCAACTGCAAATTAACAATGGTAAAATGGACGGCTTTGGCAGCGAATTTAGAAAGAGCTACTCAACAAGCAGCGTTGATGCGCGATCAATAATGAATTTTCATGTTCCCGGTCAGTTGCAAATATACGATGATCTAGTTAAGAATTACACAGTGGCTACACAGTGGTTTTCCGCACTCCCAGGTGGAACATTTCCAAACCGTCTCTGTGCGATTACAGGTCACGCTCCAATTCTTGAAAATGACGAGATATCAAGGGATGATGCTGGCTACCTTGAGATACCGTCTGTGTTTGATCTGCTGACAGACAAGAATGTCAGCTGGCGATACTATGAGCATGATTTGACAATGCTACGCATGATGAAAAACTATCGACTCGAAAACGACAAAATTCGACATATCACACATTTTAATGACGATGCAAATTCAGATGATGGTCTGCCATCTGTTACGTTTATAGACCCCAATTTTTCCCATGTTCCCGGTGGCTACGGCATTGTAAATGACGATCATCCCGGCGGCGCTGACATGACGGACGGGCAAAATCTGATAGAAAGTGTTCTTAATAGTCTTAAAGAATCAAATGGTTGGGATGACACGATGCTCATCATCACCTACGATGAACATGGCGGTTTCTTTGATCACGTCCCGCCACCAGGATCGGCTAAAAGCCAATTCAAAGAACCTGGAGTAATACCCAAAATACACCCCAATGCACCTGCAATGCTTGGCGTTCGAGTTCCGGCCTTTATTGTATCGCCCCGAGCAGAACCTGGCGAGGTTATCGACCGCATTTTCGACCATACATCCATTCTAAAAACCATTCTGGCGCGTTTTCTGCCGGGGCAAGAACACCTCCTCGGTCATCGTGTCGAAAAAGCTGCCCACTTAGGAGGTGCGGTGTCTAGACTGTTACCACAAAAGGTTAATCAAGAGGTTCTCTTTAAGAAACGGAGAGAGTTGACAGCGTTAAGTCAAGAGCCTCTAGAGGCCGAAGAAATTGAACGAGGGAGTTTCCATGACGTTATGAAATCATTCGGCAACCCTTTGCGACTATCAAGAGAAAAAATAGAGAGCATGATCGGTCGCCTACCCTAGTTAGTTCGGTTCTGTCGCATTAACGAAAGAAAGCTGATATTTGGTTGATTTTATCGGGTGTACAGTTGGTCTTGACGCAACTATCTGGCCGACCGTAAGGATTCCTTCGTAAATGAGTAATATAGCCTCCATTAGAGTTAAAGTTTCGATCATCCCATTCTGTAAAGTATTGTTCAATACGGAACGAATGCTATTAATTCAATATCCATGCCCAAAGGACATGGACTTGGGTTAACCCCCACGGTTTTCTCATAAAAAATCATTAAAAACTGTAGTACAATCCGAGCCCCTAAAATTTGGCACGGCTCAGTGATAGATGAACAACGAATTACCCGTTAGTAACAAACAAATAACTAGTTTTGTAGATTTATTGAAAAATAACTTGCCAGAGCATCGAGATAATCGTGGTAAGCGCCACACGCTGGTGTGGGTGATCGTTGGTTTTTTTTTAGCCACTTTGATAGGTCGCCAAAAGCTTTCTAGCGGTAGCGTTCACTGCGAAGAAACAGGGAAAATACTACACCATAATGCCTTTGCAACTCCCATCGAGGTTTCCGTTGAAACAGTAGAAGATTATACGGCACAAGCCCGAACCCGCTGGAAAATAGAAAGTGTGCCGCAGGCACATAAGATAGCAGCATAGGACATGCTGATTGAGCTTATGGCAAAGCTCACGAAAAGATGGTGGTAGGTCCACCGGAGTCTGCTGTCGGAAGTCGGCTCCAAACCACTGCAAGTGGCTGTTATTAAAAGTAATGGTCATAAGCGTTGCAGTCAAAGTACGAACAATAGTTCGGCAGGTATAGTATAGAGAGACGAGTTAAACCGAACCCATGTTGACGCGTCGTAATCCAAAGACTAGATATCAAAACCAGGGGCGTTTCTATCTTCTGGGATAAGTTTACAGGTGAACTCCGAATGCTGTGTAAGCGGTGTCCGGCGTATAGTGGGCGTGACTCTATACTGGGCTTTTTGTGGGAACTGCGGGAACCAGTCATCACGATGATAAGGGAGAAATACAAATAACTGAATTTATGAGTATGAGAGTACCAATGCGTGAAACTGGGACGGAGCTGTTCGTAGTAGTGAAGAATTTTCTGTAATGGAAATGGAGCGAAGGGGCAGCATTAGGAAGTCGAAATTTGCAGTTCAACTGTTATAAAACAGGAGGAAACTATGAATCAGACAAAACCATTTATTATTGCAAAATGGCAAGTGATGCAGGCCTATCGATTAGTAAAAGCTAATCATGGGGCTGCAGGTGTCGATAAACAATCAATAGAGGATTTTGAAACAAACCTGAAAGCCAATCTATACAAACTATGGAATAGGTTATCCTCGGGTAGCTATTTCCCTCCTCCGGTAAAAGCGGTAGCGATACCGAAGAAAACAGGAGGTGAACGTATTCTGGGAATACCAACAGTGAGTGATCGCATCGCACAGATGGTGATCAAGTTAACATTCGACCCCTTAGTGGAACCCCATTTTTTAGCAGATTCGTATGGCTATCGGCCAAACAAATCAGCGATAGATGCGATTGGTGTCACACGACAACGGTGTTGGAACTACAACTGGGTACTCGAATTTGACATCAAAGGATTATTTGACAATATTCCTCATGATTTACTGCTGAAAGCAGTGGATAAGCACACAGACAACCTGTGGGTACGCCTGTATATTGAACGCTGGTTAACAGCGCCAATGCAACAAGCAAATGGTGAAATAATGGCAAGAAGCAAGGGAACACCACAAGGTGGATTATGCAAAGCTTCGCATAATCCACCTTATGCAAAGAAAGTTATTATGCAAAGTAACTTAGTTAACTCGTTATAAATAAGGATATTTCTTTTTGTTTACTTAGCATAATCCCTCCAAACTGAATTAGAAGCTCATTTGAGTTTTCTAACTATCAGCTTGGAGGGATTATCCATGGAAAATAAAAATTTAAAAGAATTAATAGTCAATCTTGAGAAAGAATTGCTCAGGCTTGGTTACTCCGAAGGAAGCATGACCTTCTACAAAAGGCGATGGCAACAGTTATTGGCTTTTGCCAAAGAACAAGGTGTTACTCACTATTCTGAACGGCTTGGTATCGACTTTATAGAGCAGTACTTCAATATTCAGGAAAAAGATTTTGAAGGCACTCTCAAGCAATATGAAGTACAAAACTTACGTGTTATTCGGATGGTGGGCGATTTCCAGCTCCATGGCACTGTTTTACGCCGCTATTATAAGCATAAAGAGCTACTACATAATCCATATTTCATTGAAGTCATCAATGATTTTAAACAATATTGTATTAATAAGGATTATTCCATTGCCACTATTGAGCATTATACAAAACAATCCTCAAGGTTTTTGGATTATGCAGATTCTCAATCGATCAGCTCGTGTGGTGATATTAACCTCACATTAATTAACCGTTACATTAAAACACTGGCTGGATATACCTATAAAACGGTGGAACAGCAATTGTGTTCCCTGCGCGCACTATTTAAATACCTTTTTAAAGATGGTTTAATTGTAACTGACTTCTCGCAAAAAATTCCTATGGTTCAATCCAGAAAGAAGACAAGAATTCCTTCTGTCTGGTCAGTCAGTGATTTAAAGAAATTAATAGCGGCCATAGATAGAGGCAGCCCTGTAGGAAAAAGAGATTATGCAATGATACTTCTCGCATGCCATCTGGGTCTGCGTGTTAGTGATATCAAAAAACTCACCTTTGAAAATTTTCACTGGGAGGATAAACAGCTTGTTTTTACCCAGTCGAAAACAAGAACCAGTTTAAGTTTACCCTTAGTGCAAGACGTTGGATGGGCAGTGATTGATTATCTAAAGTATGGGCGCCCTGATATCGATAGTCCTTATCTGTTTATCCGCCATTTAGCACCATTTCTACCTTTTAGTGAAAATGACCATCTTCACCAAATAATAATAAAATACATGCGTTTGGCTCACATACCTGTGTCACCTAAAAAAAGAGTGGGCATGCATTCGTTGCGTCACACTTTAGCCAGCTTATTACTGGAAAATGATACGCCGCTTCCTGTTATTTCCAATATTCTTGGCCATCTGGATGTTGAATCATCTGCTGTTTATTTAAAAGTGGATATTAAAAAACTCAAAGAGTGCCCGCTTGATCTTAAAGAGAGTAGCCATGATGAATAAACACACTTATTACGGGCCTTTCAAAACACTTCTCCAGGATTTTATAGAATTAAAACAGGCTATTGGATATAAGTATTTTGCAGAAGCGGAACACTTAAAACGCTTTGATACTTTTACTCATCAACAACACCGTTGTGCAAGTATTTTGACCAAAGAGATTGTTATGCAGTGGTGCACCAAAACGTCTTATGAACAACAGGCCAATTTATGTGCCCGTGCATCAGTCATACGTCAATTTGCCATGCACATCAATAACCTTAATCATAATGCCTATGTGATCCCCAAAAATTATTTTAAACACGGTCGAAAGTATATTCCATATATTTACACCCAAAGTGAATTAATTCGATTCTTTCAAGAGACAGATAACTGCCATTATTGCAGCCTATGCCCTTATCGTCATTTGATCATGCCTGTTTTCTTCAGGCTACTCTACAGTTGTGGCTTAAGAGTATCAGAGGCAAGACTTCTTAAGGTTGATGATGTGGATTTAGAACAGGGGATTTTAACCATCTGGCATTCAAAAAATGACAACAGTCGGCTGGTACCGGTGAGTGATAGTTTAGTGCAAAGGTGTCGTGCTTACTCAAATCAGGTTCACCCCTATGCCGAAGGAGATGATTATTACTTTCCAATCATTAATAACCGCCCCATAACTAATGGTAATATTTATAAAAACTTCCGAAAATTCCTATGGCGAGCTGGTATTTCTCATGGTGGCAGAGGCTTTGGCCCCAGAATCCATGATTTTAGACACTGCTTTGCAGTCCATTGCCTAAAAAAATGGTCTGCTGAGGGAAAAGATTTAATGGTTTATCTCCCTATTTTGCGTACTTATCTGGGACATGACTCTTTTAATGAGACGGCTTATTATCTAAAGTTGACAGCCGATGTATTTCCTCAGATCACCTTAAAACTGGAAACAAAGTATCCATATCTGATACCAGAGTTGGAAGGAGATATTGATGAAACCGACTAATTTCGCTCGATACTTGACTGCGTTTTTTACGACTTATTTATCAGGACAAAAAAATGCCAGTAAAAATACAATCTATGCTTACAGGGATGCATTTAAACTGTTGTTGAAATATTGCCAGGATATAAAGGGGCTCGCTATTGAAAGCATTACTCTTGATGTTTTAACCACGGAATTAATTACCGGTTTTTTAACCTGGCTTGAAATAGACAGAAAATGCAGTGTTTCAAGCAGAAATCAAAGATTAGCTTCAATCCATTCATTCTTTCGGTATGTTCAGGGTGAAGATCCAACTGGCATTTATCACTTTCAACAGGTGATTTCCATTCCCATAAAAAAGGCAGAAAAAAAGCTCATAGAACATCTTTCACCAGAGAGTATGAAACTTATTCTGGAGCAACCTGATAAGACAACGGCAAAAGGCCGACGAGATTTAACTCTGTTAAGTGTTTTGTATGATACTGGCGCAAGAGTCCAGGAATTAATCGATATTAAAGTCTGTGACATCACATTAGAATCACCTTCTGTAGTCGAGCTGACAGGAAAGGGAAATAAAATTCGCAGAGTACCTTTAATGAAAAATACAGTGGCTTTGCTTCAATCCTACGTATCTGGCAATGGTTTGGATAAGCAATGGAAAAATCAATATCCTTTGTTTATTAATAACCAGAAGCAAAAATTAACGAAAGAAGGGGTTGCTTATATTCTCAATAAATATGTCACCATAGCAAGAGTGAAATCACCTGGAATACCTGAACATGTTTCACCTCATGTGCTCAGGCACAGCAAAGGAATGCACCTGCTTCAAGCTGGAGTTAACTTGATTTATATACGTGACTTTCTCGGGCATGTTGATATTAGAACCACCGAAATTTATGCTATCACTGATACTGAAACAAAGCGTCATGCAATAGAAAAAGCTTATCCTGATATCATAAGCAGTGAAATGCCTGATTGGGGTAAGGATAAAGAGTTACTTTCCTGGCTTTCAGCTTTAAAGTAGCTTTTCGATATTATGCAAAGTAAATTTGGCTAAAACATCGTAAACAAAGGGATTTCAGCCATTACTTTGCATAATGGTCTTCTTTGCATAAGGTGGCGTTATCAGTCCTGTTCTAGCCAATTTATTTTTACATTATACCTTTGATAGATGGCTACAAAAGCATTATCCCAAGGTACCGTGGTGTCGATATGCAGATGATGGACTTGTCCATTGTTACAGTGAAGCAGAGTCAAAACAGATGCTAGAAGTGTTAACACAACGTTTTCAAGCATGTGGTTTGGAGCTTCATACACTGAAAACCAAAATTGTTTATTGTAAAGATGGAAGCCGTAAAGGGTGGTATGAAAATACCGAATTTGATTTTCTTGGATATACGTTTAGGCGTAGACTCTGTAAGAATAGCAAACGAAATAGTTTGTTTATCAACTTTACGCCAGCGGTCAGTAAGGTAGCTTTAAAATCCATGCGATTAAAAATCAGAAAGCTTCGCGTGAGAATGGCAACACAGATGAGTATTGCTCAGCTAGCTAGATGGCTCAATCCAATAATACAGGGATGGATCGGCTATTATGGTCGATATTGTCGCTCCGCATTATATGGGATGTGCCGTCACGTGAATAAAGCACTGGTTAGGTGGGCTAGACGAAAGTTTAAACCACTTCGACGTCATAAAACTAAAGCGATGAAGTTTGTGGAAGGAGTTTCAAAGCAGAATCCCCATTTGTTCGCTCACTGGCGAACAGGAATGATAGGTGCGTTTTCCTAATGGGAGCGGTATGAATTGAGAGGTTCACGTACCGTTCTGCGAGAGGCTGCAGGGGAGGTTCCTGCGGTCTACTCACCATGAAAATAATAATACGTTAAAGAATCAAGGTTATCATTTTGCACATAACTTTGGTCATGGGAAGCAGTTTTTATCCATGACCTTGCTCACCCTCAACTTGTTGGCATTCCTATTCCACGGCATTTTACAACTGATGGATGTCAACTATCAGTTAGTGAGAGCAGGGTTAGGCACGCGTGAAACATTTTTTAATGATATCAAAACCTTAACAAGGTACCATTATTTTGAGAGTTTTCAGGCCTTATTAGTCTTTATGATGGAAGGTTTAGAAATTAAGCCGCCAGATCAAAAGATAAATACTGGGCATCGAAATCCGTAAAAATGCCAAGGACGGCTCAATGGCTCAATAGACAGCACTCCCCTTTGCCTACTGTCTGTAGGAGGGGGGAGATTAGCTTGATTTTAAAGACCCTCCATATTGTTAGTGTTAAACTCATTGTTTTCAAGTTTATTCACATCCTCTATGCTATTTCGTCTAAATAGGGTTAAATCACTTCAAGTTGCTTGTTGATAATGGCTGGAGGAAATTCATATTTAGAATTGCTGCTTTAAAAGGTATTGTTGGCTTGTTCTTGGTGTTAGAGTGTATTATATTCGGATCAGGATAATCACTAGGCCTCACTCGATACCGAATTAGGAAATCAAATGGACACAATTATAGATGAATTGCCAAAATTTATTTCTGCTGTCGTCATCGCAGTTATAACGGCGATAGTTGCTGTGCATTTGTCGTTGAGACGTTATCGTTCGGAGCAGTGGTGGAGTAGAAAAGCTGATAGCTATGCAGCCATTTTTTCTGCTTTACACGATATGAAGATATTCTTGAGTAAATCCCTTGAAGATCAAATTGGGAATGCAGCCCAGCCTCCTGATGAAATGGATAAGCTCGCTCAACGTTGGGTTCAGGGGAGCGAAAGCTTGGATAGAGCAATTGATATGGGCATATTTCTATTTTCGCCAAGCGCTGTAGCAGAGCTGGAGAAACTTCAGGGCGGACTTCAGCGTGAGTCGGTCAATGATTTTTCTTGGGACAACATTCCAAATCGGCTCGATATTATTGAGGAGTGTCTTCATTCCGTTAGGATCTTAGCACTCAAGGATCTTGGTATTAACTAGAATGTCCTAACAAAGCAAATCAAGATGGATCGTTAAAAGCGTTGCGTCAAAAGCGCGCAACACTTTTAACACCCAGTTATTTTCGAGGTTATTTCTATTTTTTGACTGTCGGCTGTGGGTCGGTAAGCGACCAATATTTTTGTAGGCTTTATTTTATTGGTAATCGATGACACTTTACCAATAAACTAATACCTTTATAGTTACTAACTTTTTAGGTCCTGAAAATTTGCCATGACGAAAAAAGAAAATAAAAAGATCGATGTAGATTCAGAAAATTGGGAACCTGAATGGATGAATCCGGCGAATGATCGGAAAACACCATATACAGAAGAAGAGCTTGCCGAATTTGCAGAAGGCATTATTTATAGCATGGGAGATACAGAGAAACTAAAAAACATGATAGAAAAAAAAGGTAGAGATAAAGTGAAGGAGATATTAATTGAATCCTTCCGAACACAAGATGAAAGAAACCTAATCAACTTGGATGTGAAAGGTTCTATCAATTGACCGGTTTTTTTTAATTACCTCACCATAGTATGAATATGGTGAGGTAAACGTCTATTGAAATAAGGTACATAATCAAGTTTCTTTCAACAAACGAAGGAACTAACATGTATCTTCTTACACAGACACCACAAAATCATATTCCTTGGAATAAAGGTAAATTGATTGGTCAGAAACCACC
>ENA-OSET01004127-OSET01004127.1-sediment-metagenome-genome-assembly--contig:-NODE-4127-length-13010-cov-5.812650_pt1 | contig 13010 bp, 13 predicted proteins | sample MGYA00237882_ERZ534229 | MGnify/ENA primary metagenome ERZ534229 (study PRJEB26408, sample SAMN06266212) | sediment metagenome | isolation source: Hudson Canyon methane seep mesocosm | place...
TAACACCTATCAAGGCGATAACTTAGCTGGAGACCAAAATATTATTTATGTAGGGCTTAACTACCGCCTTGGTGTGTTGGGTTGGTTTAGCCATGAAGCTATTCGCAACACTTCAACCGATCCATTGGATGCCTCAGGCAACTATGCGGTGTTAGACATGATTGCTGGTCTGCAGTGGGTACAAGACAATATCGAAGCCTTTGGTGGTGACCCCAGTAATGTCACAATATTTGGTGAGTCGGCTGGTGGCCGCGACGTATATGCATTAATCGGTAGCCCTATAGCGAAAGGCTTATTCAATAAGGCTATTTCGCAAAGTGGCTCAGCACTTACCGCAACACTAGAGCAAGCTGAAAACTTTGTTGACGATGATGTGCCTGGAATGGAGTTAAGTTCTAACGAGCTAATTAGCCGGGTGCTGGTTACTACCAACAGAGCGGGCGACCGCGATGATGCTATCGAGCTAATGGACCAAATGGGTAGCGGCGAAAAAGTAGGTTTTATGCGCGACCGCAGCGTTGAAGAAATTTTTGCCGCTATTGGCGACCCTGGTGGGTTTGGTATGTATGGCTCGCCGCAAAACATACGTGACGGTTACGTGCTGCCTAGTGTTTCATTATATGAGTTGTTTAAAAACAAAAATGCCTATAACAGCGTGCCAATGATATTGGGTTCTAATCGGGATGAAGCGAAATTGTTCTTTGCGCAAAATCCAAAATATGTATCTCAGTGGTTTGGCTTAATCCCTAAAATAAAAGACGAGCAAGTATATAACGCCGCAGCCGCCTACCATTCGGACCAATGGAAAGCCCTAGCGGTAGATGAACCTGCGGTGCTGCTAAGTAAAACTCAGGGCGATATATATGCTTATCGATTTGATTGGGACGAAGGGCCTGAAACTTTATTGGTAGACTTTAGTAAGTTGATTGGCGCGGGTCATGGTTTAGAAATAGCCTACATATTTGGTAGTTTTGACAGCGGCATTTCCATTCCTTTTTTGATAACTGAAGAGAATGAGCCTGGCCGCTTGGCTTTGTCTAACGCTATGATGAATTACTGGGGCGAGTTTGCTCGTACCGGCAATCCTGCTAAAGGTCAAAACAATAAACAAGTTGAATGGAAACCCTGGAATAACGATGCTGAGAAGACGCTAATTTTGGATACAGAAGCAGGCGGTGGTATTCGTAGCGAAGAAGATGTTGCTCAACTTTTAGACATAGGCGTTAAACGTGTGGTCATTGGTTCATTGGCAGTAAAAGAGCCAGAGTTAGTCAAAGGCTGGGTCACAAAATACGGTGCAGACGCCATAGTGTTAGCCTTAGACATCAACATTGACGAGTCTGGTAACAAGTTTATCGCTACCCATGGCTGGCAAGAAAACTCAGGTGTGTCGATTGAAGCCTTGCTTGAAGACTTTTTATCTGTGGGAGCCAAGCATGTGCTTTGCACCGACATCAGTCGTGACGGCACTTTGCAGGGAGCGAATCATCAACTTTACACCCAGATGACTAAACAATTTCCTACTGTAGGTTGGCAAGCCTCCGGTGGCATTGGTAATCTTAACGATATTGCAGTGCTCAAACCTACAAATGTCAGTGGGGTCATTTTAGGCCGTGCACTGTTGGAAGGTAAGTTCACAGTTAAACAGGCGATTGAATGTTGGAATACAGCAAATTAGTAACAGCAACATAGCGCAAACAAACTATTTAAAAACATAACAACTTAGGAAATTATCATGGCGGCTTTTGGTACAGTGTTCATGCCTCATATGGCGTTCACTAGCTTTGAAAATAATCAGTGGGATGAAGCAACAACCGTTGCATCTGACAGCATTCAATTACATCCCGGTGCCCATGTTTTACATTATTCCAGCACCTGCTTTGAAGGATTAAAAGCCTTCAAACATGCTGATGGCAGCATTCACGTATTCCGTATGGATCAAAATCTTAAGCGTTTTGATCAAAGCAGCCGTTTGTTGTCGTTGCCAGATATTGACCAAACTCAAGTGTCAAAGATGATTTTAGACATTGTTGAGCAATACAGTGCCGACATTCCAGAGCCTCCTGGATCTATGTACATCCGCCCGACTCACATCGGCACCGAAGCCGCCATTGGTAAAGCCGCTGCGCCTAGTACAAGTTCAATGTTGTATGTGTTGATTTCTCCAGTAGGTGACTACTTTGCCGGCGGCGCTAAGCCACTTAGAGTCTTACTCGACGAAACCGGCATGCGCTGCGCGCCACATATGGGCATGATTAAAAGTGGTGGCAACTATGCCAGTGCACTAGGTCCAATATTAGCCGCAAAACGCGACGTACAAGCCGACCAAATATTGTTTTGCCCAAATGGTGACGTACAAGAAACTGGCGCGGCTAACTTCTTATTGATTGACGGCAATGAAATCATTACCAAAGCACTGGATTCGACGTTTTTACATGGCGTTACGCGCGCATCAATTTTAACCTTAGCTGCAGACATGGGCATGAAGGTCACCGAGACCCAATTATCCGTTGATGAGTTATTAACAAGAGCAGCCAAACCAAATGTTGAAGCGGCTTTATCAGGCACTGCAGCCGTACTCACCTCTGTAGGCACACTTATCCATAATGGAAAAGAGCATGCTGTGGGTACAGGCGAACATGGCCCAATTACTCAAAAATTACGCCAAGCCTTGAATGATATTCAGTGGGGCAAAGCGCCAGATAAGCACAATTGGTTAACCGAAGTTAAATAAGGTTGTTATGTTAGCTAGACGTATTATTCCCTGCTTAGACGTAAAAGACGGAAAAGTAGTCAAAGGGGTTAAATTTCGCAATCACGAAATCATTGGCGACATTGTACCCTTGGCTCAGCAATATGCTGAACAAGGTGCTGACGAGTTAGTGTTTTATGACATCACCGCATCCAGTGATCAGAGAGTTGTAGATAAAAGCTGGGTAACCCGTATTGCACAAGTCATCGATATTCCCTTTTGTGTGGCGGGCGGGATTAAAACCATCGAAGAGGCTGGCAAAATATTAGAAATGGGTGCAGACAAAATATCGGTTAACTCCCCTGCTCTAGCCGATCCTGAATTGATCACCCGTTTACATGACACATTTGGTCAACAATGTGTGGTAGTCGGTATCGACAGTTTCTACAATGAAGAAACGGGTAAATACCAAGTGCACCAATATACAGGTGACGAGACCCGCACCCAAGTAACTGCTTGGCAAACCGCTGATTGGGTTAAAGAAGTGCAACAACGTGGTGCCGGTGAAATTGTACTTAATTGTATGAACCAAGATGGCGTACGTAAGGGTTACGATATCGACCAGCTGTCTGCAATCCGCAAAAATTGTTCAGTGCCTTTGATTGCTTCAGGTGGCGCCGGTGAAAGTGTGCACTTTAAAAACGTGTTTGAGCAAGCCGATGTAGATGGTGCGTTAGCCGCATCGGTATTCCATAAAGGCATTATTCCCATACCAGAATTAAAGGCTTATTTGCGCCAGCAAAATATAGCGATAAGAGATTAAAAGAGATGATAATAACCAAAAAAACGGCAGCAACACTGGCTTGGGATAAAATGGAAAACCTGATCCCTTGTATCGTGCAAAATGCAGTCAGCGGTAAAGTATTAATGCAAGGTTTTATGAACCAAGATGCATTAGATAAAACCTTAGAAACAGGTTTGGTGACTTTCTTCAGCCGTTCTAAACAGCGTTTATGGACAAAAGGTGAAGAGTCAGGCAACAGTCTCAATCTGGTCGAAATCACTAGCGACTGTGACGATGATTCGTTGTTAGCTTTAGTTAACCCAATCGGCCCCACATGCCATAAAGGCACTGAAACCTGTTGGGCAGACAGTCAGTCTGCTGACGCCAGTTTTATCGCTGAATTAGAAACGGTGATTGCCTCACGCAAAGGTGCAGATCCAGACTCAAGTTATACTGCTCACCTTTATAGCAAAGGCATTAAACGTATTGCACAAAAAGTTGGTGAAGAAGGTGTTGAAACCGCTCTAGCAGCTACGGTAAAAGATTTAGAAGAATTAAAAAATGAATCCGCTGATCTGTTGTATCACCTAATCGTATTACTCCAAGCCAGCGATTTGAACTTGTCTGATGTGGTCAAAGTATTGAAAGAGCGTCATAAAACTAGGTAAAACCCTCTATGGAAGACTTTATTCAGGTAACCGATGGAGTGTTAGACAAAGCACTCTGCCAACGTTTTATTCAGGTATTTGATCAGAGTCAAAATACTAAAGCGGGACAAACAGGCGGTGGTGTAGACACGGATAAAAAACGCAGTTTAGATGTCTCTATCAGCCAACATCCTGAATTTAAAGCTGAATACCAAGCCTTGCTGCCATTAATGTCGACTCAATTGATTCAGTACTTTGAAAAGTATTTTTTTGCCTTGATTGGCCCAATTGGATTAACCATTGCTGACCCTCAAACAGGAAAGCCAGTTAAGCTAACCCACGAAAATTTTGAACGTCTAGGCAAGCCCAACTTAGCCAACTTAGTTCGGTATTTATTTAGAATTGGCGACATTAACGCACAAAAATATAAAGCCCAGAGCGGCGGATATCCCTACTGGCATTCAGAAGTGTATCCACAAAAAGGGGAAAACGACGCATTACACAGAATTTTACTGTTTATGTTTTATCTAAATGATGTAGAGGAAGGGGGCAGTACAGATTTTCACTATCAAAATAAAAGCATTCAACCCAAAGCAGGCTCTATGGTGATTGCGCCCGCCTATTTCACTCACACCCACCGCGGTGCAGTTCCTATATCCAACGATAAATATATTCTAACTTCATGGGTCTTGTTTAATCAAGCCGAGAAAATTTATACTCCTTAGGTAATTTTCAGCCCAATAATTAAACCGACCGTTTTCCCATACTTCAAACAGCAATATCTCTTAGGTTATTAAAAACTGCCAGCTTAGGCTACTCATACATGATTGAAACTATTGCACTGCACCATCGCAATATGTCAGTTGGCTCATGTTGCCTCGCGGCATAAATCTAACAAAAAAAACGCCGCTATATTTAGAGGCGTCTTATTATTATCGATGATTATCACCTTGTTAGAAGTTAATCATGTTACTTTTGGGCGTCATCTAGTTAGTGATAACCGTGTCAATTACATGGATCACACCATTAGTAGTATAAATGTCGGTAGTTGTGACATTTGAACCTTGTACCTGCAAAGAAACTTGTTCTTGTTTGACTGTCCACCAGACGTCACTTAGACCTTGGCCCATCATGTCACCAGCCGCGCTATCACCTGCAAAGAAGTATAGTGGACGACCTAAATAACTGGCTTGCATTGAACCATCATCACGTTCAACCATGGAAAGTCCAGGAATGTTATCAACCTCTGCGTCAGTGACTAAAACTGGTGGCCAGTTTGTTGCGCAAGCATCGTTACATTCACTACCAGATGTACCTAAATCATTGTCAAAAACGTAAACAGTAAAGCCGTTTTGTGATGAATTCATACCACCAACCAACATTTCGTTAGATGCGTCGTAAGCTACTTCATCCGTTTCACCATTACTTACTTGAGTGAAGTTAACTAATGAGATACTCACGTTATCACCACCAGCCGTTTCGACCATAGCGCCATTAGCTGCATAGGCACCTAATGAATTAATTTCTGCCCCACCGATTACGTGTTTTAACAAAACGCTAGATAATGCATCAGTAGCAGCCAGAAGGCCGCTCAATACAGTTGCGTCAATTTTGGCAAAAGCAGCATTGGTTGGCGCAAAAACAGTAAATGTCGCGTTTTCGTCGGCTAGTGTTGAAACCAAGTCAGCGGCTGTTAATGCTGCAACTAACGTAGAGAAATCAGGGTTAGCAACAGCCACATCAACAATGCTCATAGTGGGTTCATCTTTAGCCGTAGGGGGTAAAATCACTTGGTCAACAACGTGTATAACACCGTTATCAGCCATAACATTTGCCGCAGACACTGCAGATTTGTTGATATACAAAGTACTGCCAGATAACGACAAAGAAGCCATCTGTTCGTTTGCCATGCTGACCATTTTGTCATCAGACTGCGCCTTAGCAACCGCAGCATCCTGCAGCACCGCGGCACCAGAAACAACGTGATACAACAATATATTTGATAGCGCTTCTGCGTCGTTTAATAACGCCGCAATTGCTTCGTCGCCTAACAGTGCAAATGCGGCATCGGTAGGAGCAAAAACGGTAAAATCAGTATCAAGATCAGCCAGCACACTATCTAATCCAGTAGCCTGCAAAGCAGCAACCAAAGTGGTGAAGTTACCGTTTTCAACTGCTACGTCAACAATCGACATGTTGGGCGCAGGTACTTCAACATCACCTACAACCACCATATCGATAACATGGATGACGCCATTGGTAGTGTAAATATCTTTAACTACAATATTTGCGCCACCAAACGTAAGTGAGTCTGTTGCGCTATTTATGGCAATAGGGATAAGGTTAGTAGATAAGGTTTCTGCAGACACACCATTTAAGGTAAAGGCTGTAACAGAAGACACTTCTCCCTCTACAACGTGTTGCAGAAGAATTTCAGATAAAACATCTGTATTGGCTAACAAGGTAGCAATGGTCTCCTCCCCAATTAGGGCAAAAGCATCATCAGTTGGAGCAAAAACCGTAAAGATTGCATCAGCGTCGGCTAACGCAACGTCTAAATCTGTGGCCTGTAAGGCAGCAACCAAAGTTGTGAAATTACCAGCAGCAACCGCGGTTTCAACAATATTCATTGTTGGCTCACCCTTTGCTGTTGGCGGTATTAACACTGCATCTATAACGTGAATAATGCCATTATCAGTTTGTAAATCAGTAATAATCACTGTGGATGTATTAACTAAAAGCGAGTCACCGTCAAGCGAAAGACCTACAAAATCACCGTTAACCATTTCTACAATTGTACCTGCAGCAGAAATTGCCGCAGCTGCATCCACTTCACTACTAATTACGTGGTAGGTCAAAATGTTAGACAGTGTGTCGGTATCAGCTAACAAAGCATCTATGGTGTCTTGGCCTAATAGTGCAAAGGCGTCGTCTGTCGGGGCAAAAACCGTAAATGTACTCGCAGTATCGGCCAAAGTAGCATCTAGACCGGTTGCGCCAAGTGCAGCAACTAAGGTTGTAAATCTACCATCGGCAACTGCAGCGTCTACAATTGTTACCACAACAGGCTCTTCGACCTTATCATCGTCGTCATCACAAGCTTGAAATAAAAATAAACTGGTGATTGCTATAAGCGTCATCTTTATACTTTTCACTTTGGTCACTCCACTAATTAAAATACAATAGATTCGTTACAAAATTACGCCAACAAAATTAATTAGGATCACGGCAAAGATTAAAAAAGGTGAATTATTTTTTGCAATTAAAAAGTATGAGTTTAGTGGGACTAGCGCTGCATATGAAATTAAAAATTGGATCTAATCATTTCACAAAAAAACATAAGCAATTGAAAGGTATGTATTTTTATCCAATTAAAAATTAAATATAAGTTTTACTACCTAATAACACTAACGTTTTTACAATTAAAAAAACAAACTGTGCTGAGACTAGCAAAATAGGTTTAATTCAATCACTAAAAATGAAAAATCCTAGTCTTTATGCAAAAACTGTTCGACTGCTTCAGCGGTTACTAGGGGGTCTTCTTCGTGAGGCACATGCCCTAAGTCACTGAATGAAACAAACTCACTGTTGGCGATTTCTCGATGAAAACGTTGCGCAACACTGATAGGTATCAGCCTGTCTTGCTCGCCCCACATGATTAATGTTGGTTGGGTTAACTCGCCGACTCGGTTTGCCAGTTGACCTGCTTTTGTTTCAACAAAACGTTTGGCCAGTGCTGCTCGATTACCTTCTCTGATGTTCAGATCAAAATAACGATCTACCAACTCCTCGGTAATTTTTTCTGGGTTGCCATACACATTCTCAAGACTGCTTTTCACCACCGATCTTGGCATGATATTACCCAACAAATATTTGAGTACAGGTGATTGAGAGATCCGAAACCCTAAAGGTATAGACTCTGATTGAAACGGGTAGCCACTTGAATCAACTAACACTAGTTTGGAAACGCGCTCGGGATAAAGAACAGCAGTGCTCCATGCCACATACCCGCCTAATGAATTTCCAGCGACAATAGCAGTATCAATATTCATTGCATCCATCAGGTTAACCAAGGTTTCAGCGTAATCTTCGATTCGATATTTGCCTTGTGGGTGCGGCCCAGTTAAACCAAAGCCCTGCATATCAAAACGTATAACTCGATGATGTTTAGATAACACTTCAGTCCAACCGTCCCAAGTATGTAAAGATGCACTGGTGCCATGTACCAATATAATAGGTACTGGATCGTCCTTAGGACCTTCATCTCGAAAGTGCACCTGCATACCTGAAAGGTTCAAAAATTCAGAAGGTGGTTTGGCCCATCGTTCAGTTAACTCGGCAACTGGTCTATCAGGCTCTGAAAAAGCAAAGTGTAAATACCCATATGCACCTAAAATAACCACTAGCAACAACATACACAGTCGAAATAAAATCTTCACAAAACACTCCTAATAACTAAAACTTTCTATTGGGATCAACAGGTAACGACTCACTCGAATACTGATGGGCATCCAGCGTATTCATTAAAGGCATCATCCCATCGTTGCACATCATTAGCTCTGCGCCACTGAGAATGAAAAAACTGCATAAGACAATTACCTTCTTTTATTTGAATCAAAACCGTATCAAATTCTTTAACGTCATCGTAATTGGGATAGGTATCTGTTTGTCCCCAGAATTTGGCATCGTTAGAGTTGGCGAAATCTAACCAAAATGAGTCAATGTTAGTCCACTCGCTGCTTTCGCTATTCCAAACCTGAAGGTTTGATTCAGTATTTTCTTTTACCTTTCCATGTTCAGGAGTTTGGGCTTGGGACGCTGTAGCGACTAAGTACAAAAATAAAACCATAAACAACTTCATCGTTTTTCCTAATTTTCGAACGCCCTATCACGGGCAAAAAATGCTGAATTAAAAGGGTAATGCATTACCATTAAAGTCATAAAAATCTCCACTATTATTAATAGTTAAATTTGTTATGACTTTCATGATACCTGCGGCAGACTCTTTAACATCATAATTAGCATCAGTCCCTCCCATATCGGTTTTGACCCAACCTGGGTGTATTGCAACCACAGCAATATTATCGTCAGCTAGTTCACTTGATAAGTTAACCGCTAACATATTAACTGCAGCTTTAGACATTCGATAACCATACCAAGCCACACTTTGTTGTAACGATAACGATCCCATATCAGAGGAGACTATTGCTATTTTTGATAACCCCTCTTTATTCATTAAAGACAAAAAGCAGTGGGTTAAATAGAGTGGACCGAGAGAATTCACTTTTAGGCTCATTTCAGCGTGAGCATAGTTAATAGCCTTAACACTGATATTTTCACGATCCAAATACCCTGCATTATTAACGATTAAATCTATTTTTATATCTTCATGACTAAGTTTATTTGCCAGTGCCTCGATTTGTTCATGAGAAGCGATGTCCAATGATTCAATCTGTAGTGTTTTAGAGAATTGACTAGTTAATGAAATTAATTCTGCTGCGCCACTTTTATCTCTAAAAGTAGCAATGACCTTGAAACCACTTATAAGATACTGCTTAGCCAATTCAAGACCTATACCTCGATTCGCACCCGTTATTAATACCACTACATTACTCATTGTGAACCTATATAATTTACGTCTATTGAAACACTAATATTAGTTTGTTGAAATTGTGTATTGAGGCTGAATTAAGTCAGCGGCTAACTCACACTGTCAAATAAAGTACTGCCAATGAATAAGCACCAAAAACAACTGATAACACCTTAAACCAACGAGGAATACATATCACCAGAACCATCAACGACGCACCTACCAGAGGAATCATAATCGACAAATAAACGGGGTTATCAAACATCGTAATATTGATATAAGGACCTAGCAAAAAATAAACTAAAAGTGACGCGGCCGACACCCGACCTAATCCTTGACTGTGAACCAACATATCGAAGTGTTCATCATCCGGGTCTGGAAGGGCCATTTCAGCGGCACCATAAATACATATAGAGGCAAATATCAACAGTAAAAAATGCAGGAAACTCCAGTTGGTATAATCGTGTAATTCCCAACCGATCCACCACAACTGCAGAATAAATATTAAGACACTCATGCCCCACACTACTGTTGACCAGTGAAATCTCACTTGGTGGTGATATCGAATTAAGTCTCCAACCACATGTAATAAACGTGTGAGCGCTAAGCCGATAACGATGGAAACTGTTACAAAAATATATTCATGCTGTGTCATTTAGTGAAACCATTAGCTTTTGTACTTTATGTAAATTTGTGACCATAGTCGCAAGCGATTTTCCACTCAACTGAGTGTTAAGAACCTTATCGATATCAGCCAACAACAGTCTTGAGTCAGACATCAACTGTTCGCCCGTTGAGGTAAACATAATTTTCTTTTGTTTACCCACATCATCGACCTGCTCTAAATAACCAGCGAGGCAAAGCCCCTTTACGGTTTTCGCGACCATTTGCCGAGAAACGCCAAGATTTCGGGCTATCTGAGAAGCATAATTAACCCCACATTCAAGCGTACTCAAAAAACTTAGGGCTGAAGTTGTGGCAAATTCATACCCCTTATTTTTCAAAGACTTCGACAAATAGCGTGATATCGAATCATTTACCCTTGCCGTTTCAAGCACTAATTGTAGGGTTTGGCTATCTAACATTATTGCTTCCCCACCTGTCAACTCGGTTGACATAATACAATCCTCACCATACACTTATGTCAACCAAGTATACATAAGGCGCATTAAATGATCACGCTCAAAACAGTATTAAGGATGAACGCAACCAGCTGTATCATTTTTGCAATAATATTCTTACTGATGTCTACTGAAGTGGCGTCTTTTTTAGGACAAAACAAAGCCGCCCCTGAGCTCTTATTGCTGGTACTAGGTCTAATTTTGCTAACAAATGGGCTTCATATTCTCTGGGTTTCCTGGCAACTAAAGCCAAATAAGTATCTGGTCCTATATTTTGCAGTAGGTGATTTTATCTGGGTGGTTGCATCCATCATATTAGTGAGTCAGGGAATGTGGATAACAACAACGCTGGGGATTTTTATATCGCTGCTAGTGGCCATGATGGTTGGGACTTTTGGAGTATTACAAATAATGAAAAACAAAATATAAATAAGTGAAGTGCTTATTTGCTTATGTTGGATTACCTTTCGATAAATGAATCTGTCGAGCATAATGACTGTCTATATTGGCTAATGATATTTACTCTTACACTGCTTCTAATAATCGAATAAAATAGCGCTTTGATTCGCGGCTATTCTTAAGGTTTCTAACAATTAACACACACACATCTAACGCCCATTTTGTTAAAGAAATCCAAGAGCAATTAAAGTCTTTGAAGCCTTTTTCAGTTGAAAATAACGTTAAAAAACTGAAATTGATTATCCATGCTGGCACACCCAAAACTGGCACTACTAGCTTACAAACCTACCTAGATAAAAAACAACGTAAATTAAGAGGAAAAGGCATCCTTTACCCGCATAATCTTGATGACATACAAAACCCCAACGCCCCAAAACATCAATGGTTTGAGAAGAACTTAGTCACAACAAATCTACACAGTTTTCTAGCCAACTTTAAGAATATTCTGACCCAAGTAACAGAAGACACCCACACCATTATCCTGTCATCAGAAGGAATATATAATTATTGGTGGGATTTTCCTGATGCGTCAAAAGCCATTTTACATGAGCTAGGTCAACTCTTCGATGTGCATGTGTGGGTATGGTTTCGTGAGCCTTTGGCGTTTATCGAGAGTTATTACAAACAATGTATTCGCAACCCGCAAATTCAAAACAATCCTTGTTATGGTAAAGACTTATCTTTTGCTGAAATGTTAGATATCCCATGGTTTTCGCAACATTTAAACTATCAAGGTTTTGTCACCGATTGCCAAACATTGTTTGGTGAAAATAGTGTGTCAGCATTTAAGTATCAAGGTGACGTGGTACAAGAAGTCATACAAAAACTAGGCTTAGCCACTGCCCACGACAACCCAACACCCAGACAAAATAAAAGTGTCAACGGTGTGGTAACACAACTGTTAAAAACGATTAACCATTACAATATTAAAGCCAAAGACAAAGAGCTTTTAATGACCCACTTAAAAGAAATCAATGGCATTTTTGACAATTACCCAAATGATTCATTAGTTGATGAAAGCGCTAGAAAACGGATCCTAGAGCTGTTTAATCCGGTGAAATTAGAATTAAAAATCAATGCCTAAGGTTGAAATGATTTTGTAATAACCAAAAAACACTAAAATGAAGAACAGGAACAGCACTATTTCATGGGTAAAGTGATGACGAAGATAAAAAAGCCGATCTTTGTGGTGTAGTACATCCATCAACTCATCTCTGAAACGAATAGAAAGAAATGTACCAATCCCCGATAAAAGGATGACCGACCAGTATGGATAGGGTGTGGTTAATATAATCTCTATTGTGCGTGTGACAAGTGTGGTTTCATACATTTCTCTGAAATAGATTAAGGAGATAATATTAATTAAAATCGCAATGACCCAAACCGCAATTTCTGATAAAACCATTCGAATGCCAAACAACACCCTTAAAGGAAAGTCCAACAAGAAACCTGCGTCTGCAATAGGCGTGCAAAGCACAAAAAAGCTCCATGTTATTAAAGAAGCCACACCTCCGGTTAAAAGATCATATTCGTAACTTAAATAGAAAAAATAAGAGAATAAGATTACGCATAACAATAAAAATTTTATCCAGACTTGGTGACTCGGTTGCTTCATTTGTGTTTGACTTTCCTTGATTGAATGATCTTCCCCCAGTTTTGTAGACACTTAGCTTGCCTGTGAATACATGATTTCATATTCATCTGGAGACACATGGCC
>ENA-OSET01004128-OSET01004128.1-sediment-metagenome-genome-assembly--contig:-NODE-4128-length-13008-cov-3.995824_pt1 | contig 13008 bp, 13 predicted proteins | sample MGYA00237882_ERZ534229 | MGnify/ENA primary metagenome ERZ534229 (study PRJEB26408, sample SAMN06266212) | sediment metagenome | isolation source: Hudson Canyon methane seep mesocosm | place...
CAAGTTGGTGACTTCACCCACCGTTATCGGCGTTGCTTCAATTGACACACTATCCTCGCTTACAATTGCAATTTCTTCTTGAGCTTCGAGGTCAGCTTCTGATTGACCGAAAAAACCAAGTTCATATGACTCCACTCGAATGTCTGTTGCGGTGAAAGAAATATTAAACGTTATGTCACTACACTCCGTGTTCGAATCAGAGGTGAAAGATAGGCCGCTATCTTCCACAGTCATTACCTCTAATCCACGAACACCATCATCTGTAGACTCATCATATATATCTGAATATACAAACGTTTCATTCAGGACCGTGTCGCCGGCAGACAACAAAAATTCAAACGCTCGATTCGACTGGTTACCTCTCTCGTCAACGGCATAGATTTTCCATTTATCAAAATCCATTCGATGGAGGCTGTTCGGGTTATACGCAGATCTCATGAAGACATCCTTCTCTTCTTGGTACGAGAAGCTCAAGGTGTAACCGCCGCTCCCTAGTATGCTGTAGTATTCATCCTTGGATTCGTTCACCGCGTTTAAGGAATAAATATCCTCAATTCCTTGAGGGTCACTCGCTCTGAAAGCAAAAGTAAAACCAATGCTATTGACGTCGTTCTTCTTTTGTTTCGAATAGAAACTAGGATGAAAATGCGTGATAGACGTATAAACCTCACTAATTTCAGTGACAACATCACCGGGAACAGAGTCAGGACTACACGCCGTCATCAGTAAGGTTTGAAATAAAATAACAGATTTTACAAATAATAATTTTGGAACATTTATCATATTTTTTGGTCTTCAAAATAGACTATATTATTGATCAGATGGCTAGTGCCAAGTGATTATACAGACCCACTATAAGAATTTGTGTCGATAGTAATCAGTTTTGGTATCCTTTTATTTTTTTCATCCACCTTCTAAAATACGAAGGCATAGCTATACTTAAAATTCTATAAGAATCAATTAATTATACCTATCTTTTTCATTATGGAAATTGTATGGAAAAAGTTTATATCAGCGCTCAACAGTTACTTGAAGACTCATTCAACTTAGGACTCAACGTTTACGAGAGTGGCTTTCGTCCAGATTACATTGTAGGTGTTTGGCGTGGCGGCGCGCCTGTAGGGATTGCTGTTCAAGAAATAGTGCATGTTCTAGGTGTCGAAACAGATCACATTGCAATTCGCACTTCATCTTATACCGGCATAGGCCAGCGCGATAAACACGTAAAAGTACACGGGCTAACCTATTTGATCAAACGTTTAGAAAGTGAAGATTCGTTGCTGATTGTAGATGATGTACATGATTCTGGACTCAGTATTGCTGAAACAGTCAAAGATCTTGAGAAGGCGTGCAAAAAAAATATGCCCAAGATCAAAATTGCCACACCTTACTTTAAACCTAAAAATAACAAAACCGATAGCTGCCCTGACTATTACATACACGAGACTGATGAATGGCTAGTATTCCCGCATGAGTTAGATGGACTTTCAAACCAAGAAATTCGCGACAACCGCCCAGAATTACTGGACATCATTGAACGAGTTGAAAAACTAGGTAAGACCTTAGGAAAATGAGCACCGACTTAGCTACCATTTACAGTGCATCTGTCTTACACTTTTTGTCTAAACCTGAAGGCGCAGGTGACGATAGCTACGAATATTACGAGAACGGTGCCATCGCAGTCATCGATGGTAAAATTTCTAAAGTCGGCGACGCCAGCAAGGTCATAAATTGCTTCCCAAAAAACACCAAAATTGTCACCTACCCAAATCATCTAATCACGCCAGGCTTTATTGATACACATACCCACTACCCTCAAGTAGAAGTCATCGCGTCTCACGGCGAACAATTGCTAGACTGGCTTAATAATTACACTTTTCCCGCTGAAAAACGATTTGAAGATCGAAGCCATGCAAACAAAATGGCCAGTATGTTTCTAGACGAGCTACTTCGTAACGGCACCACTACCGCATCTGTTTTTGCTAGCGTACACAAACAATCTGTTGAGGCATTTTTTCAAGCCTCTACCTCATTAAATACCCGCATGATTTGCGGTAAGGTGATGATGAACCGAAATGCACCACCAGACCTATGTGATACAAGCCAAAGTAGCTACGATGATAGCAAGGCACTTATACAAAAGTGGCACAATATCGGTCGTCAGCGCTACGCGATCACTCCCCGATTCGCTATCAGCTCAACAGCAGAACAACTCGAAGCTGCAGGTCAGCTTTACAAACAATTTCCAGATACTTACATGCAGACCCACTTATCTGAGAATATTGCAGAACTCGATTTGGTAAAATCGCTATTCCCAAATAACAAAGACTACCTCGATGTCTACGACCAATATGGTTTACTGGGATCTAACAGCACCTTTGCTCATGGTATACACCTCAGTGACCGAGAATTAGATCGTTTACACGAGACAGGATCAAAGATAGCATTTTGCCCTACTTCGAATCTGTTTTTGGGTAGCGGATTGTTAGACACAGCACGTCTAGATAACAAGCATGTGCGATATAGCCTAGCCAGCGACATCGGTGCCGGCACGAGTTTTTCAATGCTGAAGACCATGAGCGAGGCATACAAAGTTAGCCAGCTGATGAACACACCACTTTCTCCCTTATTTTGTTTCTATCTTGCCACCCTGGGTAACGCGACATCACTCGGTTTAGAAAACAAGATTGGTAGTTTTAAAATAGGCAATGAAGCCGATTTTATCGTTCTGGACCTACATAGTAGTGAACTCATGAAACTCAAACAAAACCAGAGCGACTCATTATCTGAAAAACTATTCTCTTTGATTATTTTAGGCGACGACAGAAATGTATCGGCCACTTATATACAAGGTGAACTCAAACACGAATTGAGTTAATGGACGGCGTCTTGAAATGGTCGAACAATCGTTCTGAAAGTAAGGTTAATTCGTTCATTTAGTAGTTTTTTAGTCTTAGGGATTTGATGAAGCCAATTGTGCTGCGTTGCGCCACTCATCAGTAAAAGGCTTCCCGAATTTAGAGGAATCGAATACTTAAGGTTTTTGTTAGTCTTATGCTTCATTTGAAACACTCTCGACTCCCCCAAGCTAACTGAAGCGATCACCGGACTAGGGCCTAGTTCTTTTTCGTCATCGCTGTGCCAAGACACTCCATCTGCACCAGTACGGTATAAATTAGCCAAAACACTATTAAACCCTACTCCAATATTCGACTCGACTTCTTTTTTCACTTCATCCAAAGTAGTTGTCCAAGCACTGGCAACCGATCTGAGACCCGAGTATGTGTAAACCTCTGCGTTGTCTCCATACCAAGCAGATAGACGCGGAATGTCGTGCTGGCGACCATACAAGTTCACTTTTTCTTGCCGCCACGCTATCTCCGATCTCAATCGTCGAAAAAGCTCACTAGCCTTCTCATATGAAAAAAAATTACGGTATAAAATTACGTTTGCATCAGGCAATGCCAAAGACTCTGATTTCACAGTATGTGAGGATTGTGATTCAAACAAATCGAGGTTCATTCTGCTTAGTAATCTCAGAGAGTCAAACTTGTACGAGCTTCGTACTCATTTGCTTTTGGCGAACGATAAGATACACGCAGAAGCCTAGAGCTATGCCAGGCACCGTTGCGATTAATATGCAAACCCAGCCCCATTTTATTCCGTATTGCTGCCTTTCAAAGAGCACCCAACAAACGAATATAAACCAGCTACATAAAGCATCTACAGAATAACCAGAGGCAATGGGGTTGACGAAGCCCGCATAAATCACGTCCATAACTGCCATATCAATAGCTGCCGGCAAACTGTACAAAAGGTAAACCGCGACAAATACGGCTGCAGCCCCAACGATCAGACGTTTAAAAATCACTTCATTCATAAAAACAGTAACCCTGTAATACCAAAAAAAAAGCCGTTGACCATTAGGAACAGCAATTATAGAAATTGAATATTGCAGAGAATCAGTTGTGTTTCAAGCTATATGAACAATGTATTTATAATAACGCCCGTATTATAATGTACCGGCAGATACACCTAGTCATTTTTTTGAGTAAGAGGTGACGAGCCGGCTTGACCACTAAGACAAAGAAATTTCGCGCTTAGCGCCATGTATCGCGTAACCATGCTCTTCTATTTGTGCCAAGATATCATCTTGATCCAAGGCGTTATGTTCAACACCTTGCACCACATCCAGCCGTGTCATAAACGGAGATAAGGTAAGAAGGTCCGCATCTATCGAATCGGGTAAAGCTAAGTCTTCTAACTTCGCACCTTTAGGAATAGATAAGTACTTATTGCCACACTTACTGCTGGTATAGATATCAATTTTCAATGTTCATGCCTTAATTGGTTTTTCGAGCCGCTAAGGATACCGGTATTAGACACCAAAGTCAGTTATGCCAACTCAGATTAATATTTTTCAGACTGTGCAGTCCGTTGACCAATCACAGCCAATGCCGCGACTCGATATGCTTCGGCTAAGGTAGGAAAATTAAAAATACTCTCGACAAAAATATCCACATTCGAGTCAGAAAGCATGGCCATTTGTCCGATATGAATCAGCTCCGTAGCGCCTTCACCAACAATCTGCACACCTAAAATCTTTTCGCCTTGTGGGTCGCAAATAATCTTGAGCATGCCATCATGAATGTCGTTAATTTGCCCTCTTGAGATTTCTTCGAAATTTGCCCTGCCGACAATAACACCACTAAGCTCTTTGCTGGCCTGCTGTTCTGTCAACCCCACCGAAGACAGCTCGGGAATACCATATATTCCCGAAGGAATCATTTTACTCATTGGGCCAACTCCAATACCCAAGGCGTTGCAACTTGCACGACGGCCCTGCTCCATTGACGCTGAAGCCAATGAAGGCGGACCAATTACATCACCGGCAGCGTAGATGTGATCGACTGACGTTTTAAGCATCTCGTCTACCGACACATTGCCTTGTTCATTCAGAGCCAAGCCAGCTTTCTCAATATGAAGGTCTTTGACATTCGCTTCTCTACCCGCTGCACATAACAGCTTAGACGATTTCACCACGGAACCGTCTTCACAGGTTGTAATTACTTCAGAAACACCGTCCCACTCCACAGATTTCACCACAGTTTCACCTAACCATGTTCCACCCATTTCTTGAAAAGCATGAACAAACTTTTCGGTCAAATCCGCATCCATAAAACCAAGCGGCAAAGCGTAACGGTCAATCATCGTGACTTTGACCCCTAATGCTTGAAATATAGAAGCATATTCGCTCGCGATTACCCCGCCACCCAGAACGGTCAAGCTCTTAGGCAGGTACAACAGAGTAAGAATTGAATCACTATCGAATATGTTTTCGTGGTCTATCGCTACATTGTCTGGTTTTTTCGGAATAGAGCCTGAGGCAATAATAAAATTGGTCGCCTTCAAGATTTCAGGCTCACCTCTGACCTTAGTAATTTCTAACTCTTGATCTGATAAAAAGCACGCACGCCCGTGAATTCTCTCAATACTATTGCGCTCAATTTGCTTCGCCATAAAGCCATCATGAGCTTGAAGTACATCGTTCAAACGGTCTATCAACGCTGACATTTCTAGGTCTTCGGCGAGTTCAAAATTACTCAACGCGGCATTTTCTCTCATTTTTTTAACGCGTAATGCATTCTCTCTAAGCGTCTTGCTTGGAATCGTTCCTCTATGGACACACGCTCCACCTAGCCACTGGTCTCGCTCTACAATCGCGACCGTTTTACCCGCTTTTGCTGCTTGAACAGCCGCTTTCTGGCCTGCCGGGCCACTACCAATTACAATCACATCGAAATGCTTCATACCCGCATCGCCTCCATTCCAGCTTTCACTTTCTCATATTGCTGTTTCAGCTGTTCGAGATCATCTTCATATAGGTTAAGGTCTGCGAACACAATGTCTTCAAATACGGTATCTAGGGTTATATCACCCGGACGTAATGATTCATCTGCCAGCTTACTGGCTGCATTAATCACCATGGCTTGATCAGAGAAATTCTCGGCATGTTGATAATCCTGGTAAAACTGAACAGACTCCTGAACGATCGAAGGCATACCCCATTTTTCAACGATCACTTTACCAAACTCGACATGATAGCGGTCTTCTAACAATAGTGCGTTATCCAAGCTAACTGACAAGCCGCTATCAAGAGAACGTTCATGTATTACTTGCAAAATGGCGGGCCGACCTATGCTATGCAGCAAACCACACAAGAAAGAAGCTTCTACATTTTTTTTACTCAGCCGAGCCACTTCTTTGCCCCAAATCGCAGCGCAAACTGCATGACTCCATATGCCTTCCAAACGAGGAGCATAACTAGGTGCAGAAAAAAGCTTGGTATTTAGGGAGGCGGCTATAGAAATATCAACGATTAAGGATATTCCTAGTCTAGCAATCGCTTGTTGAAGAGATACCATAGAAGCATTCGGGGTGTACGCGGCTGAATTGGCTATACGCATGACATGTCCAGCTAATGCCTGATCACCCTGTATCAATTTCGAAAGTTGCGCAGCATCAGAATCAGGGTCATTCGCGATCATCAAAACTCGACTAGCCACTTCAGGAAGCATAGGTACTTCAACACTGCCCTCTTCTATCAAAAGTTCGAGGTGTATTTTAAGATTTTGAATATCCGGGTTAAAATTTTCATCTGAATCAGACACTAATTCACTCCAATAATCGACTGTCCTCATTAGTGTAGTTCAGCTTAGAATTGTCGTACTGATAAATAGTGCATTGAATTAATGTAGAGCCGAAAATCTGCCCCCTAGATACTGGCTTCACTTGTCGAGGTATTAACCAATTCATACATTTGGTTCGCTAAGGCGCTGAGGTTTCCAGATAATTCAGATAAAGAGGATGAGCTACCAATCAAGTTTTGCGCCGATGAGGCATTATTGTGCCCAAGATCCTCAACCGACTGACTGGATTTAACAATCCCGTCAATGTCCGCATTCTGTTCTATAGTCACATCCGTCACACTATTTATTTGACTAGATACATCACGAACAGCTTCTACAACTTTAGATAAAATATCACTAGCACTGTTTAGAATCGTAGAGCCATCCTCAATATTTTTTTCCGCCACATCGAGTAATTCTCTAATTTGCTGCGCTGAGTCATTGCTTCTGATCGATAAGGTTCGAACTTCGTCTGCAACCACAGCAAAGCCTCGACCCTGCTCGCCTGCCCTTGCTGCTTCAATAGCAGCATTCAAAGCCAATAAGTTTGTTTGCTCTGCAATTGCCGTAATCACTTCACGCGCCGTCATAATTCCAGCGTTACTTTCCTTAATCTGTTGCATATATTGAATCGCTGAACTCATCGCTTCAGCGCTCTGCGTAATATCTGTTTCAGCCGCCGTTGTCTTGACTCTGATGGCCTGCATAATATTGGTGGTACTTTCAACTGACTCTGCCATGTTACCCAAGGTTGTGTTAATTTCAGATGTCGACGTTACCTGCTGTTCAACGCTATCACTAATTGACTCACTACTAGAGTTCACTGATTTGACTGTATCCGAAAGCTCTTCAGCTGCAACCAAAAGTGTTTGTGAACTGCTTGTAGCCTGATTTAATACCTGTCCAATTTGGTTAGATAAAGCTGCAGACTTTTCCGTTTCCTCCACCGCATCATTCAACGCTGTTTCAGCTTCTTGCAAAGCAAGAGTCCTGACTTTCATACTGTAATTTTGAGCAATCCATATAACAACGAGAGGCAATATATAGCCTGAATATACGTTAATTCTGTCTTGACGCTCTGTGAGTTCAAATACAGGAAATTCATGCCCTGATCGTTCTAAAATAATGAACGCTATCGTTGTCACAAGTGAAACAAAAGACCAGAAGGTGCCTGATTTTGATTCAGTCAACAAATAGGCAAACATAATATTACCGACTAACCAGAAAATATGCGGGGAGTTAAGGCCTCCTAGATAGTAAATCAGCGGCGGAATATATGCGGCCATACCTGCGATGGCTAGATTTGCAGAATATAAGGGTTTTAACCATTGATTCTTTACAATCGTGATGATGAAAAATGCCACCATGATCAGCGCCCAAGACCAATGGGCTAAGTCATTGTAGCCAGCCTTGTACCACTTGATCGCACTATAAGCCCCGGCAATGCTACCAACGGTAGAAAAAACAATAATTGCACGCTCTCTCATTGCTTCTACCGGGTCTTCGTTTGGCGTACTAGGCATGAAGAAATTAACGTACATGGAAAACGGGTTGTTCACTTGTCACCTCAAATATTATTCTTATCTAAAACATTTTTTTGGGCGCAAGACTTTTCTACAAACAAGACCTGACTACATTCGCCTAATATTCAGTAAAGATGTGGTTTTAGTGTTTGTAAAGTAAGGTTTATTTGATATTTTGAAAACATATTGGGAATCTCTTTTTTGTGTACTTAGAGTCTCAAACTGGGCGAAAATCTGACACGAACAGTATCATTTACGTGTCTGAGTTTTCGAACGCGTCATTCCCCCTTTAACAAGAAAAAAATAAAGCTGACTTGAGTCTATATTTCATAGCTTTTTCACTAAACGGACATGTATATATCAATAGATATAGCTCTTAAAGTTATACCAGGCTTTTGAATACAAGCCACCACATTCAACAAACTCTGTCGATTAACCCTATCGACAACTGTTTACAGGGTTTTGTTCAGAAAACTACCACTAGCACTGGAAGTTACCCTTCACCAGCTGCTTCCAGCGGCCTTGTCTATGTCTGTACAAATACACACCAAACAACCAAACTAAAGGCGTAAATATCCCCGCCTGAATATCAGCACTATCTTGATATCGCACCCCTCCATCGATTTTCTGAAAAATCATACGATGGTCCCATTTTTTACAGAGAGCGCTGTGGCCATTATCACGCATAATAAATTGTTGACCCGATACCTTGTATGAAAACTCCATGGTATGTAAACCCAGAGGGAGCAAGCCAAACAGTTTAGTTTTCATTACATAGGCACGCTCTTCCAACTCGGCATCTGAATCAATTGATTCGATACAATCGAATTTCAAAATTGGCGAAGCGACGTAGTTAAGCAAACCAAGAGTTTTAACAGCCCGTTTTGCTTGATCAAGCCTGCAAGGTAAATCACAAGACATATCAAGTTTCATAGTTACTACCCAATCATTGGTTTGATCTTGAAATCTTCACTTGTGAAACGTCCTTACTCGAAAAACAATATATTAGCCGAAGCACCCGCACCCAATAATGTGAACCACATCTCAAAAATAAGAAACTGGCGTCGCTGGAGTCTTTTTTAGCTTGAGGGGACCCGCTAACAAGAAAGTAAGCGTCTATTCTCCAGCCGATCGAACCACATGGAGAACATTATGAAACGGAATCTGAGTAATAGAAAATCATCGATCACTATTGCGAAAATGACCTCACCGCGAACATGGGTTTGCCCTCGTTTGCCTACCTCTTTGGCCACGATCTGCCTCTGCACAGCAGCCGCTATTACTGCCGCGCAACCTTATGCAGCACTACAAGGCTATGACGACCTAATATCACTTTACTACCCAGACGCCAAGATCCTTGATGAATCAATCATCAACGAAATGCCTACAGCCCTCCGCACACCCTCCATCTCATCAAGAACCATCAAGAAGCTTCTTGAAATTGATGAATCAAAAGGAGGAAAGTATGTACTAGTCATCTCGGCTGTTGAAGAAGACTCAGCGTCAGGTGAAATTCGATTTAGATCCGAATCCGCAATATCTGCTGAAAGCGTGAAGGTGATGGTCAAAAAGGGAGTGTCTAAAAGACGGTTTAGAAGAGCTTTGAGTCGCATTAGATCAAAAAGGATGAATGTTAGCCTCAAACGCAAAATGGGACTACCAGAAAAAGGCATTTATATTGTTCAATTTAACGCTCACAATACCGATACAATTGACGAGGTAGCGGCCACTATCAGAACTCTTTCTGAAGTCGAATCAGTGAAACCAATAGAAATACCCTTCCCAAACAACACTAGCGTCACGGTCACCCGATAAAGGGTATACGCTAACAACGCAATATGTGCAAAATAAAAACGAGACCTAGATCAACAAACGAAACCTATGAACATAGGATTGTGGGCAGAACTACTGAAAGTTAGTTATTGCCCATGTATCTGACAATGCTACTCGTTTGGCATAAATAGAATCTTTCCCTGACTCAATACATTGAACAAAACGGTCGAGGCCTTTTTGAGCCTCTAGCTTTGAAGGGTACGGCCCTATTTCGGAACCTTCTCTCGTAGAAAAAAAGAACTTCCCATCAATTTTGTAAAAACGGTCTGAACGAAAGTGAACGCTGGTTTGCTCGCCCTCTCTTACTATTGGGTCTTGAATTTTCTTGTCACCTGATTGCAAAGTACGGCTCCCCTTAATCTATATACTCTTTGATTCTAATATCTTCTGTACGTATATAAAGTAAAGTTGATATAGGCTACCTTCGACATGAATAATCTGATGATATTAATGAAAATTTGTAAAATATGACCCTTTAACAAACCAACCTTCTCCTCCTAACTAACCGCCTTAACACCGTTTGACACTAAATCAATACACAAACATAAAAATCATTCGTTTGTTCATACTCAAAAATTTGCGCTGGCGTATTATTGAACTGATTCCTGTCACCAGGAATACAAACCTAAAGTTGCAGTAGGTGTATTAGCACAGCCACCCCAATTTTCTATCGGCTTTCAGGGGTGGCTTTTTTTCTCACTACGACGAAATAGTTCTACTTAGGAGACTAAGGTGCTTTTTTCCCTGACATTAGAAACATCCAGAGATAAAGAGCGATGAGAGCTAGCAGCTTTCAACGATCGATCTCCAGCTAGCACCACAACCTTGACACCATCAGAAAACATTTTAGATGGAGTAAGCCCGGCAACCTCCTTATAACTTCTCGAAAAATGAGCATAATCCGAAAATCCGGCCAACAAGGTTGCTTCGCCTAACCCTATCCCTTCGCTAAAATAAATCGCGACAGCTTGAATTCGGTGCCATAGCCGCATTCTCCTGATAGGCACACCAACTTCCTGCCTGAATAATTGAGTCAGTCTCGGAACCGATAAGCACACGTGACTCGCTAGCTCCTCTACACTGGTCTGTCGCGCAGAATTCGCTCGAATGTAGTTGATAGCCTTAGTAATTCTGAAGTCTCTCGAAGTTCCACTTCCTTTAACGACAAAACCACCGACCCAATTGTCTACATGCTCGAAAACAATATCTGCCGAAAGTTCACTGTATCGTAGAGTTGATACGATCGAAATGAATTTTTCTTCATCGCGTAAGTCCCAATAACATCCGCCACCACGCGATGTCATATCGACTTGGCACATGTTGAGTTTGAGTTTTCTTAAATTGTCTCCAAGGAAATCTAGCACAATAATAACGATAGTCTCACTCCCTGCGTCAATCGAAGCCGGAGAATCAGCGGGAATCAAAAACGACTTTGCGCGGACTTTTTCTAGTTCCTTTCCTCGTGTGAGTTCTATTTGTTTTCCGAGGGATATGACGATATTGGTTGCTGTACTGGAAAAAGTTAGTGTGTCCTTTGCCTGTCCGACAAAAAAAACTCTCATGTCAGATAGATACAGCAATTGTTGTTGTTTTTCTGCTGTCACTTTGTCAGCTCCACTAGCCTGCAAATTATTGATATTCGATGAGGCCTGAATAGTGATGCATATAGAAGATATCAGCATGAACTAACCTATTACTCTTCCTAATAGCGGCACGACCTAAGAACATATTTGAGACAACGGTCACACTAAAAACCTATTCCACTCAATAAGACAGTACTATTAGAGCGTCAGTAGGTCATATCTCCGCCAAATTAGTACCCGGTAACCTATACTGCTCAAAGTCAACGAATAGCATATCGTTCCGATAATCATTACGTTTGAATAGTTGTCGAATCATCCACCTACCTTCTAGTGACAACTTAAAGAATGTGGGGTTAGATTGGTGGCAGGAAAGTATCAGTGCATGAATAAACCAATCATGCCCTTGCGTGTATTAAATCAGGCACATTTGTTTTACAAAATGTGTGACGTAGGGTAATCGTTAATTACAAGAAGTTAACATCTGTAACAAAATGATGCACTTTCGAATTCTTCAACTAGGCTGAAAATAGGAACGCTGAGCAAGATCTCAGGTATATCTGGTCAATAGACCAGGAAATAAAAGTGCTTCATTCTTAGGCGAGCAGAATGACTTTGAATACAATTTTTGTCCACTCACTCGAAACCATGTATTTTCTTTTAGCGTTTTTCGCGCTATTTCAAATTAGAAAACACTTCATATTATCTTCTGTGTCGAATCAGAAAGACAAAATTAGAATAAGACAAAAACAACGCCAAGTCAGAAAACAAAATCGTAAGGTTTTACAAGCCGCGCCTATTAATAAAATAGGTAGTTACACCGGCAGCCCAGTACAGACACCAAAAGCTGCAACATGTTATTTTAACCAGATACCAGAACTAGAAGTTTCCATCTCATCAGATCCTGACGCGGAAATTATTTACGAAGCTCTTCCTGCACAAGAAAGAGATTCTGCAATCGTTGTAGAAGAACCTAACGCCCATAAATCTGAGGCAGGTATTACGCTCCATGAATTGCTAACACCTGTCGCGAACGTCTCACCTTCTACGTTAAATTCTACAAAGAACGAGGCTGAATTTGACTGTACGTTAGATGAATTATTGGCCCCTGAAGCCGACTTAGCCATCATCGTCGAAGAGTCAACCGAACTAGAACATAATTTCACTGTTGCATTTGAAGAAGAGTCTCAAGACACAATCTACAACGGCCCAGGCAACAAGACATCAGACAACAGCTCTATTTTAGATAGTTATATCGATAATTTCTTTTCTGTCTCTACGACTGAAAAAGTAACTAAACCGATTTGTCGAAACGACCTCATTCATTACTCAGACGCACCAGCCAACGATGAATCCATCACCCTTTTCGCACTTGATTCGTAG
>ENA-OSET01004130-OSET01004130.1-sediment-metagenome-genome-assembly--contig:-NODE-4130-length-13000-cov-32.700611_pt1 | contig 13000 bp, 13 predicted proteins | sample MGYA00237882_ERZ534229 | MGnify/ENA primary metagenome ERZ534229 (study PRJEB26408, sample SAMN06266212) | sediment metagenome | isolation source: Hudson Canyon methane seep mesocosm | place...
TGAATTGGAGTTGGGTGAGTATATCCTTCTGCTTCTAGAGCTTTTAGGATGGGTTCGATGATTCCGAGATCTTTGAAAGTCATATTGTATATCTAAGCGACAAATATAGGGGAATAGATTGGAACCTAATTTTATGATCCACAGTTTTTGTTGTACTGTTTTACAATGGTAATAATATGTCTAGATTTCAATACTTTCGTTTGTATCTTTTCTGCTAAATCAGTACAGTCACTAAAGAAAGTTGACATCGTTTTTTCAAAGTTAAGAGAAGAGGTTCTATACCTAGAATCGCCTTTTTGAATTACATTTTTTTATAATATTGTAAAGTTGCCATTCCATTGAGGCCCATACCTACATTGGGAGCATAATAATTAAATAGTTTTAACTCTCCATCACAAATAAGGCGAACAAAAATACTTTTATTTCGCCCAATAAGACTGTCACTAAAAGTGCTTTTCAGATAATTAATGAATCGATAAGTTTTGTTTAAATAAGTGAATTGAACTTCCTCTAAGTTAGAAGGATATACGTCTGTTAGCATTCCTCTAGGAGTGATGTAGATTAATTTGTTTTGAGCTTTTGGGTAGTTAGGTTCCCCACTAAAAAAGCCTATTGGAACTTGGAGTATTACTTCAAAAGCATCAGTTTCGGTGATGATAAAACTAGGAATTATTTTTGCCTCTGCATTGAGTGCAAAGATAAAGCAGAGGGTGAAAAGGAGTTTTAAAGATTTCATTTTAGCGTATTTAAGAATTATGTGGCATCAAATACAGCGAAATAACTAGTGTGTAGGTGTTTAGAAAGACTTACTTATAAAGGGAAAACCAACTTTTTAAATTCAATAATTTTCAAATCAATTTAGGGTTGGTCAATTCATAAAAGCGTAGTAATTTTGCAGCTATGCAAGAAAAGATATTAATCCTCGACTTTGGCTCTCAGTACACGCAGTTAATTGCGCGTAGAGTGAGAGAATTGAACATCTATTGTGAGATTCATCCTTACAATAAGATTCCTGAATTGACCGATAATTTAAAAGGTGTAATCCTTTCGGGCTCTCCATTTTCTGTGCGCGATGAAAATGCGCCTATTCCAAATTTGGAAGGTATCAAAGGTAAATTGCCTTTGTTAGGAGTGTGTTACGGTGCACAGCATTTGGCTCATAAATTCGGTGGCGAAGTATTGCCTTCAAAAATTCGTGAGTACGGTCGTGCGAATTTATCTTTTGTTGATGACACACATCCTTTACTAAAAGGAGTTCCTAACGGATCTCAAGTATGGATGAGTCACGGTGATACGATTTCTACGCTTCCTGAAGGATATAATATAATTGCTTCTACGCACGACGTAGAATGTGCAGGTTACTCTATTGAAAACGAAAGTACTTACGCTATTCAGTTTCACCCAGAAGTATACCACTCTACGGATGGTGCAGCTTTATTAAAGAACTTCTTGGTTGATATTTGTGGATGTGTTCAAGATTGGACACCAGATAATTTTGTTGAAACTACGGTAGCTTCTTTGAAAGCGAAGTTAGGAAACGATAAAGTAGTTCTTGGTTTGTCGGGTGGAGTAGATTCTACTGTTACTGCAGTATTATTACACAAGGCTATCGGCGAGAACTTACACTGCGTGTTTGTTGACAATGGTTTATTGCGTAAGGATGAGTTTACAAGCGTTTTAAAGCAATACGAAGGTATGGGCTTAAACGTTACTGGAGTTGATGCTAAAGATCGTTTTTATAATGATTTAGCTGGTTTATCTGATCCAGAGAAGAAACGTAAAGCAATAGGTAAAGCTTTCATCGATGTCTTTGATGATGAGTCACATAAAATTCAAGATGTAGTTTGGTTAGCTCAAGGAACTATTTACCCTGATGTTATCGAATCGGTATCGGCTACGGGTGGTCCTTCGGCTACGATTAAATCGCACCACAATGTGGGTGGTTTACCAGATTATATGAAATTGAAAATTGTTGAACCGCTCAATACTTTGTTTAAAGATGAAGTACGTAGAGTAGGGAAGTCGATGGGCTTATCGCACGACTTATTAGGTCGTCACCCTTTCCCTGGTCCAGGATTGGCAATACGTATTTTAGGAGATATTACTCCAGATAAAGTAGCTATTTTACAAGAAGTGGATCACGTATTTATTCAAGGTTTAAAAGATCACGGTTTATACGACAGTGTTTGGCAAGCAGGAGCAATGTTGCTTCCAGTACAATCTGTTGGTGTAATGGGCGATGAGCGTACTTACGAAAAGGTAGTTGCACTTAGAGCTGTAGAATCTGTTGATGGTATGACTGCTGACTGGGTACATTTACCGTACGAGTTTCTTGCGAAAGTTTCGAACGATATTATCAATAAGGTGAAAGGTGTGAATCGAGTTGTTTATGACATTAGCTCTAAACCGCCTGCAACCATTGAATGGGAATAGTATTAAGTAAAAAAAAGCACTTGTTTGAGTGCTTTTTTTTGTTCATTATTTTGGTTGAGTTATTCTATCCAATTATTAGAAATAGCTTTTTTAGTTAAATAAATGGAAAGAAGTGTAAGTGCGATAAGTAAACTTGACATTCCAATTATGGTTGATTGCATTTCGCCACCATTAGCTAAGCCAAGATTGTGGTTCATCTGAAGAATAATTCCGATAAAAGAAATCCAGAAAAGTTTCATTACAATTTTCTTTTTTGCCAATAGCGCAACACAACCTAAAGACCCACCAAATACACCCATTGCAAAAGCAATTTTGGAGAGTAATGTAAATTCAGAATAGAAAATCTGTTGATTTTCCGGTAGCGCAAGAATGTCCACTTCTGTCATAGTCCACTGGATAGCGAAGTTAAGAACGCCCACAAGGTTCCAGATTAGCAATACGATTACGGTTACTTTAAACCAGCTTGGGATTTTGTTGAGTTGAGATGTCATAATTTTTGTATTTGTTGAACTCTACAAAAAAGTTTAGATTGATGTGAATACCCAAAAGTCGTTTCTTGGCAAAGCACCTTCAAAGGTTTTTATTTCTTTAGAACTAGGGACTTGATAGTTTAATTCCCTTGCATGAAGGCAAATAGAAAGCGGAAAGTATTCTTGATCTGAACCATACTTCTCATCTCCAATAATAGGGAGTCCTATATGGGCTAATTGAGCTCGTATTTGATGAAATCGACCCGTTTTTGGTTTTATTGCTAATAGATAGCCAAAATTGTTTTTGCCGATAACTTCATAGGACAGCATACATTCTGCGGAGTCTTTTGATTTTGAGGGGACTATATCGGCTCTTTTTTCTAAGTTATTTTTTACCAGAAAATTAATTAGAGTATCCTTGTCCTTCCGTGGTTTGTTTTTAACAATTGCGTAATATGTTTTTTTAAATTTCCGCTTACTAAACAGCGCATTAAACTCCACAAGAACTCTTTTTTTCTTAGCAAAAACCAATACACCACTGGTAACGCGGTCTAATCTATGAATGACTCCAAGGAATGGTTTACGCTTACTTTTTAATAAATGATTGTGAACTTGAACCTCAACAGTGCAGTCCTCGTAAGGGCTTTTTTCACTTATAAGTCCAGCCCTTTTGTTTACGACTATATAATCGTTGTTTTCATGTATAAGTTCAAGATGTTGCATTTGCAGTTTTCTTTTTAGGTTAATTTCTAAAACACAAAATTAGGGCTTTTCCGATGTAATTGTAATCAGAACAATTTACGAAACTATGCATGTGCCAATCCTTATATGCTTTCGTCTTTATTGCACAGATCTAATCCACCTTCTAAAACAGATTTTAGATTGGTGAGGTAAAAGGTCCATCCACTGGAGTAGCCTACGTGGTAGTAAGATTTTCCTTTTTTGTCTGTTGGAATATTAGATTGACTAAGTGTAAGTAGCGTACCCGTTTTTAACTCTTCAATTTTAACGGAGCAATTACTCCCACCGGCAAAACAAAAAAGAAGTCAAAAGGATTTAGAGATTGTACTTCTCCGGTTTCGTTTACTTCGTTGGCATACCCATACCAACGCCATATATAGGAATCACCTACTTGAAAAGTGTTAGTTCTAAGTTTCCCAGATTTAGAAGTGTACACAGCTTCACGCAAAAACCATTGGTTTAAGCCATCTACCTTCAGCCAAGCATCAGAAACAATTTGCTTGTCAGTTTCTATGTAGACCTTTTTTTGTACGTTACTCCAATCGAATTTCTCTTCAGTCATAATTAATTAAGTTTTGAATTATGAGTTTTCGGTTTTGAGTTAAACTTAAAACTATTCTCTAAGCTCTTTCAGAAATTCCTTTGCTTTCACTTTAATCATATAAGTTTTCCCTGTCGGAATCACATCTTCTATGAAATATGCAAATTCACTTCTTAATTCTGGAATCTTCTGGGCTACTTTCACTAAAAATTCCATGCTATAGAACTTTACATAGTCAGGGATTTTCTCTTCGCGCAATAGATTTAGACAGCAGTCAATAACATTTCCTGCATTTTCAGGGTCAAAGTCAATGCTTTTAAGAATACGAATAAAACTGCCTATTTGCCCGTGATGGGTAAAAGAAGGGAAGGCTTTAAAAATCCGATCGACATCAGCTATGATTTCAGATTTGTATTTGGGTAGCACTTTATGTAAACACCAAGTGGCGCGCCACGCAACAGGGTATTCGGTACTTAATGCTATTTTAAATGTGGTATAAAAGAATTCCTTATCTGCTAATATTCTTGCTACCAAACGATCGTTTTCAGCCTTACTCGCAATTTTGAATTCGTCTTTTATAGCTTTCATTTTTTTTGTTTGTAAGTCCGTCGTGATGGCTATATGGATAGGCTGAGAAATAATTAATTCAACGTCTATCTACCAATTCACATCGACCATTAGCTACCTTTTATATTCAGGAATTTCTTTTAAAAACTGATATCGTTCATTTTCATGATCCATTATACAAGTGTAATGTTCTAGTCCGTTAGTAACGATGAGTAAATCTGTTTTTAAGGTCAGATTATAGCGTGCAATCTGATCAAAAGTATCTTGGGATATTTTTATTGAAGGGGCTTTGCATTCCACAATAATATGAGCTTTACCCTCATTGTTGAACAAAACAATATCGCAACGTTTTTTTGTATTAAGGACATCAATACCCATTTCTATAGCTATAAGGGATGCCGGATAGCCTTTCTCTTGAATTAGAAATTGTATAAAATTTTGACGTACCCATTCTTCGGGAGTAAGAACTAAATATTTCTTTCGGATAGAATCGAAAATAAAGTTCTTGTTTCCTTCCTTTTTGAGTTTTAAAGAATAATTAGGTAAATTTAGTTCTTGCATAGATATTATTGAAAAACGAATATACATTAAATACAAATCAAAGAATATGAAAAGTAAGAATGAAATAGTAGAAAATTGGTTGCCACGTTATACTGGGATTAAATTGTCTGAGATGAGTGATTATGTATTGCTCACCAACTTTCAGCACTACTTAAATGAATTCGCTCAAATTCACAATTGTGAGATGAATGGCTTAGATAAAGCAATGCCAAATGCTACAGCAAATGGTGTTACCATGATAAACTTTAGTATGGGCTCAGCGAACGCAGCTACCATAATGGATTTACTAAGTGCGACTCAACCTAAAGCTGTTCTATTTTTAGGGAAATGTGGTGGTCTTAAAAAGAAGAATGAATTAGGTGATTTGATTTTACCGATTGCTGCTATAAGAGGAGAAGGTACTTCTGATGATTACTTGCCCTCAGAAATCCCTGCATTACCTTCATTTGCTTTGCAAAAAGCTATCTCGACTACAATAAGAAATCACGAACGCGATTATTGGACGGGAACTGTGTACACTACCAATAGAAGAGTTTGGGAGCACGATGAAGAGTTTAAAGAGTATTTGAGAGAAAGCCGTTGTATGGGGATTGATATGGAGACTGCAACACTCTTTACTGTTGGCTTTGTAAATCATATTCCATGTGGCGCATTGCTTTTAGTTTCAGATCAGCCCATGGTTTCAGAAGGAGTAAAAACATCTGAAAGCGATACAAAGGTAACTCAGGAATTTGTGAAAGATCATATCCAAATCGGAATTGATGCTTTAATGGAGTTGAAAAATCAAGGACAAACGGTAAAGCATCTGCGTTTTGATTAAATCTTGTATTAGCTTACTTTAATAACAAAGCTTATAAACTAATTCTTTTAATAAATCTGCTTGAGAGGTTGAAGGGTTATTATAACCCTTAGATTTCATGTCGGCATTTCGAAGTAAGTCAAGTGCCTCAACAGAGTTCTTCAAGTTGTATGTCTGTGCCGCTTTTTGATAATCCTTAACGAAATAGGGATTTACACCTAAACTCTTAGCCACTGACTGTGGGTTTTTATCCGTTAAGGCGTGGTAAATCAAAACCTTACTAAATAAATTGTAAAGAACTGATAGGGTAACAACGATAGGGTTATTCCTAGGATTCGCCTCAAAGTATTTAATTATGCGATTGGCTTTTAAAACATCCTTATTCATCACTGCATTTTGCAATTCGAAATTATTATAATCTTTACTAATACCAATATTCTCCTCTACTAGAGCAGCATTAATTTCGGTCCCTTTAGGTGCAAGAATACAAAGTTTGTCTAGTTCACCAGAAATTTTTGATAAGTCGGTTCCTAAAAACTCGGTTAACATAGCTGAGGCTTTATTCCCTATAGTATAGTCTTTGGCTCTTAAATACCCTTTAATCCACTCAGGGATTTTGTTTTCGTAGAGCTTATTGCTTTCAAAATAGAGTCCATTTTTCTGTAGACTCTTGTATAAAGCTTTACGCTTGTCAATTTTTTTCCCTCTATAACACAGTACTAATAAAGTACTGTTTAGAGGTTGGTCTACATAAGATTTTAGCTCTTCTAGCTTTTTTAAATCTTGAGCTTCTTTTACAATAATCACGGTGTTTTCCGATATCATCGGAAACTGTTTAGCTGCAGAAATTAAAGCACCAATCTCTACATCTCTACCATACATTACCGTTTGGTTGAATCCTTTCTCAGCTTCGTCTAAAACATTCTTTTCTATATAGTCACAAATAAGGTCTATATAGAAAGTCTCTTCTCCAGCTAAAAAGTAAGTAGAATTGTATTTTTTCGCTTTTAAATCAGCTAAAATCTGTTCGTGTGTCATAGAGTCGGAATTGCAACAAATATAAAATTTTTAACGATTAGTAAAGGATATGTATTTGTCTATTTTCACTTCATTCAAAGTGGTGAAATAATTTAATGTTTAGCAATGAATTAGTACTACTACTACTACAATATTTTAAATATCATTTTGACGAATTAAGAATCAACAAACAAAATCAAACGGTTAATAAGTTACAAGAATTCCTTAAAAATAAGACTTCTGGAATGTTGATAAGAATAGATAGTATTTGGTTGGTGCAAAACATAAAATAAATAGTTTAGTAATAGTAAAAACCACTTTTATAAAATTGAAATTATGTCAGAAATTAACAAGAAATCAAAATTAAATGTAGATGCACAAGTACAAGAGGAAAATTCATTTGATTCTTGGTTAGGTGATTTAGAAGAGAAAGATCAACCACAAGCATGTTCTATTGATGATCCTGATTGTGAGGCTTGCGGAAGCTAATCAATAATGACCTAGAGGAGAAAAGAGTTCAATTATGAGCTCTTTTTTTTGTTTCCACCTAATTGGAACGAAACTTGCTAAGTGAGTTCAAAGAAATTAAGATGCTAATTTTTATCTTAGCGATCTTGAAATAGAACATTATGAATAGAGTATTACTTTTTATAGTTTCACTAATTGCTACTGCTCAGCTATTGGCTCAAACTGGAACAGTTCGTGGATTTGTTTATGAAGAAGAGTCTGGTGAGCCAGCAATGTTTTCTAATATTGTGCTTGAGGGAACTAAAATTGGTGGAGTAACCGATGTAAATGGTTTTTTTAATTTATCTAAAGTTCCTGCAGGAGCGTATAATTTAGTGGTTACATATATTGGATTTGATGGTTTGTCAAGTCCAATTGAAATTGTAGCTAATAAAATTAGCAATCAAAAATTCTACCTTAAAGAGTCAAGTATACAGTTGAATACAATTCAGTTGTCCGCAGAACGTCAAGAAGCAAAGACTAGTGTGAATACTTCTGTGGTTAAATTAACGGCAAAATCCCTAAAAAAATTACCTTCTATTGGTGGAGAGCCCGATATTGCGCAGTTTTTACAGGTGTTGCCAGGTGTTGTGTTTACAGGAGATCAAGGTGGGCAGCTTTATATTAGAGGTGGAGCGCCAATACATAATGTGGTTTTGCTGGATGGAATGATATTATACAATGCCTTTCACTCTATAGGATTGTTCTCTGTTTTTGATACAGATGTTATTAAAACTGCCGATGTTTATACGGGTGGTTTTAGTGCTGAATATGGAGGGCGTATTTCATCTGTAGTAGATATTAAAACTCGTGATGGTAACAAAAAGAGAATAGCAGGTAAAGTTGCTGCTAGTACTTTTGGTGCTAAGTTATTAATAGAAGGGCCATTGTTTGGGGAGACTGAATCAGGTGCTAGTAGCTCATTCATTATTTCTTCTAAAACATCTTATTTAGATAAAACATCAAAATCTATCTATTCATACATAGGTGATGAGGGCTTACCTTACAGCTTTCTTGACTTATATGCTAAAGCATCTTTTAAAGGGTCGAACGGAAGTAAGTTAAATGTGTTTGGTTTCAACTATGGAGATGATGTAAAGTATTCTTCATTAACGAACTATTCGTGGAGATCTAACGGTTTTGGTAGTAATTTTGTTTTAATCCCTGGTGGTTCTACTATGTTGGTGGAGGGTAACTTTGCCTTTTCAAGTTACGAAACTGAACAGGGCAATGTTGGAGGTAAGCCTAAGAATAGTTCTATTGGAGGATTTAATACAGGTTTGGATTTTACTTATTTCTTAGAAGGAGAGAATCAAATAAAATATGGTTTAGAGGTATTAGGATTCGGTAATACCTTAAGTTTTTATACACCTTCGAATATAAAAGTATCTCATAATGATAATACAACTGAATTTGCTGGTTATGTTAAGTATAAACACATAGGAACACGTTTGTTAATGGAACCTAGTTTTCGTTATCATTCCTATACATCTCTTGGTGAATCGTCTTTGGAACCTCGTTTAGGTTTAAAGTACAATCTTACAGAGAACCTAAGATTCAAAACATCTGCTGGGCTTTTCTCTCAAAACTTAATTGCTGTTACTACAGGTAGAGAGGTTGTCAATCTTTTTCAAGGCTATATTTCGAGTACAACAAATTTACCTGAATATTTAAATGGAGAAGAGCGTACTACATACCTTCAAAAAGCGAAACATTTAATTGTAGGTTTAGAATACGACGTAAATGAAAGATGGTCCTTTAATGTGGAAGCGTATGCTAAAGATTTTAGTCAATTGATTAATCTGAACCGAAATAAACTTCACGAGGATAGTCAAAGTAATTATGATCTTGCAGATGAACTCAAAAAAGACTTTATCGTTGAAAGTGGTTTAGCCAAAGGTGTAGATTTCTTGGTTAAATATAACGACCAGCAAACGAGTCTTTGGATGGTTTATTCTTTAGGAAAGGTTACTCGTACAGATGCTTTTGGTGCTTATGCACCTCATTACGATAGAAGACATAACTTGAACTTTGTAGGCTCGTATATATTCGGAGAAGATAAGTCTTGGACTTTTGATGCACGATGGAATTTTGGTTCAGGATTCCCGTTTACAATGACTCAAGGTTACTATGAAAATTTATCATTTGAAGGTGGGATTGCAACTGATGTTACACAGACGAATGATGAATTAGGGGTTGTATATGCTGATTATAATATGGGACAAATGCCATCATATCATAGAATGGATGTTTCTATAAAAAAGCAAATCAAATTCTCTAAGCGTAGTATTTTAGAAATAAGCCTTAGTATCAGTAACTTGTATAATAGAGCTAATATATTTTATTACGATCAGATAACAGATTCAAGAATTGATCAGTTGCCATTTATGCCTAGTTTAGGTGCAAATTGGCAGTTTTAAAAAAAGTTGATTTCCTTTCTTCTGCTGCTTGATTATTTTTAATTTTGCAAGGTTGTTTAAAAACATCGTGAACCTAAGAAAATAGTCTTATTAATGGCTTCAGCAAAGTACGTATTCGTTACAGGTGGTGTAACTTCATCACTTGGAAAAGGAATCATCTCAGCATCATTAGCTACACTTCTACAGAGTAGAGGTTATCGAGTGACCATCCAAAAGTTTGACCCTTATTTAAATGTAGATCCTGGAACGCTTAATCCTTACGAACACGGTGAGTGTTATGTAACTGAAGATGGAGCCGAAACGGATTTAGATTTAGGTCATTACGAGCGTTTTATGAATCACCCAACTTCTCAAGCGAACAATGTTACAACTGGTAGAGTTTACCAGTCAGTAATTGAGAAAGAGCGTAGAGGAGACTTTTTAGGGAAAACTGTACAAGTTATTCCTCATATCACTAACGAGATTAAAGAACGTATGCAAATCCTTGGTAACTCTGGGGATTACGACGTTATTATAACCGAAATTGGTGGTACGGTTGGCGATATTGAATCTTTACCTTATGTGGAGACGGTTCGTCAGTTGTGTTGGGAAAAACCTTATGACTGTGCAGTAGTTCATCTTACTTTAATACCTTATTTAGCAGCAGCGGGTGAGTTGAAGACTAAACCGACTCAACACTCTGTAAAAGCGCTACAAGAATCTGGTGTATTTCCTGATATATTAGTATGTAGAACGGAACACGAAATAAATGATGGTATTCGTCGTAAGTTGGCTTTATTCTGTAATGTGCAGCCAGAATCTGTTATCCAGTCTATAGATGCTGCAACGATTTACGATGTACCTCGTTTAATGAAAGAGGAGCGATTAGATAAAGTAGTTCTTACTAAATTAGGTTTAAATTCTACAGGTGAATCTGATATTACTCACTGGGAAGAATTTGTATTTAACCTTAATAATCCTAAAGATACTGTAGAAATTGCCTTAGTAGGTAAGTATGTAGACCTTAAGGATTCCTATAAATCAATTTCTGAAGCCTTTATTCACGCCAGTTCAACGTCTAGATGTAAAGTGAATTTACACTGGGTTCATTCTGAAAAGCTAAACGATGCTTCTGCAGCCGTAGCTTTAAAGGATGTAGATGGTGTATTGGTCGCTCCGGGTTTTGGGCCTAGAGGGATTGAAGGTAAACTTCATGCTGTGAAATTTGCTCGTGAAAACAATATTCCATTTTTAGGAATTTGTTTAGGTATGCAAGCTTCAGTAATTGAATATGCTCGCAACGTACTAAACTATAAAGATGCCCATTCTGCAGAGATGAATCCTGAAAGTGCTTATCCTGTAATTGATATTATGGAAGAGCAGAAGAAAATCACCAATATGGGAGGGACAATGCGTTTGGGTTCTTGTGCTTGTGAGTTAAAGAAAGGATCTATTGCACACGCCGTTTATGGTGCTGATAAAATAAATGAGCGTCACCGTCATCGTTATGAATTTAATAGTAAGTACCTCGAGCAATATGAAGCTGCTGGTATGAAAGCTACAGGAATTAACCCACAAACAGGATTGGTAGAGATCGTAGAGATTCCTAAACACCCTTGGTTTGTTGGAGTTCAATTCCACCCAGAATATAAAAGTACCGTTGCTAATCCACACCCACTATTTGTGAGTTTCGTGAAGGCAGCATTAAAGAATAAAGTTTAAGCTAAATGCTACAACAAGAAAAAAAGACCGATTATAATTCGGTAATAGGATTTGCCTTAATTGGTGTAATACTTTTTTGGTTCTTAAGTAACCAAGCAAGTTTAGAAACAGCGGAACTTGAAGCTACAACTGAGGAAGTAGTTAGTTCAAATGAAACTGTTAATACAGTTGAAGCTGAGTCTACAATTGCGCCTAGTGATTTTGAATCAGACTCGTTAGTCTCGTCTCAATTGCAAGAAGCTTACGGTGCATTTGCTAATGCAGCAAGCAAAGAAGATCTTTCACAGAAGTTTTACTTAGAGAATGATTTAGTAAAAGTTGAGTTAGCTGCTAAAGGTGCTCGTGTAACAAGCGTATTCTTAAAAGATTACCAAACTCACGATTCTCTTCCCGTAAACTTACTTCGCGAAGATTCGTCACTATTCAATTTGACTTTCTGGTCTCAAAACCGTCGTTTACAAACGGCTGATTTTGTTTTCGAAACTATAGAGTCTAAAATGGGTGACAGACAAATTCTTTCTATGCGCTTAAATGTGCAAGAGGGGAAGTACGTAGAGTTTGCTTACTCTTTAGAGCCTAATTCTTATAAAGTTGATTACAGTGTAAATCTTGTAGGATTAGATGGTCTTATTCAATCGCAAACTCCACTAGAGTTAGATTGGTCTGTGAATGTTCCTCGTCAGGAAAAGAACAGAGACAATGAGGCGATGAATACTTCGGCTTATTACTTTGTTGATGGTGAAGTAGATTATTTATCGGCTACTTCGGATGATTCCGAAAGAGTGTTAAACTCTGATTGGATTGCTATTAAATCTCAATATTTCTCAACTGTTTTAACGGCTACAGATATCTCTAAAGAGATTGAATTAAGTACCGAAGCTCATCCGGGTTCTGATAATTACTTAAAGACTGTAAGTGCTTCTGCTAACCTTAATTACGAAGGTGGAACACATTCTTATGCTATGGAATGGTACTTTGTTCCAAACCATGTAAAGACGCTAAAGTCTTTCGGAATTGGTCTTGAAGAATTGATTCCTTTAGGATGGAGTATTATTGGGTGGATTAATAAATACATTGTAATTAATATTTTCAACTATTTTGAAACTTGGGGATTAAATTACGGTATCATTATCCTTTTGATGGCATTGTTAATCAAAATGGCATTGTTTCCATTTACTTACAAGTCGTATACTTCTATGGCTAAGATGCGTGTGTTAAAACCACAAATCGATGCGATTAATGA
>ENA-OSET01004132-OSET01004132.1-sediment-metagenome-genome-assembly--contig:-NODE-4132-length-12998-cov-84.875629_pt1 | contig 12998 bp, 8 predicted proteins | sample MGYA00237882_ERZ534229 | MGnify/ENA primary metagenome ERZ534229 (study PRJEB26408, sample SAMN06266212) | sediment metagenome | isolation source: Hudson Canyon methane seep mesocosm | place...
ATACAAAAAAAACTAACACAAGTAATAAAAACACCCTCATAGCCATCAATTAAATAAATATCCATTGATGAAGACAGCCCAATACAAACATTTTACCTTTGCAGTAAAGTTTCTTTTGCTTGATTAATTTGTGCAGCAAGATAATCACTACCCCCTCGATCTGGGTGGTTTTTAAAAATAAGCTTGCGATGCGCATCAATAATTTCTTGCTTAGTAGCTGTTAACGAAACACCTAAAATATCACACGCCTGCTCTTTGGTTAAATTAGTTGATTTTTTCGCCGATGATTTAGATTGATTCGCTGCATTGCGAGAGTGATAAAAAAACTGCACTAGTTTTTGTATTTGCGGAATATAACGCAAAAGCACGGGTAAAAAACGCATCACAAAAGCAGCTGCTCCAGCTATCACTGCAAGCAACCAATGCAATCGCCCTGTTAACGCAAGCAACACAACAATCAACACAATAAAGGCAGCAAAACTTTGCTTAAAATAAAGCTGACGCTGACTGGAACTTTTACTGAAAAAAACTTTAAGCCACCAAATAATAGCCACAACAACAAGTAAAAAATAGACTCTTATCATTATTTTTAATTCTAATTTGGTAGAGGTTATAGCTATGAAGAAACATAACTATAAATAAGTGAAAATTAATTTACAGTAAAAACCAACTCAGCGTAAATTAATTTAGTGTGAATAAGCGTTAACCGCTTTCTTTCCTTGCCCAAGCTCCTGTAGAGCTTGAGATAATTCTTTTTTTTGCAACTGCCCTAGCTGCATTAATTGATCATTGAGTATTTGAATCGTTTCGATTCCCACTCTGACCGCGGCAATATCATCTAAGGAATTTGCATCGGGGGAGAAATAAGCTTCTATTTGCTTGCTTCGCTCAGCCTCTAAGGAAATCACATCATCCCAAAGACCAACTTCTGCTTTATCTAACATAGACTGTGATAGTTGAATTAAATCAACTATCTGTACCTTAGTTTCTATCACTACTGTCCTACTTTATCCGCAATACTATCCCAGCTTAATTTAATTGAGATCATTAACGTGGCGACTTCATCCAAAATATCTTCATCACTTTTTGCATTAGCTAACATTAAACGATTCAACATATATTCATAAAGGCTATCAAGATTAGCTGCAATTTCTCCACCTTGCTCCACATCTAAACTAGAACGAAGCCCAGCAACTATATTGATTGCTTTAGTGATATTAACTGCTTTATTTGCAACTTCTTTACGTTTAACATTCCCTTTCGCTTGTGAAATTCTTTGCAGAACACCTTCCATTAACATTTGAATTAAACGATGCGGCGAAGCATCCATAACACCGCTATGCACTCCAACAGATTGATACTGTTTCATTGCTACACTTGCATTCATGTCATTATCCTTATTTTATATCCACACTTACTTAATAAATATCTTTAACTATTATTTATATCGTCTTGAAAATATAAAACTTTAGTTGTTTTTATGAAAAAATTATTAAAAGTCATTATTTATCGGGATAATCTATGTTTTCCGCACAACACCTGGAAGACCGTCTAATTGCTGCCCTAAATAAGTACTCAAATTTTGTAGCTGTCCGACTAGTACATCCATTGCTGAAAATCTAGCTCGATAACGACTTTCAATTGACAGCAGCCTTTCACCTAATACAGCCCTATCATCAGCAACACTTTGAATTCTATCTTTTAAACCACTTTCTCTTGAGTTAATAGAACCATCCGATGCCAAATAAGCCCCTAATATTTCATCAAGTTTAGAAGCCACACCATTTTCACCTGCAAATAATTCAGAAACAGCGGTAAAATCATCGGACATTACTTCAGCTAACCGAGTTGAATCAAGCTGAAAGTGCCCAGCCTCATTCGTCGTTATACCAAGCTCAGTAATATTCCCATATTTTAAATTATCGATAGAATCACCTAAAACATTTCGAATACCACTTTGTACCCCTCGCAGCATCGAATCTCCTTGCAATGCCCCAGCTACTTTTGTTTCTGGGTCATAAGAAGATAAGTCCTTAAGCGCATCAGTTAATGCATTATAAGCTGAGACAAATGACTTAACTTTAACGTCTATTGTGCCTGAATCCAGCTCAACGCTTAAGGTTTCCATTGTAGCAGGCTCTTCTTTTTTTAGATTTATAGTGACACCCGTAATAACATCTGAGAAGCTATTACTCGCTTTTGTGACCAGTTGGCCATCTAAATTAAAGGTTGCATCTTGCGCTGGCTGCGCAATGATTAAATTTGCAGAATCTAATCGCGATAAATCAAATCCATCGCCGACATTATCATCAACTGCAGCAACCGTAACGCTATTTACCAAGCCATTAGTACTTGAATCTAAAACTAATTGCGGCCCACCATCCACATTGATAATAGATGCCGCTATTCCAGGGTTATCAGAGGCTAAATTAATAGCATCTCGAATCCCCTCAAGCGTATTATTAGTGCCATCGATTGTAATTTGAAAAGTATCTGCACCTAAACTAATATCTAAAGTGCCTGAACCAATAACCTCTGCATCTGCATCCGTAAAGCTATTTGAGCGTACTTTGGCTGGTTGCGCTAAAGTTAAAACCTCAATCTCATAGCTCCCTGCACTCGCAGTTTTATCTGCAGCTGCAGTAAATAAAGAAACATCACTAGACTGAGCAGACCGAGGCTGCAATTTATCCACATCACTTAGACTTGCTAAACTCGTTTTAAAATCACTTAATACTGACTTTAGCCGCCCTACCGCAGACAGGTCAGATTGGTAACTCGCTTCACGCTTATTTAAACGAAACGAAGGGGCCGATCCTTCAGCCTGAACCAATTGAGTGACTAAACTATCAATATCAAGCCCAGAACCTATACCAGATGATGTAAGTGCCATAATTGCTCTCCTTATAAATAATTTATCACTTTCACTTTAAACCTTATGCTTCTGAGGTAAAAATATTAAATGCTTGCTCCATGGAGCCACTTTCATTAAATTCACTCAACTTAGCAGATAGTGTCAATATCTCCTCTGTAGGATATTGTTTAATAATCTCTTTACTCACTGTGTCTAATATACTAACCACATCCCGTCCGCTGTCTTCATCGACAGAAAAAGCTAAGTTACGCTGATCCGCTTTAAGATAATTATTAAGCTTATCAACAGAAACTTTTAGCTCATCAGAGCTCACACTCTTTGCAGCTATTGCTTCCTCAACACTCTTATCTTTTTGCTTTGCCACTTCCAATTTAGCGTCAACAGCGTCATCAGTTTTAATTTTCTGCCCTTCTTGCATTGCAACAGAGCTAGTCTGAGGTTTTGCCTCAGCTGGGGGTGGGGCTACATTTGTTATGCCTGAATTAATGTCCATAACATCCTCCTAATTTAAAAGGCCAAAGGAGTTTGGCTTTAACAAACCAAACTCCTTATGCATTAATGATATTAACCTAATAAGCTTAATACACCTTGTGGTACTTGGTTAGCCTGTGCCAGCATCGCAGTACCCGCTTGAACCATGATTTGAGACCGAGTCAAATTCGCTGTTTCTTGTGCAAAATCAGCATCTAAAATACGACTACGTGCAGCACTTAAGTTTTCTGTTGTTGCTTGCAAGTTAGTAATCGTCGCATCAAACCGGTTTTGTGTCGCACCTAAGTCGGCTCTAAAACCATTTACCTGAGCTAATGCTGCATCAATAACCGAAATCGCATCTTGTGCTCCATCGGCACTACTAATATCCACACCGCTTAATTTGCTAGCTTGTGACCCCGTAGCAGCATCTGCAGCAGCAGTATCAAATATGCCACCTGCGTCAGCACCAATATCCATTGAAGCAGTAAAGGTCCCCGAAGAGTGCAAGGTTAACTTTCCTGATGCTACGATGTCATTAGCACCACCACTTGTTACGTCTAGCGCCTCTGTCGACATTGATTTGACATTCATTGTCTTATCAGTTGTATTGCTCGTTGTAAAATCATTAATAGCGATATCCTTACCCGTCGCCTGAGTCATCGTCAACGACTTACCATCTGTTGAAAGTTCTGCGGTAATCCCTGTACTACCTGCTTTCTTATTGATTTCTGACACCAACGAACTTAAGTTACCATCACTTGGAATTTGCGCAGAAATTGTACCTGAACTCCCCTCACCAGCTGATGCGTTCGTAAATAAATCAAAAGAAACCGTACCAGACCCAACTGAACTCAATGTAACCTCATTAAGTGCTTCAGCGGTTACACCTGTCTCTGATTCACGTGAAGTTATTGCTGAGGCAATATCAAAGGCTGAATCACCCGCATTAACCAAAACATCAGTTACCTTACCAAAATCCCCTGTAATGGTGACATTACCCGAAGCAATCGTATTAGCACCAGCAGTAGCCACACCTGTTGCAGATACACTATTTTGGCCGGAAGCCGCCGTTGTCAAAGAGCCTGTACCTTGCCCAGATGCCGTATTATTAGCTACTATCCTACTATCCTGTAAATTACTTGTAGATGACCCTTCAATCGATACATTAATTGTTTGATTCGCATTTGCACCTACTTGGAATTTTTGAGATGTAAATGAACCATCCAACAATTTCAACCCATTAAACTCAGTAGTACCTGACACACGATCAATTTCTTGTTTTAATTGATTTACCTCTGACTGCAATGAGGCTCTATCTGAAGCTGAGTTAGTTGAGTTAGAAGATTGAATTGATAGCTCACGCATACGTTGTAATAAATCGGTCGTTTGCGCTAACGCACCCTCTGCCGTTTGCGCTAATGAAATACCATCATTTGCATTCCTTCCCGCTTGGTTTAAACCGTTAATTTGAGAGGTCATACGATCAGAAATCGCAAGGCCCGCCGCATCATCTTTTGCACTATTAATACGTAACCCAGAAGATAAACGCTGCAATGAAGTTCCTAATTCACTTTGTGATTTATTTAAATTACGTTGTGAATTCAACGATAAGACGTTGGTGTTAATTACTGAAGCCATGATAGTTCTCCTAGTTTTACCGTTAAAAATTTAATTTATATTGAAACAATTTTTGGTTTTATTGCTTCCTGATATAGTTATCGACGTTCATTAAGTAATCTTTAATTTTTTTTAACGCTTTAAAAAAACCATACAAATTAACCAACTACATCAAATGAGAAAATGATTTTTCTCATCACATTCCCCGATGCTTACCACAAAACGCACCTATACCTGAAAGCGCATCCAAGCTTCTCGTTCCTTAAGGCATTAATGCTGCAAACCATTCATCTAGGTGATCATCTAGCATATAATTTTCCATCACCCACCGCTGCAATAACACACCTTCTTTACGCAACTCATCAGGATCATCAATCTTTTCCCTTAAAACCTTTATCCAATGTTCCACATTATTTGCTACTCGTGTCACTGGAGCATTCCGGTATGGCAAGATATCTGAACATACAATCGGCCAAGCTAAAACACCAAATTCTAAAAGTCGTAAATTAGTCTTACACTCATTAAATTTATTATGTTCTAACGGTGCAATGGCCAAATCCAGATCCAAATTCGCTAACTGCTGAGGATACAAATCAAATTCAACCCCCTGATAAGCTTCTTTTACAAATGGCATTAATTTGTCAGGGCATAATCCCATAAACACCCAATCCACCTCTTTATGTAAAGCTTCAACCACTGGCAATATAAATGCTAAATCACCTATATGCTCTTGACCACCAGCCCAACCAACACGCAATTTTTTTCTTATTTGTTTTTCTGGGATAGCAAGCTCCGACCACCTCGCTTTTTCCAAGTAATTTGGCACCACAATAATATCGTCAGTTAATTTTGAAAACTCTGCAGCCAACGCCTCATTTGCCACGATCACACGATCAGAGCACTGAAACTTTTCTTTCAGCTTTCTGCGTATATTTTTGGGCCATTGGCCTTTCATTGGATGATGATTTGGCAACATATAAACTAAATCATCCTGACCTGACACCATAAACACATCATTGAACTTACGATATTTTTTCCATGGCTCTAACATCCAGTCCAGAAAACCATTTTGAATCAGCAACACATCCGGTTTAATTCGCTCAATTTCAACAGGCGTTGGAAAAATTAGCTGATCCATATTGTTAGCCAAACTACTTTCTACCAAACCCGCTTGCGTTAAACCACGTAATGGCGCTCTAACACGATACTCACCCACGCCACTACTATTAGCAGGAAACGCATAAATTCTGGGTTTATCCTTAAAATCCACATTCCAAGCGACATTCATAGAGGTATCAACCTGAAAATCAGTTGTTTTTAATGATAGGTTACGATTATAAGCAGGATCATTAGCTAGTTGAGGCAACCATTTCTCCAGCATGCCATTAACTTCTTGCTGAGATTGCTCAATTCTCTTTTTATCCTGCTTAACCTTTTTAAGCGAACTGGAACCATGATGAATCAAGGTAACATAAGGCGTCCAAACTATTTTATAACCCAACTCACGCACTTTTAAGCACAGATCAACATCATTATATAAGACCTTAAATTTATCCTCATCTAAACCACCTACTTGCTGATAAAGCCTTTTCTCTATCATCAAACAGGCTAATGTTACGGCTGAAAAGTTTTGTACAAACAGAGCTCTTTCTTGATATCCTTGATCATTCATGGATAAGCCATTATGAGGCAATCCAACTATACCATTCGACCCCATACCTAAAATCATACCCGCATTTTTTAGATAGAATTCTCCCGAAAGCAGTCTAGCACCTACCACACCTGCTTCCTGCCTCTGCGCCTGACTAAGCATCTCTTCCAGCCAATCTGGTTGTACAATTTCAGTAACACCATCCAAAAAAAGAAGATACCCATCTGATACACTTGAAGCTACCTTATTTAAAGCTTGCGATACATTTCCGTAGCTATCTAGCTCAATAACACTTAATCTACCTGACTCAATGGCCTTTAATTTTTCAAGGTGAGCTGAACCTTCCTCATTCAACTTATGATTACAGACCATAACAATTTGATAATTATTATAAATTGTTTTTTCAACTAGGCTATCTAGGCAAATTTGTAATAATGCCACATTATCAGGCATATAAATGATAATCGTTACAAGAGGCGCTCCCTGCACTGGGTACTGAAGGTGGAAACTACCTTCAGACCAACCTTCATGAAAATTTATTTTATCACCCTGCCTTCTAAAATAAGCCATCAAAGCATCTTTAATAAATTCTTTCCCATGACCTAACTGCTGCTCAGGCACATGAACAAGAACTTCTGGTATATGATAAAAAGCTCGCTCACCAAAACACTCATAAGTTTTGAGCATCAAGTCATAAACACTATTGAAGTCACTTATTTTTTCCAAAACAGATGTATTAACCACACAAAAATCACCTATATAATGACTAGAAAATAATAGATCTCGATTAAACCCTGGCTTAAAATTAGGGTTAACCAATTGCCCTTGGGAGGTCAAAACATCATGATCAGTATAAAAAAAATCAATAGTAGGCTGTTTTTCAATATACTCGGCTAACAGACTTGTAAAATACGATTCGAGCTGCATACCTGGTATAAAAATTACCATCCATTTATAACCACCCTGGATATTAATACAATCAGACAAATGCTTTTCAACATCTATGACAGACCAAGTAATCGCTCGCTCTTGTTCAATAACACCATCAGGAACGTCAAAATCTGCTAAGACACGTAATTTCCAATTTTTATTAATTTGATCTGACAAACTACGCAACGTCCCAGCTAAAAGCCCAATATCTTGCCGTGTAATTTTAAGAATAAACTCTATCTCTACCTTATTTGATTGATTGAAAACTTTCTGTCTTGCCTTTTTAGTTTGATAGGAAATATATTTTTCCAAATATTGATTGTATGCATCTGGTACCGCATGAGTCTTCGACACACTTGTTGACAAGTATAATTTGAGAAGCTCTGACAGCTCTTGCTTAACTGTTTTAACTTCTATTTGAGCAATAGACAATGCTGAAGCACTCTCTTTATCGGAAAATAAACTAATAAGCCCCGCCAACTCACTAACATCTCCTGCTTGAAATAAATATCCATTCACTCCATGCTTAACAATCTCTGGAATCCCTCCTGTTTTACTGGCAATCACGGGGATACCGGCTATGAGTGCTTCCCTAACCACTAAACAATATGACTCTATATATGAAGGTACAACCACCACTCGCGCTGAGGATAAAATATCAGCAAGCATGCTATGGTTATATATCCCCTTAAAACTGATTTTTTTGTTTTTCTGCGTCAGATCCACCATTCGCTGTTTATAATCATCAAGAGCTGAATCCCCCCATATTTCTAAAGGCAATTTAATACCTGACTGAATATAAGCTGAAATAAGATCATGCACACCTTTTAAAGGCATTAGACTACCCAAATAAATAATTTTGCTATGCTTTGCTCCAGAAATAATATCAATCGCTTGAACACCTAATGGAATAACAGTAGCCATTCTTTTTAAACTACCCTCCATTTTTTCAGCTAAATATCGGCTAGGAGAAATTAATATATCAATATTTCTCACCTCCTCTTTCACCTGAGCGTACCAGACACCAATATTAGGTTCAGGTATTTTCAAACACTTAGAACAATCATTCACATTCGGCCCAGAACACAAATCCCCATTAGAATTAACCAAATTAATGCGTGGACAAATCAAATAATGATCATGAGCAGTAAATAGAAGCTTTTCCGTGTAACGCTTTGCTATAGACAATAAAGACAAAGGTAACTTAAAGATATGCTGGAAATGAATGATATCAAATGTATATCTAGAAAGTATAATATTAAAAAGCCTTTCAACTTCATCATTTTCCATTGACATCAAAGTAATATTAGCAATATTCATTTGATGACAAATAATACCCTCTATCATCACTGTCTCAACATACGGCATTTCAACATCCTTCTTAAGCACCGGATAAAAAACAGACACATTTAAACCAGTAGAAATTAACTCTTTGGCTAAATTAAATGTGTACACTTCAACGCCAGCATAATTATGAGTAATGAAATCATGATTTACGAATAAAACATGATTAGCAGTCACATCCTTATTCGCTAAAGCCAAATAACATTTTGCAGACTCGCTATCTTGCAACCTATTAAAGCGCTCTGACACTTCAATAAATGACTGCTTTAAAGCAGTCTCTGGGGAGGACCAATCAAAATTAGGAAATAGCGTTTGAAAACTATATTTAGACACGAGTGATTTACAAATCAAAATATCATAACTCAAATCTAATTTAGTCGTATGCGACATATTGGTATCATGCCGACGCCATAAATAGCCCAAATTACCTGCATGCTTTACAGTCATAACATCTGGCTGACGACTCCAAAATTCATAATCATGCGCTCGTTTAAATCCAGCATTGTACTTACCTAAACGCTGATAAAGGTTTGTCTTAATTAAAGACCCTCCATCAGGGATCGGACTCCCTTGTAGCATATCCGGTAAGAAATTTTCTGTCTTATAATAATCGAGGTAAGGTATTACACTTGTGACATTATTACTTAAATCTATCGCAACTAGGTTATTATAAAAAACATCCACACTGGGGAATTCATTTACTAGTGTGGCATATGAAATTAGTAAACCTGGCAACAACAAATCATCGTCTCCCAGCCAAATCACATAGTCACCTGTAATTTTTTTAATCGCATAATTTCGTGTGTCAGGAGCATTAGTATGAGGTTTATAAAAATATTTTATTCGCTCATCATTACTCCCCTTAACTATAGCTTCTGTATTATCACTTGAGCCATCATCAGCAACAATCAATTCGAAATTCTCATAACCCTGATTCAGAACAGATTGAATAGCATCACTTAGATATTCAGCTCGATTATAGGTGAAAATAACAATAGAAAAGAAAGTCCCTGTTTTTTCCTTGAGGTTTGATATGCTTGGTACAATTGCCCCTTCAATTAAAGCGTTAATTTTTTTCCAAAAAACCTCATATGAAAATCTTGACTGTGTGATAGTTCGATATTTATCAGGGTGATAATCCTCCGATAAAATAATATCAACTGCATCTTGCACACTAGAAAAAATATTTTCTTCTGGATAAAACTGCTCTGGAGCACCATACCAATTATGTACAACTGGCTTCAGGCCTTTTGCCATCCCTTCGAGAATTGAGACTCCCTGACTTTCAATGATACTAGAAGACAAAATAAAGCTTTTATCTTCCAACCAACTATTAACGTCTAAGCACTTTCCCTCAAAAAACACATGCTGTTCCAGACCTAAAGTAGTGACGAGGTGTTTATAATAAAAAAATATGGAATCATCCTGCACCGACCCAACAATAAAACACTTGTATCGCGGCTCAACTTTGACCAAGGCATGCATAATCTGCAATGTCAGGCCAATATTTTTTACTGGATGCATACGGGTAATATGTCCAATCTTAAAATTTCGACGACTATCTTGCCGTAAGGTAAACTTCTCAGTATCTACTGCATTATTTATTACTGAAACGTGTGTTAACCACTCTATATTTCTGTAAATCCGTACCCTAAACTCCTCCAGCATAAATTCAGATACCAAAATCAAATGATCAACATTGATCCAGTTAATTTGCTTTGGCTCATCAGAATAAATTTCATAACGGTGAACCCTACATACAATCTTGCATACTTTTGGTAAACGTGACGAAGCAATTATGGGACCGTTACCCCATTCAAACCATGCGACATCAGCCCATTGCAAATACTCATAAAGTTTTTCTACAGACAGTCCCTTAGCTTCAACTACCTGTACGTCCCAATCTTTTTGGCGATAATGAGAAATAATGTCAGTTACAAAGGTAAAGTTATCCTCATCACCAGCAAAAAAAACTATTCTATTACCTTGCATTTTCATCATTTATATCATCCAAAATCATCTGATTGTTTAAAACAATTATCATAGTTCTATCAATTTTTACTTATAATCGTTTTTATAAAACTGAAGCCGTGTTTCCTGTTATACATCAGCAAAGTTATTTCCGCTGAAATTCGACTGATTTTTTATAATAGGTTTGTAACTGAAATCTCTGGTCATCATTTAATATTTGATTAGCTTCTAGATTCTTTTTGATAGATTGCAGCGCAGAATACTCTTGATACTTATAACCCTGTCCGTTATTGACCTGCATAATAGAAGTAAATCGCTCCACCAAAATGCAATATAGCGGATTTTGAACAGCGTTTTGTTCGAAAAACTGAATAACACTACCCCATAGAACATTCATAGTAGCTTGATCAAACCCCATATTTACCAGCCACTCTATCAGGCGATCCATCAAAGCTGGTAAGTAACCCAGTCCTTGGTACATGAATGCCTCTTCATTTAAAGCAACATCCATCACTCGCTCTACCACTCCCAATAATTCATCTACATTCTCATAATCAATATAATGAATCAAATCTTCAAACCGCACATAATTTAGTAAACCCAAACATGACCTAGCACTGTCGTAACGGCCAGCCATCGGTAATATTTGCGAAGTCATTCCTCTATGAATCCGGGTAACACAGGTAACTTTACTGATGTGAAAAAAAGGGTATAGGCAAGAAGCTCTTAGCCAGTAATCAAAATCTTGACCACAAGGATACTCCTGATTAAAAAATCCGAGTTCTTCAAAAACACTACGATGAAAACACACACTGTTTCCAGCAATGTTATTGCACTGTAGCAATTGAATTGTCTGAAACTTTAAGTCTAACGATAAACTCGGAATATCTTCTTGAGTTTGACTATTTTCATAAAAAACAGCATGGTCTGTATAAAAGAATCTTGCTTCTTTCACTTCTTGCATTGCGGTCAAATATGTTTCCAACTTATCAGGCAAAAACCAGTCATCACTTGAAAGCCAACAAAACCATTCTCCTTGTGCATTTTCTAACGCCGTATTCAATGCAGCAGCTGTCCCACCATTTATTTGATGGATCACCTTGATTCTAGAGTCCCTTTTCGAATATGCCTCTAAGATTTGTTCCGTCGCATCAGTAGAGCCGTCATTAACAACTACCGCTTCCCAATTAGCAAAGGTTTGACCAAGAAGACTATCTAGAGCTACAGACAAAAACTTAGCGTGATTATATGTCGGGACAAGCACACTAAAAACAGGGGTAATACCCCCTATAGGTTTTTCCTGCTTCCACCCTTTATCTTTACGATTTTCAACTAATTGTTCATCTTCTTCTTTAAGCTCTTGACCATAAGATTTAATCGCCCAAAATGCTCCATATGGCACATCAAAAGCCATTCCATTATGGTCAGCAAAATGAAACTTCTCTGCTACATAAGCATCCCAAGAATCGTCAAAATCCTCTGGAAGCCAACCAGATTTATGTTCTTGCCAACTTCCTCCATTAAGCCCCCAAGCATCAACTCCATTTGGGTGACATTGAGGCATAAATCCAAGCGGCGTAAAGATAACTATTTGTTTACGTGCGATATTTTCTGTTTGTTTTAATAACTCAATTCCTTCTTGCTTATCTAAATGTTCTATTACATCCACTAAAAAAACAGTATCAACAGATTTTTCTGGAAAAAACCTTACTGCGTCAAGCCATGTTGCATTTAACATCAAATATTGCCGGTCTTGCTCACCCTGAATATTTTTATCAAGAACATCTAAATACTCTTTATATGGCTCACAACAAATATGTAATTTAGGAACTGTAAAATCTTGCGGCCTAATACCACAACCTATATCCAATAATACGTCTACTTGATCTAGCTTACTTTTAACATGTGGAACTAACTGCTCCCTATTAAAATAATGTACGGACTTAGTCATTTTACGTTAAAACTCCTCTAATTAGATTTTAAGTAAGGTATTAATCTTCCTCCCTAAATATACTATATTTAATAAACTACCTCGCCGCAAGCGGACGGGGTAGTTTATCAGGGCAAGCGCATATAAATCTCAACTAGAGAAAATCACGGATTCCCTGAAGTCATCATTTAAAGCCGCTCTAAATC
>ENA-OSET01004133-OSET01004133.1-sediment-metagenome-genome-assembly--contig:-NODE-4133-length-12996-cov-3.344454_pt1 | contig 12996 bp, 11 predicted proteins | sample MGYA00237882_ERZ534229 | MGnify/ENA primary metagenome ERZ534229 (study PRJEB26408, sample SAMN06266212) | sediment metagenome | isolation source: Hudson Canyon methane seep mesocosm | place...
TAGCCAAAAAGATGATTCACTTATCCGGCTATGTTGTTGAAGGGGTTGAAATAAATACCAATACCAATACCAATACCAATACCAATACCAATACTATAACGATTCATTATACCGGCCTTCGAGACGGTGAAAAATTGTATGAAGAACTATTAATCGGCGATAATGTTCAAGGGACAGCGCATCCTAAAATTATGACAGCCGATGAAGTCAGTTACCCATGGCCGGAGATGGAGCGCATTCTAAAACAATTTCAAATGGCTTTGGCAGAAAGAAACAGTGATAAAGTTAGAGAACTATTAAAACAATATGTTGTAGGGTTTACTCCGCAATGCGCTAATGAAGATTTAATGGCTGAATCAGCCAGAGTGAAACCCCTTAGGCCTTTGGATGATGTTGTGTCTATTCGTAAAAAATAATAATATTAAGTGGAGAGATTCAAAGTATTACTAAGTAAGATAGCGGTCTTACGTCAATAAAAGTCAGGCTGTACATTTTAAAAGCGGTGACTCTACCTTCTTCCTTCTTCCTTCTGTGAATGAGGTGATAATGATTGTTTTGGATGGATTGATTAATGGTAGCTTCTATTCCAGAATGTAATCATACTGTTTAACTCGATTTTGAACTGATAAAAGGGTTGAAAGTGAAAGGGTTGTATCGGGTTGTCTGCATGATTAATATCTTAATGTATTAACGTCTACTGTTAACTATAATTTATTTTGTGCATGTTTCGGGTTAGCGTTGTGTGCTGATAGACAATAAATTAAGCAGCTAATACTCAACGTGTAAAGTATGCTTCTATTTTAAAATCATTAAAAGTTTGTAATAAAGAATATGGAAAAAACAAATCAGAAAATGCCTGCTTATATGCCAATGTTTGAGCAAGATGATGAGATAGATTTTTTGGAGCTTTGGGCCTGGATTTGGAAGCAGAAAAAATTGATTATGGCCGTTATGATCTTAGCGATGATGGGGGCGGGTTGCTATTTGATAGTTGCAAAACCCATATATGAAGCGGAAGTGTTTTTATTATCTCCATCGATAGGAGATATTGCGCCATTAAATCAAAAAGATGTAGTAAAAGGAACGATAACACCGGATGGTGTTTTTCACCGTTTTTTAACTAATTTACTATCAAAACAGGTACAAAAAGATTTTAAAAAAGTAATGCCGGTAGGAAGGGATGCTAAATTAGATTTAAAGCGTTTTAAGAAAAGCGGTCATGAAATTGTCAACTTTACATTTCAGTTAAATGATGCTGAACAGTCTGCCGAGTGGTTGAATGGATATGTAAAATTTGTCACTTTAAAAACTAAAAAGGACTTGGCTCAGAATTTTTATGCGCAACTAAATAAAGAAAAAATATATATTACTGATACTATTTCATCACGAATAGAAGGGGCTAAGCGCCGTCGTTTCGATAGGGTGATGCAATTGGAAGAGGCTTTAGAAATAGCACAAGCGGCAGGGATACATGATTGGAATCATCAAGCATTAAATGAGCTGAAGATGGAGTATATGCGAGGGACAAAAGCTATTACACGTGAAATTGAGTTATTAAAGGCACGAAAGTCAGATATCCCCTTTACAGAAGGAATACGTGAATTACAGGAAAAATTGTTTTATTTAGTTAGTATTAAATTAGACGAAGATTTAGTCCATCCTGTAAAAATAGATAAAATAGCCGATGTTCCAGAAAGGCCCATAAAACCAAGAAAAATCATGATTCTAGTTCTTGCCTTTTTGTTCGGTGGGTTATTGGGTATTTTTTGTGCTTTTATTAGGCATGTGGATAGCAAGAGAAGACTAAATATTGAAACTTGATTTTTACTGTATTTATGTTGATTTAAAATAATTCTTAAACGAGCTGTCTGAAAACCTAGAAAGGTATCCTTAATAAGACTAACTAAAAAATGTGTGGCTGTAAAAGGGGTGTTTTACTTATTTTTTCTTTGTATACATTATTTTATAAATGACTTGTGCAGATGGATTTAAATTTAACTATTAAAGAATTATGAAGATATTGGTAACAGGCGGCACTGGATATATAGGGTCACATACGTGTGTTGAGCTGATCAAGGTGGGTTATGAGATTGTTGTGGTTGATAATTTATGCAATTCTTCATTAGAGTCATTAAAGCGTGTTGAGAGCTTGGTCGATTGTATCATTCCTTTTTACAAAGTAGATGTGCGTGATAAAGTTGCACTTACTCGTGTATTTGAGCAATATGCTATAGATGGTGTGGTTCATTTTGCAGGCCTAAAGGCAGTAGGTGAATCAGTAGAAAAACCCATTGAGTATTACAATAGCAATGTAGGTGGCACTTTTATATTAGCAGAAGTAATGAAGGTGTTTGGTTGTAAGTTCTTTGTGTTTAGTTCGTCTGCTACGGTGTATGGTGATCCGAATACTGTACCGATTAAAGAAGATTTTCCATTATCGGTGACTAACCCGTATGGGCGATCAAAGTTGATGATTGAAGAATTCTTGCAAGATATGTTTGTAGCTGATGACAGATGGCATATCGCGCTACTAAGATATTTTAATCCTGTTGGTGCGCATAAGAGTGGATTAATTGGGGAAGATCCAAGTGGCATTCCTAACAACTTAATGCCGTATATATCACAGGTGGCAGGTGGCAATTTAGAAAATCTCAGAGTGTTTGGGGGTGATTATAATACACCTGATGGTACCGGTGTGCGTGATTACATTCATGTGGTGGATTTGGCAAAAGGTCATGTTAAAGCGTTACAGGCTTTAGAGAAGAAACCTCGAATTATAACAGTTAATCTAGGCACGGGTAATGGTTACTCAGTGCTCGATATGGTTAAAGCCTTTGAGAAGGCTTCAGGTAAGGATGTGCCTTATCAAATAGTCGGTCGGCGTGCAGGTGATATTGCTACCTGTTATGCAGATCCTGCTTTCTCGAAAGAAATACTAGGTTGGCAGGCTGAGCATGAGCTAGAAGAAATGTGCGAGGACACTTGGCGTTGGAATAGGATGAATCCTGATGGGTATCCTAGGCACAAATAGCACTATACAAAAGCTATGCAAATATTACATACAAGCGAGGCAGGGAACATTAGTGATTATGCTTATGGCTTGAGTCAGGAAGCCAAATGAATCTTAGAAGATATATGCGCCAGAACTTGGAGTTATAGGAAAACTCATGACATGCAGCATTCTATAAAAGTACTACTAAAAGGCCTTTGGCCGCACATCGCCCCTCGTAGACGAATACAGTTCTTAGGTCTTTTGTTTTTAATGATTTTTGCTTCTTTTGCTGAAATGGTTAGTATTGGGGCCGTAATACCGTTTCTTGCAGTTTTGACTTCACCTGAGCGTGTGTTTGAGCATCAATATGCCCAACCAATGATTCATGTTTTAGGCATTTTAGAGCCAGAGCAGCTTCTACTTCCGCTGACTATTGCATTTGGTTTTGCGACAATTATTGCAGGGGGGATGCGTCTAATGTTACTGAAGTCGAGTACGCGATTGAGCTTTTCTACAGGATCTGATTTAAGTATTAGAATTTATCGACGAACGCTATACCAGCCTTACGCTGTTCATGTCGCTCGTAACAGTAGCGAAATAATTAATGGTATTTCACAGAAATCAAATGCTGTTGCTTATACTACTATTTTTCCTATTTTAAGTCTTGTAAGCTCAAGCGTTATGTTGATCGCTATTTTGGCTGCTTTATTTTCGCTGGATCCAATTATCGCATTAGTTGCATTCGGAGGGTTTGGTGTTCTTTACGTTTCAGTTACATATACTACGCGTGCAAGAAAGATTCTTAATAGCCAGCATATAGCAAGAGAATCTACGCAAGTTATTAAATCCCTTCAGGAGGGGCTTGGAGGTATACGCGACGTGCTGATTGATGGCACGCAAGAAGCTTTTTGTCAGATATATCGCAATGCAGACTTGCAGCTGCGGCGTGCTCAAGGTGACAATCAATATATCAGTCAAGCACCACGATATATCATGGAAGCTTTAGGGATGATTCTTATCGCTGTGCTGGCTTATGTACTGGCTCAACAACCTAGTGGCATAGTTAGCGCAATTCCAATTCTTGGGGCGCTGGCACTTGGTGCGCAGCGTTTATTACCAGTCATGCAGCAAGCTTATGTGGCATGGTCATCAATGCAGGGAGGGTTGGCGTCTTTACAAGACACGCTGAACTTGTTGAACCAACCGCTGCCCGAGCATGCTGATCAAATATCCGTTCGCCCTTTACCTTTCTTGAGCCATATAAAGTTAAGACAAGTATCGTTCCGTTATAGTCAGCAAACACCATGGGTACTTAAGAATTTAGATTTAACTATTACTAAAGGGAGTCGGGTTGGGTTTATAGGGGCAACAGGAAGCGGTAAAAGTACTTTGATAGATGTTCTGATGGGTTTGTTGCAGGTTACGGAAGGCTCTCTTAGAATTGATGGTCAGGTTATCTCGCCTACTAATAACAGTGCATGGCAAGCTCATGTTGCCCATGTGCCGCAAGTTATTTTTTTGGCTGATAGTACTATTGAAGAAAACATTGCCTTTGGCGTGCACAAGGATCAGATTGATTCTCTTCGTGTCCGGAAAGCGGCACAGCAAGCACAAATTTCCGAAGCTATAGAAAGTTGGCCAAAGCAATATCAGACCTTTGTTGGAGAGCGAGGAATTCGATTGTCTGGTGGTCAGCGTCAGCGCATCGGCATTGCACGGGCACTCTATAAGCAGGCTGATGTTATTATTTTTGATGAGGCAACCAGTGCACTGGACAATGAAACAGAACAAGCGGTCATGCAAGCTATTGAGGGCCTCAGCAAAGACCTCACGCTATTGATTATCGCTCATCGCCTCACTACTTTGAAAAAGTGTACACAAATAGTGGAGTTGGCTAATAATAGAGTCCTTCGTGAGGGTAGTTATAATGATATTATTGCTTCAAAAAATTAACTGAATAGATATTAAAAATATGCTCAAAAACTCATCAATACTCATTACTGGCGGTACGGGCTCTTTCGGGAACACATTTGTTCCTATGACACTGGCAAAATATAATCCTAAACGTTTAGTAATATACTCTCGCGATGAAATGAAGCAGTGGGAAATGGCTCAAAAATATCAGGATGATTCGCGTGTGATATTTGTGATTGGTGACGTACGTGATAAAGATCGACTTTCAAGAACTTTGGATGGTATTGACTATGTGGTTCATGCAGCAGCTACAAAAATTGTACCGACTGCAGAATATAATCCTTTTGAATGCGTGAAAACAAACATTGACGGCGCAATGAATTTAATTGATGCTTGTATAGACCGAGGAATAAAACGGGTCGTTGCACTTTCAACGGATAAGGCGAGTAACCCAATTAACCTTTATGGGGCAACCAAGCTTGCCTCGGATAAATTATTTGTCGCAGGGAATGGTTATGCGGACGCACATGAAACACGGTTTTCTGTTGTGCGTTACGGCAATGTCATGGGGTCGCGTGGTTCGGTTATTCCTTTCTTTAAGTCACTAGCACACACGGGTGTCTTACCGATAACTGATGAGCGTATGACTCGATTTATGATTACGCTTGAGCAAGGAGTTGAGTTGGTTTGGCATGCCTTTGATGATATGCAGGGTGGTGAAGTTTACGTTAAAAAAATCCCCTCTATGAACATTTTAGATGTTGCTAGGGCTGTAGATTCGAAGGTAAAATTTAAATTTATTGGTATTCGACCTGGTGAAAAGCTTCATGAACAGATGATTGGATTGGAAGATGCCCCTTATACTTATGCGTATCAATATCATTACAAGATTTTACCTATGATACATAAGTGGCATACTGATCCATTGCGCATCAAGGATGGGGTAAAAGTTGCAGATAATTTTGTTTATTCGTCTGATACAAATTCAGAATGGATGACTGTTGAAGGATTATCTGCTTGGATTCAGAAAAATAACTCAAAAATTGGCGCCATATAGCGAGATATGAAATCGCGAGTTTTCATAACGGGAGGTTCTGGTTTGCTTGCGCTAAACTGGGCTATAACAATTAGAGGCCAACATGAAGTAATATTGGGTATGCACGACCGTGACATTACCTTTGCTGGCGCTCAAACTAAAAGAGTAGGCCTTGATTCAGTGGGTTGTCTCATGCGTGAGCTTGAAATAATGCAGCCACAAATTGTTATTCACACGGCGGGTTTTACAAATGTAGACCAATGTGAAGCTAATCCAGAATTAGCAAAACATATTAATGTAAAGCTTGCTAGCAATGTCGCTAAAGCCTGCGCAGAACTGAAGTTGCCATTAGCATGTATCTCTACAGACCATTTATTTTCAGGAGACACATCATCGGTTGATGAAGCTCATCAAATATCGCCGGTCAATGTTTATGGCAAGACGAAAGCTGAGGCGGAACATCAGGTGCTTGAAGCATATTCAGAAGCTTTAGTTGTAAGGACCAATTTTTATGGGTGGGGTACAAGCTATCGCCGTTCATTCAGTGATGCAGTTATTCAAGATCTAAGGGCTAGTAAAGAGGTAACTCTTTTTAAGGATGTAACTTATTCGCCAATACTTGCCGAAGAGCTGGTAAAGAGTATTCATGATTTGATTGAACTTAATGCAGCAGGTATATTCCATGTGGTAGGTGATGACAGCCTATCCAAATATCAGTTTGGGCTTAAGCTCGCACAAGAATTTAATCTTAATACTAATCTCATTAAATCAGGTAGCATTACTGATCAAAAATCACTTACTCGGCGACCACATGATATGAGCCTGTCTAATCAAAAAACTAGAAATCTGCTAGGTAGAGATCTTGGTGTAGTCGACGAACATATTGCACAGCTTCATCAGCAAGAACAAAATGGGCTTGCTCAGGAGTTAAAAAAATTATGATTCCTTATGGAAAGCATCATATTGATGAAGATGATATTCAAGCAGTTGTGGATGTATTAAGAAGTGGTATTTTGACCCAAGGTCCAGTTGGTGAGGCTTTTGAAAAGGCTGTTGCTGAGTATGTTGGTGTCAAATACGCGCTTGCAGTTTCAAGTGGAACGGCTGCGCTGCATCTGGCAGCTTTGGCAGCGGGGGTAAGCCCAGAAACATCGTTGATTACTAGCCCCATCACGTTTGTCGCTAGTGCAAATGCTGGTTTATATGCTGGCGCGCGAGTTGTTTTTGCAGACATTGATCCAGATACGATCAATATGTCCACAGAATCTCTCAAAGATGTATTAGTAAAAAATTCTGATGCGCGGGCTGTAATTCCAGTGCACTTTGCAGGCTTACCGTGTGATATGCCTACAATTAAGATTCTTGCTGACCAGGCTGGTGTCGCGGTAATTGAAGATGCGGCGCATGCATTAGGAGCAAGCTACCCAGATGGTCAGCGCGTTGGCTCTTGTGCATACTCGCTGATGACTATTTTCTCTTTTCACCCTGTTAAGGCAGTTGCTGCAGGTGAGGGGGGGATGATTACAACGAATGACGAAGCGGTATATAGAAAGTTGTTGCGCCTACGTAGCCATGGCATCAATAAATTAGACGACCCTTTTCAATTGCCAGAGCAGGCAGAGACCAATGGTGTTCGTGACCCTTGGTACTACGAAATGCAGGAGTTAGGATTTCACTATCGAATTACTGATATACAGTGTGGATTAGCACTCTCCCAGCTCAAAAAGCTGGATAAGTTTATTGCTCGCCGAATTAACTTGGCTAAAAGATATGGTGAGGCGTTTGCAGCTTTGCACAATTGTCGCCCTGCTCAGACCGCTGGCAGCGATCAAAGCGCTTACCATCTCTATGTCCTTCGGATCGATTTTGATTCAATTGGTATGAGCCGAGGAGAATTAATGCAGGAGCTTAGATCAAGAGGCATTGGCAGTCAGGTACATTACATTCCAGTACCAGCACAACCTCATTACCATAGGCTTGGCTTTAGGGTAGATGATTACCCAAATTCTCAAAAGTATTATCAAGAGGCGTTGAGTATTCCGTTGTTTTATGACTTAACAACGACTCAGCAGGAAAAAGTCATCTTAGCTTTTAAGGAGTTGGTGGGGTGAAGCTAGCTTTGGGCACCGTGCAATTCGGGCTGCCCTATGGCATAGCCAACCAAGCTGGACAAGCATCACGTTCAGAAGCTAAATTAATGTTGCAGTTGGCATCTGCTAGCGGTATTGATACGTTGGATACGGCTATAGCCTATGGGAGTAGCGAAACGTGTTTGGGTGAAGTAGGTGTTCAAGGCTTTAAATTGGTCACCAAATTACCCGTAGTACCTGATGATTGTGGCGATGTTAGCGCATGGATTCAGCAACAAGTGAACTTGTCGCTGTTAAGATTGGGTGTCACAGCGGTATATGGCTTGTTATTACACCGTCCTGATCAATTACTAGGTGCGAATGGGGCTAAGATTTATCAAGCTTTACAAGCGTTAAAAGACAAGGGTCAAGTGCAAAAAGTTGGTATTTCAATATATTCGCCCAGCGAACTGGAAGCACTAATACCGCGTTTCCATTTCGATTTGGTACAAACGCCGTTTAACTTGGTTGACCGGCGATTTTATAGCACAGATTGGATGCAGCGTTTAAAGGATGATGATGTTGAAATCCACACGCGTTCGGCATTTCTGCAAGGCTTATTACTGATGAATCAATCTGATATTCCATCTAAGTTTTCACAGTGGGGTGGTTTATGGAACTCATGGCATGAATGGCTCACAGAAAATAATGTTTCAGTTGTTCAGGCCTGTTTGGCTTTTCCGATGTCCTTTCCTGAAATTGACAGGATTGTGGTAGGCGCAGATAGCGTAAGCCAATTAGAGCAAATTGTGAATGCGGTGACGAACCATCAAAAATATGATTTGCCTAACATTCAGTGTGAAGATGAAAATTTGATTAATCCCGCACGATGGGAAGAGCGTAGTTAACTATGTTGTAAAGAATATTATGAATTTCAGTTATATTTCATGAATGCTTTTATTTTAAAAACCACAATAGAATATTTTAGATGACTGTATGATAATAGGAATGTAATTTCATGCTTGCCGCATTTTTTATTGAGATGGGAACGGAGCATGCTAGATAATGTTAGAAATCAAGCGTAGTCAAGTGTGTTTTAATTTTTTACTAAGTGGGCCTGTTTTAATGGCTTGCACAAATTGAGTCTGTAATTAAATAGATTGTGCATAATGAAGCGAGTTAATAATTAAATTTATTTGCATTAACGATATTTATAATAGAACTTAGGATAAACATATGTCTATAGAAATTATTGCCGAATTAGCCCAAGGATTTGAAGGTAGCCCAGTACAAGCAAAATTACTAATGAAAGCGGCGGCTGCCGCTGGCGCTGACTCAGCAAAGTATCAACTTGTATTTGCAGATGAATTGGCGACGCCAGATTATAATTATTATGAGTTATTTCGTTCATTGGAAATGGGTGATGATGTTTGGCAAAGTTTGGCAACTTATGCGCAGGAGTTAGGTATTGGTTTGCAAACTGATATTTTTGGAATTAGAAGTTTGAACTTGGCAGAGAAAATTGGTGTAGCGGCCGTGAAGCTTCATGGCACTGACATTGCCAACCTTAACTTATTAAATGCGGTTGCAAACAGTTCGGTAAAAAAAGTACTTCTGGGTGCGGGAGGTGCTTTTTTTAGTGAACTTCAGCAAGCCATAGATATTCTTTCAAGCAAAGAAGTGATTGTTCTTCTTGGCTTTCAGGGCTATCCAACTCCTAATGAGACTAACCAAATAGATCGTGTCCGTTTCTTGGTTGAGCGCATTGGAAGCGGCCATACGAATGTGTCTGTTGGGTTTTCTGATCATGCACCGCCGGAAAGTCCCTTGCGTTATGCTTTAGCGGCAATGGCTATGGGTGCTGGTGCAAGGGTACTTGAAAAGCATCTAACCCTTGGGCAGGTGATGAAATTAGAAGACCACGAGTCGGCTCTGAATCCCGATGAGTTTTTAGAGTTTACTCGGAGTATTCGTGGCTGTGCTCAAGCTTTGGGGGTTGCCGCAGATATTGATGATTTCGGAATGGCTGAAGCAGAACAAGCTTACCGTAAGATGATTCGTCGGCATGTGGTATCAAATCGAGATATTGAAAAGGGTTCAAAAATTATTCCAGCCGACCTAACTCTCAAGCGTACATCATCAGACCATGTTATTACAGACTTAGCCTCAGTTTATCAGAAAACACTTAAGCGTGGTGTTCAACAAAATACACCAATTTCACCTACTGATATTGATTAAAGTGATCCCAAAATGAAAAGACGTCTTGTAGCAGCCATCGCCTGTCGAAACCAGGGCGCGCGCCTTTACGGCAAGCCGATTCAGAATTTAGATGTAGAAAATGGTGTGCGAATAATTGACCACATTGTTAACTGCTTGAGAACAATTGATTGCATTGATGAGATCGTTCTTGGTATTTCGGAGGGTGTCGAAAATGATGTGTTCAAATTTATTGCGGAAGAGAAAGGGCTCCGTTATGTTGTTGGTGACCAGGTTGATGTGTTATCGCGGTTGCTTAAATGCGGACAGCTCGCAGCAGCAACCGATATTTTTCGAATAACGAGCGAATCTCCTTTTCTCTATTTTGAACCAGTTGAAGATTTTTGGCGACTGCACCAAGAAGAAAAGGCAGATGCGATTTTTATGGATAATATTGTTGATGGGTGTGGATTTGAAATAATTTCTTTAAGAGCCCTAGAAGAATCGCATGCAAAGGGTAATGTGAAACATCGCTCTGAACTTTGTACGCTGTACATTCGGGAACATCATCAGGAATTTAGGATTATCAAGCCAGAGCCATCGATTGAATTGGTTCGCAAAGATCTAAGGCTGACGGTAGACAATCCTGAAGACTTGGCAGTATGCCGAATTGTTTTTGATGCATTCAAGGGGCAAGCCCCGAGAATCCCAGTTCATGAAATCGTCAAATTTTTGGATGCGAACCCAAATCTGATAGAACTTATTTCACCTTTTACCGAAAGTGGCTATGCATCGATGTATCTATAGACTTAGAAGTTGACAGTCACCAGTTGTGTTTTCAAGGAGATATAAATGGAAAAAATTACTAATTTTACTAAATCACGTGAGTTTTCAAATCAGATTCACGAGCTCATACCAGGTGGTTCTCATACTTACTCTAAAGGAGATGATCAGTTTCCATTTAATGCACCAGCTGCAATTACGCATGGTAAGGGTGCTAGGATTTGGGATTTGGATGGTAATGAGTTTATTGATTGTAGTATGGGGCTTACATCTGTGTGTATTGGTCACGGTTACGAGCCAGTAGCTCAGGCTGTTGCAGATGCTGCTTCTCAAGGGAGTAACTTTCAAAGACCTGCATTAATTGAGTTAGAAGCTGCAAAGTTGTTTTTAGATACTGTTGAATCTGGCGATATGGTGAAGTTTGCAAAAAATGGATCAACCGTGACAACGGCGGCAGTGAAGCTTGCTAGAGCATTTACTGGGCGCAATCGTGTAGCAGTTTGCAGGGAGCATAATTTTTTCAGCTTTGACGATTGGTTTATTGTAACGACACCTTGTAATCGAGGTATTCCTGAAAAAACACGTAGCATGACTGCTTTGTTTAGCTACAACAACTACGAGTCAGTAGAGAAATTACTTTCCAATAAAGATCATGACATAGCGTGCTTGATTTTAGAGCCAGTTAAATTTGATCCACCAAAAGATAATTTTTTGCACAAGGTGGCAGAAATTTGTAAGGACAGAGGTGTTTTGTTAATCCTTGATGAAATGATTTCTGGATTTAAATGGAGTCTTAAAGGTGCGCAAAATTACTACGGTGTTAAGCCCGATATATCTACTTGGGGGAAAGGGATAGCAAATGGTTTTTCAGCCTGTGCTTTAACAGGCCGTGCAGACATTATGGAGCTTGGTGGTATACGTCAAGAAGGTGAAGACAAGCTTTTTTTAATTTCCACTACGCACGGTGCAGAAACAACTGGGCTTGCAGCAATGAATGCAACAATAGATGCATTTAAAAAACACGATATGATTGCCAGTAACTGGCAACGAGGAGCTGGGTTGAAGCAGCGAGTAGAGCAAGTTATTCAAAAGTATACATTACAAAGTGCCTTGCAATTTATAGGGTATCCATGTTTACTAGCGCTTGTTTGTCGTAATACTGAAGGTAATCTAGATGATGCTTTCCGTACACTTATGATGCAAGAAATGATTGTAAGAGGGGTGTTGTTTCAAGGGCTATTTTACACTACATGGTCTCATCAACAGGCTGAATTAGATCATTTTGTAATGGCATTTGATGAGTCATGCGCCATTTACAAAAAGGCGATTGATGCAGGGAGTACCCATATGTTGCTGATTGGCCATCCAGCCAAAGCAGTATTTCGTAAGAAAATTTAGTAGCAAGATTAGGGGTTAGTCTTGAAAGTTGCATTAACTTCACTTGATCAGAAGTAGGAAGATAAAGCTTATAATACGTAGCGGAATGCAGATTTTGAGCTTTGTATTACAGAGTGTGGGACGGACTTGGTGATATTTTCAGAAATGACATTGATAGGCTTTATTTAAATGTCGAATTATCAGCAGAAAACCCAGAGCAATCCCCTTCATTATTAGGATTTAGTGCTCTAGCTAAGCACAACAAAATAACATTCATAACTGGTATGGTAATAAGGATAAAGTAGAAAATACGTTGGTAGCTTTTTCAGACGAAGGTGTTGAGCAATTAAGATATATTAATATTCACCATTTTTCTTCAACCGCGTGCTATTGAAATGAAAACCTTTGTTATCGGTGAAAACCGTATTGGTGTTGATGGCAATGGTCTGGAATATGAACGTAGTTCTATGGTTGTGAATGCTACTGGTGAATTTGTTACACCTATGCTCTCAGAAGGCGAGACAGATATATACGAAATAAGTCATCAAGAATTGCTTAAATTTAGGCAAGGTTTTTTTACTTGGCAGGATAGACTGCCAGATTTGTATTTAGTTGTTATATAAATGAGC
>ENA-OSET01004134-OSET01004134.1-sediment-metagenome-genome-assembly--contig:-NODE-4134-length-12990-cov-61.988694_pt1 | contig 12990 bp, 11 predicted proteins | sample MGYA00237882_ERZ534229 | MGnify/ENA primary metagenome ERZ534229 (study PRJEB26408, sample SAMN06266212) | sediment metagenome | isolation source: Hudson Canyon methane seep mesocosm | place...
TGGGTAATTGATCCAGTATATAGACGAACAGCTTTAAGTAATGATTCATAGCTAGAATTGTATTTTTCATCTCCCTGCTTACCCATCAATGTAGCAAAATCTTCAAAGGCTAGCCGCTGGCCATCTACTTTATCAAAGCGCTCTATAACATAGTGCTCAAGATTTTCTGATAAATAGGTTTTAGGCGGTGCTAACTGACAGTGCCTTGCTGCTTCCATACAGACAAATTCATTAACCGTAAGCAAGGGGAATTGTTCATCAAAGGTTTTTACTATTAAATCGTTTTGCTGCACGGCAACTCGGCTTTGCACATCAGCATTAATCATTACTTTAGGTTGAACACCTGACAAGATTCCATGCAGATAATATTTTTCCAATAACTGGGGAAATAGTTTTTCTTTTGATTGCCACGACAATATATCTATTAATGTTATTTGCTCGACATTAGACAGTCTCAAGCCCGCATCAAAATCTAAAGCGCCTATACCACTCGCGCCTTGTAAAGCCAGAAAGTACATATCATTAATTTTGCCGTATCTCGCTAAACGCTCAGAAATATAACGTCGAATAAACCCTTCAGGCAGATTTTGGCTAAATATAGGATGAATAGAGCCATGATTATAAGCATCATCTCGAAGCTTCATCGTAAGTGAAACAGGAAATTTTTGTTGGGTATATTGAAACGAATGGTGAGACCCGTGAGTCAAAATACCCAGTTCAAGTGCTTGCCCATTTTGATTAGCGTAAACAGATAACTGCTCAATTGATGATGGCAGGCTTAGGTCAGTCATCATTGAAAACTTCACTTAGGGTATCAAAATCTATTTGCTGAGGCTCTTCAGTTTCAATAGTTAGCACATACCCCAAAGAAGCTAAGTAGCGCTCATACGTCTTTAAAGATCCCGTATAACGGCCTGTTTCAATTTTAGAAACAATAGATCGGTCAATACCAATACCCTCAGCAGCCTCAGACTGGGAGATTTTTTTATCTTTGCGGGCAGTTTTAAGGCGTAAACCTATTTTTTCGCGATATAGCATATTTAAATCCATTTTTGTGACCATATAACCACAATAAATCAGATAAATCAATATCGTGCTTATATAAGCACACTTTATGACTGACTATTAACATGCTTTAATCCACTCCTGGACTTCACTTAAGCGCCACCCAATACTCCCTGATGTTAATGGAACCCTTGCAGGAAACTCACCTTTACGCTCCAGTCGCCAAATAGTAGTACGCGACAAACTCGTTAACTCTTGCACTTCTTTTGATCTAATTATTTTATCAACAGCATTTGGCTTTTGAGCCTTAGTAGTTTCTCCCTGAATACTATTCAATAGGTGATTTAACAACTGAAAACCAAAAAACTCTACTTGGGTACTCGTTACTTGAATAAACTCAATTCCATGGCGCTTAACTAATTTATCAACATCAGAAGTTGCACACCTCAAAAATAGTGATGCTTCTACAGGGGTAAACCGCTGATACATTGCGATTCCCATGCTATCCGCTAGCTCACATAAAGTTGGTGTAAAAGGCTGAGCCATTATTTTAATAATTGTCCTATAATGTTATTATCTATATGTTGATTTTATCTGAATTAGCATACAGAATAAATCTATTGATAACTAGAGCTTAACTTGTCTATGTCACAATCAGCACATACATCAACAACCCAAGGTAGTTCACTGGAAGAGCGTATCCAGAATTATAGAACTGCTCAGCAGAATTACAACAATATTAAAGCTAGTGATCAGCTTAAAGACAATCGTGAATGGATAAATAGGCTTGGAACAGAAGAAGAACTTCAATTTGCCAATCAAGTAGCTAAAAATTCCTTACTTATCTCAGTCCAAGTATTGACTGAAAAAGATCTAAACCAAGCCAAACATTTAAACTTACTGTCTGAACAAGAGCAAGAACAAATACAAGAGTTGAATCCCCCACATTCACCTGAAAAAAATGAACAAATTTCAGAGAATAAAGAGCGCATCAACGCTGCAAGAGATAAAGTTCGAAATACCAGTAAAGGTCATGATAAGTCTAGAGGCTAGAAACTATTTAAAAAAAAACAACTAGTCGTTTATTTCTTTTAACTCTTTTAATACGTTTAGAGTCACCTGTTAAGCTCATAACAATGCTATCTAAGATCATAAATATCGCATTTTTCAGGACTGCTATCACCATTTTCAGGCGTAATATCACACTCTTAAGGCGTGATATCACAGTAATCAGGGTGAAATATTTAAGTATCACAAAATTTGCTTTTCTGTGATATTTAAATAGAGTGATGTCATTAGCTTAATAACATCATAAATTATGGAACTATTAGAAATTACAAAAATCGACTGAAAGAAATCAATTGTTAGATCAAATGATTACACATCATCAACTTATTCTCTTTCACCTGATGCTCACAGAATTATCTCTGTAGCCATTTCAGCAATTGCTCAAAATGACCTGAGCTTCACTACCTATAGAATTTACGTCAAAGATCTCATTAACTTTTTTCCTGCACTTCATTCTGACAAAAATGCAATTGCCAGAATTGATAAAGCAACTGACTCACTGATGTGATCTTATATTAAAATCAAACAAAAAAATGGATGGCTTAAGCGAAATTTAGTCCATTCATGCCAATTTAGTAAAAATTCAGGCTATCCATATGTTGATATAAAACTTGATAAGGATATGCTGCCTCACCTGATTAATGTTAATAGCTATTTTTCATCACCAAAGCTAGATAACATTAAACTATTCAAAAAAGACCAACATTTTAAACTTCATGCTTACTTCTATTCATTCCTATACCGCAGCTCAACAGGTATTGTTAGCATTGAAAACCTAAGAAATATTCTTGATATTGATAAAAAACAATACAAATTAGTCGGTCACCTGAAAAGTCGCTTACTAATTCCTTCAATAGACGTAATTAATAGTGTAACTGATATTCATATATCGATTAGAGATGTAAAACATGGAAGAAAAATTGCTGGTTTTATCTTCGATATTTCCAAAAAAAAGCCAGCCCCTATCACTAGCAAAACCCAAGATAAATCATGAAAAGAAACTCACCCAGATACCTTACTAAACGAATATTTTTCTCTTGGAATTTCTAAGCCTGAGTTCAAAGCCTTGCTTAAGAAGCACGACCATTCATACCTATCTCAACTGTTGACGTATGTAAAGTACAAACAATGAAAAATAAATATAGCCTCTGTTAAAAGCTATATTTTCGGGGTCCTCAATAAAAAACCACCATTTGATGAATTGCTGACACCTTGCTGCTTAATCAAGGAGCAAGAAAAAAAACATAATATGCAGGTCACCAAAGATAACCTGCTATCTAAGAAACTTCAAAAAAATAAAACTTCTCAAGCAGAAAAGGTCAATGCACAAATACAAAGCTACTTACAGAAAAAAAATGAAGGTGAGCTATTAATAATTAAAACAGCATTCAATAAATCTATTTTTTCTAGTTGACTAAAATTTGGCCAAGAAAATGTTGATTTCGAAAAGTCACTAGTTAAGGCAACTTTCTACAATTTTGTTTACATCAAATATATTTGTACAAATGCCAGGTAATTGTTGTTCAAATATTTTATACAATACCGTATAACCTAAGCCTGGTTAACGATTATTTTCATTAACTTAACAAAGTTACTTTCCTTTACAATTAGCCAAAATATGGCATAAATTATTTTTATTTTGAAATTCTATCATTATGAATATAATAGAGTTGTTAGTTCGGAAGCTTTTACTTAATTTTAATTTACAACTGATGACTAAAACAAAAAAGTACATAACCTCAATTCATATAGATGTTTTTGACTCATGACCTAAGCTTTTAAAAAACAATGAATACCCAAGGGCAAATAAAGTTAAGGTTTACTATGACCTACTTGAGCTATCAAATGTGGAGTTAGCTGAGCTAGTCAAATTGATTCGAATAAAAACAAGATGAAGCAATGGATCCAAGACGAGGTCGCTTTTGAAAGAATATAGTTAGAATTTGAATACATCTTTAGCCCTTTCCTCGCACCAAATAGACAGCCAACTGAATCTTTAAAGACCCGACAAAAAGCCGAACATAAGCTTACTTCTATAACTAAAAAACATGGCATCCACTAAGATCAGACCACTCCCTAAATCTGTATATTTAATTATCAAAAAGTTTTTCCAAAAAATACAATTCTCTATGTTTCTAATTCGACTAAATAAAACGCTACCTATCACTGCATTTAAAAAGCATGGCTATATCGTAGCTTCATCCTGATGTGGTAAAAGTGAATTTATAAAATCACTCATTTACCGTGAAATTTTAGAAAAAAATCCCACCAGCTCAATAATCGTAATTGACCCCCATGGGGATATGGCAGAAGAAATTGCAAAGTTTACGGAATTTACAAACCCAAAAAAATCTAAACGACTAGTCTATATAGATCCCACTTTACAAAAAGGGTACTCTCCAAGCATAAACCCATTTGAACTTGATGACTACAGTGAAGAAAATATATCCTTGATGACCCAGGAGCTAAAAAGTATCATCACCGTATTATTGCAATGAAGCAGCACAACCAATCAAATGGACGCTATCCTCAGCCCCTGTATAGCAACATTACTCAGAAAGAAAAACACTTCATTTTCTGAATTACAGCGTTTTATGGATGACAATAGTAATCAAGACCTAATCGAATTAGGTAAAAACTCTCCTAACCCACAGCACCAGCTTTTATTTAAAAATAAATTCAATAGTTCACTATTTAATGTAACAAAACATTGAATTTACACCAGGATGCAAGTTTTATTAAACGACCCGACATTTCAAAACCTAGTGTCAAACAAAACGTCAATTTCATTAAAGCGTCTCATTGATGAAAAAAAAATTATTTTATTTAAACTCTCTCTTGGTAATTCTGGAAGTGAAAGCATTCAATCGTACTGAAGATTTATTGTTGGGTTACTTAGGATCATTGCATTTCAAAGGAGCTCTTTACCTCACCGGATAAGAATGCCTACCTACCTATTTATTGATGAGTTTCAAAACTTTATATCTGATGATATTGAAAAAGCCCTAACCCAGCTTAGAAAGTATGGTCTACACATGATCTTATCTAATCAGTATGTTGGTCAGGAGGTTTCAAGCTCCCTTCAAAAAGCATTGTTTTCTGCATGAGTAAAAATTGCAGGCAGAAATGATAAAAAAAGTTTATCCTCGATTTGAAATGAAATGAACCTACCTGTAGATACATTAAAAGAACTCCATGTTGGTGAATTCTTCATCCAAATACATAACAAAAAAGCAAAAAAAATAAAGTTTCCTAAAATGCTTCTAGGTAATAACAATGCAATGACAAACTTCTCTTGGTGAGAGCTTAAAAAATATAACTTACAGCATTACTATGCAAAATTACCTGACGTTAGCGATAGGCTATCCTTTACAGCCCCAGAAACAATTAAAAATATTGATCAATTAACAGCTAAATATTGAGAATAATGAATATCCTTGAAAAACAGATTATTATTTTAGAGGCATTGGCTCGTTTCAAATATTTAACAACACAACAACTTCAATTTATTTTTTCCTTAAAAAGTAACAGTTATACCAATACACTTATTAGAGGCTTAAAATCTAGAAAACACCCACTTGTACACAGTATTGAGTTCGGTATTATTCCCTGAATAGGTAGGCTACCAAAAGTCCATTTCCTTACTTGACCTGGCGTAAAATTTTTAAGTAACGTGCTAGGTTACCTAGAAGGTAACATTCAGTATCCTAAAAATAGAAACTCATTTTTTCAGCGTGATTATTACCATCGTATAGCAACGATTAATTTTAATATCCACTTTCAAAAATGGCTAGCTTCCAGTAAGTATTTATTCACCTGATTTTATCCTTACTTTACTCGTAGTAAAGAATCTAACTACAAAAGATCAATAACAGCCACATCTTATCTAAACAAATGGATAGAACCTGACTGAATTGGAATCTACACCGACCACCTAAAGAAATCACATATTTTTCTTTTCGAGCAACATAACGGCAAAGATAAACAAAGGGCAATAAAACAAATGATTAACCATTGCTATTTTTTAGCAAAAGGCAGCTATTCTGATAAATTTAGCATCGCAACAGCGGCAAAAGTATATTATGTTTTTGAGTTTAATTCCTGCAAACTAGCCGTCATTGAAGAATTCAACAAACATTCCTGATTATTGAATTTCAAAGATTACTTCTTATTTAAGTCTCAGCAAGAAGTAACTCAAAGCTTTTGTCATAGCTGGCATAAGTCAAACTGAAATATAGAGAATTTCCTAAAACTCTAATACCACTTAAAACATAAGTAAATTTCGTTGCTCTTGATAATCAAGGGCAACGTCATGTTTACTTATGTCACCAAAATTAGGAGCGTTAAAATGTCACATTTAATAACGGAAGAATTTACCAACTTGTTCAAAAATCATCAGATTTATTCCCAGGAAAAAAATGATGATCCTCTGATTATAGTTAAACTATTTGATACCTTTGGCTCAGCCTCATGGTTTTTAACTGAATATAACCCAGAAGAAAAAATAGCCTTTGGCTACGTTACCGGCCTAGCTCATGATGAATGGGGCTACGTGTCTTTAACGGAACTAGAATCTATTAAACACCAAACCCTTGGTATTCCAAGAATTGAACGTGATCTTTATTTTACGCCAACCAATTTTAGTGGAGTGATTAACTGATTTCATCTTATGAAATTTGGTTACACTAAAAACAAGAAGCCAAGTATTATTACTTGGCTTTTTATGCATTCCCTCCTAGCGTTTAAAGGCCATGACTAACTTTTCTTTGATTACTTGTTTGATAACTGATACTCTTTCCTGTCAAACAATTTAACCAGTCTAACTGTACGCTGATATTTTAAAAACTTATATATGAAATATCGTGAGACATGATCTTCATGTGTTGAAAGAATAATTTGCCTATCAGAGAATTCATTTCTTAAAAGTTCAACCAACGAAATCATATTTATTTCATCCATAGTCTGCACTGGGTCATCAATGAGTAAAGTACCAAGGCCTTTGGCATAGACCTTATTTAGCGCTAGATAAAGAGTGATAACTACTGCTGCTATTTGGCCTGAGCTCATAGTATTAATGACGTCATGATCACTTTTCCAATTGGAGACAAAGCGAATATTTTTGAGTTCATCTCCTCCTGTTTTATCTTTAATAAATATTCCATTTCCAATACCCGACTGATGAGCCTGAAGTACTTTTCCTGAATAAATATAGAATGGAACCTCTATATCTTTAATAAGAAGCTTTTGATAACGGCTGACTGCTGATTTTAGACGTGTACGCAACCCCAAAACTGCTTCTTTCTTGATACTTAATTCGGATATTTCCAGTTTTAGAGATTTATAAGTCTTAATATCGCTTGAAATCGACTCAAAAAACAGTTGCTGGATGTATTGGCTCTTTAAATTTATATCCTGTGAATTCAACCCATTCAAATGCCCTGAATTAGCATCAAAGTAAATTTTAAATACATTTTCGAAGTTTACTTCCTCATTTGACTCATCATAACCTTCTGGGCTTTGTTTAACTTTTTCAAGAATTCGATCTTTAAGAATTGAAATGCACCTATCAATCTCTCCTTCCGTGTTATTTTTTGGTTTATAAGTTAATAACAAATCTGAATAAACAATCTCTTTTTGGTTCAGCCATAGCTCTAGTTTCTCGAGGCGTTCGGTCATGTTTTTAGCCCGCTTCAGTTCATCAATATGCATTGCTGAAGGGGCTATTGTGCTAGATAAAAATTGAGTTACCTTCTCGGAGAATATAGGAAGTATATTTTTCAAAAAATCACTTTGTAATTTTTCTAAGCGCTGCTCATCGTCAGATAGAACTGATTTTAAAGCTAATTCCTTTTGATCAATCGACTGAATCAATTGGCTGTGTTCATCAAAACCAGAACCACAAAGAAAGCATTCTTTTTCGTCTGTCTGACTATTTAAATGAGATTTTAAGTGATTTCTATAACCAAGAAGTTCGAGCACAAACTTTGAGCTTTCCTGATTACGAGCCTTTCCATCAACGATTTGTTTTAGAGATATAAGAAATTTCTCTCCAAACTCATACTCAACTAAAGTAAAAGTTTCACTCAATGTAGGTGAGGTCAACAAAGCATTAAAATTATCAACATTTAACAATGACGTTATTCTTTCTACTAAATTAACCCGTCTAAACTTTTCCTTTAATTGATCTAAGTCTTTAATATACTGAGAATACGCAACAAATAGCTTTAAAATATCAAGTTGCTCAGTAGCTAGAGTATGCTGTCTACGACTTAAGAAGAATTCACGATGATTTACTAACCTATTAATATTATGAAGTTCTGATAGAAAGCTATCTCTCTTTTCATATGAAAAAGCCTCAACTTTCTCTCTATCCCACTCAAAATGTGACCCTTTCCATTCTAATAAAGGCTTAAAACTAAGTTCGGGTTCTTGTGTTCTTTCAGAGACTTCCAAATTACCTCTATTTTTAAGAATGGTTTCCTCCCGATGTTTCTCTCTTAGTTTTTCATTAATACGTTTTTCTACTAGTTCAACCTTGGAAACTTTTTCTTGCATTTCAACGGTATCACCGAAAAGAACGGATAAAGCTTCTGCACGATCCTTCTCTTTTTTAGATTTCAGAAAGTGAGCTGTATCTTCCTGTTCAACATAATGAAATAAAGTAAAATCACGCCCCAAATTTGGGCTGCCGATTAACGCATTTAAATCAACTTGGGTAATAACTTGTCGCTTATCATTTTCGAGTAAAACAAGCTCCCAAAGACTTTTGAAGTTACTAATCTTCTTTGCGTTATTGGATATATTATTTTTTAAACGCCTTTCAATTACTATGGAGTCATCATCATTCTTTAGCTCCAACCTTACGAAGCAATCTGTATTGTTTTTATGCGCAACAACAACATCCTCAGGATTTTGTTGGTTTTCAGTAGAATGCAGGCGCCTTATTCCACCGGTGAGTGCTAATTCAATTGCATCATATACAGTTGTTTTACCATGTCCGTTTGGGCCATCAAATACAACGAGCTCATTATCACTAAAATTAATCGTGAACTCTTCACCAAACAGCTTGAAGTTATTAAACGTAAGCTTTTCAAGCCGGTATAAGTTACTCATAGCTCATCCCACTTTGAGTAAATTTTTGTATCAATAAGCTCAGGGCTCAGTTCTTCCTCACCATCGCATATAAAGTCCAGTAACTTCAAGTCAGACTGATCCAACTTACTTCTAGCAAAGGTTTCCAAATCGTCTAGCTGATTTGGTTGAGGCAAATAGTGTACAAAAGGTAGCTTTGTGATTACTCTGATGAGCAATGGATAGTAATTACCATCCTCAAGCGAAAGAGTTTTAAATGATTCAAATAACTCACCGCTATCACTCATAAGCAGCTTATGTAGATACTCATTACTAAATTGATTATTTATCTTCGCTCTCAGAGCTTCCAGCTCAACTTTAGAATAAGTAATGACATTTTTTTTAAAGAAATACGGATCCTCTTCAAACTTTAATAAGGACTGATCAGAAATACAACCGGCTTCGCAGCAAAGGATTAGCGTACAGTTTTTTCTTAAGCTTTCGTCGGTACATTCTAACTCTTCTAGTTTATCCATGAACTTCTCAACATATTCATTAACTAGCTTTTCGATAAAGGAATCATCCGCCAAATCACATTCAAGGACGAAATAGTATTCCTGACTATCATTATTTTCACTGGGAACAGCAATTTTAGCATTGACGCCTTCAAGATTGACCTCAAACTCATTTACAACGAGTTTATTTGATTCGCAAAGTCCATGTATAATATCAAGCATTATTTATTTCCTCGATTGCAGTGATTACCTTGATAAGGCGAATGTCGCGAGAAATCTGTGAAATTTTTTCTCTTTCTTCAGGTAGTTCATCAACATAAAAATCTTTCAGGGTTACTTCCGATAGCTTGCTATATTCATCTGCAAAGCTTTCAATCTCATTAGCATATTCACACCCAGTTAACATGGCTGTTACCTCAAACAATGAAGATATAGCATGGCTATTGTTCATTATTTTTATAACTATATTTTTCTTAGTTTGGTTTCCAATGGTTGTTGGTAAGTATATTTTACTTCCATTCTTATAAAGAATTAGCTGTTCGCTCTGTTTGTGACTGAATTTCGTACAACAAATATCACGGAAGATAGCAAACAAGTATTGTCTTAAGTCATCTATATTTGTGAGTAGAGCAATATCAAGAGTATTTTCTGTATGCATAGAAACATGCGGGTTAAGCTTTTTGAAATGAAACAACAATTCACTTGCAGATAAATCTAACAACACATCCATCGCCACATTCAAATTAGAATCGCCATTTGAATATGCCTCTGCGATATCAGACAAGCACAACTCCTCGTCATCAAGAAATTCTTCGAAAGCTTTAATAAATTGCAGCTTGAACCTTGATGCTAGATAAGCTTCGTCACTATCTCTTATCCTCTCGTCAGTAACTATTTCAATAATTTCTAAAAAGGGTATTGGTGTTTCATCTCCAGAATTAAGATTGGAATGTTTTAAAATTACATTTTCATCTAGCTTGGCTAATAAAGCACAGAAAATTTTATCTAGCGCATTATCATCTAAGTCTATATTAAAAGTATTATGGAGCTCAGAAATAGCGCCTTTTACTTTCACGTCAATAGCATCAATGCCGCAGGCTAAAGCACCATCGTAGTCATATTGTTTAACCCTATTTACAACGCGCCCACAATCAGTTGAAGTATGAACGTTGTTAAGCACTGCTTGAACACTTCCTTCATCAGCTAAGCGACCATCTTCACCTTTAGCTTGTCTGAGAATTTTTATCTTTTTTTCAGCAACAGGAGCATCAATAAAAGTCTGCTGAATAAAGGATTTTGTTGGGTCAGCATCATGATTATCGATAACTTTCTTAATGACATCTTTTAGCTTCTGCTCAAAATCGACATCACCCTGCCAATTTAAAGGCTTCCAAGTATGTAAATAACCAACAACTGATGAATTAGCTAAGTTATCAAGCTGTAAAAGCATGGCAAAAAGTGCATTTTCGTATGTACTAAAAGCGGTTTGGTTAATTGCCTTTACTTGATGAAAGGATATGAAGCCATCAGGTCCTTTAATATCGAAGTCTTCATGATTTTCTAATATCAGCTCATAACCTGAAAAGTCATACTCCTCTCTCTCATCCAACTTCCGTTTTATCAGAGTTAAGGTGTGGTAGAGGGCAACTTTACCTTGATAGTTAAAGCCGCTCCAAGTTGCTGACGCATCATGCGACATCTAAATTTCCTAAAGAGTACATGACCTACTCCTCAACCACTTTCGGATTCATCTCCAACTCTGCTTTATCTACAAAATATTGCGGCAGCTGGTCTTTAATCGTAGGGGCTAATTCTTTAAAGTCATTAACCTGTTTAACTAGATTTCCTCTACCACTCACTAATTGCCCTTCTGCTTTACTGTAAGAATCTTGAGCGTTATCCAAGCCTTTTTTTATTCCTTCAAAACTGGTTAAAAAAGTTTTTAGTTTTTTATAAACACCCTCAGCTTTACTGACTAATTCTGCGGTATGTTCATTTTGTTTTTCATAATGCCAAAGCTGGCGCACAATATTCAAACTGGTCAATAAGGTTGTTGGCGTAGCAACCAGTACATTATTCTCAATGGCTTTCTGAAATATCATTTCATCCGCTTTCATTGCTTCAACAAAAGCTGATTCAATCGGGACAAACATAAAAACCATTTCTGGTGAGTTGATCCCCTTGAGCTTGTAATACTCTCTATCCGATAGCTCTTGTATTCGGTCAGAGAATGCCTTTACATGCTCTTTAATTGCTTGCGCACGCTCTTGATCATCTTCACTATTAACGTAGCGTGTATAGGCACTTAATGAGACTTTAGCATCAATAATTAGGTGCTTACCCTGTGGTAAATAAATAACAGCATCAGGTCGGCCTCTATTTCCTTCTTCATAGTTAAAACTATCTTCACGCTTATAATCTTTACCTAAGATAAGCCCTGAGCGGTCTAATACATTTTCTAATATTAATTCGCCCCAGTTTCCCTGAACTTTTCTTTGTCCTTGTAAAGCGGTTGCTAGGTTATGCGCTTCTTCAGTCATTTCCTTATGTTGCTCCTGAAGGTGCTTAAGCTCAACTTTCATTTCCGATTGTTGTTTTGTGCCTTCCTGATGCAGGCTTTCAACCTTTCCTTTAAAGTCGCTAATCTGCTGCTTAAAAGGGTTAAGCATTTCATCCAGTGATTTTTTATTTAACTTATTAAAAGCAGCTCCTTTAGTCTCCAGAATTTCATTCGCTAAATTCTGAAATTCAGTTTTCATGATGCCTTTTTGCTCATCTATTTGAGCTAGCTGCGCTTTAAAATGCTTTTCTTTTTCATCAAGTGTAGTTTCTTGAGTCGCTAACTCTTTTGATAATTTATTGCGTTCAGTCTCTACAGTAATCACGTTACTTTTCTGTTCGCTTAATTCAGCTTCTAATTGCTGGATTCTTGCTTGGCGATCTTCCTCTATGCCAATTCCTGATTCTAACTTAGCCTTGGCCGCAGATAACCCTTCGTTTGATTCAGATAACTTACCCTGCAAATCATTAACTTTACCCTGTTCGGATTCAATTAATTCTTTTGACTCTTCTAAATCACCCACTGAGGCTTCAATCTTCCCCTTTAAAACGGCTATATCTGTCACTTGAGCATGAACCTGCGCAACTGATTCTTTTAACTTAAATTCAGTCTCACCGTGTTCTTTACCAAGTTGCTCTAATTCCGCAAGTTGCTGCTCAATTAAAACCTCCTGCTTAGCTAATGTCGCGGCAGCTTTTGATCGGCTAATGAAAAAACCAATAATTAAGCCTAACAATAAGGCAATGCTGGTAGTCATAGGATCGATAGGCA
>ENA-OSET01004136-OSET01004136.1-sediment-metagenome-genome-assembly--contig:-NODE-4136-length-12990-cov-5.622009_pt1 | contig 12990 bp, 11 predicted proteins | sample MGYA00237882_ERZ534229 | MGnify/ENA primary metagenome ERZ534229 (study PRJEB26408, sample SAMN06266212) | sediment metagenome | isolation source: Hudson Canyon methane seep mesocosm | place...
GTATTTGCTTGCGTATAAGCATAACGTTCTTTATGCCAGTCTATATGTTTATTAGCAATCGCAGTTGCCGATGCATTTTGTTGATTAAATTTAGCGCTGCTGCCCAATCCGGATTTAACATAAGCTGCTTTCATCTTGTCAGGATCGTCAGCAAGCCCATGACCAGTTTGTTTCATTAGCACTCTCATATCATCACTATTGGGATCAACGTCAGTGAGTAAACGTAGATAACCATCAATAGTTGCTGTTGATAGGTCACTATTTGAAAACTCACCCAGAATATTCAAGGCCTCCATATTCTTTTTTAAGTCATCATATTGATTGTCCATTAAAGTATAATCTTTCAGCATTTGAGCATACTGATTATTCTGTGTATCAGTCTGTTCTGATAACTCTAAACCTGAATTTACTTCTTCTTTATAAATCATTATTTCTTCTATCAAGCTCATAATATGTTGCACCAAACCCAAAGCATCAATCGTTGCAATTCCTGTTGCATTTGCTTGAGTTATAGGCATTAATAATGTCAGTGACATGAATATATTTAAACTTAGCTTTTTCATAATGGAGCTCCTTAAGTAATTTCTTTTTCATCCTTGGTGGGTGTAAGCCCAAGGTCGGCCACTGTTTTATCTAAACCAGCAGCAAAACCTAGTGTTTTAAAGTTTTCATTTCTAATTTTTGTTTCTGAGCCTTTCGAGGTTGAAACCACATACTGTTCTGCTTCAACTGATAAAATCACTTTTTTTGCAATGCCTAAATCACGCTGAATAATAAAGGCCTCAAATTTTGGTTTAAGGTTTTTTATTGCATCACACTCACCCGAGGTGAGTTTGAACACTTCTTTATATTGATCTTCATCCATATTCGGATCAGACATAAAAAAGAAGGTACTGGCCGCACTGCGAATTGCAGACCAGCCTTTTATCGCGCCGAATTCTGCTGGATTTTGTGACCATAAACCGATGCCCGCTTTGTATTTACCCGAGGTACGGACAAATCTGACTAAATATTCTGCTGTGTAATCCATGCCTAACATGACATGCGCTTCATCAATGTCTAAATATTTTGGAATATGTGTTTTTGATAAATCTTCAAATGCACGTGTGGTTCTAAAAAAGATCTCGGCCATCACTAAGGGTAAAACAACATGATTATCTTTAATGCTTTTTAAGTTATAAGCCATCACCGGTCTATCTACCGCACCAATGGCATCTTGTTTTGAATCAAAGAATTGGGCATATAAACCATCATCGCCACCATCAATAGAATAAACCCAGCGTGCTAATTTTCTTTGCAATGAAGCCACACAATGTCGAACAACTGTGCCTAGTCGGTGCAGGCGGGGATCAATTCGTATCGTGTCAATAATGGCGCGATCAAGTGATAACTGTTCTTCTGCTGTGACCGTTTTCATCTCTTCATTATCATTATTAGCTATCATTAAAATCATTAATGAACGCAGATGATTAATAAAGATTTTGTCATTTTCACCATCTTGCAACGATGCAAAGGGATTAAAACCTGCATCGGCATGATCTTCTGTTCTATATATACCGCCATCTTCACCAAAACTCATGGCAACCGGTTCTAGGCCTTGATCAAGATCAATACCCTGAATAAAGCCACCATATTTGGCAAAATGACTCGCTAATGTATTTTTGGTAAAGGATTTACCCGACCTAATTGGGCCAACACCAATCACCACTGCCCGTTCATTGACAAAAGGAGAATAATGAAAGGGAGAGCCATCTTCACCAATAAACACATATTGCGCTTCTTCATCATTAAGATCAGCTACCGTTTTTTGACCCAGTGAAGGTGCATATAATAATGATGCGGCTGAAAATTGAGTGGCTGTTATTGGAATATCTCGCAAGGTAAAAGGTCGCCCCGCTACCTGCAGTGTTCGATAGGCTCTAGGCAGGCCGACCCCTTCCCAGCAAGTACTCAAATTCACCCGATCCGCAGCCCGTTTCATGCGCACCGATTGAGTACGAATCGTATTAGGATTATCAGCCCAAATCACAATAGATGCATGGCCTTTACCCCAGACATCATCCAGCATTTCTGCCTCGCCTAAATCATCTAAGGACTTTTTGATCGCCGGTTTCATTAACTCACGCCGCTCTAACTCAGACACTTGTTGTCGATTGCTTGATAACATGCCCATCAGATCGTAATTCTGACGATTAAGCCCTGACTCTTTACCTCTAAACATTGAATCTTTTTGTGCATTGCTCAGCGGCTGAAAACGCATCATTAACAAAAAGTTACCTTTTTGCCTTACCGGTGCTTGTTTGCCTTTAGCCCACATTCCTGCGGCAATAGATTCACCTTTAAAATTATTCACCGACATGATCCGTGCATAAACGGGCAGCGAACTATTTAATTTAATTAAATCCATATTGCCGGCGCGAACCAAGGTTCGGTCACCATCAGGAAGTGCACTATCCCAACCTGATTTAGGCGCATCTGCTGTATAAGCACCATCGAGATAATAATGATTTAAATTTGCTAAGAATTTATTAAATGCCCACACTTCGTTTCGTGTCATTTTTTTAGGACCAAAAACACCATCCCAACGTGACACCACATCATCTAAATAATCATGCAAAGTGCTCGACTGACGTTCTAATTCTTCGATATAACACAGTATACTTTTGGTTGATGAAAAATGGCGAGTCACCGCCTCTCTCGAACTCAAATCAAAAGGACTTTGCAGAATATGTTTAAATAAATCAAAAGCTCCCAGTTGTGACAGCGCTTCACTCGGTGAAATTTCGAAAAAATGCACGAGCTATTGTCGACAGGCCTTCTAAGTCCTCAGCGATTAAACCATCTGAATCCAGCCCTCTTAATTCAATACCACCAATCAAACTACCTCGTTTCGTGAGTATAAAATCACCAAAATAAGTAAATTCATTATGAAGTTCTGACACGGCCTTAGTTTGATTAAACTTAAAAGGTTTAACCCTCTCCTCAGCGTGCACTTGTTTGGCAGATATCATGGCAAGTTAGGCGCTGAAAGTCTTTAGAGAAGAAATCAATCCTGGTATATTCACTAATAAAAGGACCGCAATAACCACTCGGCCAACACGCCCTAAACCTTCATCACCGCGTGAACCTAAGGCCCAAATCATCGCCGCCATTGATAGCGCTGCAATAGATACAAATAAACCTAAGGGGCCTTCAAAAAAGTCGACCATTTGTTGCATCCAAGCACCGATTCCTGCAAAAAATCCTGATGTCGGTGCCTGGATGTCTGTAATCGCATTACTAACGCCAGCATATAAAGCTAGGCTTAAAGAAAAGCCAATTGTATGTAATTTATTCTTCCATGTTTTCATTTTCTTATCCCTTTTGTTCATTGGTTACAATAAAATTTAACTCTTGGCGTCGCCCCGATTCCCAGACAATTGTTTTATCCCCCAAACACGCCAGCCATATTTTTAGACCATGCACATCATCCTTGTGAATGGTGTACATGGTGACAAAATAGGGAACGGTAACGATCAGGGTAAGAATGATGTTTTTTCCTAGCATGTAGGATAAGACAAACACAACAATGCCAAGCATGAACAAACCAGACGGTATGCTCGAAATAGTGTTGACATCGGTAAAGACGTTCCGGACTTTGGCTTCTTGCTCAAAGCTAGAACTGTGATCAGTTTTTTCCATAAAACTCTCTCTTAATTTCATCCATGAAATCAGTTTTGTCTAAATTTAAAAACTTAGACCATACTCACTAGTAAATAACTAGTATTTTATAGCCGCTTTATCCGTTTTTACTTATGCATCCTGCACAATCTAAAACCGTATTTTTGTTAAGCGATCTTTAAAACTAAAAGCATATTGTTCTGACATCCGTTAGTCGTTTAATATTTTTTAGTTAAATTCAATATACCCATAACAAAAATTAAAATCAAACACTTTTTTCAGATAATTTTAAATCATGCCGAATTTAATCGCTTCATGATACACAAGCGAATCATGAAAGTTAACACTGCCATCAATATGTTTATTATTGACATAATCATAATCAAAAATCACTTCATGTTTATCTGATCGTGACACCTCCATAATCTGCACAATACGCTTCCCTACGCCCCGTATTTCCTGGGCTTGAACAATAATCTGTAAATTTGAAATAACCTGTTTACGAGCAAATTCAACTTGCTTACCTGCTTCACCTAAAAGATCCGTCATTCTATCAATCGCATCCATTGGATCATTGGCATGCAGTGAACTAAAACAGCCATTGTGACCGGTATTTAATGCGCGCATAAAGGCAAGGGCTGAATCAGAATCTCGAATTTCACCGACACATATTCGGGTTGGATTTTCTCGCAGGGTGGTCCTAATTAAATCAGCTAAAGACTTAACAATTAGGTCATTTTTAGATCGTCTTTTATCAACCGCCACATGGGCTACCCAATTAGGCAGGTCGACTTGTATTTCTTGGGTATCTTCAACGGTTATAAATCGATCTGCGGGGCTCACATAGGTAGCAAGAATATTTAAGAAAGTTGTTTTCCCTGAATCTGTTGAGCCAGAAATAAGAATATTTTTATATAAACCCACCGCCAATTTAAGGTAATTCAACATATCAGGCGAGATACTGCCATAGTTAAGCAAATCATCCGTGGTTAATTTATTTTTAGGGAAAATCCTAATGGTGAAATTACAACCCTTTGATGACCAGGGAAATAACATGCCACAAAAACGACTGCCATCCCATAAACGCGCATTGACCTCAGGAGAATCTATCTCATTACAGGATTGATCGGTAGCAACGGCAATCTGATGAATAATGGTCGATACCGTACGTTCATCTTGAAATATCTCATCCACTTTTTTCATTTCGCCGGAAATTTTGACATAAACCGAGTCAAATGAATTAACCATAATCTCGGTCACGCCGTCCATATCAAAGTAAGGCATAATTGGAATCAAGTATTCTTTCACCAGTTCCCAGCGCAATTCATCCATAAAATAATCCTTTATTTTTTCACCGCTCAATCATTGAGCTATTGCTTAAATGCACGCTTATTGAAACACTGTTTATAGACCAAACACAATAGTTAATTGCAATCAGTAAAAATTAACTATCTTAAAAACAGCATGTTAAGCAGTAAAAGAAATATGTGTATTTATAAGCTCTAACTATGTCATAATAATTTCAACTACCGCAAAACTATTTTACATGGATGTAATCTAGGCAAGAATTCATTGCACCCATCACTAGTTTGGTAATTCTATGGCATCGATCTCGATACCATAAAAATTAAACTTAAGAGGTGAAAATGGATTTTCTAACGTCATATATAACATGGTTTCAAGCGTGGTCAGTGCCCTGGTATTGGATCAGCCTTTCATCACTACTATTCCTCTTAGGTTTAATCGGCACTCACCCGATATCCATTGATAAAACGCAAGATCCATCGATCATGTCGATGTTTTGGATCAAAGTGCGACAATATTCATTTGCAGCCATCGCCTTTCTAATTATTGTTATGCCTGCTACCGTTTGGGCCGCTGGAGTCAGCGTTTATAGTAGTAATAAAGAACAATATACCTCTGCTTTTGTTGATTTTATGCTGTCTGGTTTTATGTCGGTATGGGAATTTCCCATCATCGGCATGTTATTTGGCATGATTATCTCATTTACTTATAACCGCTATTTGCTTATCAAAGTATCCGCCTTTAAACGCCGTTTTGCCGTCAAACAATCGGGGGATTCACTGTCTGATATTCGCGCGGAACAAGGGCAAGTAGCCACGCGTAACTTCAAACCTGAAAAATACTATAAAAAAGACTATATTTTCTTTGGCCTGGATCAGGATAACAAACCCATCTATGAACCCGCCAAAGTCTGGAACACACGTCATATTCGCGCTGTCGGCCCCACTCAAACAGGTAAAGGTGTGGAAATTGGTTTGCAACTTGATCAATCGATTCGTAAAGGTGATACCACTATTTTTATCGATCCTAAACCCGATAAACATGCCAAAGCCATAATGAAACGAGCAGCAAAAGAATCGGGACGCGCTTTTATTGAATGTGATCTTAATGAAGAAGGTCGTGGTAAATACGCCCCCTTTTTAGGCGGCACCAAACGTGATCGTCGCGCTCGGCTGCTTTATGCACTGGGCCTACAAGATTCTGGTACTGATGCTGATTTTTTCAAAGCGGCAGAACGCGAAGTAATCGATTCATTATTTAGTAGCTGGGATGGTCAACTGAAAAGTCTCAAACAAATGTTAATCAAAGATCGAAATCTAGCCGATGCAACAAAACGTACACAAAGTTATCTCAATGAGTGGTTATCTATTTCCACATTTTCACCTGATAGTAGAAAAAATAAAACCGGTCTTAGTATTGAACGCTGCTTAATGGAAAATGCCGTTGTTTACATCCGAGGTAATCTCGATGATGAGGTCATTAATTCCGCCTGTAGTGTCTTAATGATGGAAATTGTTCAAGAATGTAAACGCCTTAGTAGTGATAAAAAAGGCCACACATTTTTAGCGGTTGATGAAGTCGCCTTTTTAGTCAATGAACGTTTTGCTGATGCACTCGCTACCGTGGCCAGCTTTGGTTGCAATATATTATTAGCCTACCAATCAGAAGGTGATTTACTCAACCTAAAAGACAAATCACAAAATGCCGAAGCCATCTCTAGTCGCATCAAAACCAACTGCAAATACAGCCTGTATTATATGGCGCAAGACTTTGAAACGGCCCAAGTAATGGCCGATGACTCAGGCCTTATTCAAAAAGCCGTCACTCGCTCAGAAAAAGTCACCATGGGACGACATATGTCAGAAACATGGGGACAAGAACGTGATATCCACCGCGTGGAAGAAAACTTAATCACCACCAATAGAGCTCGCATGTTACCTGAAAGAGTCGGTATCTTATATCGCCCTTCGACCAATGCCACCATGTGTTACACATCTTGGATCGACGTAGATTTAGACCAATGGGGAGATCAGTTTGTCGCAGATAAACCGGCCGACACCTTAGCCAATAATCCACCCAGCAAACCACCAACACGAAAAGCAAAAGCAAAGCCTGTTCACACTAAGAAGGCAACTGAAAAAGTACCTAAACCAAAGCCAGTGCCAGAGCTAGAACCTGTTCCTGTACCCGTAGCAGCGCCCATACTTCATGCGGTCGAACAAAAACCACAGCCTGAAAATAAAATAGACTTTGCCGAGCAAAAACAAAAACGCCGGCCCAAGCCTGAAGTTGAAGAAAAACATGAGCCTGAAAACAAAATAGATTTTGCCGAACAAAAACAAAAACGTCATCCCAAGCCTAAAGCTGAAGAAGAACCTAAAACTAAAACAATTCATGAAATTAATGATTTTTAGCGGGAAGACTTAACGCTAGATAAGCCTATTTATTGTCATCCTATGCTATGTTTTTAGCGGGAATCCAGTAAGGACAATAGAACTTCTTCCCCACATGCCATATGTGGGGAGAATCCTCAGCCTAAAAACTACGGCTCTGTTTTATCAAACTCAGGACTTAAAGCCGTAAATACACATGATACCGTCGCAGCAAAAGAAGCCAATGAATCCGTGGCAGAATCTACACTATAACCATCAGAAAAAGAATCAATCGCCAAAGCGACTCGATCTGCCGAACGAGAAATATAGGCTTTCCTCACATTATCAATAAAGAAAATTTCCGCATTATAATCACGACAACTCACCGCACACTTACTTTTGCCATCAAAAGAAAAAGCCCCAACAATCGGACATGAATATTCAGCATAAATACCGCCAGGCACCTGCTTATCTAAATAGTCTTTAATCGCCTCAGAAGTAAGAAAGGCTGGTGAAATATCAATCGCAACAACAAGGGCTGGCATTAGCAGCCAAAATAGCGCTTGGCTAAGCTTGGTCAAACTAAACTGATAGCCCTGTAACAACACACTTACGTTGTTTCTTCTGTTGCTTGTTTAGCTGGGTACATCATCTTATTATGCTGTTTACAGCTGGTATAAATGAAATCCATAATATTTCTAAACCGCCCCGTCACATTATGCTGATAATCACGAAAAACCTTACTTGGTATCGCTTGTTGTTTTTTTAAGGCTTTTAACTCAAGAGAAATAGTATCCACTTTTTGCAGCAAATTGGTTAAAGACAAATACATCTTATTATTCCAGTACAGCGTACACACCACCCCTTGTTCTTTTATTTCCTGCTCAGCGATGGGATACACCTTGCGAATATCCGCCACTAGCGTATCAAACACCTCCGTTTGCTCCGCAATGCGCACCACAAAAGAGTGCAAAATCGTCTTAGCGTCCTCATTGCCCGCAAGCGACAGCGTATACAAACGATCAATCATATAACCTGCATTGCGCAAATCTTTCCACTGCTTCTTATTCAGCTTTTCTAAACTTGATAATCCCTTATCAAATAACGTGATCACATAGCCATCATAAAGCGTAATCGTCTCTCTTTCACTTTCCGTTAATCTCACCATATCCAAACTCCCTTATATTGAATAACAACGTTTCAGCTGATCATGAATACCGTCGTATTAGTCACCGTCTCAACATTGCGCCTTAAGTCATTTAAAGCAATTTAATATTACCACAGCAAAACGACATCATGTAAGCCAGAAGTATTAAAAAATGCTCACAAATCAGCATAAATGCGGATCAAACAGCACAACAAACAAAGCCAAACCAACTCGACTCTGACCCTATTGATATATTCATAGACTAGCAACCCAAACTTATGGGATATTAGCCTAGCGAGCCAGTGTGATTCACACAAAGGACGCAACAACGGGGACGCACCCCAATGACCAGGAGGTCAAATGCAAACGAAAAAAATTAGCCCCTTCAAGAAAAAAGGGGCTAATAAAAGAAAAAGGAGAGAGTCTTGGCCAAAAGGCCGAGACAAATCTCCGCCTGCTCAAGATCTTCCAGTAACACTGGAAGATCTTGAGCAGTTAGAAGAGGACGATGATTTATAATCGTCGTCCTCTCAAAAGCCTGTCTGAAAAGACAGGCTTTTTTTTGCCTGAAATAAATCCACTCCCCTTGATTCTGGAACCGTTCATGGTGAGCCTGTCGAAACTGCCTGTCGACCCGTTCATGGTGAGCCTGTCGAACTGCCTATTGACCCGTTCATGGTGAGCCTGTCGAACCATAAGCAAAACCGAAACACCCCTTCGACAAGCTCACTACAAGCTCAGGGCGAATAAAATCAAGTTCCCCGACCCCTTGATTTTTTAAAACAAGAAAAATTAGCGCCTTTAGAAAAAGGGGCGCTAATAAACGGAGGGCGAGAAAAGCGTGGCCTCCGGGTTCATGCTCTCACCCGCCCGCTCCTTCCGCTCAAGTTGATATCGACGAGCGGGTGGAAAAAGAAGGAGAAGATGATTTGTAATCATCTTCTCCTTCTGCTTAAAAGCCTGTCTTTTCAGACGGGCTTTTTTTTGTCCAAAACCAAGCCCTCCTCCTGCAATTTATCTGTTCCTTATTAACTGACAATGTCATTGCCGAGAAAAAAATCAAGTTCCCCGACCCCTTGATTTCCTGAAGTCAGAAAAGCCTTTTTCCCTGGATTATACTGGCTAGATAAAAAGCTTAATAAGGCTTGATTTTTAAGACAGTATCTGACCCCACAAAGTCGCTTGATTTTTATCGACCCGTTCATGGTGAGCCTGTCGAACCATAAGCAAAACCGAACACCCCTTCGACAAGTTCAGGGCGAACAAAATCAAGTTCCCCGACCCCTTGATTTCCAAACCGTGACCCCACAAACCGGTCATTCCCGCAAAAGCGGTAATCCACACGATAATAGCCATGCCAACCACCCAAAACACTCCATTTAACAACAACAGCGATAAAACCCTAAACCCGCATTAAACAACACATCATGCCCAAAATGCATCAATGCAAGACCTGACCCCACAAAGTCGACTCTGACCCTATTGATATATATCTGGTGTATCTGACAAAGCTAAGCTTTACTCAAGGTGCTGAACTTAATTCTGTTGCGAAACAGAGTTACTTAGTAAGTGAACGAAGGCTTAATACGTAAAGGTCTTCATATTAAAACTTCCATGATGGAGAAAGTATTATGGAAATTTATAAGAAAGTTGTATTCACCCTAGTTGCAATATTACTAGGTTTTTTCTCAATTTCTGCTTCGGCAGAAATTGAGATATTCTCGAACTCTGGCTGGGAAGCCGGAGTTAGAGGCAGGCTTTCCATCAGTTGTAGCATTACAGATGCTACGACTGGGGATGGCCTGGGGTCAGAAGGTTCCAGCACCGCTTGCGGTGTTGGTAGGACTTTACTTCCATCGGAGGTCGGCCTTTGGGCCAATACTCCGTATTGGAGTACTGCCTTAGGCCAAGTTCAAGTAAGTGGGGTCATCGACCTCGCTTACACTACAAATTTCCATCAAGATGATGGAACAGGAACAGAAATCAGAAATGGTTTCGTAAAACTTGAGCTCACTCCAGAGGGTGGTTCAGGCCCTTGGAAGTTGACCCTAGGTAATCAACTTGCCTCATTTAGCGATGTGATTCTTCTGGATCACACGCTAAATGGCGTGGGCGTCCCTGCCAGCCCAGAGTCGGTTGATACGACAGGGCTGGGTCATATAGGTACTGGTTACCTATTTGACTTGGGTTTCAGTTTTGGAGCGAAGCTGGCAACAGCTTCGTTCCATGGGTTTAATCTGGAAGTTGGTGTGTACAACGCATCAACAATACCTAGGCTAGATTCTTCACCAAGGTATGAAGGGCAGTTGAATTATGCCCATCAGCTTGGTGGGGCTGGAGTCAAGGCTTGGCTCACAGCCATGTATCAAGCCAACACTTATCAACAAAATAATGTTGATATTGTTGGTTTTGACGGTGGAATATCCGTAAATAAAGGTCCTTACGGGGCTCTTGTTTATGGATATACTGGAGAGGGTATCGGTTCAATCTTACTGAATAAGTTTTTCAGCGAGACAGTCGGTACTCCCACTGCCTTTGGTGGCTTAGGTCAGATTCACTATAAAACAGTGTTTCTAACCAAAGCCACGAAGTTGGCACTAAGCTATGGCATTAGTGCCGTAGATAGAAGTGAGCTTGGGCAAGTTAAGAACCGCCAGTCAATAATCGGCGGTGCTTATTTTGACCTTAGTGATAAGGTCAACCTCTTCCTCGAAGGGGGCCGAGCATGGAGTAAAATTGTTGGTAGCAGAAATGCTGCCAGTAATTTCGGAAGCCTGGGGTTTAACCTCAACTTCTGAAGCTAGTACTACAAGCCTCACCTGATCAGGACGATCAGGTGAGGCGCAAAGAAGTCGCGTTCATTAACGCTACACTTCTTTGAGAGCCTTAATCTTCGGATTAAGGCTTTTTTTGCCTAGTTTTTAATAATGGGATTGGGATTAGATATGAGTGCTTTTTATCGTGTCATGGTATTCAGGTGAACGACGATCGCCACCTCGTTCACTGGGCTCTGCTCGACGTGCTATCTGCTGTTCGATGTTAGCCTTAAACTGGCGGCTGCCTATAATCCATGCTTTATTAGTGGCTTGAGCAATTTCTGTCACCGCTTGAGTCGATAAGTCATGGTCAAATAATCGTCGATAAGCCTGCTGGCGTTGCTCTGCTGTTTGACCAAGTAATAAGTATTCATCATGCGGGCTAATCATATTGCTATCAGTGCCCAAGGCATTGTGATGATAACTCGACCAAGGGTAGTCAGCCGGATCTGCCAGTGCATCATTTGCGCGCACGGGGTTGAGTTCAATATAACGGTAACAGGTGAGTAGATAATGCTCAGAATCAACAACGGTTGCTTTATAGCGCCCTTCCCATAAGGTACCGGTTCGTTTGTAGATGAAATTAAAATGTTGCACATAATAACGTCCAATCATCTGCATCATCTTGCTCAAACTTTCCTCGGTACGCGGGGTGAGTAATAAATGCACATGATTGTTCATCAGCACATAGGCGTGCAGATCACAGCCATGTTTATTACAGGCGTTTTTGAGTATTTCTAAATAATAGAAATAATCAGTATCAGCAATGAAAATAGGCTCACGATTATTACCGCGAACGATAATATGTTGAGCATGGTCGGGAATTTTGTAACGTGGTAGCCGTGCCATCAGCTTTAATCCTTATCCTTAAGGAACAAGGTTTAAGTGTATGTCAGCTGGAACGGAAAATCAAGCGTGGCTTAAGCCATTGAAAAAAGAGAGGGAAGCTAAACTCCCCTCTCTTGATTCAACCCACCTAATCAGGCGGGTTGAATTTTTTGAGGTTCTGCAGCAGCTCTTCGAGCAGCTGCAGATCGTTTTTGGCAAGATAAAGATCTATCTTGCAAAGAATACCTTTTTTCGTCAAAAGGTCATCGACAATAACCTTTTGACGAATAATATCGAGCTCTAAATCAAGCTCTAGGGAATCATCCCCTTCATTTTTTTCCATAATACTATTTGTGATTGTATTAATGTGCCATATAAATAACATATGGGTTCATGTGCCTTAATTAACGGCACCTCTCACAGATTACTCGCTCAACTGAAAAATGCACGATCTAAATCAATAGGGTCAGAGTCGAGTTGCTTTTTTTCTGTGAGTCATGTTTTTTGCGATCTAGACATCAATCATTAGCTGCTATTGCTTGCTCATGTTTTTTCACGATCAGCTGTTTGCGCGCTAGGCTGATGGTGGGGGAATGTTGTTGTTCTGGCATTAAAAATAAGAGGAAGGCGCAATGCCTTCCTCTTTTGAGCTCTCTACCCGCCTATTGAGGCGGGTAGAGAGAATTTAGGACCTGAAGGAGCTTTTTAAGCTCCTTCAGGTCTTTCTTAGCAAGATGATGATCTATCTTGCTAAGAATGCCTTTATCAGCAGCGAGCTGATCAATAACTCGCTGCTGAAAGAAGATTTCAATCTCTAAGGCGGCACGCCTTGAGATGATGTCTTCTTCTTCTTTTTTTTTCT
>ENA-OSET01004137-OSET01004137.1-sediment-metagenome-genome-assembly--contig:-NODE-4137-length-12989-cov-3.129957_pt1 | contig 12989 bp, 17 predicted proteins | sample MGYA00237882_ERZ534229 | MGnify/ENA primary metagenome ERZ534229 (study PRJEB26408, sample SAMN06266212) | sediment metagenome | isolation source: Hudson Canyon methane seep mesocosm | place...
GGCATTGGTATCGTGATGCTCGCGATTATTTTAGATCGTATGACGCAGTCATTAGGTCGATCTAATCGAGAAAGAGGCGTTGGGGCCTGGTATTCGAAAGGACCAATAGGGATTATCGTAAAGTTAAAAGCAACATTCTCAAATTCAAAGAAGTAATAAGTACATTCATTTACAACAAGAAACCATAAAAGAGGGATATATGAAAAAAATACTTAGCGCAATCATTGCTGTGTCATTACTAATGACCGTCAACCCAAGCTATGCAAATAAAAAACCAGGTGAAGGTGTAAAGGTGCAAGCATTGCACAGCCCTATCTCTGAAGAAGCATTTCAAACCATAGTGCTGAATGAAGCCTTGCGACAGCTTGGTTATAATGTTCAGGATATCAAAGAAGTCGACTACAGTGCAGCTTACACTGCCATTGCCAATGGTGATGCGACCTTCATGCCTGTTAACTGGTTCCCCTTGCATAATACAATGTATGCCAATGCAGGTGGAGATAAGGCATTTTCTCGCAAAGGACACTATATAGAAGGTGCTGTTCAGGGTTATTTGATCGATAAGAAAACGGCTGACAAATACAACATCAAGAACATTGCGCAATTCAAAGATGCAAAGATTGCCAAGCTGTTTGATACCGATAATGATGGCAAAGCAGATTTAACAGGTTGTCAGGCTGGCTGGGGTTGTGAAGGCGTCATTGAACACCAGTTAGATTCATTCAAACTACGCGACAGTGTGACCCATAAACAAGGACAATATGCAGCGATTATTGCAGACACAATTGCCCGCTATAACGATGGCGAGTCTATTTTCTATTACACTTGGACGCCATACTGGGTCTCTGGTAAATTAGTCCCAGGTAAAGATGTTGTTTGGTTAGAGGTACCTTTTTCATCGAACCCGAATGGCTCTGATACCGCGCTTGCGAATGGTAAAAACTATGGCTTTGATATCAATAGTCAGCGTATCGTTGCCAATAAGAAATTTGCTGAAAACAACCCTGCTGCAGCTAAAATATTTGAAGTCGCTAAGCTACCCATTAATGATGTTAGCGCCGAAAACATGTTAATCGCTAACGGTGAAGATTCTCAAAAACAAATTCGCCAACATGCGTTAAATTGGATAAAAGCGAACCAGTCAGCGTTTGATGGTTGGCTTGAAGCAGCTCGAAAAGCAGCAAAATAATCATGTCGTTATACACCTCTCCTTGCTAGGAGAGGTGTTTGTATATCTAAGCTGCCTCATCAAATCGCCAATTATCAATCACCTCATTAATATCGCCTTTGTTAACGTTTACCTGTTGCTGAAAACGGTCTTTGAACGCCAAGCCTAAATTGATTCCCATAACGACTATATTTTCAATGCGGTAGATTTGATCCTTGCCCTTATGAAGTGAATACGAAACATCAAAAACTAAGCCACGAGCGGATTTGATCTCTATATTCACCTTCGCTTTCTTGATATTTCGAGGGTTTAGAGTGGCATTGATAACGTCAATTTCAACCTCGTTATTATCTAATAATACTTGGGCGTAGGTCTTATACAGGCTGCTTTTGAAGACACTAATGAATTGTGCCCTCTGAGCTTTAGTTGCAGTTCTGCCATGTTTCCCCATTACTTTTAGCGCAATTCTCTTGAAGTCGATAACCTTACTTAACTCAATATTCAAGTCATGGTAAAACAACGCCGAATCATTTTTATAGTCGAGTTTACGTGCTTCCAGTTTTAAAAGAAGTTGATTCATTGATGTTGAAATATATTGCTTCAGCGCTTGGCTGTTCTTAACCTCATCTGCGCCAGCCCATGTTGAAAACGCAAATACCCAAGTTAGGAATAAGGCATAAGTCAGTGATTTCCCTGATTCAATTATGCTGATGTTCATCTCTAATTTACTCCTCATTGATCAAGCTGATTTATGATCGCTGTTTGCTGACACGCGCCCTGCTAGAAAAACAGTAAAGGGCACACAATAGGTTAATACTGCAGGTAGCCAGCGAAAATGCTGTTCACCGAAAAATGCATCATATTGATTAATCAAAACTAACAAGCTACCGACTACCAGCGCCACCTTAAGCGCGGGTAAAACCAGTGAACTTGTTGGGGCCTGCTTGATCATATTGATAGTCCTTTCATACACTTATTTTTTTCATAAACTGTGCCTGTTTAGACACAAGCAACTGGCGTTCAACCAGTTTATGTTGCGCATCACGAAAAGCAGTACGCACGCCTTCTTCAATGACGGGGTGGTAAAATGGCATCGCCAAAACTTGCTCAACCGTTAACGACTGCTGAACTGCCCAAGACAGTAAGTGCCCTATATGTTCTGCTGAAGGGCCAAACATTTCGGCACCTAACAATATGCCGGTATCTTGATCGACAAAGATCTTTAGTAGGCCCTGGTTTTTAGCCATCACTCTGCTTCGTCCTTGCCCCTCGAAACTGACTTCACCGATGACATATCCTTGCCCGAACTGTGATTCAAGATCTGAAAAACGTATGCCTATCTGCGCAATTTGAGGTTCAGTGAAAACCACACCCAAGGGCGTACGACGCGCACCGGCCTTTACCTCTGGAAATCTAGCCGCATTTTCGCCTGCAATTTTTCCCTCGTCAGCCGCTTCATGCAAAATAGGTAAATCATTATTTGCGTCACCGGCTATAAAAATATGAGACTGTTTCAGCTTCATTTCAGTTTGCATTGTGAATTCATCGTAAAACGGTACGCCTTTTTCATTCAACACCAGTGAGGTATTTTCTAGATCTAGTTTTGAAATATTTGGCTTTCGCCCTGTTGCCGCTAACAAATACTCATACACGGCTGTTACCTGTTCACCTGCTTCATTTTGATACCTCACCTCTACACCATCAGCAACTTCCTTTACCTGTTTTAATGTTGCGTTCACTTGCAGGTCGAACTCATTCTGAAAAGTCTGCTGTGCATAACGTTTTATCTCTGGGTCAGATAAACCACCTACCGAGCCACTTCGGCCTAATACCGTCACTTTCACACCTAAACGACTAAGTGCCTGGCCAAGCTCAAGACCAATCACGCCTGGGCCAGATACAAAAACTGACTCGGGTAAATCTTGCCATTCAAAGACATCATCATTAATGATTAATCGCTCTCCTGCGGCCTTTAACATATCTGGAACAACGGGACTTGAGCCGGTTGCGATGACAATTTTATCGGCCGTTAATTCAGTATGGTCATCGATCAACAAAGTGTGGTCATCTTTAAACGTGACGTAACCTCGCATAAGATGCTCAGGGTTAAAACCCTCAACCGACTCAATAACAAATCCGACAAAACGGTCTCGCTCTCGACGAACACGGCCCATTACCGCTTTACCATCAACTTCAACTGCGCTGACTTTCACACCAAACTGCTCTGTATGACGCGCATGGTGGGCAGACTCTGCAGCGGCAATTAATAGTTTACTCGGCATGCAGCCAACTCTGGCGCATGTGGTTCCATAGGGACCACCTTCAATTAATGCAATGTTATTAGTGTGGGCAAGCGCTGCACGATAGGCGCCCATTCCAGCGGTTCCCGAGCCAATAATGGCAACGTCTACATCTTGTTTTTTCATCGAATCATCTCTACTAATATCATTGATTGTGAGTCTTTCTAATCATTCTCAGGCTTACCCTTCCACAAGTGACTAAGCAATGACCGTCTCTGTTTGTTTTAGTGGCGTTTCATTGCGCTGTAAGAACCGTATAATGTCTCTAGACTCATACAACCACTGAACAGTGCCATTTTCTGTTTCAATTTTTAAACAAGGCACCTGCGCTTTCCCGCCACCACGAATCAATTCCTGTCGAAAAGCCGGTTCGATCAAAATGTCTCTTTGCTCAACCTTTAATTCATTACGTACGCCATTATTAGCCTGCTCAAGATATCGAATAGCTTCACGTGTAATACCGCAAAAAGGACATGACTGATAGTGATACAATGCCAAGCTTGTGATGTTTTGATTGACGGATTCATTTGTTGATTGATTCTGTTTCATCATACTGTCTCTCGTTATTAGCACTGTGTTATACCTTGCTGACGGAAATCATTATCTAGCGTTTCCAAAAAACAAAATATGATACTATCAAGCCCATTTTTGTCATTTTGACGTGTTTGAAACAAAAATTGATTTATTGGGGTAAATTATGGATGCCTTAGCAGACGTATTAAAAACAATTCGACTACACGCCAGTACCTATTTCTGTAGTGATTTTAATACGCACTGGGGGATGGATATTCCCCACGGTGACAGTGGTTTATTCCACGTTATTGTTGAAGGTGAATGCTGGGTAAAAATCGAGAATCGAGATGAGCCGATTCATATGACAGCCGGCGATATTGTGGCCTTTCCAACCGGTGGCGCTCACTGGATTAGTGACCGTCCGGAGAGTAAACGTCTCACAGCTGATGCCGTTGCCAATAAGATATTAAACGGCGACAACCCTTTTTATGATAAAGATGTCAGCACTACCACGACTCAAACACTGTTATGCGGTGCGTTTGAATACGATTCGTCAATCTCGCACCCCTTTTTAAGAGACTTGCCTTGCTTCATTCACATTCAAGCGGGTAGAAGCCCTGAATTACAATGGCTTAAGGAACTCACTGCAATTTTATCCAAAGAGTCAAAACAACCCAGCCCGGGTTCAAGTGTGGTCATTGACCGACTAACTGAAGTGCTGTTCATTCAAATGTTGCGTATTCATGTACAAAATGACCCTGCAAAATTAGGCTATATCTCAGCCTTAAGTGATTCAAAAATTGGCCCTGCGCTCAATCAAATTCATGCAGAAGAACATGCCCAATGGTCTGTTGAAAGTTTGGCGAATCAGTCAGCCTTATCACGAAGTGCCTTCACTGAACGTTTCATGAAATTAATTGGTGAATCACCGAAGACCTACCTGATCAATTGGCGTATGCAAAAAGCTAAATCAAAATTGGAAAATACAGACATTGGCATGTATGACATTGCTGAATCGGCGGGTTATTCATCTGAAGCAGCGTTCAGTAAAGCGTTTAAGCAGTATTTTACCCGCACTCCAGGCTCTTATCGAAAGCGCCTGGCGGTGAACTAAGTTGATATAGATAAACAAGCAACTAACTCTCCAAAAGCAAATGCCCGGTTTTTACCAAAATAACCGTTTCCTGATCCACAAAGGGATGATGCTCACTTAAGTGCGGGCTACGTATCCAAGTGTTAGTTGGGTATCGTCCATGCTCATCACAAAACTCACCAGACAAGACCAGTATTTCCTCGCCACCAAAATGCCGATGTTTTTGAAACACCTCTTTAGCGGGCCATTTTACAAGAGCAACGTGCTCATACTGGTACTCATGCAGCGGCATCACTTGCAGCCCGCCGATGCCTGCCAACCATTCTGTTTTTCGGGTATTTATGCGCACAAACTGATCATCGTGCTCGTTAAATTGATTGAGTTTTACAAATAACGTACAACCATCTTTACTAAAAGGCGTGTGCTGGCTTCCTGGCGGATTTCTAATATAAGTGCCCGCAGTATAGTCTCCTGTTTCATCAGAAAACACACCGTCCAAGACCAGAATTTCTTCCCCCATCGGATGATGATGTGCAGTGAAACTCGCGCCTTTTTCATACTTCACAATACTGGTGACATGCCCGGCAGGTTCTTCTGAGCGAGCCAGTGGTTTTCGCGACACACCAGCAGCAGGGCTATCCATCCAGTCCATCTGTTCCGTATCGATAACAACTTGCTTATTAAACGCTAAATTCAACATAGTATTCTCGCTCAAAATCAATTCCGCCCAGCCATCACACCGCCATCAACATCCCAGATAGCACCCGTTACCCAAGAGGCCTTATCGGATAATAGAAACACAATAGTTTCAGCAATCTCACTTGCTTGACCCACACGACCGATCGGATGAAAGTCATTAAAACCATCCAGCGCTTCGTCCACTTCAGCTGGGTCGATAAATGACTCGTAAATAGGTGTTTTCACAACAGCAGGAGACACCGCATTGACTCTAATACCGGCTTCAGCTAACTCCATCGCCATGTGTTGCGTTAAGGCATGCAATCCAGCCTTAGCCATCGAGTAAGCTGAAGAAGGTGTCGCTTTAATCGCTTGCTTGCCCCACATAGAACCAACATTCACAATACTGCCACCACGAACATCTCCACTAGACATATTACTGGCTACGGCTTGAGAGATTTGGAATATAGCTTTATTTAAGCCCATATAAATTTCATAGTCATCAAGTGTGTGTTCAATAAAAGGCTTGGGGCTAAAATAGCCTGCTGCATTCACCAGATATCGTACCTTAATATTCTCATCATTAATAAAAGTCAGCAACGCGTCAAGATCTGCTTGCTGATAAAGATCGGCTCGCAGCGATGATGCTTTACCTAACAAGGCTAATTCATCAATGGCACTGGCTAGTTTCGCTTGATTTCGACCAACGATGACTACCTCAATACCTTGGGCAGCTAAAAGCTTCGCACTTTCTAAGCCCATACCACTTGAACCACCCACAATTAACGCTATACCTGTTTGATTAAAATTCATTATCTATTCTCCACCATTGTTTTGGTTTGTTTTCTTCGATTTGCTGTCATAATCTTAGGCAGTCAGGCAGCCGAAAAAAAGTAGGCACAATTTGGTTAGGTAGGTACAAAGTGGTACATCTTTATGAAATCATTAGAAAATAAAATTTCGAGAAAATCATCGCCAGAGAAATCAGCACGTATGGTTGAAACCATTTATGGCTGCAAATGGTCATTAACGGTTTACCAATTATTAGATCAAGGCATTAATCGACCGGGGGAAATGGTTAGAAATGTTGACGGTTTAAGTACCAAAGTACTGAATGCCTGCTTAAAGAAGAATACCGATTTCGGGATTGTTGAACGCGTCGCTTTTAATGAAATTCCACCTAGAGTTGAATACAAAGTCACCCCTTTTGGCACCAAGTTTATTCGAATATTAGATGAACTAGAAAAACTTCAAGATGAAATTAATGAAGATTTTTAGTCGCCAAAAATAACATCTAAACATTAAAGATATTTGTTTCTTAAATTACCTATTAATAAATTAATCCAATCCCACTCGCCTATTACAGCAATGCATTCAAGACGTTAAAAAACGCCTTAAATGACAAAACAAGTTCCGCTATTAACAATGACTACAACGACTTAATCGTGCCTAATAAAGACATGAATTAGACGTTTGAATTCAGAGGGTAAATGTAAGCTGCTCCAAAAAGAAGATCTAATAAAATAAACTAGAAGAAACAACTTAGATAATACAACGCTACCCATAAGTTGAGATTTAAATAGGGAAGTTAACCGTAAAAATAAAACGAACATCTACGACATAAATTCAAAAGGTGAATCGATATGTTTAAACGCACTTCTAAACTATTTTCTAAACGCTCCTCAAAACCAAGAGCAATTAAAAGGCATACGATTTTAGGTCGTTTAAATACACCCCAACATAAGAACCCGCAAACAACTGAGTTAGATGATTTACAGGACAAACCAATCCATGTCATGGAACAGCCAAAAGCAAACCGACAGCCTAGTCACCTAGCAATACCGTTTCTAAAACGTTCAACTATTTTGCACCCACCTACTTCAAAAAAAAGAATTGGTATTTTCTGTGACTCATTGTTGTATGCTGACTTTATCCGGTCATCACTCCAGGTTCTTGAAATAGACATTCAATATTTTGGTCATCCGAATACATTTCAAGTAAATAAATACACACTATATGACAATATTTCTGCTTGGGTCATTTTTTTATCTGATGGTAGCGATTACCTCTTTTTAGATAATTTTCTAGACCGGTATGTCAACAAACCTACACTATTCTTAAATGCCCAAACAAATAGAGTTAAAACATCAGAAAAAATAAATCAGTTTGTCACCGCTACAGAGTTATTTAAACCTACCGGCGAAGTATGCGTATAAAAATAATGAAACATTCGCATAGAACGATACTTGAGATTTGTTTGAACTTATCACTTACACCAATTTTTTCTTGGGCAAGATCACTAAGAGTGCAAATATCCCAGTTCATAGAAAGTTTTTTGCGTTTAAAAAGCAAAAAGGCGAACCAATAGGCTCACCTTTTAAAAATTACAGAAGCTTTTATCCAAAGCAGCTTAAATAGCGTTGCCTAAGCAGAAAGTACACTTTGTACTGCTGGCATTAGCTGGCTCTTACGAGACATCATACCCGGTAGGTACATTAATTGCTCTTCGCTTGCTTCACCATAGGCAATTCCAGCAAGTTCTGCTTCAGCAGCTGAATATACCACTAAATGAGAATTTTTAGTTTTAGTGTCAACAATTGCGAAGAAGATAAAGTCTAGACCTTGCTTAGATTTTTCGCCTTCCATTTCAGATAACAGCTCAGCTTTACGTTCTAGCAATTGTTCTGGTAATAATGTTTCTGCAACACCAAAACCAACTTTCTTACCATTGATTTCGTAGTGCTTAAAATCACCTTTCAATATATCATAAGTCGATACGTCAGCAAGATCTGACTTAGCTTCCATCATCGATTGACCAAACGCATATAGGTCTTCGATACCCGCTATTTTAGCTAGCTTTTCGGCGTAAGGCTTATCATGTGCGCAGGTTGTTGGTGATTCGAAGATCAAGGTATCAGAAAGAATTCCGCCCAATAAAACACATGCCGTTGTGCTGCTCATCTCTTTACCCATTTTCTCGAAGCGATCCGCTAAAATAGTCGCCGCACTGCCCCAAGGACGAATATCAACTGACATAGCCGTATTAAATGTAATGGGCTGATCTTGAATCGCATGGTGATCGATAATAGCAACAATATCTTTGTTATCGACGTCTTTGTGTAGCTGTGTTTTTTGGTTGAAATCAACCAGACCTACTTTTTGACCTTCAACTTTAGAAATCATTTTAGGTACTTCAACACCACAGTAGTCAACCACAAATGCTGTTTCTTTGTTTAGTTCACCTGCGCGTCGCGGCTCACCACCAAATAACTCGGCAGCGCCAATAGCAGAACCAATGGTGTCGCTATCTGGGCTGAGGTGGCCTAACCACACTAGATTATCTGTTTCGTTGTTTTCTGGTGATTCTAGATCAAAAAAAGCCATTCAATATACCTGTATATACTAACTATAAATTGGTGAAGCATAAAATTGGCGCAATTATAACCAAAAAAGCATTTATAGTTATATATGATTTAATGTTTTTTAACATTTCCAAGGGATATAGTTGCTATTTGATGGCTTCTTATACAAGTCTTGGGGAGCAGGTTTAGAGATTGGTTTTTATTCATCGAGTATTCACTGTTGAAAAATGTTCGCGTTAAACAGCTGAAGTCAACTTCTGGATCATAGAAACTTAGCCAATCACCAACCTACAATGTAAGTCAGTGATAAAACCTTCCAGAGACAGAATCGTTTATGTATTCACGAAGCGGCTGATCTTCGCAAACACTTCATCTGACTTTAATATTTTCCGATGTCCTAAGCCTTGGGTGACAAATAGCTCTGATTGATTAAACACTGGGGCCAAACGTGTTGATTCGCTAACGGGCACTTCAAGGTCATGTTCATCATGAATTAACAGCGCTGGTATATCACATGCTTGAAGCAATTTGGTGGCATCCAAATCAACTGCTGGTACGCCGACATACTGACCTATAAAGTCGATAAATTTATTGGTGGTATTTTTGTTTAAGCCGACAAAGCCAGAGAAGCGACGAAGAACATTTTCGATTGAAGACGGGCCGGAAATAAGCACTAATTTTTCAGTTGTCACCCCCTTTCCGACAGCAATCGCTGCGGCTCCAGCCCCCATTGAATGCCCGATAATGGCATGAAAATGCCCAAGCTCTTGTTGCGCCAGTTTTACTGTTTGTGAGAAAAGATAAGCATTCGATGTGTCGCCAGATGAGTGGCCATGACCCGGCATATCTACCGCAAAAATGGTATAACCTTGTTTCACAAGCCCTTTTACTAGACCGTACATTTGGGTGGCTCGACTTTCCCAACCGTGTACTAACAAAATCTGTTTATCATTCATATTTGAGTCCTGAGACCAACGAATCGCACTTACCTGTTCAGATAAATTGAGTCGCGTACCCGCTTGCTCTGCTTCTCTCTCCCATGCCTTTATATCGTAGCGGTTGGGCTTCAAGAATTTGATGCTGGCATTTTTGGCTGCCCAACTAGGCGCAATCACACTCCCGATACGGTTTGTTAATTTATAACCTTCTAAAGCGTAGTTCATCTTATTACTCCTAATTCATAATTCTACCTGACGTAAGGTAGGTAAAGTAGCCAAAATTTTTTAACTTTTTTGGCTGTTCTGACAAAGGTATTCAGTGATAATTGTGAGCGTACTTTCAAACATAACGCGGCTCTCGGAAATCCGACTTGTGACCAATGCGCCCTGAATACAGGCAACTACCCACTGCGCAAGTTCTTCAACGGTTTTAGCATGATCGTTAAATACACCACTCTGTATGCCATCATTTAGTATTTCACTGACACCTTTCACTTGGGTATCAATTAATCGATTAACATGCGATTTAACGGGCTGAGACAACCTCCCCCATTCTCCTGCGAACGCACCGCCCGGACATAATTTTTCGGTCGGTATAATGTGGTGTAGATAAATATTGAGAAAATAAGTAAGCCGCTCAAGGGGGGTCTTAGCTTTTCCTCGTACAAAACTTTCTTTCATTTCTGATGTTGCTCGCTCTAGCAAAGCCACCGCTAAATCATCTTTGCTTTCAAAGTGGTAGTACAAACTACCTTTCTTAATGCCGATGCGGTTAGCCAGCTCCTGAAAGCTGACACCACTAATCGATTGGCGCTGAACCATATCTTGTGCGACATCAAGAATCGCGGAACGAGTATCATTAGGTATTTTCATCCACCTACCTTACGTCAGGTAGAACACTTATGTCAACACCAGCGCTGATACTGACGATTTATAACACCCTAACATTGTCAACAATACGTTTACATTCATTCAATATCATCACTATTTATCTACATTACAGAAATCTGGATACTGATCACATCAACAAAGCAAAGGAGGAAACAAACCCTATGATGCTGAGTTGGAAGAACGATTACCAATAAATGTTTTGAGACTCGATATGAACCATATTGAAATATATACAAGACCAGGGTGTGGTTACTGTACGCATGCAAAACGCTTATTAACCAGTAAGGGCTTAGCCTTTACAGAATACGATGTTTACCAACACCCAGAGAAAATAAGTGAAATGCGCAGTAGAACAAAGGGTCGAACTTATCCTCAACTCTTTATTAACGATCAAGCAGTTGGCGGGTTCGAAGCCTTACTACAACTTGAAAAGCACAATCGCTTGTCTAACGAAATGCCGAACGAAGTGAACTAACTAATAGATTAATTTTTTGAACAAATACCTAAATTGGAGCAATACTATGTCAGCAATCAAATTATACCGTCACCCACTTTCAGGCCATTCTCATCGTGTTGAAGCGCAATTATCGCTTTTGGGTTTAGATGCCGACATCATCGATGTTGATTTAATGAAGGGGGCTCAGAAAAAGCCTGATTTTTTAAGCAAGAATTCATTTGGCCAAGTACCTGCGCTTGATGACGGTGAGGTAACGATCTCAGATTCAAACGCCATCTTGGTTTATTTAGCGTCGAAATATGATGATGCTCGAACTTGGTACCCTAGTGATCTGACTGAACAAGCAGAAGTTCAGCGCTTTTTATCGGTCGCAGCAGGAAAAATTGCATTTGGTCCAGCAGCAGCTCGATTGGTGAATGTTTTTGGCGCAGGTTTAGACCATAAAACAGCCATTGATACCTCGCATGGCATCTTAGCGCTATTGGAATCTCATTTAGAAGGGCGTCATTGGTTAGCGACTAACAACCCAACGATTGCTGACACGGCAAATTATGCCTATATCGCTCATGCTCCTGAAGGTGACGTATCACTTGAGACCTATCCAAATGTACGTGCTTGGATCAAACGATTCGAGTCACTCAAGGGTTTTGTCGCGTTTACAACCACCCCTGTGGGCCTATCTGCCTAATTAAACACTTAAGACAAAAGTAATGAAATCAGGCCTAGTCAGTAAAATAGCGCTGCTAGGCCCCGAGACAAAATTGATTTGAGGAAATAATGATGTATACAGAAATTCAAACACTTGCAGCGATTGGTGGCTTTTTACTTTTACTAACATTGATTCAAGGTACGCGAAACGTATTGGTGCTTGGTTTACCTACCGCAGCCGGTAATCAGCACGATATCTCACCATGGGACGGTGCCAATGATAGATTAAATCGCGCTATCCGTAACTTAATTGAAGCGATTGCGATCTTTGCCCCCATTGCCATTGCTGTACATATACTGGGCCTAAGCAATGAAACGACAGCATTGGGTGCCAAAATATTTTTCTTCTCTCGAGTGATACATACCATCGTATTTGTGATTGGTGTGCCATGGGTACGTACAACCGCATGGACGACGGGTGTGGTAGGTATTGTAATGGTTGGTTCTGCTTTATTTGCATAAACCTACATGAGTTGCTTAAACCTTAATGTTATCCCCTAAATATTCGGTACTTCCCCATGAATACATATCCAAAGGAAAGTACCGAAATAAACCTAAGAGACTCCTATGAAACGAATACTAATGCTGATTGCAAATGGCGTTGAGCCCCTAGAAATGGCAGCTTTTACCGATGTTATGGGCTGGGCCACCTTAATCGGTAAAGAAGAAATTGAACTAGTGGATACGGGATTAACACCAAAAATCAAAACAACCTTTGGTTTACAATTTACGCCTAACATACTATTGAATAATGTCATTTTTGACGGCTCTCTTAATCACTTTCTTGATGGTTTTGATGCTCTCGCGATTCCGGGAGGGTTCGAACCTTCAGGCTTTTACGAAGAGGCCTTAAGCAAACCATTTTTGGATATAATTCGTCA
>ENA-OSET01004138-OSET01004138.1-sediment-metagenome-genome-assembly--contig:-NODE-4138-length-12989-cov-2.992565_pt1 | contig 12989 bp, 12 predicted proteins | sample MGYA00237882_ERZ534229 | MGnify/ENA primary metagenome ERZ534229 (study PRJEB26408, sample SAMN06266212) | sediment metagenome | isolation source: Hudson Canyon methane seep mesocosm | place...
CTCTGGCCTCGTTCCCACTGATGCGACGGGTGTTCAAGTTCGATAAGGTGACCAGCTATTACTGCGCTATGCCGGGCGGGTTGCAGGACCTGATGGTGTTCGGCGAGGCGGCGGGGGCCAATTTGCGGGCGCTGTCGCTGGTGCATGCAACGCGGGTTCTATTGATCGTCAGCGTGGCGCCGTTTGTATTGGATATGCTGTGGCAGGTGGATCTGCTGTCGCGACCGGGCAGCGCCGCCATGGACACCCCAGTTGGGCAAATTGTCTGGATGGTTTTTGCCGGCCTGGCCGGCTGGGGCATCGCCACGCGGTTGAACATCCTTGGGGCGTCCATTATCGGGCCGATGGTGCTAACGGCCGGGCTAAGCCTGTCCGGGGTCATCACCCAGCGCCCGCCAGCCGAGATGATCTGGGCCTGTCAGTTTTTCATTGGAATGGCGGTAGGCGCGAAATACGTCGGCGTGACCTGGGTCGAGTTGCGCCAGGTTGTCTTGGCTGGGGTGGCCAATGGGGTGGTATTGGCCCTGATGAGCACAGTCTTCATTCTTGGGGTCAGCGCCCTGGCGATTGCACCTGCGCTGGATGCATTTCTGGCCTTCCTGCCAGGTGGGCAGGGCGAAATGGTTGTGCTGGCGATCATTGCAGGCGCAGATTTGACCTATGTCGTCCTGCACCACGTCCTGCGTATTGCACTGGTGGTGATGCTGGCGCCGGTCTTGCTGTCACGGTTGAAATAGCTGCTTTGTGTGGGGCTGCCGCTGTGGCGGCACGTGCGGGCTTGGATCAGCCAAGCATATTCAGCCAGAACCAGGCCGAAACCAGGCTAAGCGCAGTCGCAATGAGTACTGATGACGCGGCCACTCGTTTGGCGCGGCCATACATATTGGCAAAGATATAGGCATTGATACCAGGCGCTACCGAGGCTGTTATCACGCCTGAGCGGAACAGATCCACCGGGACATTCTGCGCTGTGCCGAAGGTCCAAACCAGCGCCGGGTGCACCATGAGTGACGTCAGGCAGACAAAAGAGATGACGCGCATGTCGCCTTCTGGGCGGTATTTCAACAGCAACCCGCCAAGCGCAAACAGCGCGGCGGGCAGGGCCGCGCGGATCAGCAGCGACAGGGCCTCGTCCACCGCACTGGGAATTTGTAGCCCTGTAAGATTGACAATGAAGCCCAGACCAATGGCAAGGATCAGCACGTTCTTGAACATCGCCGCGAACACCGACATCACTGTTTTCACGCCACCGCCGCCGCGATTGCGAACCACTTCCATGGTGGTGATCCCCAGAAAATAGCAAAACGGCGAGTGGAAGGCGATGATGGCGTAGTTTCCGGTCAGATTGTCCACGCCATAGGCGCGCTCGGTTATGGGCAGGCCCAGGAGCAGTGAATTGGAAAACAGACAGCAGAACCCAATGACAATGCAGTCCTCCCAATCGCGTTTGAATATCAGGCGGGCGCCAAATATGCCGAGGGTAAAACAGATCAGGGCGGCCGTATAATAACTGATCAGCAGACCAGCATCAAAGCCGGTATCAATATCCAAGTTGGAGATGGCGCGAAAGAGCAGGCAGGGAATGGCAAAGTTCTGAGCGAACTTCATCAAGCCATCGACGTAATCTTGTTTGAAATGCCCCGACCTTGATGCGGTGTAGCCCGCACCGATGACCAGAAAGACCGGCAGGATGACGTTAACGAGGCTTTGAAACATCTAAGGTCAGTTCTGGTTGGCCGAAGAAAGGAGCCTCCGGCGGGAGTATTTCAAACAAGATGAAAGTGGTGTCAAATAGGATAGCGGATGACCATGCCGTCATAGGCTGGGGTAATGTGGTCCGGGGTTTCGGCCTCGACTGTGGCGTAATCGAGGTCGTTATGCATATTGGTCAAAACCGCGCGGCGCGGTTTCAGCTTTTCGATCCACTCGAGCGCCCGCTCGTAGTGGAAATGGGTAGGGTGCGGTTTGCGCCGCAGCGAGTCCAGGATCCAACAATCAAGGTCCTGCAGCTCGGCCAGGGCGTCGTCGTAGATTTCGGCCACATCCGGCAGGTAGGCAAGGTCAGCGATGCGGAACCCGAGAGAGTCAATTGCGCCGTGGTTGACCCGGAAGGGGCGGAAAATGAGCCGTCCACCGGGGCCATCGATGTTGACCGGGCCGTCCAGCGCATGCAGGGATAAAATGGGCGGATAGGGAGAAGTCTCGGGTTGGACAAAGGCATATCCAAAGCGAGACAACAGGGCGTTTTGGGTGTCACCGTCGGCATAAACGGGCACCCGTTCGCGCATGTTGAAAACGATCATCCGCAGATCGTCAATGCCGTGTACATGGTCGGCATGGCAATGGGTGTAGAGAACGGCATCCAGGCGGCCTGTGTTGCTGTCAAGCAATTGGCTGCGCATATCGGGAGACGTGTCGATCAGCACCGTGGTGGTGCCGCCGGGCCCGTCGCGCTCCACCAGTAGCGAGCAACGACGGCGGTTGTTGCGGGGGTTTTGCGGGTCGCAGTCGCCCCAGTGGCCACCAATGCGGGGCACGCCGCCAGAGGAGCCGCAACCGAGGATGGTGAAACGCAGTTCTCCCATTATGCAGCCACCGCGTAGGTCGCTGCTTTGGTAAACAGGCGGTTAAAGTTTGCTTGGGTACGGGCGGCAAAATCGGCGTAGTCGAGGCCATAGACCTGTGCGCCTACACGGGCGGTATGGGCTGTGTAGGCGGGCTCGTTGCGTTTGCCGCGATGGGGCGGTGGTGCGAGATATGGGGCATCGGTCTCGACCAGCACCCGGTCCAATGGAGCGGCGGCAAAGATGTCGCGGATTTCCTGGCTTTTGGGGAAGGCGGCGATGCCGGACATAGAGAGGTAGCAGCCCAGATCCAGGGTGGCGCGGGCCAGTTCTGGCGAGGAAGAGAAACAATGCATGACGCAGGAAAAGGCGCCGTTGTTCATCTCTTCTGTCAGGATGCGGGTCATGTCGTCATCTGCGGCGCGCGAGTGGATGATCAGTGGCAGCCCTGTGTCGCGGGCGGCGGCGATATGGATACGCAGGCTGTCCTTTTGCACTTGTGCGGACTCGGCTGTGTAATGATAATCAAGGCCGGTTTCGCCGACACCGACGAATTTAGGGTGTTTAGCCAGCTCTAGCAGTTCGTCCAGTGTCGCCATGGGCTCGCTTGCGGCGCTCATCGGGTGGGTGCCTGCGGCATAAAACACCGGTGCATGGGCCTCGGCAATGGCGCGCACAGAGGGCTCGTTTTTCAGCTTGGTGCAGATGGTAACCATCCGGGTCACACCAGCCTCGGTGGCGTTGGCGATGATCTCGTCCAACTTGCCCTCGAAATCGGGGAAGTCGAGGTGGCAATGGCTGTCGGTAATCTCAGGTGATATGGTGGTCTGGGTCATGCCTGTCTCTGTCGCGGTAGCGTCCTGGCAGGTCAGCGCCGACCTAATGGGACGCGGTTTTCTGCATCTTGAAAACGGTATCTAGGACAAGCGCGGCGGGGTCAAGGTTCACGGCCTGCCCATGGCGCACCCGCGCCGTGACTTCACCGGCAAGGTCTGCCCAGGCGCGGCCGGCTTGTGGGGTGGGCGACAGTCGGGTTAGCACCGTTGCCTCATCCGATGCCGCCTGAGGCACTGGCGGCATGCCGCTGGCACCTGTGCGGGCCAGTCGGGCCAGTGCCACGTCGATCAGGGTGAGCAACAGTTCGAACTTTTCGCCTGCACCGCGTTGGGCGGCGGCTTCTGCCAGGGCCATGGCCCGGGGGCGGTCAAGGCGGGGCATCGAGCCAAGAATCTGTATCAGTTCGCTGTAGATTTGCAGCCCGCCAAGATTTAGCAAACGCAGCGCAGCACCAACTGATCCTGCCGCAAGCGCGGCAAGGTGCTCTGGGTTTTCGGGCAGCTCGGCACCGGATTGGACCAGCGCAAGTTGCATGTCGTCGGGGGACAGCGGTGACAGGCGCAGTGTGCGACAACGCGAGCGGATGGTGGGCAGCAGCCGGGATGGCTGGTGCGAGATCAGCAGTAGCGTGGTGCGGGCGGGCGGCTCTTCGAGCATTTTCAGCAGGGCGTTGGCCGCACTGGTGTTCATATCGTCAGCCGCATCAACAATCACCACCCGGCGGCCGCCGTCGGTGGCCGACAGGCCAAAAAACCGGTTCAATGCACGGATGTCATCGACCACGATCTGGTCGCGCAGCCTGCTTTTGTCGTTGTAGCTACGGCTGATCGCGGCGAGACCCGGTTCGGCCAGGGCCTGAATGCGATGCGATACCGGGTGCTCGGGGTTGATATCCAGCGTCTCCACCGGTGGCGGAGCGCCAAACAGGCCAGTCTCGGGGGGAGGCGTGGCCAGCAGAAAACGAGCTATGCGCCAGGCAAGGGTGGCTTTACCGATGCCCTGAGGGCCAGTGAGCAGCCAGCCGTGGTGCAAGCGGTCAGAGTTAAAGGCGGTCAAAAAGGCAGCTTCGGCCTGTGACTGGCCAAACAACTGCTGGACCTCGCGCGGATGTGGTGCGCCGGGGGCCTGATCGGCGCGCGGCAGGTCTTCGTCTGAGGCCTTGCCCTTCATGTCAGTGCGGCCTGAGCCTGCGACAGAACATCAGCGGCGACGGCCTCAAGGGATTGCGTGCCATCAATCACCCGAAACCGCGATGCAAATTCCTGGGCCAGGTCCAAGAAACCGGCGCGCATTTTCTGTTGCAGTTCCAGCCCAAAATCCTCGAACCGCTCTTCGGCGGTCTGTCGGCCTTTGGCACGGGACAGGCCAATCTCGGGATCCATATCGATCAACAAGGTCAGATCGGGTTCTCGGGCGATCATCAACTTGTGCAGCTTATCAACAGAGGCACGCAAATCTCCGCGCGATAGGCCCTGATACATCCGGGTGCTATCCGCAAAACGGTCACAGATCACCACTTTGCCAGCTGCCAAAGCCGGTTCAATCGTGCGCTCCAGATGGTCGCGCCGGGCGGCAGTGAACAGTAGTAACTCAGTTTCCGCGGACCAGCGATCGGGATCGCCCTCTAGCACCAACCGGCGGATTTCCTCGGCGCCGGTTGAGCCGCCAGGCTCGCGGGTCAGAATAACCTCGCGTCCCTGTTCACGCAGGGCTTCGGCCAGCAGGCGGCATTGGGTGGATTTGCCTGAGCCATCGATGCCTTCGAATGTCAGAAAAAGGCCAGTGGCCGGTGGTGTTGTCACAGCGCCGCCTCGGGACCATTGATAAAGCGTGCAACCAGGACAGTGGCAGCGGTTTTCACCCGCACGAAGAATCCGCCACTGGGCACATCATTTGCTGCCACAAGCGGCAACCTAATTTCAGGGAGGTCTTCAGGTTGCAGCACCAGTTCAGCCAATTTTTGGCCCTTTTTGATAGGTGCCTGGATGGGGCCGGTATAGACCACCTCGGCATTGATCTGTTTGCCTGACAGGGCGGGCAGCAGAACGGTCAGATCCTCGGCTGGAACAAGCCCTACGGTCGTTTGGGCGCCCCGCCAGACTTCGGCCTGAGCCACCGGAACAGAGGCTTTCGCGATCGTTTTGCTGGCAAATTGGCGAAACGACCAGGTAACGAGGGCTTCTGCCTCCTCTGCACGGGCGGCATTGCTGTCCAGTCCCGAGACGACAAAAATGACCCGACGATCCCCTTGAACAGCCGAGCCAACCAGACCGTAGCCTGCCTCGGCAGTATGGCCGGTTTTCAATCCATCGGCGCCAATGCCAAGTTTTAGCAAGGGATTGCGATTGTGGATGTTTGACGGCGCACGGCCATCAAATTTGAACTCGGTTTCGGAAAACAAGGGGTAATATTCGGGAAAATCCTCGATCAGATGCTCGGCCAGAATGGCAAGATCCTGAACCGACATGCGGTGACCGGCTGCGGGCCAGCCATTGGCATTGGCGAAGGTGGAATTATTCATGCCCAGCTGCTTGGCGCGTTTGGTCATGTAACGGGCAAATCCAGCCTCGGTTCCATCCGGGCTTAGGGCTTCGGCCAGGACAACGCAGGCGTCATTGCCGGACAGCACAATAATACCACGCAGCAGGTCTTCGACCCGAACCCTGTCGGTGGTGTCCAGGAACATGGTCGAACCGCCATAGCTCATAGCATGTTCACTGACGGGGAGTTGCTCATCCAGCGTCAGGCGGCCATCGCGGATCGCCTCAAACGCAACATAAAGCGTCATTAGTTTGGACATCGAGGCTGGCGGCAGCGGGGCTTCGGCGTTTTTTGCCAACAATACAGTATCGGTCAGCTGGTCCACAACATAGGCGGCGCGGGCTTTGGTCTCAAAGGCAGCGGCTGACAGGCTGGAAAGGCTGAGCACAAGGGCGCCCGTGGCAAGCAGGCTGGCCGAGGATTTCAAGATATGGATCATGGCTGTGTCCTCAGAGGCTTAATTGGTGACCGCATAGGCATCCGAGAAGCCGGCCGCCTTGACCTTTTTCAACAAAGAAGAGCGCTCGGATTTGCTTTGTGCCGGGCCGACAACCACGCGCCAGAAAGGTTTCCCATTCGAGGACTGGGCCAGCACGGTTGGTATCATACCCGCATTGCGCATTTGCCCGGCAGTGCCGTTGGCATTCGCTTCGACGCTGAAAATGCCGATCTGAATAAAGGGTTTCTCAAGCGACGAGATGCTGGCTGCAGCCTGTGGGGCCGGGGCTGTCGGGGCATGGGGCGTGGCAGATTCGATGGCGGCAGCGGCACCTGCGATAGGGTCGAGCGTTGTTTGGGAAATGTCTGCGTCACCGTCAGGTACCGGCTCCAGAGTGGCGATTTCAACCTCGGCGGCCTCTTCGATAGCCGGGGTTTCGTCTACTGTTTCCCGGCGCAGGGCTGTCACGTTCAGCTCAACCGGTGCTCCGGCCAACATGCCCAGTGCAATCGCTGCATCTGACGAGGCCTGCAGCTTTGGACCGGGGATTTCACGTTCCCGGCGGAACAGGGCACCGATAACAAATTTGCCATTGGCATTGTTGCGAATGATGACACGTTCAGGATCTTTGGCATCAGGGTGAGCGACCCAAACACCACCAAGTGAGGGCCGTCCATCCCAGAGGCCGGCCTCGGTGACCTGAAATACATCCGGTGCTTCGACGTCGCGTTCAACCAGGCGGGTGCTGCTGCTGGCGACAGGGGTCGCATCACTGGCGCTTTCCTTGGGTTGAAGAAACCCGGGCATGGCCCCTTCTTCGCAGGCGGTCAGCACGACAAGGCATAGTGCCGTCGCTGCCAAGCGTACAGTGTGAGATTTTATCCCCATGGCGTCGCGCATGTTTTATTCCTTGCCTGTCATTTGGACGTCGTTGCGTCGCGTGTCGGTTGCCCCGGTTCGCTTCCTATTCGCGACACCATAGCGCGTGGTGGTTATCATGGAAAGTCCGTCACTTAGGCTTGGGCAATAAATCCCCATTTGCGGCTTTATCGCGAAGGTGTCAGATTTGCTCTTGCCAGTGTCGCGCGCAGGGCCTAAACCCCGACCCGACCGGGGAGGTGGCAGAGTGGTCGAATGCGGCGGTCTTGAAAACCGTTGAACGTGAGAGCGTTCCCAGGGTTCGAATCCCTGTCTCCCCGCCACAAAATCAATGACTTAGCCCGAAGTTGATGTCGCCTCTCAAAAGGTGGGGTTTTGGTGTTTCCCCAAAAGTTTCCCACGTTCACAGTCTGTTTTTGTTCTGTTTGCGAAGGGTTTGAGCCTGTTTGGCAAAGCGTTTCTGACTCGCCCCTTTAGAGTACTTCTGAATCATCGACAGGCTTTTGTGACCAATGAACGCTGCAATCTGCTGGTCAGTGCAACCTGCCTCGGCTAATTCGCTGGCGGCACTGTATCGTAACCCATGCAGGGTAAACTCTGTAAGGCCTGTGGCTTTTCGAACTGCCATAACCTTCTTTTGAATCTGGTCGTAATTCAGTTTTCTGCCAAATTCATCATTCAAGATGTGGCTAAGGCTGGTGCGCTTTGTGGTTTCTTGCGCAGCTTTCAGTGCGCTTGTGAAGGGGATCCAAAGGCGTGCCTTGGTCTTCCCTTGTGTAACCCAGACCCCGTCGCTTTCAATATGCGCCCACTCCATCCTTGTAAGATCAGAAGCGCCTTGCCTGGTACCCAGCGCAAGTTCAAAAATCAGTAATTCTGTTCCTTGGGCCTCTTTGCGATACGAGGCAATTGCCCATTCAGGCCAGGGCTGGTGGCCGTTGCCTGTTTTGATTTTTGCGATGCCTTTGGCCGGATTATCGCGTTGCCAATCGAGGTCGATGGCCTGTTCAAACAGAATTGAAAGCATGTGAGGGACATAATTCGCAAAGCGAGCCCGGTGCCGGTTTGCCATTTGCACCTCAATCACCGTTGACCTGCACGACGTTGTCGGATCTTTCGTGCCAACAACGTCGTGCAGGTATTCCAATGTCTGACGTCAAACCTTGGCCAAACTCGGCATCCTTCGCACCATATTCCATCGCTGGCACGACCGATACTTTCAGCGCGGCTGGGTTAGTAGATCAATCCCCGAAGCCTCGTCATGTATGGAACCGCATCACTGACGAAGTGCGGCGTAAGGTCGTGAAACTGGCATTGAAGGCAACAAAGCTATCATCACGAGAACTGGCAGTGACGTTCACGGATACAGAAAGTTACTTTGTATCAGAGGTTTTGGTCCGTCGCGTGTTGAAGGCGGATGACCTGATCACCAGCCCGGCCTTCATCGTGATCAAGGCGGCCAGCGAGTTCAAAGACAAGACCACGGCCGTCAACCCGCTCCTCCTTTCGGGTATGCAGCCATGTCCTGCCGGGCAAAGGGACACAATCTCGTACCTTGGGTATTCAAAGGCGATCACGGTCCTTTTTCCGTGATGCCCAAATCTCGTATGGTCGCCAATGACGTCACTACGATCCTAGAACATGCCAAAGCGAGCCTGGGATTAGCCTATATCTTTGCGCATTCGGCAAAAAGTTCCTTGGTGGAAGGCGAACTGGTTCAGGTTCTTGAAGGCCAAACAGCCGTCTTACCTGGGTTTTCCCTGAACTTCCTCAGCAGACGCAATATGCCAGCGAGAGTTAGAACCTTCGTCGACTTTGCCAAATGGGAAAAATAACCGACAGTCCTGACGTTGGAGCCGATCTGGTCAGAAATCAGAATTGCAATTTCCTCAGAAGGAAACGTCGGCTTTACCGATGCCGCAATGCAATTGCGTCAGAGCAACCGGGCCTCAGATCTTGATTAGGCCATTGACGGTCAAAATACAAACCCCTCTCCGCAGGCTTCAAACGTAGGAAATCGACAAACAAAATTCTAAACATGCCACCGTCATACTTACTCCGCCCGCGTCCTTTGGAACGACCACCCACCCGGGTGCTTAAACTACGCCCAGCCGAGTTGTTTAAGGGAGTGGCCGTCATTCCAGATCTTGGTCATATGTTTGATTTTATCGCCGTCAAAATCCATTACATAGACATAGTCGGCAGAGACGGACATTCCAGTTGGCGCACCGGTCCCAGCATCAACAGTATGCGTTCCGTGGAACACTGCTGCAGCCGTCACATTGCCCCGTTCATCATCTACGGCAAAGGACTTCAACTCGTAGTGCCCATCCGGAATGGGAGTAAGCAGACCTTTCATCCAATCGGTATAATCCGCGAGTGTTGAAATCTCCGCAAGGGCATCTGCCTGTGCTGAGAACGTCGCTTGGGAGTGGCACCATTGCTGGCAGGTGTCCCACCCTTTTCCTGTTTCACAGGCATCAAAGAAACGCTGGGCGGTTTGCTTAATTGTCATGGAGGCCTCCGGTTTGATAGCACAGCCAGTGAACGGCTTGATCGACCAAAGATAGCTCACTTGCAGCGGATCGCCACACCAACTGTTTTCAAACCACCCCTGAACATATTGTCCCGATGCCCAGCATACGGCGCAACCTTAATAAGCATCTTTCAAACCCAGTTTTTCGGATCAATGCCTATTCCATCTTGCTAAGCAGCTCTTCCATCTCGTCAAAGCAAATTGGCCAGAACTCAGAAAGAAAACCAACGGCCTCCTGTTCCGAAATTTCAGAGCGATTTCCCTCAGCGTCATGAGCCTGGCCAATGGTATAGCGAAAGTCGGTTCCCGTACTGGTTGGTTTCAGCTGGTACGTCTCAGGCATACTGATGCCCTCTCGTCCAGGATCATGGATGCGGGTGGAAAAATACTCAAAAGGCTCCCAGTCAGTGACCCAATAGCGAAAGTCAGCAGCTTGGTGGGCACAGTGATACCCCGAACCAGTCCCTATACGCCCCTTGGGACGCTCAACCGTCACTGAAATCATACCATCCATCCAGCGTTGTTTGAGTTCCGGAGCGGTTAGGGCGTCCCATATCGCAACAATCGGCAGATCAAAGTGGCGGTGGTAGGTCCAGACACCATCCTTTTCTTTCAAGAAAAAATGTTCACACCCGGCGCGAAAACTCTCCCAAGCTTTGGCCAGATCATAGACCTGCATCGAGACCTCGCCGAAATACTCGAAAGGTTGGGAATAGGGCACCAGCGCAGCCTTGATACCCATGGCGTTCACCGCAGCGTCACTGAACAGGGCGTAACTGCGGATGCCTGTGACTGCGCCCACATCGGTTTTTGTCATCCGATGAACCAGTATCACGTCCGCACCCGAGATGTCCTTCATTGGGCCAACTTGCATCTCGTCGAATTCCCCGTGGTGGGCAATGATCTTCAGGTCCAATCCCGTCACATTGGCGCAGGCCTGGCAGGGGCAGGTGGTGTTGGCGATGATGTTTTGCCGACGGGTCGCAAAAGCATTATATAGGTTCTCACATGTGGCCAGAAAGGTTTCGCCGGTGGGAAATCCCTGCTGGGTCGAATAGGCCAGTACTGCGTCGCCTTCCATTTTCCAGAATTGCAGCGGTTCGCCGACCTGCTCGACCATTGCGCTAAGCAGTGATTGCAGGATTGGATTGGCATGCTCAAGTTCAGAAGATGTCAGGAACTGGGTGTAACCGGAGATATCTGCGATCAATAAATAGCCGTTGTGAGTGGTCATCGGACAGCCTCCTCAGCCGTTTCATGGGTTGCAGTTATTACCTGAGGAATTGAACTGGATTGAATTAAGGGAAAGGCCATCTATTTGGTTGCAGATCAGGGCACGTGTCGCCGTTCTTCACCTATTGGCGCCCGATTTCTAGTTCGGGACATGGCGGATGGTTGTGCTTTGCCAATTGATGACGGCCACAGTCTGAGAGCGCAAATACACAAAGCCAGCGAGTTCCAACTGCGATCACCCCGTCTTGCTATGCAAAAGGACTGAGGACATGATCAGATCAATTCTTGCCGCCTGCACAGCTTGTTTCTTCATTCTGTCATCCGCAAGCATCGCTCAGGAGCAGTCACGGGCCATTCTTGTGTTGGATGGCTCAGGCTCGATGTGGGGACAGATCGACGGCAGGGCCAAGATCTCTATCGCGCAGGACGTAGTAGGTGAATTGCTCAAGTCCTTGCCCGAAAACCAGGAACTGGGACTGACGGTTTACGGTCATCGTCGTAAGGGCGATTGCAGTGACATCGAGACGATCATCATTCCAGAGGTCGGTCGGTACGGGGCGATTGTCGAAGCGGTAAACTCGATCAAGCCCAAAGGGAAAACGCCGATGACGGACGCGGTCATCGCCGCAGCCGACGCTCTGCGTTATACCGAGGAAAAGGCCTCCGTCATTCTGGTCTCTGATGGGATTGAGACCTGCAATCCAGACCCTTGCGCCGCAGCACGCGCGCTGGAAGAGGCAGGTGTTGATTTCACCGCCCATGTTGTCGGGTTTAATATCGGAGACCCTGAAGCAATTGCCCAGATGCGTTGTCTGGCCGAAGAAACCGGCGGTACATTCAGAACAGCTGATACTGCTGCCGAGCTAAGCACTGCACTAGCGGTGATTGCCACGCCAGAGCCAGCCCCAGAACCAGAACCTGATCCCGTCAGTCTGCGTGCTCATGCAATCGATGGGCGCAATGGCCCGCGTATCACCGAAGGTTTGATCTGGAACCTGACCTCACCGGACGGGTCAATCCTCGAAAATCAAGCTGTTGCAGACATCAGGACCGAACTGGACCGCGGCGAATACGTGATCTCGGTCCTCAGAATTGCTGATGAGGAAACGGTGGAAAAACGTTTTGGCATAGGGTCTGTAGACAAGCAGGTCGTGTTGGAGCTGCCAGAGTTTCGTCCTCCGGCCACGATCGAAGGGCCTGCAACCGCGGTTGCCGGTTCCACGATACAGGTGCGCTGGTCTGGACCAGACCAAAAGGGAGATCTGATTTCAGTCGCTGACCCGGACAGCTCTTCACCTTGGATCAATTACGCCTATACAAAAAACGGCCCGATTTTGGAGCTTGTGATGCCTTCGATCAAAGGTGAATACGAGTTGCGGTATGTATCAAGTGACCACCGCAAGGTGCTGGCCACTCAGAAAATCACGGTCACTCCGGTTGTGGCCTCGATTACACCGTCTGACACCCTGCCTGCCGGTGCAACTGTACTGATCGATTGGATTGGGCCGGATTATCAAAGTGATGTGATTGCCGTCACCGAACCGGGTAAAGATCAACTGATCAACTACGTCTATACCAAACACGGGTCACCTGCAGAACTTATGCTGCCACCAGATCCCGGCGCCTACGACATCGTCTATCGAATGAGCCAGAAAAACCGAATGCTGGCCCGTGTGCCAGTGACGGTTACTGGCTTGCAGTACTCAGTGAGCGGACCCGCGTCTGCACCAGCCGGCAGTGACGTGCAGATCGATTGGGCCGGCCCGGACTATCGGAGTGACATCATAGCAGTGGCCGAAATCGGCGCCGGTGATCGGAAATACCTTTCCTATACCTATACCAAACAGGGTTCACCTCTCGATCTGACTCTGCCGTTGGAGCCTGGGCGGTATGAAATCCGTTATATTCTCGGCCAAGATAGTGTTTTGCAGGCGGTAACTGAAATCGAAGTGACTGAAAT
>ENA-OSET01004139-OSET01004139.1-sediment-metagenome-genome-assembly--contig:-NODE-4139-length-12988-cov-3.286887_pt1 | contig 12988 bp, 10 predicted proteins | sample MGYA00237882_ERZ534229 | MGnify/ENA primary metagenome ERZ534229 (study PRJEB26408, sample SAMN06266212) | sediment metagenome | isolation source: Hudson Canyon methane seep mesocosm | place...
CAGGTTGATGTTGCGAATATCCACCATCAAGATCAGGTCGGCATCAGATGTGTAGCCGCTCAGAATCTGAGTTTCAGGGTCTACAGAAATAGAGTTCGCCTCTACAACCACTCGCTCACCCTCGGCAAATGGCTGCCCCCAAAGACGGGATATCTCGGGAAGCAAGGCCTCACTGACTTTGGGTACCATGTTGTAATCGGCGTAAAAACCTTCCACTAACTGTGCATTAGTCAGCGCCTTTTCGTTTTTATCACCCTGACCAGAAGTGGCCAAACCGGACCACAACCAGCCCCCTGTTTGAGCGGAAACACCGCCGCCATATTCAGCCCAGAAGCTCGATGCATCGATCACGCCCGTTGAATAAGCTAAAGGTTTTTCACCGTGTTGAATGAATACCGTCTTCTGAACCCCCTGGCTCAATTCCGATACTGGTGGCATACCGGCACAGCCCGCAAACAACAGCGCTGAAGTAATTACTAGAAAAACCTTATGCATATCAACCCCTTATAATATGGTTATTGTGAAAGACACCCACTAAAAATGAATATTCATTCATAATAGCCGATGCGATGTGCACTATAACGGAAATCCATCACACTTTCACAAATTGCCCTATTGAATTTCGCTATGAGCCCCACTCTCACCCGGTGGGTTGTCTTTTAAAAACTGCAGGAGTGCGGCCGCCCGCCCTTGATCCCCCAAATCATTCTCCAATATATCCGCAGCCAATTCGTAGGCGGGCTGAATAAGCTCTGATTCGGGGAATCGTTGGTGGAATGACTTTAGTAGAAAGATAGACTCTTTAATTCGACGCTCAGCTCTCAGCTGCCTGGCTAGAGAGATGCGATGCGCGGGGTCGGCTATCTCGCATTCACCGAGCTTACGCAGCGTCGCGACATAGACCTCTGAGGCCTTTGAATCACTGTCTTCTGCAAGCAAGAGGTTTATTAAATAATTGGTGTGATTCTTCAGGGCCTGATCATCTTCGATTTTCATCAAGATCATGTGGTAACGCAAATGGAGTTCCTGATCATCCTTGCAGGTCTCGAAAGTAGATTGTATTAGCTTTCTCGCCAGAACAAATTCACCCGCCGCCATTAGCACTCCGGACTCCCCAAGAGCGCGCTGTCGTTGAAACTCCATCTTCGTTAAGAGAACAGTGTCTTCTTCCGAGTGTGTTCGCATGCCCAGGTCATCCTGATAATAATACAAGGCATAACCACACACGGCATATAAAAAATAGATTCCATAGATCACACCGGCGAGCCACAACAGTGCCCAAGCCACTTGGAGAGAGGCCATGTTAGCAACATGGGCCGTGGCGCCAACACAATAAACAAACAGCACCATTAAGGCACAGATCAGGACATAGTCTCGCCCCAAGCTTTTTGCCACCAACAATAGTGTTCCCGGGTTTAAGGCTGACGACAAAGTCTTGTCCCTTGCCAAAACAATCAAAGCCGCGGGCAATAAAAAGATAAAGGCCAAGCCAAACATGCGACCCGGCAAACTCTCACTAAAGAGGCCTTCCGCCGACAAAAAAACAACGGCCAAAACCAGCGCTGCATGCCTGACAAGGTAGTTTACGTTCAGACCTTGCAAAGCACTGCCAGCGGGAGGGGGCTCACTCGATTTCTTAGCCATGCTATTCATAATACAAGCGCCGTAATCCAAGGTCAGGGCGCCGAGAAGCAATAAAGGAAGGAGGGTAAAAACGGCCAGCGGAGTGTACTGCACAAGCAATAACAAAGGGCTGAATAACAAAGTTAAAAGAACAATCATTAAACGGGAGTTACTGCGAAAGGGGAATACGATGCAAGACAACAAAGCAAATATCAGAGGAGGTGAGCCGCCCGCGGACCCAAGAAAAACCAGATTGTTAAAACAAATCGGACACTTTGGCGACCCGCCGTATAATTGCAATTGATGCCCTGCCGGCACACACTCTCCACAACTGAATCGAACACAAGTATCACATCGCCATTTTGCAGCCACGCGGGGATGAACACTACAAAAGATCTTCACTCAGTTGAAACTTAGGGTAGCGGTTAGCAATGCAAACCGGTCGGCAAGTACAGGCGCTGTGCCCAATGCAGAGAGCGGATCACCCGATATTGGAGGCAGGCGCGAAGTCTCTCCCAAAATATTGTCGAGATAAAGCTGAAAACGCCAGCCCGACTCTCCCGAGGGTCGATAGACAATGTTTGCCGATAGTCGATTAAAAGATTCCGACAACGCGTTTACGGAAGGTGTATCACCTGACAAGCTGAAATTATTCTGGTAATTCGAATTATAATTGTTAAACACGCCTATAGACCACCGATCACTAGCGTAACCCACCCCCAGCTTTAATCTGTGGTCGGGCTGAAACGTTACATCGGTTACACCTTCTCCGTTTTCATTTTCTTGGTACGCGTAGCTGCCGGTAAAATACCAACCCTCTCGAATATACTTCGCCTCAAACTCGAGCCCTTCGATTACAAGTGTACCGGTGTTTGCAAATACAAAACTGCCAGCCTCAACCATCTGTCGGTCAATTAGATCGATTTGTTTGTTTCTAAACAGAGTCACAGAAGCGCTGATGTTGTCTTTTGAATAATAATATTGCAGGTCGTAGGTGGTCACTGTTTCAGCATCCAGACCTTCATCCCCCTTCAAACTCAGATTGGGAATACTGACACTGATGGTTCGCTCAACCACAGAGGGCGAGCGAAATGCCTGCCCATAAAGCAATTTCAAACCTGAGTTAGGGGATAAATTATGAATCAAGCCCAGCCGAGGCACGACACTGTTATTTTCTTCAGTCTGATTATATTGAAAGCCAAGGAAGTACTTGGTCGATTCGTGAGTTATTTCGTATTGCCCGAAAACTCCGTATAACTTGTCATTCCAGTCATCGACGATTTTAAAGGGAAGCGGCGTTGCTCCAGTAAAATAGTCCACTGTGGCCCCCAGCAATACATCTCCTTTTCCCATCCGTCCGCGAGCCAGACCTTCAAAACGATAGTCATCCGTTTTATAACGAATAGTGTTCAACTGCCCGGGTATCGCCGAGGAGACTTTATGTTTGGTTCTACCCGCGACATAAGACAAAGAGCCCGTTAATGCCCATTGATTATCTGCCTCGTAGGTATAACTCATATTCACAGAGTATTTTTCATTGTCCGTGGTGGCCGCTTCCAGCCCAAAAGGACTCCCTCGCGTTGTAAATTGATCGGCCTTGCCCCAGTAGAAATTGCTTTTAAAACCGTTTTTGGCCAGTGAACCTAGAAAGCCAGGGCTCGTGGATTCGGCATTTCTTTTGAATGTTTGCCCAGACAGATCATTTGTCTCAAAACCCCAACCTTCCGTATCGTATAGGCGCAGGGAGGAGGTCCACTGCCACTCACCTTGCGTGCCCGCCCCGGTTAGATCGAGAGCGCGACTTTGCTGATTGCCTACACCCACCGAGAGACTCGACTCCTGCTCGTCAGCCGTCTTGGTAAAAATATTCACGACGCCGGCAAAAGCATTGGTGCCATAAAGCACTGAACCCGGCCCTCGGGTTAACTCCAGGCGATCAATGCTCTGCAGGGGAATACTCACCAACATAGCCTCGTTCCAAATACCACCGGTGTAACTTTCCCGGTTGAGTGGTATGCCATTCAATAGAAACAGAACGTGATTATTATTGGAGCTGGCTTGATCGCCACGAACAGTCACACTATTGCGACCATTGGATAGTGTTCCGTATTCATCAAAACCTAAAAAACGAGAGAGCACTTCGCCAAGATCTCTTGCACCAAAAAGCTCAATTTCTCGCGCGGTAATCACAGATACCACACCGGGGGAAGCCTCAACTGATTGTGAACTACGGGAGGGGGTTGTGACTTGAACCTGTATCAACTGTTCGATGGATAGTGAAAAGAGCATCGCCGTTTCATCGCTCATGCCCTCCTCGCTCCACAAAGACTGAGAGACAAGCAAAGCCGTTAATGAAGTGGCGTAAACTGTTTTTTTTCTGTAAGCACCTTTAAACTGCATTGTCATCCATCGTAGATGTGGGTTTCAAGGGTATACGGACCCCAGTCCAGCACAGCCTGATACATCTGGATAGTATAGGGTATAAGTAAGAAGTCTCAAGGATGAGTCACATCTCCGGAGAAACCGCGATCTACTACTGCCGATCCGGCGCCCCACTGTCAGGCACAGCCTTCACACCTTCAATAATACTCCTGACAAACGGCTTGCTTTGACAAAGCTCCTCCCAGCTCAGGCCAGTCAGTTCATAAGGCAAAACAAGCCAGTCATGGGTTTCATGCAAATAGAAGTCGGGCACCCGGTCAGTACGGTTATTTTCGGGTTTGTACCACAGCGTGGCGACACGGATATCCTTTGGCATATTGGCTTTAATACGATTGCGCAACTTATCTATCACCGCCTGAATATTGGTGCCCGAGTTGAAGACGTCATCCACAATTAACAGCGAGTCTTCATAATTCAGAGTGTCGTAGAGATATTGCAGGCCATGAACCTTAACCTTGTCTTTATCCGTCAACATATCTTCGTAGCTGGGCGCCCCCTCATAAGAGGTGCGCACGGCAATATGGCGAGTTTCAACTCCCAGATGCTGGAGGCACTCCTGCACATAGATACCCACGGTGCTGCCACCCCGCCACAAACCCACAATCACAGTGGGTCGGAATCCGCTATTATAAACAGCAACGGCCAGACGAAAGGCATCTTCCAGCAGCTCCTGCTCCTTGATAAACTGTTTGGACATGATTGTTGCCACCTGTTGTTGATATTGAAATACTACTCAGTATCAAGCTGATTTTCACCCCTGATTTGGAGAGACACTATGGGCGAAAAGCTTTATTTGGATGCCCAAACCTTGTTAGAGGACTCCTTTCGCCTGGGCGCGGAGGTAGTGAAAAGTGGTTTTCGGCCAACTTTTATTGTCGCCCTCTGGCGCGGTGGGGTGCCGATGGGGATCGCCGTGCAAGAGCTGCTGCAATATTTTGAAATCAAAACCGATCACATTGCTATCCGCACGGCCTACTACTCCAGCATTGACAGCAAAGCGGAAAACGTTGCAGTTTATGGTATGAATTACCTAATCAAAAACTGCAGGCGTGAAGATAAACTGCTGTTTGTCGACGATGTGTTCGATACGGGCAAAACCCTGCAGGCGGTGATTCAACACCTCGAAAAAAGTGCCCGGCGCAATACTCCTCACGATATCCGGATTGCGGTGCCCTATTATAAACCCACCCGCAATGAAACAAACATTGCACCGGATTATTATCTTTATGAAACAGAGCAGTGGCTTAAGTATCCACATTCCCTGGAGGGGTTGAGTGAGGAAGAAATTCGCACCCATAGACCGGAACTGGCGGCCATACTCGATCAGGCAAAATGAGCTGAACCGAGCCAAAAAGACTCGATTTAACCCAGGGGCAACTCGCCCCTACTCACAGAGCCGAATTCCCTCTCGCTCGATTTTGATCAAACCGCGCTTCATCAGGTTGCCAATGGTTTTTTTGTAAGTCGCCTTACTGGTGCGGAATGCTGCAAAAATATCATCGGGTGATGATTTATCGGAGATGGCGATATAACCGCCTTTTTTGTTCAGTGAGGTCATGATCTTTTCGGCAAGGTCGTCGAGCTTGTCACGCCCCGGCTTTTGCAACGCAAGATCGATCTTGCCATCCGGGCGAATCGCTTTGATATAACCCTTCAGTTTTTTGCCGACAAATAATTTGCCAAAGGTTTCCGCCCTGAACAAAAGGCCCCAGTGCTCGCCATTGATAATGGCCTTAAAACCCAGGTCTGTTATCTCAGCAACCTGCAGAGATACTTCGTCTCCAGGCTGATAAAGGGCGGGAGTCTTGTCCAAATATCTATTGAGCTTGGTTGTACCCACAATGCGGCCGGAGGCATTATCCGTATAAATATAAACCAGAACTTCTTTGCCCTCCTGAAGGGGTACACGCTGCTCACTGAAGGGAACCAGCAGGTCTTTACTCAAACCCCAGTCCAGAAAGGCGCCAACGTTTGTTGCACCCACAACCTTGAGTCGGACAAAATCGCCAACCATGCCATAGGGCATTTCTGTCGTGGCAATAATCTGATCTTCTGAATCAAAATAGATGAACACTTCCAGCCGATCACCCCGCTCCGCCCCGTCGGGCACATAGCGCTTGGGCAACAGAACGTTGCCGTAATCATCGTCTCCATCCAGGTAGACGCCGAAATCGACAATTTTGACCACCTCTAGGGTGTTTAGTTGACCAATGTTTAACATGTGCGGAACACTCATAACGATAGAATGCTGCAGATTATACGCGATGCCGGCCTATCTTGCCTGCACAGTGAAAAGAGGGAGAATCAAAAGAAAGAGGAGAGGAAGTTCGCCACACACCCAGCGGGTGTGTGGCGACAAAACACAGCGTTAAAACCTAGAAGCGATAGCTCGCCTCTACCGCCAATGTGCTAGGACGCTTCAGGAAGCCGTAATAAGCTTTAGCCTGGAACGAGCTCGCAGACAAAGGGGCATCAGCCGCATAGGTGAGCACAGATTCGTCGGTCAGGTTCTTACCGACCAATGCCAGTGACCACTGTTCAGCCTCAACACCTACACGCAGATTAACCGTGCTGTAAGCATCGATATTTTGCACAGGGTCCAGGTTTGGGTGGATATCGTGGCTGTCGGTGTACTGCATATCCAGCACGCCTCGGAAGGTTAAATCTTCAGTGATTGAGCGGGTGTAGTCGAAACCGAGATTGGCGGTAAGCTCAGGTGTGTACTGACCTGACTTGCCCGTGTAATCACAAAGTCCAACACCATCGATAACGTCACCATCGGGCACCTGACCGGCATAACAGTTACCGTTGCTGAAGTCGGTGAACTCATGATCCAGGAAAGCAGCACCATAGCTCATGACCAGACCTTCAGCCAAGGCCCAACGACCATCTAGCTCAAGACCCTGAACAACCGTTTCTTTTGCATTGCCAACGTTGAAACCCAATGCGCCATCAAACTGACTGACCTGCAGGTTCTCATATTCAGTGTAATACCAGGCCAGATTTAATTCAGCCGCGCCATCTGCAAATCGAGCTTTCATACCCGCTTCAAACGACTTGGTTTTTTCCTCTTCGAACTCAAAAGAAGCCACTTTGTTGGCGCGGGCATCAAAGCCGCCGGCCTTAAACCCGGAGGTATAGCTGGCATACAGCATCGTGTCTTCGTTGAGGTCATACTGAACATTAACCAGTGGCGTGAACGCTGACTCACTGCGACCGCCATCCAGGTCGTGACCCGTAGTTTGGGTATATTCAATACCAAAGGCCGCGCCGTAAATGATGGGCTGGAATGAACCGGCAGGGAACGCAACATCATCGCCATCAAACAAGGTCAATGAACGCGTGGCATCCTTGTTTTCTTTTGTATAACGGGCTCCAACAGTGACACGCAAGTCGTCCTGCAGGTTCCATGTCGCCTGTGCAAACACGGCGGCCGCATCTTGATCCTGAGCAAAGTCACGCTTGGTTACGGTATCCGGAAGCCAACCAATACCCGCTAACAATGGCCCCAGCACACTGGTGGCATTAACGGTGAAGGGCTCGTAGTATTCCAGTTCAGATTGCTGATAATAAGCACCCACAATCCAGTCCACCGCTTCGCCGCCCGGAGACGCCAAACGGATTTCCTGGCTAAATTGCTCATATTCTTCATTAAGACCTACGGTGAAAACATCCGCACTGGTAAAGTCACAGTCACACAGCTCGTGGAATTCATAATCCACCCAAGCTGATATCAAGGTCAGCGTATTTGCACCCATCTGGTAATCCGCGGTCAGCGTGTAGTTGTTGACCTCGCTGTCGCTGAACTCATCCGCATCAACCTGACGTTTGAAATCCTGCACATCTTCAAAGCCTGGCTGGCCTAGAAAGGCAACAATTTCACCGTATTTAAAGCCGGGGAAAGACGGGTGGGTTGAAGGCAGTGAACCAATAATTTCTACTTGGCGGCCCCTCACGTCGAAGGTGTCCTGCTCCGCTTTAAAACTGATGCTCAGTTCATCGCTCACATCCCAGTTTACCGTCAGGCGCAGCGCGTCTTCGTCGCGATTAGGTTCATCGCGGTTGAGCACAGTGTTTTCGATATAGCCATCTTCCTGATAAGAACGGTAGGCCAAGCGGGCGCTCACATTCTCACTCAGGGGGCCAGAGATCACAGCGGTGACTTCACGCTGATTGATATCGGGCTCATAGGTTGCGCTGATAGAACCTTCCAACTCGTCGGTAGGTTTGGCGGTGATCATGTTCATCGCACCGGCAATACTGTTTTTACCAAACAATATCGACTGCGGGCCACGCAGAACCTCTACACGCTCCAAATCCAGGAATGGCGCACGAATCAGCTGCTGACGACCATAGGACACACCGTCCATATAGAGACCAACGGACTGTTCAAAACCCTGGTTGTTGTCAGAGCCAATACCGCGGATACGCAACTGGGTGCTCAAACCGGACTCGGTCATATGGATATTGGGCACAAAGCTCACCAGATCGGCGATTTTCTCAATACCAGCGTCAGTCAATTTATCGCCGTTCAAGGCACTGACGGAGATCGGTACATCCTGAAGGCTCTGCTCACGCTTCTGGGCCGTTACTACAATCTCTTCCAGCTCCAGACCCTGGGCCTGCAGATTAGCTGTGCCCGGCAAGACAGCAGCACTGACCGCCAGGGCCAGCATATGCTTGGAATTCAGTTTAATCATGTCGTGTGTCTCTCTCGTGTCATTTTTATAGTTCTGGCCAACACTGGTTGACCTACATCTGCGAGTCGATCTTTACGCCATCATTGCTAAAGGTGTGTCAAGCCTGACATGTACGAACGTGCCAAGTACGGACAGACGTCACCAGCAAAGCAGGTTTTTTTATATTAGCGAACGATCGCTCGCTAATTTATACTGTGCATTCAAACTCAGGTCAAGCCTTGTCTCAGCTCGACTTGGGCACTTTAGTGCTAAAAAGATCCTAGTCCCTTGATTAACTGAGGTTTTTTGATAATGACTGGTTTATGGCCCGAAAATCATAGTTTTGAGGCGTTTCGCCGGGCCTTCCCCATCACCGATGAAAACCTCTATCAGGAACTGTTTTTTTATTTCAGGGACCGCGTTCAGGTAAAGCGGGAAGAACCCGCTATTCGCAATCTCGAGAAGATATTCAAGGCAACCTTCAAGCTCACCAGCAAAAAAGGCTTTCACGCCATGAGCCTGAGAGACCTCAGCCAGGAAACCCAGATCAGCATGGGTGGGCTCTACAAATACATTAAGGGCAAAGATGACCTCGCCTACATGATTGAGGAGTTTGCCAGTCACTGCTTAATTGACCACAACGAGGTCTTTCTCGCACAAGCCAAGAGCGACGAGGAGAAGCGCGACCTGCTGATCCGCACCTTCACGTATATCATTGAGCTATTTCAGCCCTGGTTCTTCTTTATGTTTATGGAAGCCAAAAACATGTCGGCTGAAAACAAAACCAAGGCCAAGGAAGTTGAAAGACGCTCTGTGAGAATTATCATGGGCATCCTGGAACCCTTTCACACAAAAAATAAAGTCGACTCCAACCTGGTATTGACCGCCAGCACCCTACTTGCAACAATTGAATCGCGTTATCTGAAACACTGGTTCTACAAAGAAAATGGCACCAATATCGATGCCTATGCCGAACACTGTGTCGCGCTGGCCAAAAAACTCCTCTAACCAATACGCCACCTCAAGAAGGACAAGACCATGTCGGAACGAGCTACTTTTAAAGAAATGAAACATGGCACGGAAGAAGACTGGATGCACGTGGGCATGGGGGCCCTGGAGGCGCGAGCCGGGCTTGCCGACAGGATCATTGATCACCTGAAGTTGCTAAAAGACGATTTTGGCGGATTTCCTGTAGACCGACTGGAGCACAGCTTGCAGACAGCGACCCGGGCAGAGCAAGATGGCCGAGATGAAGAATATGTTGTCTGTGCCCTTCTGCATGATATTGGCGATACCCTCGGCTCCTACAATCACGCCGATATCGCCGCCACCGTTCTCGAGCCCTTTATCAGCGAAAAGAATTACTGGATGGTCAAACACCACGGTATCTTTCAGGGGTACTACTTCTTCCACTATTTTGGCATGGACAATAACCAACGTGATGCGTTTAAAGATCACCCTTATTATGCCTACACGGAAGAGTTCTGTGAAAAGTATGATCAAAACGCTTTTGACGCTGAGTTTGAATCCCTGCCACTTGACCACTTTGTCCCTATGGTTAGGCGGCTGTTCAGCGAACCCAGAAAGTCGTTGTACAAAGAAGCTGATACGCAAATCGAATAGGAAGATTTAACCCTCCTTTCAAACGAACACCCAACGAGACTGGACAAAGGGGTCAGGCCATACGGCAAACACGGCCCCTATTATTGACCATTGATGCATAGCATTGATGTCCCCCTTCTACTAAAATGCCCGCACCCATTAGCACTCACTCCTACTCAACCCGCGCGGACACCACTATGCCTTTGTGCTTCAGATTGTTTCTTGTCAGTTTTTGCCTCTTTTTTGCAAGCGCCAGTTTTGCCGAAAGTTTTGTTTTTACCGCTATTCCCGATGAGGACGAAACACGTCTGAAGCAGCGCTTTAACCAAGTGGCTGAATATTTATCTGAAACATTGGACGTAGAAGTAAAATACGTACCGGTAAAGTCCTACGCGGGGGCGGTGACCGCATTTCGCAACAATCAGGTGCAGCTAGCCTGGTTTGGCGGCTTAACGGGTGTACAGGCAAGACGACTCGTGCCTCAATCAAAGGCAATCGCCCAGGGCGATGAAGACCAATATTTTAAAAGTTATTTTATCGCCCACCGCAGCAGCGGCTTAAAATACGCAAAAACACTCCCGGACTCATTAAAAGATATGAGCTTTACCTTCGGCTCTAAAAGCTCGACCTCTGGCAGGCTCATGCCAGAATTCTATTTACGTAAACACTTCGAACAATCGCCTGAAAAACTCTTCCAACGTGTAGGGTTTAGTGGCAACCACTCCAGAACGCTCGCCCTGGTCCAATCCGGTGCCTACCAAGTCGGCGTATTGAACTACAAAGTGTGGGAAAACGAAGTAAAGGCTGGAAAGGTCAACCCCGACAATGTCTCAATTATCTGGGAAACCCCCACCTACCCTGATTACCAGTGGACTATTCGTGGCGATGTTGATGCCGTCTGGGGCAAAGGTTTCAGCGATAAAGTCAGCGAAGCAATTCTGAATATGAAAGACCCCGCCCTTTTAGCCGCATTTCCCCGCCGGGCCTTTGTGCCGGCCAATAACACACACTATCAGCCCATTCTGGATACGGCCTTGAGCATCGGGATTATCGACTAAACAACATGACTTCGGCCTCGCCAAAAAAACTACTGTCGCTCGACGACCAAACCATCAGTTATGGCGACCGGGTGGTGCTGGATGAAATTAATCTGCACCTCCACGACGGCGAGCGCATTGTATTACTGGGGAAAAGCGGATCAGGGAAATCTAGCCTGCTGAAACATCTACACAAAACACTGATTGCTAATAATGAAACGATCGCCTGGATACCCCAGGAGCTGGGGCTGGTTGAGAACCTATCCAGTTTCCACAATGTGCTTATGGGGCGGCTGGATCAGCAACACTGGCTAAGTAATTTACGCAACCTCGTTTGGCCATCAACCCAGCATAAAGAGGCGATCCACACCTTACTTCAACAGCTATCCTTGAATGATGACCTCTTTACTGATGTCGGCACTTTATCGGGCGGACAACAACAACGCATCGCCATTGCCAGGGCGCTGTATCGCCACTCTTCGATCCTGCTTGCCGACGAACCCGTCAGTGGGCTGGACAAACCCATGGCCAAAAAAGTGCTGTCTCTGCTTAAACAAGGCTTTGGCAGTTGCGTGATTGCCTTGCACGACACCGAACTCGCACTCTCCATTGCCGACAGGATTATCGGCATTAAAGAAGGCCAAATCGTGTTGGACGCACCGGTCTGTGAAGTGAATGAAAAAACACTCGCCCCACTCTATCTCGAGACTTTGAAAGAGCCGCTGCAGAGCCCTCGCGGTGAGTGAATACACCGTTGGTAAATACACATTATCCACTAGTGCGCGAATCTCACTCACCTTCATTGCCATTGCAATCACCTGCTTCCTACTTTCCGATATTGCAGTAAACACTCAAACACCCTGGCAGGAGTTCTCGCGTTTGACCAAGGGTTTTCTATCGCCCACCTGGTTGCCTTGGCCGGAATTGAGCTCTGCCCTCACCAACACCGTTGCGATCGCACTGCTTGGTGTAACTCTGGCGGCCTTTATAGGATTTTTATTTAGCCTTCAATTTCATCACCGCAGCGTAAGAACCTTTTGTGTCAGCATTCGTGCCGTTCATGAATTGTTTTGGGGCTTGTTACTCATTCAGCTCTTTGGTCTCCACCCCATCGTGGGTGTTCTCGCCATCGCCATCCCCTACAGTGGAATTTTTGCCAAGGTTTACTCGGAAATTGTTGAGGAGAGCGAAGCCAAAAAACACATCGAGCTGCCCGGAAAGAGTGACGCCCTAAGTCGATTTCTCTATGGCCGGTGGGCTTTAATAGCACCCCACTTCGCCAGCTATACTCGCTATCGATTTGAGTGCGGTCTGCGTTCGAGCACGGTGCTGGGGTTCATCGGAATCCCGAGCCTCGGCTTTCATCTGGAATCGGGTTTTATGCAGGGCGACTACGGGCAAGTAGCCGCTTTGTTATTCATTTTGTATGGTTTGATTGCCAGCATTCAACATTGGGCTCGCGCTAAACTTGTGCCTGTTTATTTAGGTCTGTCCACCTGGTTTCTGTGGACCCCCTTAAATATTGACAGCAACCTGCTTCGAAACCTCATTACTGACATGGTACCCCGTCCCCTGCGCACCGAGAACGGCGACCTCTTGTTATGG
>ENA-OSET01004140-OSET01004140.1-sediment-metagenome-genome-assembly--contig:-NODE-4140-length-12987-cov-4.198606_pt1 | contig 12987 bp, 8 predicted proteins | sample MGYA00237882_ERZ534229 | MGnify/ENA primary metagenome ERZ534229 (study PRJEB26408, sample SAMN06266212) | sediment metagenome | isolation source: Hudson Canyon methane seep mesocosm | place: USA:Hudson...
GGTTTTTGGAATGATAGCGCGAAGTCATATGGAACCGGTTCACCGGCTCACCCACTGGGCTCTGAATTATGGGCGTATGTCCCTAAATCGTTGCTTCCCCACCTGCAATGGCTCACTGATGTTGGTTATGCCCATACTTATTATGTCGACGGCGAACCGGTCAGTTTTGATGCCAATATATTTGCTGACGATGATGATCATCCCAACGGTTGGGGCACCATTTTAGCGGTCCCGATGCGATTTGGCGGTGGCACGTTTTCTGTTGATATAGATGGCGATGGCGATAAAGAAACGGCATTAAGATCGTCTATCTCTCTTTTTGATATCACCAACCCTGAAAACCCACCGATTTTATTAGATGAAATCAGCCATCCAAACATGGGCTTTACCACCAGTAAACCTACCTTGGTGAAATCAAGAGCGTCATCAGAGGACGGCTACGATGCTGACTCAAGCGACCGATGGCTGCTCGCCTTCGGTTCTGGGCCCACTGAACTAGACGATGCCACTTCTAATCAAAATGCCAGATTGTTTCTCTATGACCTTGAGACTTTATCCTTTGCAAGTGGTTATGCGCCCTACATATTGAGTGATACCAATAGTTATATTGGTGATATCGGGGTAGCCGACTGGGATGATGATTATATAGATGACACGCTCTATTTTGGCGTCAACAAAGGCTACGACCTTGATGGCGACTCAGATAATACCGAAACAGGCCGCATTGTTAGACTGCGCTTAGCTAGTGTTTATGAAGGCGCAGATGACGTTTATGATGAAAACGACTGGTTAGTAAGCCCAGCGTATAATAGCGACACCTTATCCGGCATATCGACTTTCATGGACATTGAAAGAACCAGCATAGGTGCCCCTTTGACCAAGCGCGATGAAAATGGTCGTCGCTGGGTCTATTCAGGTACCGGCCGTTTATTCACCACTGAAGATAATAGTAGTGATATGCAGCAACGCTATTATGGCGTGATGGAACCTGTCGATTCTGAGGGTGCCGAAAGTATGGTTGCCGTCGACACGTCTAACCTGGAAGACTCTAGTGATATTAATGTTTATACCACGGGTGCGGTTGATCGAAACGGCAGTGTGTTTAGCATCAATAGCACCGAAATAGAAAATTTTAATCAACTGGAATATGCCATTTCCAAATATAAAGGCGGCTGGATGCAAGAACTAACCAGAGAGTCAGGTTCAAGTAACCCTAGTGGAAGGAATATTAATGGCACTGCCAGTTTTCAGAAACTGATGCTCTATTCAGAGTATGAGCCCTCCGGTAGTGTATGCAGCCCTGAAGGTAACAGCAAACTGCATGCGGTCTACTACAAAACCGGTACCGCCCCTGGTTATGATATTGTTGATAGACCCAGCTCCGATCCCGACTATGACCCCGACGATCCTGACAATCCCAATCCCGGTGCGGCAATCGATACAACATTTGATCTGGAGCAGGGTTTGACCTCGACCCCAGTCATAATAGATCCTCCCGGTGATGATGCCATAGCACTGATAAAGAAAACCACAGGCGAGCTAGAAAAAATAGTCATTAATCAGGAGCCCATATTGGGCAGCAGAGAATCTTGGCGTGAAATCAATATGGATGGAATAGACTTATGAGAATAAGACAAAAAGCTACACATTTTCACCAAGGCTTCTCCTTAGTTGAATTAATGGTTGTGGTCGCCATTGTCGGCATTCTTGCGGCGGTCGTCGTACCGTCGTATCAAGCCAGCATATTGAAATCCGCTCGTTCGGATGCAAAAATTGCTTTGACCGAAGCGGCTACTCGACAAGAACGCATCTTTTCAGAGTCCGGTTCTTATGTCACCAATACAGACAGGGATAGGCTAGTTACCAATGCCGATGGCTATAGTTCACCAGAGGGGAAGTATACTATTACCGTTGCTAATACGGGAGCAGACTGCTCCGCCACTAGCCCGTATGACTGTTACACCATCACCGCCACCGCTGCGGGCAGCCAAGCAAATGATACGACTTGCAAGACGCTTACTTTGAATCATATAGGACAAAAAGCGTCTACCGGCGGGGGAGATTGCTGGTAGCAAGATTTTCTCAAAGCAGCGCTGCTAAATTGCTTCATATTAAGCAACTTAGCAGCGCAAGCTATTTAGAATACAACAGAAAACCCAAACATTCACAACCCAATAATCAAAATCCCTACCAAAATTTCTCTCGAAGAACTTGTATGTTTCTATTATTTTTGATTAATCGTAGTTAAATTCTCCTGCCCGTCACAAAATTCACATTCCAACACCGACCCCCAGTAAAAAATCCCCTATGATGGTAAGTGAAGAAAATGAAACATAAGATGTAGTTGTTTTAAACAGGATGTTTAATGTTGAATCCGGCAAGCACTGTAAGCCCGCACTTACTAGAATTGTACGACAGCGTTTCAATAGGGAAGCAAGCGCTACTGGACACCCTTGCTAGGCTATTCTGCGCGCTCAAAGTTAATATTCTCGAATCCCCGCAGCAAAAAATAAACGCCGATAACAGCACAATTTGCACACTCCCTTCTGTAAGCCCTGAGCGAAAATCAGAACATCGTTTTTTAGTGCTTGATCAGAAAGCACTACTATTGTTTCAGTCCGACGCTTATGTCAGCGTCTATTTATCACTGGATTTTAGCTCTGCAGAAGAAGCCAAACAACAGTGTTGCTCACCGCAAGCCCTAAGTTTAATACCCCATGTTCAGCAAGCACTCTGCATGAATTATCGCTTGCATCAACAAAATTCAGATTTAGCCTCTATCCATCACGTATTAGATCACTCGCCCATACCAGCACTTGCGATTGACAACCATTTCAAGACAATTTTTGTTAACCGCTCAGCCTTAAAAATACTCTCGACAGAACATCAAACCAATTATCAAACTGAACGTTTATTGAGCGACAAACAACCCGCAAGTCTACTTCAATTATGCGAGCAAGAAGCACACAAAAAACAACTCAAATGCTATCTAACGGAAAGCCTGACGCATATTTCAACCGAAAGCCGTTACCTGGCAGTCGACATAAATAATCAAAACTTAGCGCTGATTATTGCGCCTCAAGATAATGTGCCTAATGTATTTCGACAGTTCTCTCGAGACAGTATTGCCTGGGTGTATTTATTATCACCCGAATATGCGCAAACCTTAAAGACACACCCCAATTTTCAACAACTCGGTTTAAGCAGTACTGAAACCGAGCTTGCTTGCCTGCTTTTCGAAGGCTTGAGCCTGAACACTATCGCAGATAAACGCCACGTCTCTAAACAGACTGTGCGCAAACAACTTCAGTCGATACTCAAAAAAACGGCGTGTGAAAATCAGGAAGAGCTAATGATCTTTTTCTTTGAAAAGTACATTCATTACGGGCTGACCCACTAAAAATTGAAATAGGCCCGAACACAAAAAATAAGATCTAAAAGAAATAAACAATATAAGGATGATGAGAAAAGGACATGATTGGATTATTACGCAACAAATATGACAACGCCTTAGTTCAGCCTATTGATCTGACAGGAGATCAAGCAAGAGATCAGACAAAAGATCAGGCAAGAGATCAACTCTTAAACCCATCAGATGATGTCAAAGAGGGCTTCACTGCCGATGAAGAACAGCTCATCAGCTTGATCTATCGCTTTGCCAACAAAGAAGATGAGTGGTTTAATTTATTATTGAGCTTATCAAACTCCATTTCAATTGCTGGCTCACTACCCGCCAACCACCCTTATCAGGATATATCTCAACGGGTACTCGCACACCTAAGAAATGCCATCAAGATCAGTTCAAAATTAAACGCAAGCGCCAAATACAATAATGCCGACAGCGTGCTAAACCATATCCCCATGGGAGTCGGCATTATCGATCATATGGGGCGAATAATAGAAATTAACCAGGAAGCAGAGACACTCATAACACACTCGGATCATTGGCGTATCGAAAATAATTATCTGATCGCCCAACACCTGAACCTTGCTGAAAAATTTTTTTCTTCCGATAGCCCATCAGAGCAACATATAAGCCTGGCGTTCTCGCATAAGACAGTCCCTGGCGTGTCTAAAGAAACAGTGAAGACAGACGAGATACTTCACCTCACCCGTATTCCGACTACCAACAAAAGCCCAGAAACAAACCTAGCACATAGCCCAGAACATAGCTCTGAACACAGCCCTTCAAAAAGCTACGACAGTAACGACGCTAAGCTTTTTTATTTCTGCATCCCCAGAGCAAACAGCGAGTTAATAAACACCAAATCCCTGACCAATAATTTCAAGCTAACCGAAACCGAAGCTTTGGTCGTCAGCACGCTAGTAAAAGAAGTTTCCAGTAAAAAGACCGCCAAAAAACTAAAGCTCAAAGAAACCACCATCAGAAGTCACCTAACCTCTATTTACCTAAAAATGGATGTAAAACGGAAACCCGAACTGATTCGTAAGGTGTTAATTCACAGTCTAGTAAAACAAGAGCCGTTACCCTTTTCTAGTGACCAACTACAACTGCTTCGAAAATCAACCCAAAAAACACAATTCATCCACCTTCGTGACGGCAGAAAATTAAGTTATATCGACCATCAGACTCACAGCAAATCGGCAAGCACCTCAAGTACCTCTGCTACTGAAACCATTATGATTATGCATAATGTTATGGGTTCGGCTTTTGAAATCCCACCCGGAAATGAAGCACTATTAAACACCGAAAACATTCGTATCATCATCCCTGAACGCCCAGGTTATGGTAATTCGGACCCCCATGAAAATAGAACACATGAGGACTTCTGCAAAGACGTTGAGGAGTTATTAGATCAACTAAAAATAGATACCGTCAAAGTCATGGCCCATTCGATCGGCGGGGCATATGCATTAGCACTGGCTGAATTTTTACCTCAGAGAATCGAACGCATCGCGATGGTCAACGCCTTTACTCGCCTTGAAGACTTACGAAATACAAAGCCCGTACCAGTACTCGTTTCTGCTGTATTACAAAGCATACGCTTCGCACCTTTTCTCATCGAGCCGGTGTTACGCATGGCAGTTGGAAAAAGCATTGAGCAGTTTTATGAACAACAATTGAAACTCATTCGTCCTAAAGCTGAAGGCCTAGCGGCGGATATAAACTTACTTAAAGCTGAACGGTATCGTCAGTATGCTATCGCAAATTTAAAACAGTCCGCTAAACAAGGTATTTCCACTTGGTCTGACGAAATTAACTTAAGCTTTTCAGATTGGAAATTCGAGGTAAGTAATAAAAAAATTGAATACCAGTTTTGGCACGGCGACCATGATGATGTCATTCAAGTTGGTGCGGTTGAGAAGCTCTCTAAGGATGTGAATACTTTGCACTTTTATCACTACCGCAATGAAACCCATTTTTTATTTTCAAGGCATTTCAGTGAAGTCGTTGAACAATTGATTTCACCCACCCCCCTTAAAAACAAGCAATTAAAAAGCATTATTCTATAAGCATTAGTTACGAGACAGGCATCACAGTTTTGATGTTTATACCCCATTTGTGGGGGGCGAACAATTACACAAATTTTCTATAATTTTCTTGTCCAGAAAATAACACTCTGAGCCACCTCTATAGGTAACACTCAGCAAGGACGCGGCACTACTGAATAAAAGGCCAAAAGAATGGCCAAAAAAGCTCTACATATAATCGCTATAAAAATAACTATCGAGGAAGCACATGAGAACCCAAAAACCACACCACAAAACCATCTTTACGATTGCTGGTACCAGCTTACTTCTGGGCCTGAGCGCCTTCGCCAATGCGGGCGGTTCAGCAGACTTCAAAATGAACAACCAGCAAGTTACATCAACAAACATCAGCATCAATGCAAGCGAAACTCAGTCGCTAAAATACACAGGCGGCAGCACTGGTTGCACTGATGTTGAATGGTATTCCCGCGTTGAAGGACAAACAGACTGGAATAACTTTGATCACAACGGTACGGCGACTCTGGCAGAGATACACCGCAGTGGCAGCCATGAGTTGAAGCTAACTACCAGAGGCTATGATGGTCGCTTTTTCTTCAACCTATTTGGCTGTAATCATAGCGGCCAAAATGATGAGCGCAGCGTTAATCTAGATATCCGAACACCGGGTTACACTCAAACCCAGAACCCAGTTATGCTGGTACCCGGCGTAATGGCTTGGGACAGTATTTTAGGCATCGAATACTTCTATGGTATTGCCGATATGATTCGAGACGAATCAGATCAGCCCATTTATGACGTATCCCTGCAAGCATGGCAAAACACTGAAGACAGAGGCGCCTACTTAGCAGATCAAATCATCAACAATCTCATTATTGAAGATGATAACTTTCTGGATGAAAACACCTCATTAAAAATGAACCTGATCGCACATAGCCACGGCGCTACAACTTCCAGAATGGCGATCAATATTCTAGCCAATGAATTTGGCGATAATGCAAAAGTCTCATCATTAACAACGGTTGCAGGACCGCACTTTGGCACGCCAACAGCCGATGGCGCACTTTGGGCTGTTGAAAATTGGGGACAAGTAGGTGACTTCTTAGGCGAAGTTGTCATTAAAGCCTTAATAGGTGATTTTGCCGGCGCAGCCGTCGCATGGGCCAGCGGACACTCTGACGACTATGGTGATCAAGAAATCATGCAAGTGTTAGAAGGCTTCACGCAAAAAGGCATGGCACGCTTTAATACCTGCTACCCAAGTGTTGGGGTGCCAGTTAATAATCGCTACTTTATCGAAGCACCTCTTGAAGGCAACGAGCCACAGATTGCATTCCCAGATATTATTGACGGTAATGTAACCTTTGATGACTGCAAAAGCCGTGACACCATTTTCAGCAAAACCGGTTCCATTGAAATTGTTGGCACACCTAACGAAGCTTATGGCGCAGGCTCAGGTAACGGTGTAAGTATCGGTAATGGGCTAGGCTTTCCTGCTAACCCCGGCGACCTAGACGCAGTCCGCTATTTCTCTTTTACAGGACAAGGCGAATGGAACACATCTAGCAGTATCTTTGAAATTTCAGACCCTGCTTTGCTAGTTATAAACTCCTTATTCCGCTTACCAGGAGAAAGAACTGACTGGACCTATGCTGATAATTGGTTAGTAGATACAGGCTTAAAACTTTTCTCTGGTGATCCGATCGCAAGAGACCAGGGTTACACGAAAGATTCTGACTCTTTCATTCCTTTGGATAGCACCAAATTCGGTGAGTTTGTTGGCACCTATGCTCGCTGGAATCATGTTGACGAAACCAATGGTATTGCAGGCATGAGAGACCCAAGCTCAATGGACCCTATTGAGGTTTATCGAGGTCATTTGAACAGACTTCAACTCAGCGGCCTTTAGATCGAGTGAGGGTGGTTTTCCACCCTCCATTTTTGGTGCAAAAGTATCAAACATTAATTAAGGACTAAAAATGGCATTCACACCAAAATATACTGTTACAGCTTTCATCTTGGCCGCAGTACTATCCGGCATTCTGCTAATCAATAAAGAGAGCGATAAAGAGAGCAACAAACAAGACCTTGCTTTTGCCAAAGCAATCCAACCAGTAGAAAAACATCTGAACTCGCAAACCGAGATAACGCCTGGACCAGTAACAAGCTCAATCGAAATAGCCGCTGAACCAGAAACCATTGCGGCAAATTTAAGCACGCTTACCAGTCAAGATTATCAGTCGGCATCACTCTACGGACCACTTCCGAAGTATGTCGGCGACATCGCTATGGCAAAACTCTCTTTCGATGCGCAAGGCAACCTAGTAATAACAGACAATATCAAACAACTTATTGAGCACTTATTATCCGTCAGGGATGAAGAGGGTTATGATATTGCCGTGGCACGCATCCAAGAATACATTGAGCTAGCGCTACCTGCTCCAGCCTCAATACAAGCCATCGCAATCGTTGAACAATACCTGGCTTACAAGCTAAGCCTAAAACCACAAGACTTCACTTTTGACGGCGAGCCTTCCGTTGCAGGTACCATTGAAAAATTAAGCGCTGCACTAAACGAAAAGAAAGCATTACGCCAGAAACATTTCTCCGAAGAAGTGGCCAATACATTTTTCGGAACCGAGGAGGCCTACGATAATTTTTCAATCAATGCGATTTCGATTACCAATAACCCAAATTTAAGCGAGGGTGAAAAAGAACAGCATATTATACGTGAAGAAAATTTGCTGCCCAAAAAAGTAGCTCAGCGTCTTCGCCACAAAAGGCATGAAAAAAATCTCAATACACAAATAAAACAACTGAAAACCAGCTCCGGCAACGAACAAGAAATTCACGCCCTACGCAAAGACTTTTACGGCGAAGAGGTGGCTGACAGGTTCACATACTTGGAAGATAACTCAGAAGACTGGATCAGTAAAGTCACTCAATTCAAAGATGAAAGCCAGAGCATCCTCAGTCAAGACCATCTCTCTACAAGTGAGAAACAAACACAAATTTTACAACGTAAAAACAGCTTATTCAGTAAAAAAGAACAGACCAAGTTAGCCGTACAAAATATACGCGGTCGACTTGCACAAACAAACTAAGAATAACGCCGGCTTGCTCAAACATCGCTAGACAGCTGCTGTCTAGCTGTCACCTAACCGCGGCCTAACTGAAATCGCAACAGCTTAATAGAGAAGAACCGCCTGAAAACAGTCAATCTAACAGAAGTTAGCACTTACTATTAATATAGACATTCTCCACCCCCTCAAAGAAGAAAGCCTCAGAAAGTTACGCTACATACCCCTTCAACAATTGTACAAACTGATAATTCTCATTTACTTTTGCCAAAAATGAAACACAGTTCACCACCTGTGAATTTAACTCGTGGCATTTTAGAGCTTTTACTCTATAGTGTGTTTTTTAACCACTCACCACTAATGAGTGCACAATAAAAATGAAATACCAATGAAAACAAGCATAGATTCACCTAGATTATATCTTTGGGAAAATCGGACGATGTTTATCGGCACCTATAAAGCCCCCATCATTGTATCGACTGGCGCCTCCACGCTAATGCTATCACTAGACAAACCCATCCGTTTCAAAACCCAGGAAATGAACGTCAGCAGAGAATGCATGAGCTTACTGATTCCTGCAGGTACGTCGGTTATCTTTGATTTAGGCGAAGCGCTCATCATTAATTGCACGCTTGACCCCTCGGGAAACGACTTCAATCGTATTGCTCAAATGATGCACAAATCAGAAGGCCGTTCATTTTATCAACTGAAAGATGAAAAAAAATTGATAAAAAATTGTCAGCGTACAAACGCACTCCCTGACGACACGACTTCATTAAAAATGATGCTACAGCTCTTGCATCTTGACCCACTTATTAAGAATGCAATCATAAGCCCCATAACACATGATCTTGACCCAAGAGCTAAAAAGATAATTGAGGTAATTCAAGCTACCATTAACGAGAATCTGAGTTTGTCTGAACTAGCAACAGAAGCGAATATGTCACCTTCGCGACTAGTACAAATATTCAAGCAACAAACCGGTTTACCGGTCCGCCGCTACCGCCTGTGGTACCGGCTTTATACCGCAGCTTATGCCGTCGGCCAAGGCAAGAATTTGACCGAAGCAGCTGCTTTTGCAGGGTTTACCGATTCATCCCACTTTAATCGCACCGTTCGATCTATGCTGAACATTAAACCCAGCTATATCTTCTCCTGCATAAACCCTGTGCGAATCCTCAAACAAGAACATACCCCTCAAAAGCAATCCGCTTAAACAAAGATTTGCACAAACAAAAAAAGCCGCTAAAAAGCGGCTTTTCTCTTGTTCCTTTTTTAAACCAAAGCCTTACAGACCCATTCCTCTAAACCGTCCTGCATGGTTTGCATAAACTGTCTTTGGGTTTGTTTCTAATAAGTTATGTAGCCCAAACAGCATATTGGTTGCATCTAAGTGGTTACCCCAGTAATCATCACGAAGGTTTTCACCCCAATGCTGAGAACACTTCGCAACCAAACCATCAGTAGCTTCACCATTGTAATAACCAAGCTGGTCAAACAATGCCATCAAAGGATCACTTATATCGAGTATGTTAGTAAAGGTACCGGTACTTCCCCAAGAGAAGTAATGAATACCATTAACCAAGTTTGCACCATTACCACAATACGAAGTTGGCTCACCATCAGGGAAGTCTTCACTAAATGCTAACGCGCCCTCGGTAGACATAAACTTAACCGTCTCTAAAGCATCGTTTGCGTATTCAGGGTTACCCGCTAAGGCATCCAGGACATTACCCGTCAAATTGATAAGGTCGCCTGCAATACCCTCTAAAGGTCCGCCAATAATATTTTCAACACCCCAGTCAGCGAAACCAGAACCGTAATTAATACCGTTAACAGATGTGACAGATGACACCAGTTCAGGACTAACACCCGCAACATAACGCGAAGTAGGCGAACCAAGACTGTGGCCCACTAGGTGAACTTTTGAAGCACCCGTTTCTGGCAACACAACATTCTCAATATAATCCAAGAGCTGCTCTCCTCGATTAGAGGCTGTATCCCACGCCGTGACATTAGGCGTATATACAACAGCATTACCACCGCGCAACTTAGAAGGTATACCTTGAAAATATTCGACTAGACCTAGTATCTTATCAAAGCCAGAAACGCCGTGAACCAATACAATAGGATATTGTGAGTTATATCTATTTTCATAGTTTGTCGCGTCCACTTGAGCCTGGTTGACTAAGTAAGCAGCATAATTAGCAGCATACTTTGTGTGACACCAGGCTTGATACCAGCGACAATTATTCGAGGGCTTATTTGCATCCGGTTGATGCGGAACATAACTTGAGTGCGGGCTAGCCTGCACCATTGAGCTCAAAGATAAAACCATTGAACCAGCCAGTGTTAGTAGTGTTTTCTTATTTATCATTATTGTTCTCCTTTTATTTTTTTTAGGGTTGATTAGTAATCAACATTTCAACCTTAAAATAATAGTTATAGAGCACACTTGTACGTTTTGATGATACTAATAATTAATTTTCAATAAAGCTAACCCCGTCACTAATCTCATATTTAACAGCGACGTTACGTTTAATTTTCTAATACAGTAGTAAATAATTGAAGGCCGAATTAACTCAAATAACGCCCTCTATAATAAAAAACAATGATAAAACTGGTAGCCACATGCTCTCTAAAAAAACCTTTCAACTATTAGGCTTAGCCTGCGTATTTACTGCCGCTAGCTGGTACTTCATAAGCCCACAACAGAATAAGCCATTAAACAAAAGCACAGATACAAGCACACCTTTCGCTGAAGAAAATCAACCACCAATAGTCGAGCCCCCCCTCAACAGCAAGCAAGTATTGCCAGAGAGTAAAAGCAACTTTATAGCGCCTGTTATTAGCTATAACACTTATACTTCCAAATACGGCCCTTTACCTAAATCCCTTCGGGGAACAAACATACCCATCTCATTCTCACTAGACTCAGAAGGCAACCTAATCATCACAGAGTCGATTAAGTCCCTGATTGAATACTTCTTGTCAGCCAATGGTGAAGAATCGCTTGAGACCATCATTTCTCGCATCGAAGAACTTTTCACCCAACAATTGGAAGAACCCGCTTTATCAGAAGCATTAAGCGTTTTAACGCAATACATCGACTATAAAAAAGCACTTGTTGAAATGGAGCAAATGCTCGCCGAAAATACCCAAGCATCAGGTAAAGTAAGCGATTACCAAACCATGTTTCAATATCGTCGCGAAGCCAGGATGAATGCGCTCAGCCCTGAAATTTATGATGCCTTCTTCGCAAATGAAGATAAAGCCGACAGTTATACGGCCGGGATATTAGACACACAAAGAAACACCTCACTTAGCGACCAAGAAAAAACAGATCAAATCCTCACGCTTGAACAATTATTACCCCCAGAAGAACAAGCAATAAAACAAGCTGAGCGCGCCAGAGAGACATTACAAAAAGAAATCACAACCGCCAGAGCTTTAGGCGCCAGTGATGAACAAGTGTTTCAGATGAGAGCCGAAGTATACGATTACGAAACCGCCGAACGCTTTGCAACTGCAGACAAGAAAAAAGCCGAATGGAATGCACGCTTTCAGCACTACCGTGAAAGTAGAACACAAATACTAATGAATGATGGGCTTTCTGAGGCAGATAAAGTAAATGAGATCTATACTATACAAACCGACTTGTTTACTAAAAATGAGCAGCGTAGATTACCCACTCTAGATCGGATTGCCGATAGTACAGTACAACGATAGCATTTAGGATGAACAGCATGCCTCATTCAAATGAAGCGCCTGTAGTAAAAACACCAGTAACTACTTCGCAACTGTATTTATGGAAGAAACGTACTCTCTATATCGGGAATTTTGAAGACTCCCTTGAAGTATCCCAAGGTGCCTCAACTCTGACGATATCCCTAACAGACCCCTTCTCATTTCAAACAAACGAAATGAGTGAACCCACGTTTTGTCACAGTCTGCTATTACCAGCCGGACAAACTGTTACTTTAAAACCCAAAAATGCCATCATAGCCAACTGTAATTTAGATGCACTCGGCCGAGATTATCACGCACTTATTTCACACACATCTCAAAAAGAAGGAGGCATTGGCTTTAACTTGAACAACGAAGACCAGCTAATAGATTGCTTTTCAATCATGTTTGACACCCAAATGAGCTCCGAAGATGCCTTTGAACATTTGGAGTCTTATCTTCAACACAAAAACCCAAACAATAGAAAAACACTTCATATAGACCCCAGAATAGAAAAAATAATTGACTACATACAAGACACTGTCAATGATCAGATTACCGGGGAAGCATTAGCCGAATCAGTGAATTTATCCATCCCTCGATTAGCGCAATTATTTAAACAACAAACAGGCATACCTATTCGTCGCTACCGCTTATGGCACCGCCTCTATTTAACAGCTCAATATGTAGGGCAAGGTAAGAATTTAACTGACGCGGCTATAGAAGCTGG
>ENA-OSET01004142-OSET01004142.1-sediment-metagenome-genome-assembly--contig:-NODE-4142-length-12978-cov-3.965584_pt1 | contig 12978 bp, 14 predicted proteins | sample MGYA00237882_ERZ534229 | MGnify/ENA primary metagenome ERZ534229 (study PRJEB26408, sample SAMN06266212) | sediment metagenome | isolation source: Hudson Canyon methane seep mesocosm | place...
TTAACAAATTTTATTTCTGCAATCGACATACTGTTATCAACCGCCATATCTAACATCGAATTAGCGGTATCAAATGGATATGAACAGTCCGCTTTTTTCATTTTTAGAGGTGCTACGAGATGATGTATTTCATCGAGCGTATTAATAAAACCACCACCTATAGAAAAATAGGTTTCTGTTAGCAACTCGTGGTTACTAAAAAGCCCAAAGATCATTCCATTTGGATGTTCAGGTAGTGCCTCACCTTTGTCGAATACAATATCTGTATCAGGCACAAATTTAACAAAACAATCGTCGCCAATAGAGATGCTGTTTTTCTGCCAGATATCACTAACTAACGCATCAACATCAAGGCCTGCTAATTCTTTAGCTTTATAGCCATTTAATCCCAATGCAACGGCTCTATCAGTACCATGCCCCTTTCCAGTAAATGCTAATGAGCCTTTTAGAATACAACGGACAGATAAATGCTCTGCGGAAGCGTCAGAACAGTAGTTTTCAACTTTCTCTAGAAAGTCATTAGCTGCAACCATTGGGCCAATGGTATGAGAACTAGAAGGGCCTACGCCTATCTTAAAAAGGTCTAGAACACTGATAAACATTGTATCTCTCCTTTTTATATAGCAAGGAAAAATGATGCAAGCTCAATCAATTATAACCCCAAACAATTAACAATAAATACTCTTGAATCTAGCTTGATTTTATCTAATAGCTTACTAACTCCACTTTTTTGTTCCCATTAAATCATCGATCCAATATTCAACAATTGCATAATTAGTCTTAACATTCAGGTGGTGAGCAAAGTGTAATTCACGTTTTTCAATGAACCAATCGAAACGGTTCCAATACGAATTTTTCAAATGGTAATGTTTATGCATATAGATATGCCACCAAATCGATATAACCATACCGCTGATAAACCCAAACGTTACGAATAAAGAAAATTTTAAAAAGATAAAAATGAAAACCGGTAATACTGGAATGGAGTAATACCACATCACGCTGTATTCATCGTCTATGTATGTATCAGTCAATAACTTCGGAGATCTATATATTCGATGATGCCCTTTTGCATGTGTATCGAATATGTCTGAAATTCGATTCTTATGTCCAAATAATCGATGAAAAACAGTTTGAACTATCGCTACAAAGTAGTAGGTCAGTATTAATGATATTAAAAATTCCATGAGGTGTTATCCAGTATTTTTCAGCTAAAAACTAAACGTGGACATGACTTCCCTGTGTGCCATTCATGCACCGTTTAAATTTCAGACTGAGGGTTAGTTGATCCTTAGATTTAGAGTTCGATTTCTATGACTTCTTGAGCCAAGTTATAGCTCTCTAGGTATTCAGCAATTGTTGTGTATGTCGCTGTTTTAATTTGGCCGACATGATCGTCTTTGCGTACACCAGGAACAAACATCGATCCTAAAAGTGTTTTAAACGGTGAAACATGTATGTCATGCGCTTTGAAATAATCTTTTGCTGATAGTTTTAACTCTTCTGTATCAACGGTTTTATATATCGCCGCATTAAGTACATCCAATACGTATTCAGTACAGTTTTGATACTTGGCGTTATAAGGATTGGCCATAACTGAATACTCTGGATTATGTAACGCCTCATACTCAGCGGTGCCAACAAAACTTAATAAGCGTTTTTGTAACTCTGGTGTTGGTATAACAACTCCAACCCTAGATTCATAGATCCCTGCCAAAAAGTCGATTGCGTAATCGGTAACAAGCTTACTTTTAGCCCCATCTTTATCATCCTGATACAGGTTATAGAAGGCATATCCTGGAATTATCCTGCCATCATCCGTCTGAATTTTTGAATACACTCCAAATGCGACATGTGTATATTCAACCCCTGTTGGCAGCTCTTCAACAGGGCGACCATTTCTGCCAATTATAAAGACACGAGCACCTTTCGCCGCCATCGTCTTTTCTAGTTTCTTTGTCAGTATTGCCACTTCATCAATAGTGAACTGAGACTCTCCACCTTGTTGGCTACCAGCCCATGCAGGGCTGGTAAGCAACAGACTTAAAATCACATTAAAAACTAAAATATATTTGCGTCCTTGCATGACTATTCCCCTTCTAATTTCATTGCCTGTTCAGGTGTAGACCGAGTAGTAAGAATCTCATCGGTGATTTCTAACGGCTCGCCAATAGGTTTAGTTGCAGAATCCCATAATGAACCTCCAACTTGTCCACTCGCACCTCCTATTTCACCTACAAGCATTAATGGCACAGCGACTACACCAGCCGCAACTTTAACGCCCCCGATTGCTACTTGCCCAATAGCTTGCACAGAATGTGCAGATGCGTTTGATAAATGCTGTAAAGAACCAGCAGCCATCACATTCATTGAGCCAAATAACATCGGTACTACAATCGCTACTTTAATTATGTTTGAGTTCATCATATGTCCTTTTATTTTGATTACCCCGGTTGGGTGAAACAAACTTACAAAAAGGAACCACGTAAAGAAACCATAAATAACAAAGTTGATTGAAATAAGACCACAAGTATCTTATTGTGATACTTTGATGCCAAATAGATATATTTCAGTTATTAATACAGATCTGGACAGCGCTTATGTCTCAAACGAAAACCTTAATAAAATCGTTGAAAAAGCTATTACGTTCACGCGGTGTCACCTATTCTGATATCGCAAAGCACCTTGAATTAAGTGAAACCAGTATCAAGCGACTATTTTCACAAAACAGCTTTAGCCTTGACCGTCTCAGCGCTATTTGTGAAATGATTGAAATGGATTTTGTCGACCTATTACGTGTATTTGACGATGAACAAGAAAAAATCACACATTTATCGTCAGCACAGGAACAAGAACTCGTGTCCGATATCAAGTTTCTTGTCGTTGCTCTATGTGTACAGAACACATGGACATTTACAGAAATCGTCACTTATTACGATATTTCTGAAACTGAATGCATCCGTTATTTAATTAGGCTCGATCGCTTAGGCATCATTCAGCTATTACCTAATAACAAGATTAGAAGAATGGTGGCACAAGATTTTCAATGGTTGTCAGGTGGGCCTATAGAAACGTTTTTTGAGAACGACATTCAAACAGAGTTTTTGCATTCTACGTTTACTGACAATGGCGAACAGCGTGTTTACCTTTCCGGTAGCTTATCCAACAAATCAATCGATATTTTTAATAAAAAGCTTGAAGTTCTACTGAGCGAATTCGCCGATATGCAAAACGACGATGCAAAACTACCTGTGAGCTCGAGACAAGGTGTCGGCTTATTGCTCGCGTTCAGACCATGGGAGTCAACGGCATTCCAACATTTAAAACGACCACAATAATCATTTGCCTATCTCTTGATTTTTGACTATGGTGTTGCCTAATTTTAACGATATTAATTGGGCTTTAATCAGTGAAATCTAAAATCAAAGAAATGTTGGTACTTCAGGATGAAATCAATCGCGTTGTCACCGAAGATTGGAAACAACAAGGTTATCCCTGGTACCGCGCAGCGATGGTTGAAAGCATTGAAATGCTCGAACACTTTGGTTTTAAATGGTGGAAGAAACAAACACCCGACATGGCACAAGTGCAGTTAGAACTCGTTGATATCTGGCATTTTATGTTGAGTCATTACCTAGAACAGTCTGAATCTTTAGAGTCATTGGCTGACTTATTAAGCCCAAGTGAGTTACATAAAAGTGACAGTGATGATTTAAGAGCACTGATTGATACGTTTGTTGGCGAGCTAGCCAGCAAAAAACACTTTGATACCGATGTGTTCTATAACATGCTTGCCGTTACCGGCCTGACTTTCGATGATTTGTACTTGCAATACCTCGGTAAAAACACCTTAAACCGTTTCAGACAGCATAATGGTTATAAAGATGGTAGCTATATTAAGATCTGGAATGGCCTTGAAGATAACGAAGTGCTATTTCAAATCTTGGCCGATATTAATGACAGCGTTTCGAATACGGCAGAGCATATATACAATACATTGGCGATTCGGTACCAAGCTGTCTCTTAGTAGATTAATAGGATAATGCAACAACCTACACATGATCGCACCATACAAAACAAAGCTAGAAATCGACTAGTTTTTTAAATCCTACAATTAGTCTTTTTTTCGTAGTTCCTTATTTAGCATTTTGTATTACGTCCAATCCAACATTAGCTTTATTTTTCCCACTAAGTATTGGATGGTTAGTATTACTCTGTCCAATATTTCTACTTATTCAGCTAATTAAAATGTCTGATCTATTACGTGAAAACTCAATTCTATGGCGAAAGCATATGCTTGCAATATCTCTAACCATGCTTTCTTATTTACTATTTTTTATAGGTGTCACAAACAGTTGTATTATTACTGCTTAAACAATTAGTCACTAACTGGCAATAAATTCTCTACCAACATTTGCACTGACCGTTGATTTCTAAATTCATTCACTGACAGACGATAATGAAGAATGGCCTCCCCGCTTTGAATCAGCCAATCAGGTTGTTGTTGCCTGAATGCCATAGCCGTAATGTTTTTATTATTGTTAAGGCTTAAGGTGAGTCTCAGGTGATCACCTTCTTGGCCCACGGTTCGAATATTTTCCACTTTAAACTGACCATGAAATTGTGGTTCTGGAAAACCTTGTCCCCAAGGTGCTGCACTAGGTAATAATTCGGCTAAAGCTAAAGAAATATCTTGATGTGCAATGTCGCCATCTGAATTTAGTTTTTGTTCTAAAACGTCTGTTTCAACCTGTTCGTTTAATACTGTTAACAATGCATGCTCAAATGCGTTTAAGTCTTGTTGTTTAAGTGTTAAGCCCGCGGCCATCGCATGGCCACCAAACTTGGATAATAATTCAGGGTTTTGTGCAGCAACCAAAGCCAAGACATCTCGAATATGTATGCCGGGTATAGAGCGAGCTGAACCTTTGATTTCCCCCTCATCGCCGGGAGCAAAGGCAATCACAGGGCGATGTTGTCGCTCCTTAATACGAGAGGCTAATAGCCCGACGACGCCTTGATGCCAACTGTCATCATAAAGGCAGTAAGCCAATGGTTGTTCTTGTTGATCAAACGACATTTTTTCTAACATTTGCAGAGCTTGATCTTGCATATCCTTTTCTACTGCTCGACGATCGATATTGATTTGGTCTAATAGCTGAGCAGCGGTTAAGGCTTCATCATAATCATCAGTTAGTAGTGTATTGATACCCAAGCCCATATCTTCCATTCGGCCTGCGGCATTGAGCCTTGGTGCCACGGCAAAGCCCAAATCGCTGGTCGCTAGTTGTGATGTTTGTTTGCCCGCAACTTGAACTAAAGCATTGATACCTGCACAAGCCAATGATTTACGCATACGTGTTAAACCGAGATTCACCAGCGTTCTATTTAAGCGATCTAATGGCACAACGTCTGCCACGGTTCCTAAGGCCACCAAATCTAATAAGTCCGTCAGTTTAGGTTCTGGAATAGTTTGTTGCTCAAACCAGCCTTGTTGTCTTAAATGTTGGCGTAAACCGAGCAATAAATAAAAACAGACACCGACGCCCGCCATGTTTTTACTTGGGAACTCATCAGCGTGTTGATTCGGGTTAATGATTGCTTCTGCCTTTGGCAATATTTCACCCGGTAAATGATGATCGGTGACTAATACTTTTATGCCACGTTTATGTGCCTCTTCGACCCCTGCGACGCTAGCAATGCCATTATCAACCGTGATTAGTAACTCAGGTTGATTCTCTTGTGGAATGTCGGCTAATAACTCCGGTGTTAAGCCATAACCATGGACAAAACGATTAGGCACGATATAGTCGATATGGTTAACGCCCATAGCGGTTAGACCTCTAATAGCAACAGCACAACTGGTGGCACCGTCAGTATCAAAGTCAGCCACAATCATAATGCGCCAGTTTTGTTGCAAAGCCTGTTCTAACAAGGCAACCGCTTTATCCATGCCAAGTAACAAATCAGGTTTGGGCAATTCAGCTAAGGGGTAGGTTAAGTCTTGTTCTGATTTTATGCCGCGTGCTGCTAATACTTTACGTAAGCAATCGGGCCAACTATCGGGTAACTGCTCCCAACCAGAGTTATCGCGTTCGGTTATATTCATGTCCACGGTTTCCAGCAGTTAAAAGGGGTCAATTGATAACATCCATAATTAGGAATTTCTAAGTTCACTTTGGCGACTTTATTCCATTTAAGTTGTTGCCACATAATAGCTACAATCTGATCAATAGCGGCGAGCTGTTGCTGCCAATAACCTTCAAGATCTAAAGGCTCGAATACAATCAGGTGTTTGCCTGAGGTAAAACGCATGTCAGTTTGTTCAATTACCGCTTTATGGTCAACGTTTGCTTGTTTGGCGAGTTGCTGCAATAAGACATTACTGCCAACCGTAGTCTGCCATGCCTGTGGCTGAACATTCAACTCACCCTTACCCCAAAACCAAAGGCTGTTGATGGGTAGCTTGCCCTGTTGTTGTCGTTGCTCATTTAATGGCAGGTCAAACAAGTGCATTTGTATCTCGTTCCATAACCGCAACCATGCTAAGCGTGTTTGTTCATCACCAATGGGTAAATAGTTGTGTACGGCTTTGCCGTTCACCTCGGCTAAGGCGGTGAAATCTAAATCAGGCATGGCTTTTAAGCTAATGAACCACTGTTCTGAATTGTAGTTTTCTAAGTTAGCCCCAAACTCAGTTAATAGCGGTTGGATAGCACTGATTAACTCATTCGCTTCCTCTTTGGTGATTTCAAGTGAATCTGACAATAATAATAGGCGATCACGATCTGCATGGAGGTAACAGGGATCGGCACATAGAACGTTTTTTTGTTCACTACGTAAATTAGCTATTGGCAGATCAGAAGTTGTCTGTGGTGCTGTAGTGAAATGATTAATTAATCGTCTTTCTAGGCTGGTTTCATCAGCGGTGAATGATGCTTTTTTTAAAACCTTGTTAAAGATTTCAGGGAAGATATGCTGGTTAATTTCTTGCTGAACTAAGCTTGCCATATTTGGCAAGATAACAGTGAGCTCTGCCTTAGCCATTTGCCAGCACTTGGCTTACAAACGGTATGGTCAATCTTCTTTTCTCAGCGAGTGAAGCATCATCAAGTTTTTGTAATACGGCCATTAACTCATTCATCTCACGGCCATAATGACGTAATAAATGTTGAGCCACTTCTTCAGACAAGATTAAGCCGCGAGATTGTGCCTGAATAATTAATGCTTTCTGCTTAGCTTCATCCGTCATTACGGGTAGTTGATAGACTAATGCTGTGGCTAAACGCGAAACGAGATCAGGCAAACTAAATTCAATATTGGCTGGGTTTTTTGTAGCAGCCATTAGTAATTTTCCACCCGATGAACGAACGCGATTAAAGCAATGAAATAAAGCCTCTTCCCATGCTTTGTGACCGACCACAACGTCAATGCCATCAAGACACAGTAAATCTGGTTGCTCGATAGATTGTAAAACTTCAGGCTCTGATGTGGCGATCAATTCAGCCAGTGATAAGTAGATAACATTAAAACCAGCTTGCTGTACTTTTTCGGCACAGGCGATCAGTAAGTGTGATTTCCCCATGCCTACTTCCCCCCACAGATAAACAAAGTCCATGCTTTGTAAATCACAAAACTCATTCAACGCCTGATTAATTTCAGCTTGGCTGAAATAGTAATTATCTAGGCGATAAATTTCCTGGGGGGTTAATCGCAAGGTTAATTGCGTGGCAGGTGCAGACATTCGAACAAAAACCTTAAGAATATAAAGAACTATCTAAATAACGCTGATGTGCATGGCGTAATAACACCATAATCACTGCGGCAACGGGCAATGCTAACAATACACCAGCAAAGCCAAAGAGTTGGCCTCCGGCTAATACTGCAAAAATAACAGCGACCGGATGAAGGCCAATACGCTCGCCAACAAATCGAGGCGTTAATACCATGCCTTCTATGGCTTGAGCCACACCAAATACCAAGGCCACCATTAACACGGGTAACCATTCATGGAATTGGAAAAAAGCAGCAACTCCAGCTAAACCTATGCCGACAATTAAACCCAGATACGGTACGAAACTCATGACACCGGCAATCACACCAAGCAATAATGCGAGCTCTAAACCTATCATTGCTAAACCAATAGTATAGATTGTTGCTAATGCCATCATTACCATCAATTGACCACGCATAAAAGCGGCTAACATTTCATCACATTCCAATGACAAGCTAATAATCTTGGCGGAATGACGTCTAGGTAAGAATTCTCTAAAGCGAGCAACCAATAAATCCCAATCACGCAACAAATAAAAGGTGAGCACAGGAACGAGTACAAGATTAACCAGCCATTGCAAAATAATGGCACCAGAACGTGTCATATAACTGAAAATGCCACCGGCAACTTGGCCCATTTCAGCCCAATAACCGGTTAGGGCTTGTTTAATGGTATTAATATCAAACAAATCTGTCGGCAAACCCACCGAAATCAGCCAGGGTTGTACCGCAGTATGCAATACCGTGATGTAGTCAGGAAGGCGTTTTAATAAAGCACCGATTTGGGAGCTTAACATCGGTAATAATACTAGTAATAACAATAGGCCAAAGACGACTAAGACAGAAAATACAATCGTGACCGACAAGGTGCGTGATAACTTCCAGCTTTCCAATTTATCAACCAATGGGTCAGCCAAATAAGCTAACAATGCTGAAATGAAAAATGGCATCAACACCGGTGATAATTGATAAAACAGCCAGGCGACAATGACCGTAACAATGACTAATAACAGTTTATTGATATCACTCATTTTTAGTTTTTCATCTGCTGCCATGCACGTAGTCCCCATACCAAAATATATTCAGAGCCACTATTAATGACGCTGGCAACAACCAGCCACTTCCCTATCGTGACGAATTGTTGTAACTCGGTGAACCAGAGCTGTTGCATCATCACCAACAGCACTAAAAATATTTGCATTACGGTATTGATTTTACTGCTCCACAACGGCAGCAATTCATATTTTCCAACAACATAATGATAGCTTATCCCGCCGATGACAATCATTAAGTCTCGACCAATGACTAACCACAATAACCACATTGGCAATAAATCTAACCAAGCCAATGCCGTGAAGCTGGCCACTAGCAATAATTTGTCGGCAATAGGATCAAGAATTGAACCTAGGCGAGATTCCCAATGATAGTGTTTCGCTAAAAACCCATCCAAGGCATCGGAGATGCCTGCAATGGCAAACAAGACTAGGGCAAGCTTAAACTGCCCGGTTAACATCGCCCAGATGACGGGAAATATGAGGACAATTCTTAATATCGATATAAGGTTCGGTATATCCTTTCGAGTCAAGGCAGCAACCGATAACGCAAGACATTGGATGAGTTATAACTAGTATCTTCTGACAATACCTGACCAATACTCAGTGTTTGGTTAAAAACAGTCAAATCACCTTTTAGTGAAATGCTGACATCCACTTGATCTCCCGCCAAACTTGATAACTGCACATCAGACACGTACTGAAGTTTTGATAAATATGTCATCACCCGCGAAAAATCTGCATAGTCACTTACATTGGTGATTTGTAATTCTAAGTTCTGATCATATTGATTATTGCTAACAACCTGAGTGAATCGTCGTGCTAATCGATCAGTTAACTCTTCTATACCCGCATTAAGTGCTGTTTGTAAATCACCACGAGATTGCCAATTTTCAGACTGACCATCAATGACAGCATGCCAATGTATTTGGCTATTAAAACTATCTGTCATTGAAACCCGTGCGATTAAAATGACTTGTGGTGCATACCGCTGTGAAGCAAATTCGATGCTGTCGGCAAAATCCCCCCACACATCAGCGAACCTGACTTGTGATTGATCTTCTAAATCCATCACAGGCATAAATAACGGTAAGCCACGCATTTCTGCCGCTTGTTGGAGTAAAGTAGGAATATTATGTTGTGTACTTTCAGCACCCACTATCGCGCGATTTTGACCATCATCTAGCGCCAACCAGACCAATACATCGGGTCTAGTTTTACTCCAAATAGGTAAATTTAAATCTGTCAGCTTTTTATTCAAACTTGCTTCGTTAAATTTAAGTAACAAGGCTAAGCGATCTGGCTGTGTTAAATCTTCATTAACTTCATTGATACGTTCATATTGGAACTGTTGCACTAATTTATTTGCCTGACCTAAAACAGGCTCTAAATTAGTCACATCCAACGCTGAACGGTCGCCAACAACTTTAAGAATGACCTGACGCAAAACGTGAGGCGCAAGTTGTTGCCGTTCTTGTTCACTCTGGGAAACCACAGGAACTGGTGATTGATATAAATTAGCAACCTCGGCGGCGAAGCTTTCGGTTGCTAATAAGGAAATTAGAACAATAAATAATCTATGCATTGTGGTATTCTAACACGCTGTTTTTAACTGGTTACAGCCTTATTTATTTCAGGATTTTATAATGACAAAAAGCGTGGATAACTCTACCACATCTTCATTAAGTTACCGCGACGCCGGTGTAGATATCGAGGCAGGTAACGCCCTCGTTGACCGCATTAAACCGCTCGCTAAGAAAACACGTCGTCCAGGTGTCATGGCTGGGCTAGGTGGTTTCGGCAGCATGTTCGAGTTGCCCGTCGACCGTTATAAACAACCTGTATTAGTGTCTGGCACAGATGGTGTCGGCACAAAATTACGTCTAGCAATTGAATCAGGCATTCACAATACTATCGGTATTGATTTAGTTGCAATGTGTGTCAACGACATCATCGTATTAGGTGCAGAACCATTATTTTTCTTGGACTACTACGCAACTAGTAAATTAGACATTGATGTTGCTGAATCAGTGGTCTCTGGCATTGCTGACGGCTGTATCCTAGCCGGTGCGGCTTTGGTCGGTGGTGAAACTGCTGAAATGCCTAGTATGTACGAAGACGGTGATTACGACTTGGCTGGTTTTTGTGTCGGTGTTGTTGAAAAAGACAATGCAATTGATGGCTCACAAGTGCAAGCAGGTGATGTATTAATCGGTCTTGCTTCATCCGGCCCACATTCAAATGGCTACTCGTTAATTCGTAAGATCCTCGATCGTAGCCAAGATGAATTAAGCACCGCTTTTGCAGATAGCACTTTAGGTGAACACCTATTAGCCCCAACACGTATTTATGTTAAGTCGTTATTACAACTTCATGAAAAAATTAACATTCATGCTTTATCTCACATCACAGGTGGCGGTTTATTAGAAAACATCCCACGTGTATTACCTGACAATGTTTCAGCGGTGATTGATGCCAATAGCTGGCAACGCCCAGCTATCTTTGACTGGTTACAAGAGCAAGGCAATGTAATTGATGAAGAAATGTACCGTACCTTTAACAACGGTATCGGCATGGTCGTTTGTGTTGCGGCTGAAGACGCCAAGCAAACATTGACTATCTTGAATGACCTGGGTGAAACGGCGTATCAAATTGGTCAAATCGAAGCATCAGATCAAGCAACACCCGATGTGGTAATTCGTGGCTAATGGCGGATAAAAAACCAAACATTGTCATCCTGATTTCAGGTCGTGGCAGTAATATGATGTCGATAGTAAATGCGGTTAATGATGATTCTTTAGACGTTAACGTTGCTGCAATCATTAGTAATCGCCCTGATGCTGCCGGGCTTGAGTTCGCACAGCAACAAGGCATTCAAAGCCTCGTAGTTGATCACAAAGACTTTGACTCACGTGAACAATTTGACCAAGCACTCGCCAAAGAGATTGATCAGTTTTCGCCTGACATCGTTGTATTAGCTGGTTTTATGCGAATCTTAACCGCTGAGTTTGTGAATCACTATGCAGGCAAGTTGATTAACATTCATCCTTCATTGCTGCCTAAGTTTAAAGGTTTAAACACTCATCAAAGAGCCATTGCTTCCGGTGAAAAAGAACATGGGGCCAGTGTCCATCTGGTCACCCCCGAGCTTGATGACGGCCCGGTAATTTTGCAAGCCCGTGTGCCAGTGCTTGAGGGCGATGATGCTTCTTCATTAGCTGCGAGAGTGTTAGAGCAAGAACATCAACTCTACCCTGATGCGATTAATAAACTCATCACCGAGACATTCACGCAGACAGTATGATATGAAACGATTTGTCAGCACTCTCTTTTTATTGTTATTGCCTTTGGGTTTATTGGCACAAGAGATTCCTGACTTCTCAGCTAATTACTTAGTTAAGCTAAATGGTTTACAAGCCGGTGAATTAAAACGACGATTATCCACCAATGAAGATGGCAGCCGTCAATTCAAATCGTCCACAAAAGCAAAGGGTGTCTTTTCATTTTTCAAACCGGACTTGGTTGAAGAAACCAGTACTTGGAAGTTTCTAGGTAGCCAAGTTCGTCCCCAGCATTACTTATATGAGCGAACTGGCGGTAAAAAAGATAAATATATGAGTCTCAATTTTGATTGGCAGACAAACCAACTCTATATTGATGACAAAAAACAACCGTGGCAACTTAATCTAGAACACGGCACCTTAGATAAATTGGTTTACCAAATTGCTTTGATGTCCGATCTTGCTGACGAAAAAACAACGTTTAATTATCGTATTGCTGATGGTGGAAAACTTAAAAATTACGATATCCGCATTGTTGGAAAAGAAGTTATTACCACCCCGCGTGGAAAAATAGACACCATTAAACTCATTCGCTATCGTGAAGGCAAAAACAAACGCCAAACTACCTTGTGGTGCGCACCTAAACTGAATTATCTACCCGTTCAATTAGAACATACCGAAAAAAGTGGCTCAGTATTCACCGCCGTACTCCGACGACTGAAGGGCATTCCAACAGAGAATGTCTTCATCCCCGTAAAATCAAAACCAAGTAACTACGGCCAAGTAATTAACTGATATGACCAAGAAATTTGAAATTATCAAAGAAAATACAGTCTATAACGGTTTTTTCAAACTAAAAGAATTCACTGTAA
>ENA-OSET01004143-OSET01004143.1-sediment-metagenome-genome-assembly--contig:-NODE-4143-length-12974-cov-12.299527_pt1 | contig 12974 bp, 11 predicted proteins | sample MGYA00237882_ERZ534229 | MGnify/ENA primary metagenome ERZ534229 (study PRJEB26408, sample SAMN06266212) | sediment metagenome | isolation source: Hudson Canyon methane seep mesocosm | place...
TAGATGCCTTATTAGAACAAACAGAAGCCGCTTTTGATGTGGCGATTATTGATTATCAAATGCCCGAAATGGATGGTTTACAACTCACAGAGACATTACGGCAGCACCCGCTTTATGACCAATTACCTATTTTAATTTTAAGTTCAGCCACGGTTGATGATGAGCGTCATCAAGCTGATATATGCTTATTAAAACCGGTTAGGCAAACATTATTATTTAAACGGTTAGCGAAATTGCTGTTAAGTTTTGATGCCGTAAAAGCACCTATGCTAGAAAAGGTGTTGCCGCAGTTTAATGCCCATATTTTATTAGTGGAAGATAATGTGATTAATCAAAAGGTCGCAGGCACTTTTTTACGCAAATTAGGTGTGACCCTAGATATTGCTGAACAGGGAAAAGCAGGGCTTGAAGCGATTAATGAACAGGATTACGATTTGGTGTTTATGGATTGTCATATGCCGATTATGGACGGTTATGAGGCAACGCAGGAAATTAGGGCATGGGAGAAACAGAATAATTTACCTGAAATACCAATTGTCGCCATGACTGCAAATGCGTTAGCAGAAGATAAGGCAAAGTGCTTGCAAGCAGGCATGAGTGATTATTTAGCCAAACCGCTACACCAGCAAAATTTAGTCGATATGTTAGAGCATTGGTTACCTAAAAGTTCCTCACAAGCTGCGATAACGATTAATTTAGCGAATAAATCGATAGAAAATAAGAGGGGTGCAGATTTTAATAATATATTGAGTTATGCAAAGTCGTTAGAGCTTGATGAGAGTTTTTATCAGCAATTAATTATTGAGTTTTATCACCAAGAATTTCAATGTGGTCAAAAACTTCAACAATTTTTAGATAAAAAAGAGTTAAAAGCGGCACGTGAATTAGTGCATCGTGTTAAAGGCACGGCGGGTAATTTAAGATTTCAACAGGTCTTTAAAACAGCTGAAATTTTAGAAAAATTATTACGTCAAGCTGCAGAAATGTCAGCGATTACACACGCTTTAAACGTCTTTATAGCGGAATTAGATAAAGTCTTAACGGCTATTATGGCATTGCCTATGGTTAGCTTTGAAACAACAATGGACACGACAGCCTCTAATGATGACTCTTTAGAGAGTTTAATGTTGCAATTAAATAAACAATTATCGAATCAGAGTTGGCATGCGAAACAGACGATTATTAATATCCAGCAGGTATTAAGTGATTCTGATTTACTTAATGTGGCTCAATTATTAGAACAAGCGATTAATCAGCTAGATTATGCTCAAGCAACCCTTTATTTTAATCAATGCCAGTTATTATTATCGCAAGAGTTAGAGCGTGATGCAGCCTGATAGTGTTATTCTTGTTGTCGATGATGACCCATTAAATATAAAATTATTAATTAATATTTTAGCTCCACATTATGAAATATTATTTGCTTTAAATGGCGAACAAGCCTTGCGTTTAGCGGAGCAGTGTATGCCCGATTTAATATTGCTAGATGTCTTAATGCCTGATATGTCGGGCTATGAAGTTTGTCAGCAATTAAAATTGCAAGCGACTGTACAAGATATTCCGGTTATTTTTATTAGCTCAATGAATGAGCATGAAGATGAAGCAAAAGGCTTGGCGTGTGGGGCGATTGATTATATTAATAAACCGATTAATGCGGCGATTGTAAAATCACGTATTGCTAATCATTTAGAACTTAAACATGCTCGTGACATTCTTAAGCGTCAGGCGACAATCGATACATTAACAGGATTAGCTAATCGTCGTCGTTTTGATGAATTTCTATTGCAGGAATGGCGGTTGATGCAGCGTGAATCAAAACCATTGAGCCTGATTATGATTGATATTGATTATTTTAAACAATTTAATGATTGTTATGGGCATCCTGCTGGCGATGATTGTTTACGTCAAGTCGCGTTAGCGATGAAAGAGGCGATTTCACGGCCTATTGATTTATTGGCTCGTTATGGCGGTGAAGAATTTGTTTGTGTATTGCCAAATACTGATGAGCAAGGCGTACTTTATGTGGCTGAAAATTTACGCAACTGTGTTGAAATGTTAGCCATTCCGCATGAAAAATCAGCAGTAAATAGCGGTGTTACTATTAGTTTAGGCTGTGCAACACTTGTTCCTAATTCAGAACAGCGTATTGCTGATTTTATAAAGACAGCCGATTATGGTTTGTATCAAGCGAAAGAAACGGGTAGGAATAAAGTGATGCTCAGTCAAAAAAGCGAGTAAGGTAAAGGTTTGATTATGATTAATTAAAAAAGCGAGTAAGGTAAAGGTTTGATTATGATTAATTAAAAAAGTATTTTCGTTTCAATATTGCCCCAGCTTAAGTTAGTCGCTGGTTTTTTGTTACTACCTTAAGCTAAAATTATGAACTTTAAATTAACCTACACAAGAAATTTACTCCTAAGTATAAGCCTTGCTGTTCCTACAATAGCGATGGCACAACCTGCTATTTTAGATGCCAACTTGAACTTAAATATCCCTATTATTAAATTTCAAGCTGATAATCAAAGTGAATATTTCTGGGCTGAACTTGAATACCAAGCACAATCCTCAACGCCATTAACCTTTATTGCTAAAAATTATGGCTCTCTTGATCCAGCGACACTCCCACCTGCACTTCATGAACTTGCTATCGTGACTGATGGAGCAGCACCCACTATTATCAATATTCAAGCGACAGAAGCACAACTACATTTTATTTCAAGCATCCCCCTTGCTTGCTCTGTTATTTTTGGACTAGATACAGCGTTTGGCTTTATTGCAACTGATAGTGCAATGAATGGCGGTGCAATTATTGATCACAATCCTATTTTGAGTAACCTACAACCTGAAAGTACTTATTACTATCGTGTACAAGGAACTGATGCTCAGGGAAAAATGTATTGGAGTCCAATCAACTCATTTACCACAGAATCTGCTAATAACGAATTGATTAACTTATTATCAATTGATAATGGCACCACGGTTACAGCAGTCAGTAGTAATTTTGGCAATGCGAGTAACAATCAAACTTGGGGAGCAAATAGTGCTATTGATGGTTCTGGTAGCACTGCATGGTCTTCTGCCAACGATGGAGATGATGCATTTATTGAATTCACACTAGCTCAAGCAACACAAATAAATACGCTGAAGGTTTGGTCACGTTCTATGTCAAACAGTGCCGAAATACTTAGCTTTACCATTACAACCGATAACGAAACATTAGGTCCTTTTACTCTTCCCGATACACAACAAGCTTATGAATTTGAAATTAATCGAACAAGCTCTAGTATTCGTTTTGACGTAGTCACTAGCACTGGTGGTAATACGGGGCTTATTGAACTCCAAGCTTACTAAATGACTATGAAAAAAATTACATTTAAAGGTTTATTTTGCACGCAATCCTGCCTTATGGTTATTATTTTTTTTGGAGCCAATGCCCACAGTTTTGCAGATGCTAGTTATACGACAGCTACAAGCCAATTGCATATTCCTTTTATCAAATATCAGGGGCAATATTTTCAAGCACACTTAAATTATCTACCTCCTGATAAGCTTAAGTTAGAGCAAGTAAATCCGCAAATATCAGAGCTAGACTTACCTGCAATTGTACCCGTAAATGACGACTTAAATTTTCACCTTGAAAGGATCAGTATAGACAATCAACTTTTTTCCGCAGACCTAGAGTATTTAAATGATAATACTTTTAAAATTAGTAATTTAAATCCCTCATTACTCGCTGAGCCATCAAAAACTATGTTCCAATCAGATCATTTTATTGGGTCAGGGATTTGTGCTCAATGTCATGATGGGATTCAAGATGAAGAGGGGGCTGATGTTTCTATTGCTTCAGCGTGGTCATCGAGCATGATGGCAAATGCTACTCGTGACCCTTTTTGGCAAGCAAAGGTGCGTAGTGAGCTGAACCGTACGCCTGAACTTAGTGATGAAATAAACGATAAATGTACTCGTTGCCATGCTCCAATGGCGAATGAAGAGGCTAGAAAACAACATGATAATGTACAAACTGTTTTTGATGGTGGTATTTTAAGTAGTGCTAATCCCTATCATGATTTAGCCATGAATGGCGTCAGCTGTAGCTTATGCCATCAAATTTCTCTTGCTGATCCTTTTGGCACAGAAACTGGATTCTCAGGAAATTTTAGTGTTGAAAGTTATGAGAATGGTCAAAACCGTCTAATTTATGGTCCTTATGAAAACGTACTTACCAGGCCGATGCAAAATTTTACTAACTTTACGCCTGTTTTCAGTGAACATATTAAATCATCAGAGCTTTGTGCAAGCTGCCATGACTTAACTACGCCTTATAGCGATGAGAATGGTGTAATACTTAGTCAAAATAAAGAAGATGAGTTTCCTGAGCAAATGGTTTATAGCGAATGGCTGCACAGTGATTTTGCTGAAACTGATAGTTGCCAACAGTGTCATATGCCTCGTTCTGATGGTGTAGTGATTGCAGCACAGCCACGAACATTATCAACTAAGCGTGATGACTTTGCTCAACACAGCTTTTTAGGCAGTAACCGCCTAATGCTTTCAATTCTAGATATTTATAAAGATACCTTAGGTATTACGGTTAAAGATTTTTCAACTAGCATCACTAATGCAGAAAAGCTATTACAAAGTGCTGCTAAAATTGAAATTAATACTCCGACTTTATCCGCAGAAACGCTTGATTTTAATGTGATTGTTAGCAGTGAAACGGGTCATAAATTGCCTTCTGGTTATCCATCAAGACGCGTTATTCTACATGTAACCATAAAAGATGAAGCAGACACTATCGTATTTGAATCAGGAAAAATTCATGAGGATGGCAGTGTGGAGGGGTTAAACTCTGACCTTAATCGTTCAGATTATGAGCCACATTATCAACTTATCAATTCCCCTGATCAAGTACAGGTTTATGAAGTCATTATGCAGGATTATAAAGAGAATATTACCTATACTTTATTGCGTGCAAAATCGTATCTAAAAGATAACAGATTGTTACCTAAAGGATTTGATAAACAAATAGCAGGGAAAAATATTCAAGTTCGCGGTGTTGCCGCAATAGATAATAATTTTATAGGCGGGCAAGATAGTATTCACTTTAGTATTGGCGGGCTTAGTGGTAATGGCTATCAAATTGAAGCAGAATTGGTCTACCAAACTTTAGGTTATGCTTTCGCTCAAGACTTATTTCAAGATAATTCATTAGAAACAGGGCGGTTTAAGCAAATGTTTAATGCTTCAGCACTTAAATCAACCCGCATCACAGCGACACAACGTAACGTTAATTAATTTTACAAGAGAAAATAAAAATGCATACAGGAAAAATTCCCGATGGGATGTTTAGCATCGATAAAAAATTGGTTGGCGATACCGAGTTTAGTGTTGTTGGTTATAAAAGATTAAAGGGTTCAGATGATCTAAATGTGGCGGAGAAAGTATTTTTTGCTAATGAAGCAAATATTAACCTGAAATTTATAAAGATTGACCTAAATGATTCAAGTATTGTTATTGAGCCTGGTGCTTTGTACTTTATGAAAGGAAAACTAAGCTTAGAATCAAATATTGAAGGCGGTATCGTATCGGGTCTTTTTAGAAAGGCGACATCGGGGGAGACCTTGTTTCAATCAACTATCTCGGGAACAGGTGAGGTTTTTCTTGAGCCAAGCTTTGGTCATTTTTTGCTACTTGATATTGATGACGATGAACTGATTATGGATGATGGTTCATTTTACTGCTGTTCAAAAGGCATAAAAGTTAGTGGGGCTATTCAAAAAAATATCTCATCCGCTCTTTTTGGTGGAGAGACCTTAGTTCAAACTAGCACTAAGGGAACGGGGCTTGTGGTGATTAATAGCCCTGTGCCTGAATCTGAATTAATTTGCTACGAACTTGAAAGCGGCGAGAAACTTCGTGTTGATGGTAACTTTGCCTTAATTCGGACTGCATCTGTTAAGTTTTCTGTTGAAAAATCAGGAAAATCTTTATTTCAATCACTGACCAGCGGTGAAGGCTTACTGCAAACTTTTGAGGGACCTGGAATAGTCTGGATAGCGCCAACACAGGTTGTTTATAATAAGATTAAAAGAGCAGGTGTTAATGGACTTGCTAATTCAGCTAAAAGCGGCAATATGAATAATTCTGTTTAGGTGGCAGCTCACCACGGCTTTTTCATACAAATATGGATAGAGCAGCCTATTGAGTTAATGGGGCGAAGGCTTTAGCCTTTGCTGTGTCAGAATAATGCTGAAATAATATCTTTTGCAGATAATTCACCTTCTTTCACAAAAGGCACTTGAGCAATAGAAGTTTGAAAGTGACCGGTTAATTTATAATGAGCATCCATTGTAAACATAACACTTTTAGCTGCTTTTACAAAGGCATCATAGTCTAAGGTCAGTGGTACCGTAATTGTTTGAGTAGCATTAGGTGCTAAATTTTTATCACTTGATGCTTGAAGTTTGCCAATATAAATTGAATTAAGTTCAATCGAACCTGAAAGTCCCGTTACCGGTATGGCATAAGGGTTTGGATTATGTAAATCGACATTAAAGCTAATACGATTATCTTTAGGTGAAAAGGATTTTAGCTGAATATCTTCGATGGTAGGTGCTTTTACAAATTGTTTTACCATCTCTGCATTACAGCCAACTAATGATAAAATTAGAAAAAATAGAGCGAATAATTTTGTCATAAAATAATGTGATTGTTGTTTTTAAGCAAAAAAAAAGGTTGTAGAAGAAATCCTCTACAACCTTTATTTTATTTGGCTTTAGCATGGTGCCCAGGGGCGGAATCGAACCGTCGACACGAGGATTTTCAGTCCTCTGCTCTACCGACTGAGCTACCTGGGCTCGCTAAAGAGATACTATTATGCCAGTTCTTTATTTTTAGGTCAAGTTTATTTGTATTTATTTCCAGGAGAAAGACAGGGAAGTACCCTTGGTTCACTCAATTGGGTCAATATAGGTTATCAGCAGTTAAGTTATCAGCAGTTAAGACGCGTGCTATACAGCAATACATCAATCGCTTAACATTGTCCCCAGCAACTGCGAATCGACACTTCTCATTACTGCACCGTATGTTTTCATTAGCGATACAGTGGGGCTACCTAGAGAAAAACTCCTGTCGCATCATTGATTATCAATAATGGTGGCACGCTGTATGACGTTCAGGCGACACTGGCACATGCTAATTCAAAGATGTCAGAGCGGTATGCTCATCTGTCGAATGAACGGTTGCAGGATACCAGTGATAATTTGTCGTTAGTGGTTGCAGGAGCGGTGGGGATTGGGTAGAGTTATGAGTTATTCTAATAATACTTTTAAGATAAATATAATGAATCAATTTTTAAAACTATGTTTTTTATTTACATGTGTTTCCTTTCTATCTGGTTGTATGACTTTCGCTGGTGATAATCTGGAAGTACTTGCTACTATAAACCCTAAAGTATCTCCGATGATTGAGTATACTATTGGTGATGATTTTGACTACTCTGTTGACGGTGGAGCTTTGAGTTCAAGCGTAACAATGGGAAAGCGTTTAAGCACAGGAATTTTAGGTAGTTGGAAAAATAACAACTATGTATCTAATTTTCATTATGCTAATAGAGGGCGTTTTGATAAGTCGGGTGAGTATACTTTGATTCTTGAAGGTAGATTGGATGGGGAAAGTAATATTATATTGCAAATACTAAGTTCACTTACTCTGTTTGTTATACCTTTCGACATTGATGCTTCAGCAAATCTTACCTTTAAGCTCGAAAATACAATTACTGGTGAAAAGTATGTATCTAAATCATATGAAACGATAAATCAAACCTGGTGGATAGTATTCTTACCTGCACTGCCATTTATGTATGCGGGCGAAAATGATCTTTATGAAAGAATGTCTGAGCATGTGTATCAAGACTTTGTTGCCCAAGGTGCTTTTAATTAAAGTAGTGCATATTTAATTTACTAGGTTTTAGTTTTACCAGAAACAGACAGGAGGAAATTTTAGGCAAAAAAAAGCTCCGAAGAGGATTTCCTCATCAGAGCTTTGTTGTATTTGGTATCAGGCTTATAATCCAGGAGTTATTGACTTGTCGTTCAAGAGATTTTCAGTCCTCTGCTCTATCGACTGAGCTACCTGGGCTCGCTAAAGAGATACTCATATGCCAGTTCTTTATTTTTAGGTCAAGTTTATTTGTATTTTAGGGGCTTAATAATTAATTAACGTAAGGTTCTACTAAATAAATTGAGTGCGAGTTGATAACCTAACATGGCTGTTTGTGGGTCATAGCGTTCACCTTCATCACGCATAAAAGCATGTTGTGCATTGAATTCATGCCAAGTGAAGGTAATATCGGTTTCACTGAGTTTTTTATAAATTTCAGAACGACCTGCGGTGGGGATATGTGAGTCTTGCTTGCCCCAAATCATTTGTAGTTCACCGCTTATATCGTGTAAGCGTTCCATGCTGTGTTGACCGGGTTTGTTAGGAATAACTTGAGTATGTAAGTCAGTGGCATAAAAGCAAGAAGCCGCTTTAATCTCTGGTTGTAAGGCGGCACGGAAGGCTAAATGCCCGCCTATGCAAACGCCCATTGCACCAATATGACCGTTGCACCAATCTTGTTGTTTAACAAATTCAATCAGTGCGGCATTATCGGTGTCATAGCCTTGGACATCTTTAGCGAATTTATCAGCATTACCTTTATCGCGTCCAGCATCATCATAGCCTAAAACAGTGCCGATAGGGTTTAGCTCATGAAATACTTCTGGTACAAGTACTGCATAACCATGACTTGCCATAATTTTAGCGGCACGTTCAATAGGGCCAGTTTGTTGAAAAATTTCTGAATAAAATAAAATGGTGGGATATTGCCCTTCACCTACAGGACGATGAATATAGGTACGCATCATTCCGGTAGGGGTATTAAGGTCAGTTATATGGCTTTGTACATTCATAAAATTTAGGCTTCCGTATTTAGGTGAAATTAGGTGTATTGTACAGCGATTCAGGACGTTTATAAGTTAAAAATCAAGCTTCTTGGCGAAAATATTTAGGCTAGATAATGGCTGAATAAAGTCGTTAGTTAGTCAGGCTCTGACTATTGACAATCTATGTAGTATAATTGAAAAATTTGAATTTTTAGAGTTAGGCGTTATGTCAGAGACCAAAAAGGTTGTTTTAGCTTATTCCGGCGGATTAGATACATCAGTGATTTTAAAGTGGTTACAAGATGAGTATGCGTGTGAAGTCGTCACCTTTACCGCTGATTTGGGGCAGGGTGAAGAGGTAGAACCTGCTCGTGCTAAAGCAGAAGCCTTAGGCATTAAAGAAATTTATATTGATGATTTGCGTGAAGAATTTACACGTGACTTTGTATTCCCCATGTTTCGTGCCAATGCGATTTATGAAGGCGAGTATTTATTAGGCACTTCAATTGCGCGTCCGTTAATTTCTAAGCGTTTGGTGGAAATTGCTAAAGAAGTGGGTGCAGATAGTGTTTCTCACGGTGCAACCGGCAAAGGTAATGACCAAGTACGGTTTGAATTAGGGGCTTATGGTTTAAACCCTGATATTAAAGTCATTGCTCCGTGGCGTGAATGGGATTTAAATTCTCGTCAAAAATTATTGGCGTATGCTGAATCACATGGTATCGAGATTGAAAAGAAGCAAGGTAAAGCGTCGCCTTACTCAATGGATGCAAATTTATTACATATTTCATACGAAGGTGGCATTTTAGAAGACCCTTGGGCAGCCCCTGAAGACGATATGTGGTTATGGAGTGTTTCACCTGAAAATGCCCCTGATGTGGCGACGTATTTAGAATTAACCTATGCACAAGGTGATATTACTGAAATTGACGGCGTCGCTTATACGCCTGCTGAGGTGTTGGCTAAACTAAATACGATTGGTGGTGCGAATGGTATTGGGCGTTTAGATATTGTTGAAAATCGTTATGTGGGTATGAAAGCACGCGGATGTTATGAAACACCCGGTGGTACGATTATGATGCGTGCGCATCGTGCGATTGAATCAATCACCTTAGATCGTGAAGCGGCACATTTAAAAGATGAGTTGATGCCACGTTATGCGACCTTAATTTATAATGGTTATTGGTGGAGTCCAGAGCGCAAAATGTTACAAGCGATGATTGACCAATCACAGTTAAATGTAAATGGTAAAGTACGTTTGAAACTGTATAAAGGAAATGTTGATGTGATAGGGCGTGAATCAACAACCGATAGTTTATTTGATGAAGCGATTGCGACTTTTGAAGATGATGAAGGGGCTTATGATCAAAAAGATGCAGAAGGTTTTATTAAATTAAACGCTTTAAGACTGCGAATTGCTGCAAAGCGTTCAAAATAATTCGATAGACCATTATCTAATTTTTTAGAGGAAGGGGTTAATGAGTAAGTTACGCAAAAATAATAATAAATCAGTGCGTGAAGTAGCGATTGTTAAATCAACATTACCAATAGTAAGCGTAGCACCTAAGATAAATCGTTTAGTATTGGCGATTATGTTGAGTTTAATGGCATCGATTATTTTTATCGGTATTTTATTAATGCCTAATACCACTGATGTATTACCTATTCAAAAAACGACTCAATTACATGAAATTGATATTAATCCGGTCACATCAGCTGAAGTGGATGCATTAAAATCACAACTAGTCGGTTTAGTCAGTGGTTCAATTGAGGGTAAATTAAAGCGTTTGGAAGATAGTTTGCGTAGCGGCACGATTAATAGCACCGGTTTGGAGACTATTCAGGCTTTGCAAGAAGATTTAGTGGTGTTAAAAACCTATTCTGAAACAGGTTCAGGACGCTTAATTGCTGAAAAGTATCGTCAAAATACAGTAGAAAATGTTAAAGCGATAAATTTAGCGGATGAAGTCTCGCAATTAAAGCAATTGGTGTACTTGCTGTTTAGTTCATGTGCATTGATATTAGCAGCATGCTGTGGTGTTTGGATACGCAAACAATACCAACTAAGCTATGATGAATCAGTGGAAGTAGTAGAGAAACGCTTGATTAAATAAAGGCTTTCTCTTTTCGCTTTAAACAAAAAAAGCCGCTTAAAATAAGCGGCTTTTTTATGACATAAGCTTAGCTTATTTTGCTAAGAATGCCCAAACAGCGTCGATTGCTTCATCTTCAGAGTAACCTGCTTTTTTAACAGGTCCTACTGCCATGATTGCTGCCATTGCTTTAGGCATACCATTTTTACCATTTTTTAACGTGTCAGCGAAACTTGCTTTGCTTAAATCACCTGATTTAATTAAGGCAACAAGTTGTGGGTTAGATGAAATGTCATGACATGCACCACAACCACGACCGAATGCACGATCATAGATTTTTTTACCGACTTTAAGTTCATCGGCTGCAGAGGCAGTAGCACCAAAACCTAGTAAAGCAACTGTTGATACTGCAAGTAATAATTTTTTCATTGAAGACCTTCCATATAAGTGAATAAAAAAACTACAATCACATTTTTATAGTGTTATTAAGTGATTGTAGAGGGGGTAAACCTATAGATAATATAGTTTTAATGCGTTATTTTCAATTTTTATTAGAAATATTTTTTAAGGGGCTGCATTCCATCGCTGTAAATAGCCATTAGAGGCAATACTGTAAATTTTATTATTCTTTTCAGCAAAACTTAACGCAATAATGGTGGCAGCAGAGGGAATCCAGTCACGTTGTTTTTTAGGTCGCCAGTAGCTTTGTAATTCGCCGCTACTAATATCCCATAAATCAATGCGTCGAGAGAGTTGCCCAACTACCACCTGACGGCTATTACTTGAAAAACTCAGTGAGGATAAGGTAATGAGTTTTGCACCGAGTTCGCGATGTAGTTTGCCGGTGCGTGGCTTCCAAATTTTAATAGTACCTAAACCTTCGTTGGTCAAGGCATACGCTCCATTAGGTGAAATAGCCACTTTGGATAAATTACTACGATGCTCCCATGTATGTTTGAGTTTTCCTGAATTTAAATCCCATAGTTTTGCAGTATGGTCATTTGAACCGGTAATCGCAAGTAAGCCGCTTTTAGAAAGATCTAATTGCGTCACTTTATCTTTATGCGGCAAGATATAAACAGTTTTAGCTAAACTTAAACTAAAGTAAAGGGCTTTATCCGCCAGACCAATTAACGCGGATTTACCATTACTTGAAATGGCAATTGCATTAATATCATCTATGAGCCAAATATTCAGCAGTTGACCATCACTAATCCGCCACCATGCGAGTGAATTTTTTTCAGCGGTTAACGCATATTCACCATTGTCAGCAATCGCGGTATACATAATACCGGTACTTTTATCGCTGTGTTGCCATGAATGTAATAATTTTTGGGGTTGTAATTGCCATAATTCTGCATTGCCCCGTATATTACCTGTTAGAGCATATTTGTCGGTGAGGGTGGCAGCAAAAAAGCCTTCAGGTGATAATTCAATAGTTTCTTCAGCTTCTGGGGTTAAATCACATGCGGATAATAACAGCGTCGCTAGAAAAATGAAGACATAAGAAAATTTAATGTGCATGAGGGTTAAACCAATTTAGTGAGTGATGTAATGAGACAACGCTACCAATAATAAATAAAGTAGGCGGTTGTATGATTTCATGTTCGAGTTTTTTAGGTAAATTACTGAGCGTGCCGGTTATAACACGTTGTGTCGGTGTGGTGCCTTGTTGTATTAAGGCAATCGGTAGGTCAGCGGCTGCCCCGTGGTCTATTAAAGATTGGCAAATAATATCAATGCCTAATAAGCCCATATAAATAACGATGGTTTGGTTGGGTGCGGCTAATTGAGACCAGTTAAGGTTTATACTATTATCTTTTAAATGACCGGTAATAAAGGTACAGGATTGAGCGTGGTCACGATGCGTTAGCGGAATACCTGCATATGTCGCACAACCTGATGCAGCCGTAATGCCGGGTACGACCTGAAAGTGAATATTATGTTTAACTAA
>ENA-OSET01004145-OSET01004145.1-sediment-metagenome-genome-assembly--contig:-NODE-4145-length-12970-cov-10.116187_pt1 | contig 12970 bp, 12 predicted proteins | sample MGYA00237882_ERZ534229 | MGnify/ENA primary metagenome ERZ534229 (study PRJEB26408, sample SAMN06266212) | sediment metagenome | isolation source: Hudson Canyon methane seep mesocosm | place...
TACTAAAAGAAAATAAAGTAAAATTACCTTTCGGATTGTACATTACAAACTCTGTACAGGAAGAGGTTGGGCTTAGAGGTGCGCAAATGATTGTGGATACGATAAGGCCTGATGTGGCGATTGTAACGGATGTGTGCCATGATACAGGTACACCAATGATAAATAAAATTAAGCAAGGTGATACTAAATGTGGTGCAGGCCCGGTATTGACGTATGGTCCGGCAGTGCAAAACAATTTATTAGAACTAATTATTACTGCAGCTGAAAAGAATAAAATTCCTTTCCAAAGAGCGGCAGCTTCTCGCGCTACAGGTACTGACACTGATGCTTTTGCTTATTCAACTGGTGGGGTGGCTTCTTCATTAATATCACTTGCACTAAGGTATATGCACACTACAGTTGAGAGTGTACATAAGGATGATGTAGAAAATGTAATACGATTGATTTATGAATCGCTACAGAAAATTAAAAATAATCATGATTTTAGATATTTGAAATAAAACTTAAGGAGCTGAAAAGCTCCTTTTTTTATGTCCTTATTTTTATTATATTTGAGCCACTAATTTAAAACATTTAAAATGGACACAAATCTTATTTTCGGCAACATAGTTTATATTGTTATTGCTCTTTTTTTACTTAAAGGAGCTCTGTATATGGTAAAGCAAAAGCATGCCGTAATTATTGAACGATTAGGAAAATTCAATAAAGTCTCAAAAGCAGGGCTACATTTTAAGATTCCATTAATTGATAGTATTGCAGGAAATGTAAACTTAAGAGTGAGAGAATTGCCAGTTGAGGTGGAAACTAAAACAAAGGATGATGTATTTGTAAGAATAGTAGTTTCAGTTCAGTTTTTTGTGATTGATGCACCAGTGGGGATAAAGGATTCTTTTTATGAATTAAATAACCCAGAACAACAAATTCAATCTTATGTATTTGATTCTATTCGTTCGGAAGTGCCCATGATGGAATTAGATGATGTATTTGCTGAGAAAGAGAAGATTGCTTTAGCTGTAAAAACAGAACTTTCAGATACAATGCGACAATTTGGATTTGATTTTATAAAAGCTCTTGTAACGGATATTGATCCTGATGCAAAAGTGAAGCACTCAATGAATGAGATTAATGCAGCCAAAAGAATGAAAGAAGCTGCAAAAGAAGAAGCTGCAGCAGCCAAAATTAGAGTTGTAGCAGCAGCTGAGGCAGATATGGAAAGTAAGCGATTAGCAGGAGAAGGAATAGCTCAACAAAGAATTGCAATTGCCAATGGACTGAAGGAATCAGTAGCTGAGGTTAAGTTAGCTATGGAGGACCATGTTACCAGCCAAGATGTAATGAATATGCTTTTTATGACGCAACATTATGAAACAGTTGCAAAGCTATCTGAAAATAATACGAGTACCATATTTATGCCGTATTCTCCTGATAATGTAGGTGACTTGCAAATGCAAATTCAAAGTAGTTTGTTGGCAGTTGATGCAATGAAAAAGAAGAATAAGTAATATTAAATCTCTTTATGCCTAAAACAATCAACAGTGTGGTCGTTTACCATGCCCATAGCTTGCATATGAGCATAAACAATAGTTGAGCCTACAAACTTAAAACCTCTACTTTTTAAGTCTTTAGATATTTTATCAGATAAAGGAGTATTGGCGGGCATTTCACTCATGCTACTAAAGTTATTTTGCATGGGTTTTCCGTCTACAAAGCCCCAAATGTATTTACTAAAAGTACCAAACTCTTTTTGCACTTCCATAAAAGCAATAGCATTAGTTTTGGCTGCTTTTATTTTTAGCGTATTTCTTACAATCCCAGCATCTAGTTTTAATTCCGCTAGTTTTTCATCCGAGTAATTTGCAATTTTTTGAAAATCAAAATTATCAAAAGCAGTACGAAAATTTTCTCTTCTTCTAAGGATAGTGATCCAACTCAATCCTGCTTGAAAGGTTTCTAATAATAAAAATTCAAATATTTTAGCATCCTCATAAACGGGTACGCCCCATTCTTTGTCATGATACTCAATATAGAGTGCGTCATCTTTAGGCCAATTGCACCTTGTTACCTCCCGTGACATTTCTTGAATTTCTTACCGCTCCCACAAGGGCAAGGTGCATTACGCTCTACCTTTTCTTCTGCTCTTACAGGTTGTATTTTTTGTTTTGGTTTTCCTGCTTGCTGTGGAGCATTCCCTGTGTTTTCTGGTCGGCTAGTTTGGTGGTTTTCGACCCTATGCTTATCTTCTTGTATAGATGATTGTGTAGGTAAACCTGCCTTAATTAAGAAAGAAACAATATCTTTATTTACTTTATCAATCAATGCTTTAAATAAATTGAAGGATTCAAATTTGTAAATTAAAAGAGGATCTTTCTGCTCATAACTTGCTGTTTGTACAGCTTGCTTCAAGTCATCCATTTCACGCAAATGCTCTTTCCAAATATCATCAATTATAGCAAGCGTTACACTTTTTTCAATTGCTTCAGCAATATTTCCCCCTTCTGATTCATGTGCTTCTTTCAGGTTAGTTACTACTTGCAAAGTTTTTAATCCATCAGTAAACGGAATAACTATGTTCTCATAAGTTGCCGACTGATTTTCGTACACATCTTTAATTACCGGGTAAGTTTGCCTTGCAATTGAAGTAGATTTATTTTGATATGAACTGTAACAACTTTCATATACTTTTTCTATAATCTCTTGTGATGATAAATCAGCAAATTCTGTTTCAGTAATTGGACTTTCAGTTGCTAATAGTCTAATTAAATCTAACTTGAAAGTACCATAATCTTTTGCCTCATATAGTTCTTCAACTATACTTTCACAAGTATCATAAATCATATTCGAAACATCAAGCGAGAGTCTATCTCCATGCAAAGCATGCCTTCTTTTCTTATAGATTACCTCTCTTTGTTGATTCATTACATCATCATACTCCAACAATCTTTTTCTTGTTCCAAAGTTATTTTCTTCAACTTTCTTTTGCGCTCTTTCAATGGATTTACTTACCATAGAATGCTGAATAACCTCACCTTCTTCAAGTCCCATTCTGTCCATTAATTTTGCAATTCTTTCTGACCCGAAAAGTCGCATTAACTTATCTTCCAAAGAAACATAGAATTGAGATGAACCTGGATCTCCTTGCCTACCAGCTCTACCTCTTAGCTGTCTGTCTACCCTTCTTGAATCGTGTCTTTCAGTACCGATAATTGCTAATCCTCCAGCAGCTTTTACTTCATCAGAAAGTTTAATATCGGTACCCCTACCAGCCATATTTGTTGCAATTGTAACTGCTGATTTGTTACCAGCTTCAGCTACAATATCGGCTTCTCTTTGATGCATTTTTGCATTCAGAACATTGTGCTTAATGCCTCTTCTCCTAAGTATTGTGCTTAGTAATTCTGATATTTCAACTGATGTGGTACCTACTAAAATTGGTCTTCCTTGCTCAGTTAATGTTACAATATCTTCAATTACAGCATTGTATTTTTCCCTGTTTGTTTTGTATACCAAATCATCTTTATCATCTCTTTGAATTGGTCTGTTTGTAGGGATTGCAACTACATCTAGTTTGTAGATTTCCCAGAATTCGCCCGCTTCAGTTTCAGCAGTACCTGTCATTCCAGCAATCTTATTATACATTCTGAAATAGTTTTGCAATGTAACTGTTGCGTAAGTTTGTGTGGCAGCTTCAATTTTCACGCTTTCTTTTGCTTCTATCGCTTGGTGTAGCCCATCAGAATATCTTCTGCCATCCATGATACGACCGGTTTGCTCATCAACAATTTTTACTTTGTTATCCATCACTACATACTCAACATCTTTTTCAAAAAGAGTGTATGCTTTTAGTAATTGATTAATTGTATGTACCCTTTCACTTTTTATTGCAAAATCTCTTAATACTTCATCTTTAGCTGTAGCTTTTTCAGAGTCGGATTGAGCTGATTTATCAATTTCAGCAATATTCCCACCAACATCTGGAAGAATAAAAAAGTCTTTATTCTCAGTAGAGCTAGTCATTAACTCCAATCCTTTTTCAGTTAACTCAATAGAGTTAGATTTTTCATCAATTACAAAATAGAGTTCTTCATCAACTAGATGCATTTCCTTATTTTGGTCTTGCATGTAGTAATTTTCAGTTTTTTGCAATTGTGCTCTTACTCCATCTTCTGATAAAAACTTGATAAGTGCTTTATTCCTAGGCAATCCTCTAAAAGCTCTTAAAAGATTAAGTCCTCCTTTTTCTGAATCACCTTCTTTTAACAGTTTTTTAGCATCAGAAATTACGGTAGTAATAAATTTTCTTTGTGCATTTACAAGTTGATCAACCTTATGTTTGTATTCGTTAAATTCGTGTTTATCTCCTTGTGGAGTAGGTCCTGAAATAATAAGTGGCGTTCTTGCATCATCAATAAGAACAGAATCCACTTCATCAACAATAGAATAATGCAATTTTCTTTGCACTAAATCTTCAGGGCGTTTTGCCATATTATCTCTTAGATAATCAAAGCCAAATTCGTTATTTGTACCGTAAGTAATATCAGATAAATAGGCTTTTCTTCTCTCATCAGAATTAGGTTGATGATTGTCAATACAATCAATGCTTAATCCATGAAATTGGAATAATGGCCCCATCCAAAGAGCATCCCTTTTTGCTAGGTAATTATTTACAGTTACTAGATGTACTCCTAGTCCAGTAAGTGCATTTAAATAGATTGGAAGTGTTGCGGATAAAGTTTTCCCTTCCCCAGTTTGCATCTCAGCAATTTTTCCTTGATGCAATACAATCCCTCCAATTAACTGAACATCATAATGTATCATTTCCCATTTGATCTCAGTCCCTGCCGCATCCCAAGTTGTTTGATAAGTTGCAGTATCTCCATTAATGCTTACAAAATCTTTTGTAGCAGCTAATTCTGTGTCATTTTTGCTTGCAGTTACATCAATGCTTTCATTTTCTGTAAATCTTTTTGCAGTTTCTTTTACAACTGCAAAGGCTTGTGGTAAAACTGTATTTAGAATTTTTTCTATTTTATCAATTACAGTTTTTTCTAATGCATCAATTTCTTTGTAAAGTTCTTCTTTTTCTTCTGTTGTAGTTTCGGTAAGGTTTGATTTCTCTTTTAGAGTTTCAATCTTAGATTTTTCTTCACTAATAAAATCAGAAATCTGTTTTTTAAATTCAGTAGTTTTTTCTCTTAATTCATTATTTGATAAAGAACTTAATTTAGAAAACTCCTCATTAATCTTATCTACTAAAGGAGTTATTTCCTTTACATCCTTATCATATTTGTTCCCAAATAATTTACCTAATATGCCTAATAGACCTGCCATTTGTGTTTTTTAATTTAACGGAGTAAAGTTAATTTTTTACAAGAGTATACAAAATAAAAAAAGGTCGAATTCGACCTTTTTTATTAATATTCATCTTCATTAAAGAAGAAATCATCTTTTGTTGGGTAATCGGGCCAAATATCTTCAATAGTATCCCATTGCATTCCTGCCTCTTCTTCTACCAATTCTTGCAAATTTTCAACTACTTCCATTGGCGCTCCTGATCTTATTGCAAAATCAACCAATTCATCTTTTGTTGCCGGCCATGGTGCATCTTCTAGTTTTGATGCTAATTCTAAAGTCCAATACATTTCTTCTTTTTTTAAATCTTTTGCAAAAATATATGTTTTATTGAATTGAGGGTTAAATTGTTAATCTTTTTGCCATTCAATTTCTTCTGCATTATTTTCTTTTAAAACAGCTCTTGCTAAAACGAATAAATAATCTGATAATCTGTTTAAATATTGAAGATGTAAGTTGTCAATTTCTGATGTTTTACTTAGAGTAACTAAATTACGCTCAGCTCTCCTGCAAACTGTTCGTGCAATATGGCATTTAGATGTAGTAGGGTGCCCAGAAGGAAGAATAAAATTCTTTAACATGGGTAATGATTCCTCCATTTTATCAATTGCTTTTTCCAACATTTCAATGTTTTTGGCTGTAATATTGGGTAATTTAATTTTATCCTTTTTTCCGTCAAATGAAATAACAGAACCTAAATTGAAAAGTTGATTTTGAATGTTTAATAAAATTTCTTTATGGAATTCTTTTAAATCTTGATCATAAATATTCCCAATGAATGAGTTGAGTTCATCAATTGTTCCGTAACACTCTAACTTTACATGATCTTTGTCAACTATACTTCCTCCAAGTAATTGTGTTTTTCCTTTATCTCCCTTTTTAGTGTAAATTTTCATGATTTAGAATTTAATGGTAAAATTTTCTTTGCTTAATTCTGATTTTATAAAAACAACTCCAACAAAAAATAAATCAATCGTTAATGTAGTTTTTTGGTGTGTCTTAATGTAATTCCAAGCATTCTCCATCCCCTCTGACCAGTGTACATCATCAAATATAAAAATGGTGTCATTGTTAGCGTATTTCAAGCACTTTTCAAAATAATCAATAGTTGGTTTTTCTTGATGATTTCCATCAATAAAAGCTAAATCTATAGTTCTAATTTCTTCAAGTTTACTCTCTAGTGTGTTATTAAAATCTCCTAAAGTGATGGATGTGTTTTTAGCATCTAATTTCTTAAAATTTTGTTGCGCAACTTTTGCTGTTTCAGGGCAACCTTCAAAAGTATGAACTTGAGATTTTTTATTTGCTTTTGCTAAATAAAGCGTGCTTATCCCTAGTGATGTTCCTAGTTCTAAAATATTTCTTGGTTTGTAAAACTGAGTTATTCTGTAAAGTAGTTTTCCAAATTTTGAATTCTTAGCAGAATTCTTAGCGACATCTTTAATTTTTCTTGTTTTATTATCATTAACATGGCTTCCTGCTCCAAAATCAGTAATTTTTATTGTATCCTCTGATTTGCATAAATCCCTTCTTAACTGCTCAATATTTTTGCAGTTTTGGTCATCAGATTTTTTATTTAGAACAATTGTGATAAACTCATATAAAAACGGAGCTTGCGCACTGTGTTTTGTTTTTGCTGTAAAAAAATACTTGATATATCTAAAAATGAGTTGCAATGCTTTCATAGGTTCAAAAGTACATTTTATTGTGCACAATTTACACAAAACTTACTGTGTGGACGAATCAATAATCTGCCCAAGGGAATGTTTTGTTTGCATTTATTACACATACCGAAATCAGTATCTTTAATTTTGTGTTGCATAACCTGTAGTTGCTGCATTTTATTTTCTGCTTCCCTAAGAGCTGCTTCAACTACACTTTTATTATTGATAGCATCCATGCGTGAAATCCTCCCAATTGAATTTTCAGGAGCAATGGGCTTACAAAGTTCAGTATACTCGACTATCTTTTTTTGAGTATTGTCAATTTCGTGCAATAGTTTTTTATGTATCTCCTTTTTTTGTGTTTCGTCCATCAAGGCAAATGTATAGTTTTTTAATGTATTTTTGCATTATGATTATCGTTACAGGTGCAGCAGGTTTTATTGGTTCGGTTTTAGTTGGTAAGCTAAATTCATTAAACAAATCAAACTTAATTTTGGTTGATGATTTTTCAAATGTTGAGAAAAATAAAAATCTGTATAATAAGCAGTTTACTCAACAGATTGATCGTTCAGAATTCATAGAGTGGTTCATGAAAAATGCTGAATCAGTTTCTGAATTTTATCATATTGGTGCTAGAACTGATACTACAGAGTTTAATGTTGAAATATTTAATGAGTTGAACCTGAATTACACTAAGGATTTGTGGAATATTTGTGCTGAAAACAGCATTCCTTTTGTGTATGCTTCCTCAGCAGCTACTTATGGAATGGGAGAGTTTGGGTTTGAGGATAATCATGATATTATTGATGATTTGGTACCTTTAAATCCTTATGGGGAATCAAAAAATGACTTTGATAAATGGGCTTTAAAACAAAAATCATACCCTCCATTTTGGGCAGGGTTTAAGTTTTTTAATGTTTATGGGCCTAATGAATTTCATAAAAGCAGAATGGCTTCAGTAATTTTTCATGCTGTAAATCAAATTTCTGTTACTAATGGAATGAAACTTTTTAAATCGCATAATCCTAAATATAAAGATGGGGAACAATTACGTGATTTTGTTTATGTAAAGGATGTAGTTGAAGTTTTGACTTTTATGATGGAGAGCAAAAAGCAAAGCGGAATTTATAATCTTGGAAGTGGGAAAGCAAGAACTTTTAAAGATTTGGTTGAGGCAACTTTCTCTGCTATGAATATCAAAAGTAACATTTCATATATAGCTACTCCCATTGATATTAGAGATAAATACCAATATTTTACTGAGGCAGATATGCAAAAATTAAAAAATGTGGGTTATAAAAAATCCTTTACTAATTTAGAAGATGGAGTAAAGGATTATGTTCAGAACTATCTGATTGACAAGAAGTATTACTAGAGTTGTTCTCTCAAGTTTACTAAAAATCCTCTGATATCTTTTAGGTGATTTACAATTTCAATATTATCAATTGTATCTTCTTTATTTTCTTTAAGTTTCATTTTAGCACCTTCCAAAGTAAATCCTCTTTCTTTTATTAAATGATAAATAATTTGAAGGTTTTTTATGTCTTTTGGAGTAAATAATCTGTTTCCTTTTTTATTCTTTTTTGGTGTTAAAATATCAAATTCTTTCTCCCAAAATCGGATAGCAGAAATATTCATTTCAAACATTTTAGCAACTTCACCTATCTTGTAAAATAGTTTTTCTTTTGGTAAATTATTAAAATCCATTAGTCAAATGATTGATTATTTTGAGAAGAAATTTCTAACATCTTTTCATACTCTTCAGGGTTTAAATCATTGTAGTAGAAGTTCACAGGATTTATTTTTCTACCATCTTTATGAACTTCATAATGAAGGTGAGGAGCAACTGAAGTTCCTGTGCTTCCAACATATCCAATAACATCACCTCTTTTAACTTTTTGCCCTTTTTTTACAATGTATTTTGTCATGTGAGCGTAAAGTGTTTTGTAACCATATCCATGGTCAATAACTACATGATTGCCATATCCTCTTCTACTTCTTCTTACTTTATGTATTTTACCATCCCCTGTAGCATAAATTGGCGTTCCACTTTTTGCAGAGAAGTCCATTCCAGTATGTAGTTTTCTAGTTTTATATATAGGATGAATTCTATAACCCCATCCACTGGCCATTCGGCTTAAATCTTTATTAGAAACTGGTTGTATGGCAGGAATAGCAGCTAGCATATCGGCTTTATTTTTTGCTAATTCAATAATATCGTCAAAGGATTTTGACTGAATATAAAGTTGTTTAGTGATCTGATCAAGTTTCTTGCTCGTTTCAACTACTAGTTCAGTATTTTTAAATCCATTTAATTCTTGATACCTATTTACGCCACCATATCCAGCTTTTCTGATTGAAGATGGAATTGGGTCTGCTTCAAAAATTACTCTATAAATATTGTCATCACGCTTTTGAATATCATCAAGAACAAGCTCAACTTGTGACAACTTATCTTGTACTAAATCATATTGAGTGGTAAGTTGTGCAATCTCTCTATTAAGTGTTTTTTCTTTAGGGCTATCAAAAAATTGAAAGAAAACCAAAACCATTACAAGTCCTAAAAATGCACTCCCCATCAGGAAGTAAAACATTCGTTTTAACTTATTTAAACCACTAAGTTCAATTCGTTTGTAACTTAGTGTTTTAGTATCGTAATAATATTTTACCTTAGCCATCTTAAAATTATTGCGCAAATTTACTTATTTTGCATTAGATAAAGCATGAAATACTGCTGATTTCTAATAACTTATTGTGAATTGTAAAATTAACAACAGAAAATGAAAGCCAATACACTCAGAGCGCTATACTTAGATTTCTTTAAATCAAAGCAACATAAAATTGTTTCAGCAGCACCTATGGTGGTAAAAAATGACCCTACATTAATGTTTACAAATGCAGGGATGAATCAATTTAAAGATATCTTTTTAGGAGATTCTGATCCTAAAGATTTAAGAATAGCAAATTCTCAAAAATGTTTGAGAGTTTCGGGTAAGCATAATGATTTGGAGGAAGTAGGACATGATACTTACCATCATACCATGTTCGAAATGTTGGGGAGTTGGAGTTTTGGGGATTATTTTAAGGAAGATGCAATTAATTGGGCTTGGGAATTTTTAACTGAAGTTTGTGATCTTGATAAAGACAGGCTATATGTTACTGTTTTTGAAGGGGAAAAAGAAGATGGATTAGAAAAGGATAATGAAGCATTTAATATGTGGAAAAACCACCTTCCTGAAGACAGAATTTTAAATGGAAATAAAAAGGACAACTTTTGGGAAATGGGGGAGACAGGACCATGTGGACCTTGTTCTGAAATCCATTTTGACAATAGAAATGATGAAGAAAGAGCAAAAGTTAGTGGTGCCGATTTAGTAAATGAAGACCATCCTCAAGTTATTGAAATCTGGAATTTGGTATTTATGCAATACAACAGATTTTCTGATGGAAATTTAAAGCCTTTACCAAATTCTCATGTTGATACTGGAATGGGCTTTGAAAGGCTTGCTATGATAATGCAAGGAGTAAAGTCAAATTATGATACTGATATTTTTCAGCCAATAATTCAAGCTATTGCTAAAAAAGCAGGGCTGAAATATGGAGAAAATGAAAAACAAGATATTGCAATGCGAGTTATTGCAGATCATATAAGAGCAATTTCATTTTCAATTGCTGACGGACAATTACCATCAAATGTAAAAGCAGGTTATGTTATTAGAAGGATTTTAAGAAGAGCAGTTAGGTATGCTTATACTTTCTTAAACCTTAAAACTTCATTTATGCATGAATTGGTTGTTGTACTTTCTGATCAAATGGGAGACCAGTTTGAGGAATTAAAAGCTCAAAAAGATTTGATACAAAAAGTAGTAAAAGAGGAAGAAGAATCGTTCTTACGAACTCTTGAAGATGGCTTAAAAAGGATAGAACAAATCACTAAAAATGCAAAAGGAGAGATATCAGGAAAGCAAGTTTTTGAACTTTATGATACTTATGGTTTCCCTGCTGACTTAACAGCTCTTATTTTAAGTGAGCAAAACTTAGGTTTTAGTCAAGAGGAATTTGATGTAGCTATGCAAGAGCAAAAAGATAGGTCAAAACAAGCAGGAAAAATTAAAAAAGGAGATTGGACTGTTTTGATTGAAGATGAAAAAGAAGAATTTGTTGGTTATAAAAATTTAGAAACTGAAGTTAAGATTACAAGATACAGAGAAGTAACTTCAAAAGCTGGGAAACAATATCAGTTGGTGTTTAATTTAACACCATTTTACCCTGAAGGTGGTGGGCAAGTTGGTGATACTGGAACAATTTCTTCTCCAAGCGAATCAATAAATATTGTTGATACTAAGAAGGAAAACAAGTTAATTGTTCATTTTTCTGATGAATTGCCAAATGATGTTAATGCAAAATTTTCTGCAAAAGTAAATGCAATTGATAGAAAAGCATCTGCAAGAAATCATACTGCAACTCATTTATTGCACGAAAGTTTGCGAACTATTTTAGGAGAGCATGTGGCTCAAAAAGGGTCTTTAGTAAATCCGAGTTATTTGCGTTTTGATTTCACTCATTTTTCAAAAATTGAAAAAGCTGATTTAAAAAAGATAGAAGCAGATGTAAATGCTAAAATTTTAGCAAATATTGCTCTGAATGAACATAATAATCTGCCACTTAAAAAAGCTGAGGATTTGGGGGCTATTATGTTATTTGGAGAAAAATATGATGATGTAGTGCGTATGATTCAATTTAATACTTCAAAAGAATTGTGTGGTGGAACCCATGTAAATGCTACTGGAGAAATAGGGCTTTTTAAAATTCTTTCAGAAGGATCTACTTCATCAGGAATTAGAAGAATAGAAGCGACTACAGGTGCTAATGCCTTAAATTACCTTAATGATAAAGAGAGTTTATTGAATGAAATTGCTGGATTGGTTAAGAATAAGGATTTGAAACAAGGGGTCGAGCAGTTGATTTCTTCTGCTAAGCAATTAGAAAAGCAACTAAAAGAATTCAAAAAAGCCAATGCAGCTAATGTAAAAGATGATTTGTTGAGCTCAGCAGTTGAGGTAAACGGAATCCGTTTTATTGCACAAGAAGTTGAAATGGAGGCTGAGGATATGAAGAATGTGTCTTTTCAGCTTAGGAAAGAAGAAAATTTAGCAATGGTATTGGCTGCTAAAGTTAGCGATAAAGCGTTACTCACAGTTATGATAACTGATGATTTAGTTGCTAAAGGAATGAATGCAGGAGGAATGATAAGGGAAATTGCTAAGGAGATAGAAGGTGGTGGAGGTGGGCAGCCTTTCTTTGCTACTGCTGGTGGAGCAAATCCAAGTGGCATAGCAGCTGCTTTGGAAAAAGCAAAAGGTTTGATTTAGTATTGATTATGACTATAACAAATAAAAAAAGCCAGCTATAAGCTGGCTTTTTTATTGTTTAAGAAATTGTTTTCTTAGAATCTGTAAGAAAGACCAAAATTGAAAGATCCTTCTCTGTTTCCATCAGCATCTTCACTTGTAGGCATAGTGTAATTTGGCTCTACATATAAGCCATTCCATACATTAAAAGCAAAACCTACACCAATACTCATGTCTTCTGCGTCATCACCAGGCATTGTTAATGATGCATAAGCACCTTCCATCTGAGCAATGTTGTAACGAGCAAAAATGTCATAAGTACCTTCACCAGTAGCATCTTCACCTCCATTAGCAAGACCTACAGTGATCATGTCATTTACCATGTATCCGATTCCCACGTTTGCAGTAATCTTATCCATGCTTTCTTCTTGGTCTCCATCATAAGATGTTACGACCATAAACTGTGCAGATGCTACTAAAGTTGAGAATGCAACAACTGCAGTTAATAATAATTTTTTCATTTTTTTTATTTTTTAAATGATTAATAATGGCTGCAAGATAGCAAAGGTATTTTTACTACTTACAAATTGTTATTTACACTTATGC
>ENA-OSET01004146-OSET01004146.1-sediment-metagenome-genome-assembly--contig:-NODE-4146-length-12969-cov-11.040645_pt1 | contig 12969 bp, 12 predicted proteins | sample MGYA00237882_ERZ534229 | MGnify/ENA primary metagenome ERZ534229 (study PRJEB26408, sample SAMN06266212) | sediment metagenome | isolation source: Hudson Canyon methane seep mesocosm | place...
AGTAAATCTCCAAAGATTCATGGTGAATTTGCGGTGCAAACGAATGAAGCGCTTGAATACAGTGCAATACAGGCACCACTGGATGGCTTTAGCAATACAGTGCAGTCATTTTTTAAAAGTGGAGGTAAAGGCTTAAATATTACCGTTCCTTTTAAAGAACAGGCATGGCAATTAAGTGCCCAACTGAGTGAGCGCGCACGATTGGCGGGTGCTGTTAACACGCTTTATCTTAATGATAAGGGCGAAATCTACGGTGAAAATACTGATGGAGTAGGTTTAGTAAGAGATTTAACTCTTAACCATAAGGTTGAGCTGAAAGGTAAGCGTATATTGATTTTGGGAGCGGGTGGCGCTGTGCGCGGTGTGCTGCTTCCGCTATTGGAGGAGCATCCTGAATCCATCACTATTGCAAATCGTACGGTGTCTAAAGCGGAGCAGCTAACAGAGTTATTTACAGGTCATGGAGAACTCACTGCTTGTGGTTTTACTGATCTTAACCAGCCTTTCGATGTTATTATTAATGGCACTTCAGCCAGCTTGCAGGGAGACCTTCCACCGCTACCTGAAATTATTGTTACAGACTCTACCGTTGCTTACGACATGATGTACTCTCCGGAAACCACTATATTTAATCGCTGGGCTGAGAAGCAAGGTGCAGCAATGATGCTTGATGGTTTAGGTATGCTAGTGGAGCAGGCGGCTGAGTCGTTCTTTATATGGCGTGGAGTTCGAGTTAATACGAGTCCGGTTCTTAATACCTTGAGAGCTTTTGATTAATCCCTCCAGCTCTTCTCAAGAACATCAAAAAATGGCCGATACAAAAAAGTAACGGCCTATATCCTCTTTTTAGCCTATGCTGAATAGGTCGTTTAGTTGAATATTAAATAAAAAATAACCCCTACTTATAAGTCATAGATATATTATGGATATAGCCACCCTCATTGGACTTCTTTCTGGTTCCGGCATTGTTATTCTTGCAATCTCTTCGGGGTCTTCGCTCTGGGATTTTGTTAATTTCCCCGGCTTGGGCATTGTGATTGGTGGCACAATGGGGGCGACGTTTATCAAATTCAGAATTTATTCAGTAATAACGTCCTTCGGATTAGCTTTCAAAACGACTTTTCTGGAAAGGACAGAAGACCCGCTGACTCTGATACAGCAAGTGCGTGACCTGGCAACAGTGGTTCGAAAAGACGGTATTTTGGGTCTGGAAAGCTTTGAAGTTGATAATGAATTTCTAAAAAAAAGCATTAATCTTTGTATTGACGGACATCCGCCTGAGTTTGTTGAAGAAGTCTTAATTCAGGAAGTTGAGCAATCTATTGAGCGTTATGATGTTGCAGAAAAGGTTTTCCGTGGCATAGCAGAAACAGCACCTGGCTTAGGCATGTTGGGTACATTGATTGGTTTGGTGCAGATGCTTAACAATATGGAAGACCCAAGTACCATTGGTCCAGCAATGGCGGTCGCACTTTTAACCACTTTTTATGGTGCGTTTATCGCACAGATGATGGCGATTCCTTTGGCAGACAAGCTAGAGCTAAAAGCAACGGATGAGCATCGCAATATGTCTCTGATTATTACTAGTATTCAGAGCATTCTGAAAGGGCAAAACCCAAGAGTGTTATCAGAGGTTCTGAGTTCTTATGTACACCCATCACAACGTGATCTGGTTGCAAAAAAAGGCTAGTTGCTAAACGATGAGAACCATCACGCGTAAACAGAAAAAAAAAACAGGCACTGGGTGGATTGTTACGTTTGCAGATCTAATGACCCTGTTACTGACTTTTTTTATTCTATTACTTTCATTTTCTGAAATGGACAGCGAGAAGTATAAGGCTATTGCACAATCAATGGCGGTTTCATTTGGTGTAGCCTGGATACAGGGTGATAAAGCCGGAGGCCAGTTAACGTTAATAGAAAGCGATACCGTACCACCACCCGCCTCAGAACAAGAGCCTGTTGCAGAGCAGGTTGTGCCCCAACCCGAAACGCCCAGTATTATTGATGATGTTGAAATAGGGCAGCCCGCTCAGGTAAAAATTGATGCGGGTTTAGAGGCTTTGGCTGAGGAGTTGGTTCAAAAGCTTGAGCAAGAAATTATTTCCAATGCCTTAGATGTTAGTTTTGACACCGAAAAAGTCATTGTACGTTTCTCAGAAGAGGCGACGTTTACTTCTGGTTCTGATCAGTTAAAAGGAACTATGTTACCGATTATAAATAAAATTGTGTCGGCTTTGGCACAGTGTGAAGGGGATATAACAGTGTCTGGATACACTGATGATCGACCTATTACCAGTGGTCGTTTCCGATCTAACTGGGATTTATCTGCCGCAAGAGCGGTGAGTGTAGTTCACCAGTTGATACTTGAGCAAAAAATTGATGCAGGAAGGGTGACTGCGGCAGGCCATGCCGAAACAAACGCCTTAGTCAGCAATGATACCCCTGAAAACAGAGCCATTAATCGCAGGGTGGAAATAAAAATATTTAATCCTGAGTGCGATAACGGTAGTTTCCACTTCTAAGTGTCAGCTTGTTATAATACGCCCCATTCAATCAAAATGAGGAATATTTATGAGTGGCCCAAGTCAGCCTGCAACCCGTAATGAAGACTGGAGTGACGAGCGCGTTAAATCATTTTTATCACTGGATAGACTGGAAGAGATCAACCCTGATTTCCATGCCCTAATCAAAGCCTATCAAGCCATGCTTGCGGTGGAATTTGCTCGTTTTGTTGAGTTTTTTATAGCAGATGATCGCGATATTAATGCCAAAGATAATGATGGAAAAACTATTTTAGATTATGTTTCTCAGCATGAAGCATCCGTTGCTTATGCCGATGCGCTAAAGAAAGCCGGCGCAGAAACGACAGCCTAGAAGTTAGCATAGGTAGGAGCGCTGCTTTCGCCCGATCGCGGCTAAGAGCTGCTTCTACTTTTTATTACTTCTCGCGCTATTCATATCCTTCTGCAATATGCTTATCTTTAAGCCGAACATAATTAGCCGCCGTATAAGTAAAAAAGCTAATCTCCTGTTCCGTTAATGGCCTAGCCTCCTTTGCAGGGCTACCCCGATAAAGAAAACCACTTTTAAGCACCTTCCCTGGCGGCACAATACTGCCTGCAGCCAAAATAACCTCAGACTCAATAACCGCTCCATCCATAACTATCGCCCCCATACCAATTAAAATACGGTCTTGAATCGTACAGCCATGAAGTAATGCTTTGTGCCCAATAGTCACGTCATCACCAATAATCAAAGGGAAACCGTCAGGGTTGTACGGACCTGCATGGGTTATATGAAGTACGGAACCATCTTGAATACTGCAACGGTCACCAATACGAATGCGGTGCATATCGCCCCTGATAGTGGTCATTGGCCATACTGAGCAGTCATCACCCAGCACTACATCACCTAGTACCACTGAGCTTGGGTCAACAAATACACGCTCTCCGAGCTGAGGGGAGGTGTCCTGGTAGGAGCGTATCGCAGTCATAATGTTAAAACTCTCTAGTTCTGGTTAGTTCTTTTTAGTCAAATAGGGGCTTAAGCATAACAATGAATTTACCCCTTATAAATCCAATTATGGGAAGTTATCGCTTGTTTTATCCTGATAAGTGCCCATTATTGAGGGATAAACTAAGAAAAATTCGGCAGGAACATAATTAGAATGACGAACCCTCTACTGCAAGCTTCAGCACTCCCTGATTTTGACCAAATTAAAACAGAACATGTAGCGCCCGCTATTGACCAGATACTCCAAGATAATCGTAATAAAATTGAGCAGCTAATCCAGCTTAAAGACGTAAGCTGGGAGACACTAGCCCGCCCGATGGAAGAACTGGATAATCGTTTAAATGATGCTTGGTCAGCAGTGAGTCATTTAAATGCAGTGGTGAATGATGAGACTTTGCGTGAGGCTTACAATAATGGCTTAGCAAAAATAACCGCTTATTCAACGGAAGTCGGGCAAAACAAAGCCTTATATCAGGCTTATAAAGCCTTGGCAGAGAGTAGTGAATTTTTAGAACTAGACCAGCAAAGCAAGAAAGCCATAGAGAATATTCTAAAGGCATTTCATTTATCTGGTGTTGATTTAGATGAAGATAAAAAGCTTCGTTTCACCGAAATATCAAAACGACTTTCAGAATTAACCAGCAAGTTTTCTGAAAACGTACTTGATGCCACGCAGGGCTGGTTTAAACATATCACCAATAAAGATGAACTTTCAGGCCTTCCAGACACTGCACTAGAAGGTGCCAAGCAAGCAGCAGTGCAACGGGAGCTTGAAGGTTTTGTAATTACTTTAGACTTTCCAAGCTACTTTCCGTTAATGACTTATTGTGATAACAGAGAGCTGCGTCGAGAAGTGTATGAAGCATTTTTGACCCGTGCATCTGATCAAGGGCCTAATGCAGGTAAGTGGGATAACGGTCCACTGATTAAAGAGATTATGGCCTTGCGTTACGAGCTAGCTCAGATTCTTGGCTTCAATAATTATGCCGAACGTTCGCTAGCTAAAAAAATGGCTTCTAGTACTGATGAAGTACTTGGCTTCTTAAACGAATTGGCCGATAAAACCAAACCGGTTGCAGAAAAAGAAGTTCGTGAACTAAAACAATTTGCCAAGGATGATGTCGAGTCTTGGGATGTGGGTTATTTCGGTGAAAAGCTACGTCAGCATCGCTACTCAATATCTCAAGAAGAACTACGTCCTTACTTCCCTGCTAACCATGTTATCAAAGGCATGTTTGATTGCGTTCACCGCTTGTTCAATATTGATATTGAGCAGAGTACTGAGGCATCAGTATGGGACTCTGACGTTACTTTTTATAATATCAAGCGTAATGGTCAGCACATTGCTTCATTTTATTTAGACCTCTATGCTCGTTCAAACAAGCGAGGCGGGGCATGGATGGCAGATTGCCGTGTAAGGCGTCGTAATCTGGATAATGAATTAGTTAAGCCTGTTGCTTTTTTAACGTGTAACTTCACACCACCAGTAGGTGAGAAGCCCGCCTTATTGACTCATAATGAAGTCACTACATTATTCCATGAGTTCGGCCATGGCCTGCACCACATGTTAACCCAGATGGATGTTTATGAGGTCTCTGGTATAAATGGTGTTGCCTGGGATGCCGTTGAATTACCAAGCCAGTTCCTTGAAAACTGGTGCTGGCAGCCAGAGGCTCTGCAATTAATCTCGAGTCATTATGAAACAGGTGAGCCCTTGCCTGAAGATATGCTGAATAAAATGCTTGCCGCTAAGAACTTTCAGGCAGGTATACAGATGGTACGCCAGCTGGAGTTTTCAATATTCGACTTCCGTTTTCATACTGAGTACAGCGATAGCAACCCTCTTGATGTTCTGCAGATACTTCAAGATGTTCGAGATAAGGTGGCGGTTATTAAGCCCCCTGAATTTACTCGTTTCCCAAACTCCTTCTCGCATATTTTTGCAGGGGGTTATGCGGCGGGCTATTACAGTTACAAGTGGGCAGAAGTATTAGCCGCAGATGCTTTTTCTAAATTTGAAGAAAATGGTGTATTTGATAAAGTGACGGGTGAAGAATTTTTGCACGCTATTCTTGAGCAAGGTGGATCAAGAGAACCTATGGAGTTGTTTGTTGAGTTTAGAGGGCGAGAGCCTAGTGTAGAGCCCTTGCTTCAGCAGTCGGGAATAATACAATAGTCTGGTATAATGGACGAAAGTCATTAATGAATCTGAGATATTATGATGCAACATCGCCGTTTTATTGCGGGTGCCGTATGCCCCAAATGTGCAGAGATGGATCGCCTGATTACCTACACTAACGATGAGGGCTCATTTCGTGAGTGTGTTAGTTGTGACTATATTGATAAGCAGGTTGAACAAGAAGATCAGGCGGAGCCGGATGTACTAGAAACTAGGGTGAACCAGCTAACGCCTATGGAGTTAGATGAAGAGGTCGTGCCGCTTAACTTCTTTAGCCCAAGTGATCCTAAATAATATTTAAAACACATTCCGGTACGAAAAATGTAGCTGAATATGGTTGCGGGAAAGTAGATTTTGCCAATATTCCCGCATCCAGTTCCAGGCTTGGTGCTGAGCCTGCTCAACAAAAATGTTCAGGTTTAAGTTGTAGTAATCTGGAGTTCCTGCAATTTCTTTCACCGTAATAAGCGCCGATTCGTCAAGCTCATTGGCGAATGGTTCACCTATCAGTTGATGCGCTAGCAGATTGGCTTGTGTTACTTCAACTGCGCAAAGCTTACTATTTCTAATCGATTTATTATTCTCATACATCTCTTCAAGCAGGCGATGACAAAGGTAAGCCTTCATTAGCAAGCCATCTAAGCCCGTATAGTGACTAAATATAACCGTAGGGTTAATAAAATAGTTATAGGCTTTTTCTAATAAAGGTTCGAATAGAAAATCCGCATTTGCCTCTTTTGCACAGGCCGCAACACACTCCATTACGCGGGGAGCCATCTCAATATATTCCGTCGCAAATTTAACAAGGCACTGAGCCTGGTCTTCATTATGCAAACCAATGATCAAATGTAACTTATAGACTTTATCTTCCATCATATGATGAAAGGCACTTGTCTTTGCTTCCGACAGTTTTGCTTGTTCAATAACTTTAAATATTGCTTCTGAATTCATGTAGGTTCCTACACATATACCTACGGGCACAGCCGTTTTAAAAAATTTTATATAAATAGAGTTTAGAAGAGATAGCAGGAAGGAAAAGAAAACGATTAGTTTTTTTTATTATGGAAAGGCTGTCTTTTTGTTGGACGATTGAATAACGAAGACTGTCGAGTATGACTATTTTACTTTTATTCGATAATGCGGTTTCAGTGATTTCTGTCACTGGGTCTGAATTAAAAGACTATAGGCAACGTTTACAGCGTTGCCTATAGTGGTCGACTAGTCAGTAACCTTGATTGTAATTTCTGTGGTGATATCGCTGTAGTGTGCTTTTATTATAGTTTCCCCTACGGCTGTTGCTGTTATTAGCCCCTTACTACCAGCTTCACTGCTGATAGTCACTGAAGTGCCACTGACGGTCTCATCTACAAACCAGGCTGCTTTCTCGGTTACGTCTTCGGTACTGCTGTCAGCCAGTGTCGCTGTTGCGGTTAACTGTACTTCTTTATCGCTTCCACTTAGCGAAACATCAACGGTTTCTTCATCATCGTTGATTGTAACTGCTGTAACGGCCAAGGCTTCGGTTACCGTTAGACCTGTAGTGGCAAATAGGGCATTGCACGAGGCTTTTACGATTGCGCTGCCTGCTTTGGCCGCTGTAGCGACTCCTTTACTTCCGTTATCGTTAGAAATGGTAGCCACGTCAGTAGAATTGCCGCTTGTGTCAGCTATGCTCCATGTAGCGACTTCTGTGATCGTAGTTTGTTGCCCGTTGCTGTAGTTACCGGTTGCGATATAGGATTGTGTATCATTCTCTATGAGGCTCTTGTCAGTTGGAGACAAGGTAATATCGCTAAGTGTATCGGTGATGGCAATGGTCAGTTGATTTGATGTAATGCTATTTTTGGTTGCAGTAATAGAGGCATTACCATGGGAGAGTGCTGTCAGTTTACCTGTATTGTCGACTGTGGCAATGCTTTCATCGGCTGATGACCAGGAAACAGACTCTGTAATATCGCGGTTTGTAGAGTCTTCGTAGAAGCCATTTGCTGTTAGCTGTGTGGAATTTGAACAGACAGGTACGGAAGGTACATTGGTGCTAATGGTAATACTGTTAAGTTCTGCCGACGAGACGCTTAGTGAAGTCGTGTTAGTGAGATCCGCAAGTTTTGCAGAAATGATTACTGTTCCATCGCTGTTTCCTGTAACCAGGCCTGAACTAGCAATTGAGGCGATAGCTGGCTCAGAAGAGCTCCAGGTTACTTTCGACGTGATATCTTCAGCCTCAGCCTGGTTCGTGATGGTCGCCAATGCGCTATATTGTTGGGTCTGATTGGGCTCGATAATGCTATTAATGGCTTGAATCTGAAAAGACTCTATATTGTTATCTGCTATAAAAACAGCCTCTTTAAATGTATCTGTATCGCCTTCGCAACCCTGTAATATAATCAATGTGATGTAAATAGAGCATAAACCAAGGCATTTCGATGCAGGAAGGATAAGGTCTTTAAAAATCATATTTTGCTCCCAAGCCAATGCTACTAATTCGTACCCCGTCTTGATCGAAGAGGTGAGTATATTTTCCGTAGATAGATAAATTTTTAATCTTTCCCGTAATTATTTCGCCGCCTATTCCTGCTGAAGGGCTATTAAACGTTCCATCTCCAGGAAAACTACTGGTTTGCTTTGTCATTGATAGTACGGTTTGAGAATACCCTAAGGTAATGAATACTCTGGCTTGATTGATAACAGGAGACTCGAAGCGAACGCCGATGCCTGTATTGTAATCCAGTTCAGTGGTCAGGCCTTTTTTGGTGTCATCAGTCAATCCTTTAGCAACATGAAACTCTGCGCCAATTTGCGGTATGAAGTAATAACCTATACGTGTTTCCAAAGCAATTTGAGAAAAGTTTAAATTATCTATTTTCGTAAAATTATAGGTTGTGCCAAGTTCCGCATAGAGTTTTTCAGCGAATGTTATCTGACTAAAAATCAGCAGGTAGAGCATTAAAGCAAGTGACTTTGCTGTCATAGGTAGCGTCCTTGGATAGTATCGTTGGAGGAACTTTATCACATGATCCAAATAGTATAAAAAATAATAGCTTAGTCATTATCAAAGGATAATCTTCCAGTACTGTAATTATTGCTTGTCCTTGATCTACATCATTTATAGAACTCATGATTATATAAAAGCTATTTTTAAGTTGATTAAATATTAAGCAATAATTGTATGACTAAAAATCTTGAGACTATACTGAACTAAACAAGGATCTGTTAATAGAACTTACTTATATAGACTTTTAATTAAAAAGAAGTACTTCTAGCAGAATAAAAATAACAATAGATTGGAGACTCCCCCTATGCGGTCTGTGTGGATTCGATGGGCAGTACCATTTTTTCTGTTGGCATTTTCATCAATAACTAAGGCTGAATACGGGGTTAATATGACGCCCGGTGTAACCGATATCAGCCAGTCGGTGTATGACCTTCATATGATTGTCTTTTGGATATGCGTTGTCATTGGCATCGTGGTGTTCGGGGTGATGTTCTGGTCAATGTTTAAATACCGTAAAAGTCAGGGTGCAAAGCCTGCTCAGTTTCATGAGAGCACTTTGGTAGAAATTATCTGGACGATAATCCCCGTCATCATTCTGGTGGCTATGGCTATTCCCGCTACCTCAACATTAAGAGAAATATATGATGTTGAAGAGTCTGATATCGATATTAAAATCACCGGTTATCAATGGAAGTGGCGGTATGACTACATTAACGATGAAGTAGGCTTTTTCAGCAGCCTGAGTACCCCTCAAGATCAAATTAATAACCAAGAGGCCAAGAGTGATAACTACCTGTTGGAAGTTGATGAGCCTTTAGTGATTCCCGTTAATAAAAAAATCCGATTTCTAGTGACCTCCAATGATGTGATTCACTCATGGTGGGTGCCTGCATTTGCGGTGAAGAAAGACGCTATCCCCGGCTTTGTTAATGAAGCATGGACAAAGGTTAATACGCCTGGCATCTATCGAGGGCAGTGTGCTGAGTTATGCGGTAAAGATCACGGTTTCATGCCTATTGTAGTTAAAGCTGTAGAAGAACCTGAATATAAAGCGTGGCTCCTGGCTAAGCAGGAAAAAGCCAAAGCGGAGACATTGCTTGCTTCTCAACAGTCGGCACAACAATGGTCTCTGGAAGATCTGATGGCTAAAGGTGAAACGGTGTATAACACCTCTTGCGCTATGTGCCACCAAGCAAATGGAGAAGGTATTCCACCGGCTTTCCCTGCAATTAAAGGTAGTGCTATCGCCATGGGAGCGGTAGAAAACCATATTAGTATTGTGCTTGACGGCAAACCTGGCACAGCAATGCAGGCGTTTGGGCAGCAGTTGAATGATGTTGATTTAGCCGCTGTGATTACCTACGAACGGAATGCGTGGGGTAATAAAAAAGGAGATGTGGTGTCACCGCAGGATATAGCCAAGGCCAAAGGAAACTAGTCGGAGAGTCATATGAGTGCTGTTGTTGAAAATGAATTGAACGAACACCATCATCATGGCCCTGCGAAGGGGATAAGTCGATGGCTTTTTACTACCAACCATAAAGACATTGGGTCAATGTACCTATGGTTTAGCTTTACCATGTTTCTGGTTGGCGGTTGTATGGCATTAACGATTCGTGCTGAGCTATTTCAGCCGGGTTTACAGATCATTAACCCTGAATTTTTTAATCAGATGACCACTATGCATGGCCTGATTATGGTCTTTGGTGCCGTAATGCCAGCCTTTGTTGGTCTGGCTAACTGGTTGGTCCCCATGATGATCGGTGCGCCAGATATGGCGCTGCCACGTATGAATAACTGGAGCTTCTGGATTCTGCCATTTGCCTTCACTATGTTGCTTTCTACTTTATTTATGGACGGTGGTGGCCCTAACTTTGGCTGGACTTTTTATGCGCCACTATCGACCACTTATGCCCCTCCCAGTGTTACCTTCTTTATTTTTGGTGTGCACATGATGGGAATTTCATCAATTATGGGCGCGATTAATGTTATCGCCACCATTCTTAATATGCGGGCACCGGGCATGAATATGATGAAAATGCCTTTGTTCGTCTGGACTTGGCTGATCACCGCATTTCTATTGATTGCTGTTATGCCTGTTTTGGCAGGTGTAGTGACTATGATGCTGATGGACATTCATTTTGGCACTAGCTTCTTTAATGCCGCAGGTGGCGGTGATCCCGTTTTGTTTCAGCATGTGTTCTGGTTTTTTGGGCACCCTGAAGTATATATTATGATCTTGCCTGCCTTTGGAGTAGTGTCGCAGATTATCCCTACCTTTAGTCGAAAGAAACTGTTTGGCTATTCATCGATGGTATGGGCTACCTCTTCTATTGCATTACTTTCATTTACGGTGTGGGCGCACCACATGTTTACCGTAGGTATTCCTTTGTTTGGTGAGCTTTTCTTCATGTATGCCACCATGTTAATTGCGGTGCCTACAGGGGTGAAGGTTTTCAATTGGGTAGCGACCATGTTCAGGGGTTCTATTAGTTTTGAAACCCCCATGTTGTTTTCCATTGCTTTCGTCATTCTTTTCTCTATCGGCGGCTTTTCGGGCTTAATGCTGGCGATTGCCCCGGCTGATTTTCAGTATCACGACACCTACTTTGTTGTGGCTCATTTTCATTACGTATTAGTGCCTGGTGCGATTTTCGGCATCTTTGCGGCTGTGTATTACTGGTTGCCTAAGTGGTGTGGCCGTATGTATAGCGAGACTTTAGGTAAAGCTCATTTTTGGCTGTCGTTTGTAGGAATGAACTTGGCGTTTTTCCCTATGCATTTTCTTGGGTTGGCAGGCATGCCTCGTCGAATCCCTGATTATGCCTTACAGTTTGCTGATTTTAATATGATTTCATCGGTGGGAGCCTTCCTATTTGGTGCAACCCAGTTGTTATTTTTGTATATCGTGGTGAGTACCATTCGTAGTGGTGCAAAAGCATCGGCAGCGGTTTGGGAAGGTGCAGAGGGTTTGGAGTGGACGATTCCTTCCCCCGCCCCTTATCACACTTTTACGGAGCCACCCGTTGTTAAATAGGCGAGAGTTAAATAAAAGCAAACGCACGGTCATTATCACATTGGTGGTGACTGTGGGAATGTTTGGTTTTGGCTTTGCACTGGTTCCCTTATACAACGTGCTCTGTGATATAGCCGGTTTGAATGGTAAAACCGGGCCAAAGTATGTGTTGCAGTCGGGAGAATTAGAGGCTGATTTGTCGAGGTTGGTGAAGGTACAGTTTATTACCAGTAACAATGAAAACATGTCGTGGCATTTTAAACCTGAAGTGACGCAGGTGGAGGTTCATCCGGGAGAGCTTATGCAAGTCGACTTCCTAGTATCTAACCCTACTCAGCAGGATATGCTTGCTCAGGCTGTGCCCAGTTTGTCGCCCAGCGAAGGGGCTGATTATTTTCATAAAGTAGAATGTTTTTGTTTTACGCAACAGACCTTGCAAGCGGGTGAAGAAGCCCGAATGCCCTTGCGGTTTGTAATAGATAAAGATCTACCAAAGCACCTGACTAAGTTAACGCTCTCTTACACATTGTTTGATTTAACTAATAGCGATATCTCAATGGCATCCGTGCCAAAATAAATATAAGCAGGAGGCTCCATGACTACACCCGAGTCATATTACGTACCCGCACAAAGCAAGTGGCCTATCATTGCTAGCGTGGGTCTAGCCCTTACTATGATTGGTGCGGCTTCAATCTTGAATAACAGCACCGCAGGTAATGATACCGGCATGTCATGGATGATATTCCTAGCTGGGTCGACCGTAATGGCTTATATGCTGTTTGGTTGGTTTGGTAATGTCATTCAAGAGAGCCGGTCGGGGATGTACAGTGGCCAAATGGATCGCTCATTCCGCTGGGGCATGAGTTGGTTTATTTTCTCTGAGGTGATGTTTTTCGCAGCCTTCTTTGGAGCGCTGTTTTATGCCCGTGTATTTGCTGTGCCTTGGTTGGGTGGAGAAGGCGAGAGAGGGCCCGCAGAGATGCTGTGGCCAGAGTTTCAGGCTGCTTGGCCGCTAATGATTAATCCTAATTCGGAGTTGTTTCCTGGCCCTAAAGAGATTATTGATCCCTGGCATCTGCCCTTGCTCAATACCTTTCTTCTTGTGAGTTCTAGCGTCACTGTAACCATCGCTCATAAAGCACTCAAGAACAATAAGCGAACACAGTTGAAGCTATGGCTGGCTGCTACGGTTCTATTGGGCATGGCTTTTTTAGCCTTTCAGGTAGAAGAGTATGTGGAAGCGTATACCACCCTTGACCTTAC
>ENA-OSET01004147-OSET01004147.1-sediment-metagenome-genome-assembly--contig:-NODE-4147-length-12968-cov-8.163835_pt1 | contig 12968 bp, 13 predicted proteins | sample MGYA00237882_ERZ534229 | MGnify/ENA primary metagenome ERZ534229 (study PRJEB26408, sample SAMN06266212) | sediment metagenome | isolation source: Hudson Canyon methane seep mesocosm | place...
CCAGAGCACGTGCTTATTTGTCGTAGTTTGAACCAACCGAACAATAAATTAATTGAACTATTATTCTGCGCCAGAACAGCGCGAGAATTAGGCGCAAAACGGCTGACGCTGATTTCCCCGTACCTTAGTTATATGCGTCAGGATATTGCCAATCAACCTGGTGAAGCAGTCAGTCAACGGATTATGGGGCAGATGCTGGCCGAGTTATTTGATGACGTTATTACCGTCGATCCTCATTTGCATCGTATTACTTCGCTAGATCAGGCGATACCAATTAGCAATGCGATTAGTTTAACGGCGGCTGATTATATTGCCGAGTTTCTTAAGCAGAAATTTGATCATGCACTGTTATTAGGTCCTGATGGTGAGTCGGAACAATGGGTTTCAGTAATTGCTAATAAAATAGGGTTTGATTTTGTCGTGGCAACAAAAATACGCCATGGGGATACGCAGGTAGAAATGCGTTTGCCGGATTTCGATTTTAGTCATCAGCCTGTGGTTATTATCGATGATATGGCAAGTACCGGTAGAACCCTATCTAAGGCAACTGAGCTGCTATTAGAGGCTGGCGCGGAGAAAATTGATGCAGTGATAACTCACCCACTGTTTTGTGGCGATGCTGAGGCGCATATTTTGCAAGCAGGGGTAAAAAATATTTGGAGTACAGATAGTATTAGCCATCCGACTGCTTGTATTTATCTGGATAAGTTACTGGCTGGGGCTGTTCGCGATATTTTATAGTATTTATTCTGCGTTTTTTCGGTTATTAGGTAACCGTTTTTTTAACATTAGATACACACAATACGTTGCTGCTGCGGCTAGTAAGTGTTTTATCGTATGACCGCTTAATAAATTGGCCGTTAGTCCAAATATAAAGCTATCATTGAGTTCAAAAACTTTGGCAAGCACATAGAAAAGTAAACCATAAAGTAGATAATGACGGTGGCTATATTGGCTTTTATAGAAACTCAATATAAGTGGTATAGAAAGTAAAGCACCGAATTGGATAAGCACATAAAATCGTAAGTCATTCATGTAATACCAGTAGATGACACTGAATAACCCTAAGAAAATAGCCATAGGAAGAATTAATTTTTCATGACGCGAAGAAATGTTTTCTGCATATAATGCAGAGAATAAACTCATAAAACAGATGGTCATCGGCAAACGGTCCCAGACCAGTGTTTGGTTATTGGGTTGTAAATGATAATAGCTTGAACCGGGTGCAACAAAGAAAAGACCGATAAAGAATAAGTGCCAAGAGATGGATATCTCTTTATTTTTCAGAGTAAGAAAAAAGCCTGATAGTCCAATAGTAGCGAAAGGCAGATTACTGATAATATTAGCGAAGTTTGGCACTGTAAACCATTGCCGTTGATCAACTAGAAGATGGTAAACAAGGTCTTGGGGAATAGGATCTGTGCTGGTAAAAATAGCTAAAACCAGAAGACAAATGGAGGTTGTGAAAAGTATAAGCTGTGAGGTATTAGGTAACATTTTTACAAATCCTAGAGACTGTAATTTATTAGTTGTGTAGTGTTAATAAGAAGGGTTTAATGCAGCGTTTTTCCACAGCCTGTAAATTTTTTATTATCTAATCTAATATTCACGGTACTAGTAAATAACTGGTCACTCATAGTATCCCTACATAGTTTTCTACTTAGGCTAATGGACAAAGTATGTGCGTTATTTTTTAATTGATATTCGCTAGTATGAGTCGCAGTATCAATGGATGGTTTAGAGCTTTTAAATTCATATCTATCCTGTCCGTAATTACTGATAAAAACGGTTGTTTGATTGTGTGTAATTTCCAATGACCAGTCTGGCTCGTTACCTATTGCTCTATAATCTACGTTATTTAATTTGGCATGTTCCCAAATCGCTTGAGCGTGACTGTTAGTGCAGTTTTGAAAAACATGAGCATCGCTTGTAAATCTTGCTGTTTTCCCTTTATTCCAAAAGGTAGAGGAGCCATCGCTAAATTTACTACCCGAAGCAGCGAGTATTTGTGGCAAAGATAGGGTTTTAGTGGGTAAAAATACCCATGCTTTTTCAGGCTCAACTCTAACCGCAAAGCTTTGATTATTAGCACAGTGATAAATATAGGTTTTCGCGGGAAGTTTGTTTTTCTGAGTAAATTTTTCCGTTGATATTGTTTTGTTGCTACACGAATTTATCAAGCTTAGAGACAGTAATAAAAAATTCTTAGCTAAAGATTTCATAAAGCTTTTTCTCTACAATTAATGGAAAAATAGACCGCTGAGTTTGTTATTTATATTAGAGCATGACATCAGTCGCTAATATTTACCAATAGCGAGTTGAAGCCACTATAAGAAATACCTGTAGCTTATTAATCTAAGCTTCAAAGGTATTGGACTCAGCAATCAGTGTTGCTTCACCATTTTTAAAGATTACGCTAAGATTTTCGACTTCTGGGTTGTTCGATAAGATATGATCGGTAATATTTTTAGCCGCACCCGCATCGCTAGTGAAAAGTTTATTGCCTATGTTTTTGGCAAAATCAAAAGTCTTAGGTGTACCTCTAGTAATAATCAATTAAAAGAATTTTTTAGCTAAATTAAGTAAATCATCAGTTACATCGCCATCGTTATTGGCATCTAAAAATGAAGTGACCATGCCGACAATAGGGCTAGCATTACCACCTAGTAAACCACTTAAATCTAAATTACCTACACCACCGATAGCACTATTACTGGTTTCTTTGCTTAAAGCACCCATCATAGCAGTCGCAACTAAAGGTAATAATTGCTTAACGATATCATTACTAACGCCGGTAGATTGCGCAGTTTGAGCGGCAATATTTCGACTAGCTTCTTTACTGCCTAATACATGACCTAAAATTGCATTACCTTCATTAACGGCAGAAGCATCAGCTAAAGCTTGGGGATCATCAATATAGTGCTGATGATTTCCCTTACTTAAAGCACCAATTAACTGATCAATACCGCCTGATTGATTAACATTAGTCTTTACTCCTTGAGAAAGAGCAGGTAATAATTGACCCATAACATTTTGCACATCAGTGCTATCAATGCCGCTATTTTTTGCTAATTGAGCCACTAGTTGAGCATTCTGACTGCTTAAAAGTGTATCTAAAATTCCCATTAAATCTCCTTGATATAAAAATCTCTAGCTTAGAGTTATTATTATTTAATAAAAACAGTGCATTATGATTATTTCATGTAGCTTAAATCAAGAAAACACATTGCTTGAATATAAAACATTTAAACTGTTTCTACTAGCGCTATATTCGGGGTAGACTGTGAAAAAAGATCTATAAAAGTTATTTACCCTAGGATTTCTCTGGGTAGATGATGATTTAATAAATAGGCAAGACAAGGAAAAGACATGCAAAGTAATACTCAATATCAAGCTGATGTATTAGAACGGTTTATCCCGATTAGTTTAAGTCGGTTGATTAGTGATTTATTAACTGCTGAGTTACTCCCTACTGAGCAGCACAAAGCATTTAAACAATTTTGCTCAACTTATACCTCTTTATTCCATGCTCAATCTCACGCGCATCTACAGAATTTAAAGCAACTGTATTTACCATTTAATCCTGATCGAGATACCTTAATTAATGCGCAAGAAAACTCCGGTACACAGCTAACGCATTTAAAAGACAAGCTGTATGCCATGTTAGAAGATGCTAATTATGAGCGAATTTCAGAGGATGATTTGAATGAGGCTTTAAATAAAATTTCGCCTTATGGTGTACAAGTTTCTGTCGATTTTGAAGATTTCGCCGAAGTTGCTTTGTTTTATCGTGGCTCGGCAATACAGCAAAAATTATATCGAAACTGGAAAAAACTCAGTTTTAAAAAACATCCGATTGATATTTTAATTTATCGCCGCTTATTTGTTTTATTACAGCCGAAAAATCGTCTGCAATGGATTGAACATTTTATAAATAACAAAAAAATGTCGGTACAAAAAGCTGAAAAAAAAGCCGATGAAGAATTAAAAGTATTTGGCATTAGCAATGACAATGATGTCGTTTATTTAAAATTATTTAAAGATATTCCGCGCGAAGATTTGGAAATGCAATTCCCCAATACACGTATACAAATTCGCCTTTTTGATAAAATTAAATTAGCCGTAACAGGTGGAGGGGGAACTGCTGGGGGCATAATGGCAACGATTGGTAAACTCAGCGCTACTGTTGATCCCATTTCTGCATTAATTGCTGTGGGTGGTTTACTGGGACTGTTATGGCGACAAATTGCTAAGATTTTTTCGCAGCGTGCTAAATACAGCGCCACTTTAACCAAGAACCTGTATTTTTACAGCTTAGATAATAATATGGGTGCTCTCACTTATTTAGCCGATACAGCGGAAGCGGAAGAGTGTAAAGAAGCGATACTCGCGTACTTCTTTTTATTGATTGATGGTGAAACGAGTCGAGCTAATTTAGATCAGCGTATTGAAAGTTATATACAGGAAAAATATGCGATTCCCATGGATTTTGAAATTGATGATGGCTTAGACAAACTACAAAAATCATCATTATTATCACGCTCTGATCAGTTGATAAGTGCCATTCCTTTAGCTGAAGCAAATAGTCGATTAAGGCAGCAATGGGACCAGGTGGTCGATAATAAAGTTATTGCTTAAACAAGGAAAAAAAATGTCTGAACAAATTAAACAAGTAAAAAAAGCGGCTTATAGTCGTGAAGAGGAAGCAGGATTTTTAGAAAACATAGGCGTTAAATATTATCGCTATTTGGCGCAAAAATCAGGTACAGCGGACATGGAAAATGTCAGTATCGATGACTTGGCTCCCGATATTACTTTAAAAACGCTGTCTGCCAATATTACCGCTTTTGCCGCGGTTATTGCATTTGCCATTGGCGCTTTAACCACTTTTGTCACTATATGGGTCGAATGGACTTATATGGATACTATGGATAGCACTTCTTATTATTTACTCTATGGCAGTGTGCTTATCGTGATGCTGGTTCTTGAAATGTCAGTATTATTTTGGCTAGGCATGAAAATAGTCTATAGCTTGGCCTGTTTAACGGGTCATAATCAGGCGGTAAAAGGTTCCTGTTTACCCGGTGATGATGCAGTGCCGAATCTTTTAGCGCGTGCGGCTTTGGAAGTTCCCGATCCAATTATTCATTATTTGGGGATAGACCCACTTAAACATTTATCTAAATCTAAATTGGTTATGGTCGCTTTTTTATATAAAGCGAAAGTTATTTTGAGTAGTATGCTGGTGAAATTTATCTGTATTCGTCTTTTTGGTAAAGGTGAAGTACGATTTACTTTTAGCTGGGTCGCTATTCCTATTACTGGTATTTGGGATGCGTTTACATTATATAAAGTGGCCAGAGAAGCCCGCTTGAGACTCTTTGGGAATAAACTAGCGGAGCACATTATTAGCGATATTTTAACCGATGAATTGATTGATCAACTTGGGCCTAAAGCACGCGAAGGCTCAGTTAGAGCGATTGCGACTATGATGGTGCTAGCACAGAATTATCATCCAAACATGTTAGTGTTATTAATCCGCTTATGTGACAAATTTAATATCGAAGAAAATAAAGAATACGATAATTGGGAAGATTTTCTTGTTCTTTTAGATGAAGTTTCTGAGCAAGAACGTTATTTTTTATTGGATTTACTCAGTGTATCAGCTGCTTTTGATGGTCATTTGTCACAGCTAGAACGTCACCATTTACCAGAAGCGTTTAAAGAGCACACAGAGGTATATATGGCGCGTGCAGAAAAGCTAAAAGACTTATTATTAAACGGTGAGTTACATGCCGCGAAAAAATTGTGTGTACTGGATTTAAAAGCAGGGTAATGGTGTTTTCGGTAGGGTGTGGTTTTAGCCGGCCAATATTTTCTCGACCCCAAACTCCGTTTGGGATCGCATGGAACAAGCTTCATACAGGATTGTTAAGGAGTGATATTTTGCTGTATAGCCAAGATAACTTCTCTAGCATTTTCCAATTGTCGAACACGTTTCCATAAGCGATTCGGTTCTGACGCATAAATGGCAAGTAACTCATCGGCACTAAGCCAAACCAGTTCACGCCGCTTTTTAAACCGCCCGATCTTATCATTTTCCCATGCATAATTTAGCTCGTTAATATCTCGGTAGGGAAATTCGACAAAGAAGGTTTGCCAATCTTTTGGTCTAAGTTTATTGATTGATGCGCGCCTACAGCAGTAATTAGGGTGACCTGAGAGAGTCTTATCAAACAAAGCTTCAACAATAGGTATTTGCGCTTTAACGCTTTCAATAGAGCGCTTTGCAAATTGTAGGTTACCTGAGAAATACATTGTTTCAGTTTCTTCGACAAACTCCCTAATCGCAGCTTCTTGGTAGTTTTCATCTTCACCAAGCCCGCCACCAAAATCAATTAAATAACCGATTTTTCGGCCAGTAAAAGTCCTTTGAAATAAAAAATAGACATCCTTATCGCGTACAGAAAAAGGTATGACACCAGCACCCATTTTTATTCTCCTGAGTTATTACAAGATTGAATATCTTGATCTCGTAGCCCGTATGAAGCTTGATTTCCTAAACAGTTTTGGAAACAAGAAATACTTATTCGTTAGGCTCTTTTTACTATTGAGCTAGAATCTGGATCCCAGTACCAAATATTATCACCCTCTAAATGAACTCCTCCAATCCAACGATCTATATTTGTGACCTCTAACCAATTTCGTTTGCCAGACAAAACCTCCAAGCCAACAGGAGTAATCGTTAGTTCTTGGTCTTTAGCTGTTGGTGGGGTCAACTTTTTATCTTTTGGTAGCTTTAATAATGCTGGACTTGAATTAAGAAGCTCTTGAAGGATTACCCAAAAACTGGAATCACCTAAAAACACCCTATCTTCTGACTCTTGGCTGAGGCCGAATACTTTACCAGCAAGATTTTCACCCTCCAAAATTATTTTTAAAGCTTGTTGAGCTGTACGTGACAAGCCATTATTTATATTCGGATATTCTTCTAACATCCTGATAATAGCACTGTACTGGTCAACCCAAACAGGACACATTAACTTGAGAATTTTCAAAATTAGCGGGAGTCATACTACCATTGGCAGAATGCAACCGATCTAAATTGTAATATTTGATGTAATTTGCTACATCTTGTTTCATAAATTCACGCGTTGGTTGATGGACTTTTAAAATCCAGTCATGCTTTAAACTACCGAAAAATCGTTCAACAACAGCATTGTCATAACAGGTACCCACATCTCCCATTGATGAGCGTATACCATAGCTAGCTAATACCTGACGGAACGGCCTACTGGTGTATTGTGAGCCTCTATCGCTATGAAAAACCAGACCTTTATCTGGTTGACGAATATTGACTGCTTTCACCAATGCTTTAGCAATCAAGTCTACTGTCATTCGTTTATCTATATACCATCCAACGATTCAGCGTGAATATAAATCGATGACAATAGCTAAATACATCCAGCCTTCAGCTGTCCGTAAATAAGTAATATCACCTGCCCATACATCATTGACAGCCAAAGGGTTAAAATCCTGGTTTAACAGATTGTCAGCTACGGCATCACCATGTTTTCGTTTTGTGGTCACTTTATAGGCTACACGCTGTTTGACGACTAGGTTTAAGCGTTTCATCAATGAACATGTTTTATAGCGGCCTATTTGAAATCCTTCTGTGCGAAGTTTCTTCATTAACTCTCGGCTACCTAAGCTTTCTCTACTCGCAACAAACAATGCTTTCGTTCTACGGTACAAGTGCAACTCATCCGCTGTAATGAATGCTGAGGGCCGCTTACGCCAGGCATAATAAGCTGATGGACTCACTTTCATGATACGGCACAACTGATTAACAAACCGGCCTTCTGATTGCTGTTGAATAAAGTGATATTTCACTTCATTTCTTTCGCAAAGAAGGCGCTGGCCTTTTTTAATATCTCTTTCTCCATACGTAATAGCTTATTTTCTTTACGTAAGCGCTTTAATTCTTCGCGCTCATCTTCAGCCAAGACTTTTCCTTGCTGTTGATCTTCAATCTGTTGTTTCCAGCGATACACTAGATTAGCATTAAGTCCCAAGGATTTAGCGGCTTCAGGCACTGAGTAACCTTGTTCAGTTACTAAGTTAACAGCTTCTTCCTTGAATTCTTTTGTATACGTTTTATAGCTACGTTTTTGACCCATTTCTACACCTCATTGATAGATTCATATTATCTCTCAATAAAGTGTCCTGTTTCATTAGACCAGAACACACCTTCTAAAAATGGTAAAGCGGAGGTATCGATATTAAGTAACTCATACCACTTTTCAGGGGAACTTGAGCGAAAGGCAGACCAAGCTTTACTGGATAAGGTTAAGTGGCGTTCTGTTATAAGCTCTTCATGGATCATCAACCCTTTCATTTCAGCAGGCGAAAGCATACCTAAATATCTGTCAGTACAGATTATTGAAAGTTCCACACCGTTTCTTGGGGTTGAATGAAACCAATCTAGGATTTGTAGTATCTGTAGCTGATCATAAAGGTCATGTTCAAACCACAAAATTACTTTTTCATACTTCCCATAACATTTAAGCTCATTATCTCGTTCTACAAAACTCTTCCTGATGTTCTCAGCTGCCCCCCAGTTTCGACCTATAATGAACTGTGTGCGAACTTCTGATAGCTCTTCTAATGAGAGGTTTTCTGGAACTGGGCCATCATGAAGCACATCTCTCCATGGGAGGAATACTCCAGGGATTTCAGCCTTTTTCATTATCTCTACGGCACAATCACCGTTTGTAATATTTAGAATATTTTTCATAAATTTTCCCTGAACTTAACAAGTAACTATACGACCCTGCATAGCTTCTAACACAATCAAGTAGAAATAGTGGTTTATAAAACCTAACACTCGATCAAATTAACCGCTAAACCACCTCTTGAAGTTTCCTTATATTTAGTTTGCATATCCGCCCCCGTTTCGCGCATGGTTTTGATAACTTTATCTAAAGAAACAAAATGCGTACCATCGCCACGTAAAGCAATACGCGCTGCATTAATTGCTTTTACTGCGCCCATGGCATTGCGTTCGATACAAGGGACTTGCACCAAACCGCCGACTGGATCACAGGTGAGACCTAAATTATGTTCCATGCCGATTTCAGCGGCATTTTCCACTTGTTCTGGTGTGCCGCCTAATACTTCGGCTAAAGCACCTGCGGCCATCGAACAAGCGACGCCGACTTCACCCTGACAACCCACTTCGGCACCAGAAATAGAAGCGTTTTCTTTATATAAATAGCCAATAGCGCCCGCCGTGAGTAAAAAGCGAATCACGCCGTCTTCATTGGCATCTTTACAAAATTTCCAATAATAATGCAGTACGGCGGGAATAATACCCGCTGCGCCATTGGTCGGTGCGGTGACCACGCGACCACCGGCAGCATTTTCTTCACTGACGGCTAAAGCGTATAAATTAACCCAATCTAACGTTCCCATCGGCACGGTTGCTAAGGGTGAATCTTGCTCATTGAGTAGTTGTTGATATAAACCTGCGGCTCTGCGTTTGACTTTCATGCCGCCTGGCAAGATGCCTTCTTGAGTTAATCCGCGTTGTACACAGGCTTGCATGGCGGCCCAGATATGTAATAAATTTCGTTTAATTTCTCCTTCACTGAGCCATGCTTTTTCGTTATTAAACATGATATGACTAAAAGAACATTTATGGGTCATGCAGAGTTTTAATAATTCATCGGCGCTTTTAAACGGGTAAGGTAAACAGCTATCACCGTTATCATAATTAATTTCTGTATCAGTTTCGCTGACGATAAAACCACCGCCGACGGAGTAAAATTCTTTTTCTAGTAGCGTTGTTTGGTTTTTATCTTTGGCGCTAAAACGCATACCATTAGCATGAAAAGGGAGGGTTTTACGGTGGAAAATAATGCTTTCAGTTTCGATGAATTTAATCGGATATTGGTTTAATAAGCGAAGTTCGCCGGATTGTTCAATAGTATTGAATTTGTCGTTAATTGTGTCTGGGTCGATTGCATCAGGTGTTTCTCCGAGCAAGCCGAGTATTACGGCTTTATTGCTGCCATGGCCTTTTCCGGTTGCACCTAGAGAGCCAAAGAATTCTATGCTAATGTTTTCCAGTGTGGATAAGTTGCCTTGTTCTTCTAGTGCCTGTGCAAAAGTCAACGCGGCTCGCATCGGGCCAACGGTGTGTGAGCTGGAAGGGCCGATACCAATTTTAAAAAGATCAAAGACGCTGATAGCCATGCTTGAGTACTCCAATAGTGTTAGTTTTCAAGAAAAGGCGAAGGTGTGAATGTTTCACGTGGAACATTGAACAAGGGTGTGGCTTTAGCCCGCCAATATTTTTGCATTCCAAACAGAGTTTGGGAATATTGAAGGGTAGTAGTGGATTGTTATTTTGAATGATCCGCCCTGCGGAAGCAATTAATAGTAGAGTATTACTGAAAGAGCTATACCAGGTACATGAAAGGTTCAGGTGTGGGTACTTGTCGTTAGTTTTTTTATTCTGCTGCAACACAAGCAACCCAGCAACGGGTGGAGTACCACCTTTGTTGTTGATTATAGGGATGAGAGAATTTATGTAGCCCTTTTAATCTAACTGATGTTACGCAAGCATAAAAAGTAGCTTAAGCTTCTCATTTTAGCTTTCTCCTTCTGAAGAAAGTATCTATGCTCAACTATCAGCACTACCTCGTTCACATCGCTCTGCGTGGGAATGCTATAAGGGAGTGCTCAGCGTTCCGTACAGTAAATCACGTCAGTGCTTTTTGTGGGTTCAGCGAATTCTTTCTTCTTGTGCTACTCGACGCAGAGCGTGGGAACGAGCGCGATTAAGTTGTGTGTAACATCTCAGGAAAAAATATGGGCGGAGGAGTAAAATCTTTCTTTATATTTAAGATAACTTCTCTAACATTTTCCAACTGTCGAACACGCTTCCATAAGCGATTCGGTTCTGCCGCATAAATGGCAAGTAACTCATGGGCACTAAGCCAAACCAGTTCACGCTGCTTTTTAAATTGCCCGATCTTATCATTTTCCCATGAACAATTTAGCTCGTTAATATTTCGGTAGGGGAATTCGACAAAGAAGGTTTGCCAATCTTTCGGTTTCTTCGATAAACTCCCTTATCGCGTACAGAAAAAAGTATGACACCAGTGTCCATTTTTATTCTCCTGAGTTATTACAGTACTGAATAGTTTGATCTCGTAGCCTGTATGAAGCTTGCGTAATTAGGAAATAATTTGAAATGTATTTCTTGTATTACGCAAGCTTCTTCATACTAGTTATTTGCTTAAGGGTTAACAGAAAAGACTAGCGGATTTTTATTATAAACAAGACTGTTATCATTTAAACGGTAACCGACATAAATAGAATAATGTCCTGGCATATCGTTAAGTGATCCCTCAAAAACAGGTACACTTTGTTGCTGTTGTAATTCTGCATTCATAGTGGCCGCAGGAAGGCTATTCATCTGGCCATCCCAATTTTCCCACTGTTCAGCATTACGAACAAACAATTGAGTAGGCTCATTCGGGCTTGGAGTATATCCAGCGACTAATAGCCAGTCAGCTGTTTGACCAACATCTGCAGCATCTACATTTACCTGATAAGCAACATCCATTATTTGGTCACCATTTACAGTGCTACCATTTTGTATAGCTTGCTGGTCAACATTTAAACTTGAGATAAAACAGCTACTGCTTGTCATGCCATCCGTATTACCAAAGCTACTCGCATTACTCATCTGCATAGTACTATGTTCACCCGCTAAAATAGTATCAACGTCTGATTGATCCATTAATTGCGCAGTATAGATACCACTTTCATTAGCCTGAACGATTTGTCGACTAAAGGCACGTAAGTGGTTATATGAACCATTTAAAAGTTGGGTATACATAGCTTTTAATTCGACAATATCTGTATGCTCAATAGCATCTTGTAAGTCAACAATATCGACCTCTTCAATAAGAGCACCGACTTTATAAGCCGCTAGTAATGATTCAGAACCTTGTGCAATTAATTGATCATAAAGAGTTTGTAGTTCTGTATTATTAAAAACACTAGGGTCATTAATTTCACCGGTTTCATTAGTTGCCGAATCGGCTATACCGTAAGCATCTAAAAATAGTTTAGTGCTATCCATATGCTTTTGTTCGGATTTTGAAATATTATTAAAAACAGGTGATGCAGTTTGTGCATATAAAGCTTGGTAGACATCACGCGCTAACTTTTCTTCTTCGCGCATAAATTGAAGCATATCAACTGCTTCATCTGATAACGTTTGAACTTGAATTTGATCAGCACTTAATTGGCAGCTATCTTCATGCTCCATCATATTTCCTTGCATAGCGCCGTCACCAGCTGCTAGTGCACTAAAACTGAAAGGGAGGGCTAAAGAGAGGGTAATTAATGTTTTCTTAAATTGTTTCATGAGTAATATCCTTTTTCTATGTAATGTTATTGTGCTGTATTGATTTAATGAGCAACTTACGATTGCCTTGACTTCCCTTTGCTGTGGCTAACATGGAGGGTTAATAAAGTTAGCGCCAAGAATAATGAAATTGTTTTACTTATTGATTTCATGATGATCACCTTTTTTATATTAAAACAGTGTTAATCTAAAATTACTGAAATGGAACGGTATTAGTCGATGTAGCCGATCCACTTCGATTTTTGTTCATTGTACGGTGCTGTTCTTGCGCCTCATTCTGTTGGTATTGATTGGAACCTTGCTGATGAGTTCGCGATTGGTTTCGCTTCATATCTCCAGAGCCACTCCCTTGGCGTTGTCCTGAACCTTGTCGAGAACCCTGCCCATTACCTTGACCTTTGCCTGCAGCCTGAATAGAAAAGGAGCTAAGTGTTATTAATATAACGATGATACTGATTAATGACTTTTTCATGATATTTACTCCATCATAAATAGTTTTTCAAAGAATGATTTTTCAGACTCA
>ENA-OSET01004148-OSET01004148.1-sediment-metagenome-genome-assembly--contig:-NODE-4148-length-12968-cov-5.119618_pt1 | contig 12968 bp, 10 predicted proteins | sample MGYA00237882_ERZ534229 | MGnify/ENA primary metagenome ERZ534229 (study PRJEB26408, sample SAMN06266212) | sediment metagenome | isolation source: Hudson Canyon methane seep mesocosm | place...
GAAATGCATATTTCAGATTATCCTCACTACTGTATTCGACTTCTATCATTCCATCGAAGTCATCAACCGTTAACATTGAATTTACTGAAAAATCGTTATGATCATTAATAATTTTTTCTGAAATAATATTTATTAGCTCTCCAGATTGAGAATACAAACGGTAAGTAGCGGAAACATTTTGAATATTGTTTTTAATTCTCCAATAATTTAATGCCAAAATTCTAACGTCACAGCCTTTCCTTATAAGAACAGGAAAAACTGCAGAAGCACGATTGGTGTGCCACTTCATTCTAGCATCATAATCTTTCGATAAGCTCGATTGCATTGCATTCTTAATCATAGTTACTCTTCTTTATTAACGACTTCTATCATAGGAACAGTGTCTAGCGATAACTGCCCAACAACCTAAACTTCATCATCTGGATGAGGGGCAACTACAAGTACTCTTTTCTTGGTATTCATGATACAATCCTTGGTTCTGGCATGGGTAGAATAAAACTACCTATTTCTTTGCTATATTTCTTATGCATCTGCATTAACAATATTTTTACTGATTTTGCTTGCTTTGACTGCATTAGCACAATTTTTCTTTATCGATAGACGAGCCCACTACAGATGACTTATAGAAATAGAATACAAACAAGTGTTGAGTTAATAGGAGCATATATCTTAGCAGGATTTTGGATTCTTCCATTATTGTATGCTTTTTGGGCTGCCTTCCACTCTAGTAGTGATGCTCTTCACTTCGATATATTTTCACCACTAACGCTTGATAATTTTCGTGAAGCATGGAGTCAAGCTCCTTTTGCAAGATACAGTTTGAATACTTTTATGTTGGTGTCATTTATATTACCTTTACAACTTTTAATTTCAACATTAGCAGCTTATGCTTTTGTTCGCTTTAAGTTTACTGGTGCCAATGTTGCATTTGCGTTAGTCTTAGTTCAATTAATGATTACTCCTGAAATCTTAATTGTTCAAAACTATGTTACACTTTCAAAATTAAGTTTAGTTGATACAATTTCAGGTATTGGATTGCCATACATTGCAAGCGCGTTTTGTATCTTTTTGTTGCGTCAAGCATTCAAATCGATTCCAAAGGAATTAGAAGATGCGGCAGAGCTTGAAGGATGTAGTACTATGGGTGTTTTGTGGAAGGTTTATGTTCCACTTGCCACGCCAACATACATTGCATTTTCTTTGGTATCCGTTAGCCATCACTGGAATAATTTCTTATGGCCACTCATTATCTCAAATTCTGTTGACACAAGGCCCCTCACTGTAGGCCTAGGTATTTTTGCTGCTCCAGAGTCTGGAGTTGAATGGTCGATTTTGTCAGCCGCCACTCTAATATCAGTTGCTCCGCTTTTAATTGCCTTTTTAATATTTCAGAAGCAATTTGTTCAATCATTCATGCAGGCTGGAATTAAGTGATAACAATTCTGACTTGGAATATACAAAATGGACAAGGCGTTGATGGAAAAATTTCATTAAAACGAATTGCTGACTCTATTTTAAATATGTGTAATCCTGATATTATTTGTCTTCAAGAGGTGTCAGTAAATTGCATACTCTCTGATGGAACTCAGCCAGATCAAGTTAAAGAACTCTCAAATCTTTTTGGTGATTATTTACCTTTTTTTGGTCCTGCTTATGACATTAAATGTGAAAATTCAGAAAGGAGGGAGCAATATGGAAACCTTATACTTACTCGACTTCCAGTCTTATCTAGCTTTAACCACATTCTACCCCAAACAGTTAATAGCTCTTTTAGACAAATGCCTCGACAATTAACAGAAATAACAGTCGAAACCCCTCTATTTCCGTTATGTATTATGACAACACACCTAGAATATCATTCTGAATTTCAACGTTGTGAACAAGTAAAGAGAATTATATCCATTCATGAGGAAATTAATGATTTAGTAATGATGCCTCCTCTATTTGATAATAATGGATCATATAGAAAATTTGAAAGGTCAAATAGAGTTGTACTTTGTGGAGATTTTAACTTTAATCCTGATTCTATTGAATATAATTTATTGACTAGTAATAAAGAAAATTCATATTCCTTTATTGATTGCTGGAAGCAAGCATATCCAAATTCAATACACAGCGCAACGTGTGGTATTTTCGATAAAAAACAATGGCCTGAAGGCTCTCACTGTAGAGATTTTAGCTTTATAAGTTCTAATCTAAAGAACAATTTTGATAATATTGAAGTTAATCAAAAAATAGATGCTTCTGACCATCAGCCAGTTGTATTGAACTTCTCTTAATTAAATATCTAAATAATCCTCTTAAATAGCATTAGTTTCTCTCTTTCCTGACTAACAATAACTTTATTATTAGCCTTAGTTTCAATATCAATCATCATTTCATTGTGTATCATCAATAATTTATTATTATCAAAAAATTAGACACCAATTTCTTTTGGTAATACGATTAAAATATGATCTAGAAGTGCGGTAATCAAGTGATCTCTTATAAAGGAACCTTATGATAGTTTGTGTTGGACCTATTTTTCTAGATAGGATTGTAAAAATTGATAGCTTTCCTGAAAAACCAATAAAACTAGTGGCTAAAGGTCTTGAAAAGAGACTAGGAGGGCCTGCTGCAGTTGCTAGTTTTGCAGTTAATATTCTTGGAGAAAGTTCTGAGCTGGTTAGTCGCTTTGGTGATGATACTGCTGCTGATTTTTTACAATCTGAACTTAATGATTATAATATTAATTATGATAAATCAATTACAGTAAATGGTGCACTTTCGTCTCAAAGTCATATTTTTGAAGATAGTCATGGCGAGAGAATGTTGGCAGTTTTTAATGAGAAAAAATTATTAAATGAAAAAGTGCTTCCTAACTTTAAATTTACAAATGAACAAACCTATTTAATAGATGCACATTGGGTTGAAGCGGCTCATTATGTTGCAAAAAATACTTACGATCGCGATATAAAATGTATTGTCGACTTAGATAATTTCTCTAGAAGTAGGGCGGTTGAAGAGATTATTAGTTATTCATCTCACCCTATTTTCTCTGAAAATGGATTAGTGGAATACACAAATGATAAATCTATAATTAACTCTTTGAAAAGCCTATACCAAGATAATAATAAGTTTTATGCTGTAACTCTTGGGTCACAAGGTGTTTATTGGATTGACAAAGGTAAGGTATATCATTGCTCAGCTCCTGATATAAATGTAGTAGAAACTAATGGTGCGGGTGATGTATTTCATGGCTCTTTTGCTAGGTTTATTCATGCAAATAAAACAATACGAGAATCTATAGAATTAGCAACAGCAGCTGCATCCCTTAAGTGTTCTAGAAGCGGTGGAATAAGAGCAATACCAAGCTTCAATGAGTTAATTAAATTTTCAAATCAATTGAAACCATCGAAGGAAGTAAAGTAACTATGAAAAAAGTATTAATTACCGAGTTTATGGAGCAAGAGAGTGTCAACAAAATTTCTGAGCTCTTTGACGTAAATTATGACTCGACTTTGCATGAAAATATTGAGGAGCTGAGCTCTCAAATAGCTTTGGTTGAGGCAGTAATTGTTAGAAATAAAACGCAACTCAACGAAGCACTGCTTTTAAAGGCGAGCAATTTAAGGTTTGTAGGACGCTTAGGTGTAGGCTTAGATAATATTGATACTAACTATTGCTCAAACAATAATATTTTTGTACAGCCTGCAACTGGAATGAATGCTGATTCGGTTGCTGAGTACGTAATTGCTTGCGCACTTTCTTTGTTAAAAAATATTCCTATTTCTCATAGTGGTACTGTGACAGGTCAGTGGCCCAGGACATCAGTAGAATCAAGAGAGTTAGGAGGCAAAACCCTAGGTTTGCTAGGCTTTGGCGTTATTGGCAAGAAAGTCAGTCGACTAGCTCAAGTTTTTGGTGCAAATGTCATTGCTTATGACCCATTTGTCAAATCATCAGATGCTGAAAATCTGGGCGTTTCATTGACTACTCAAGAGGAGCTTTTTAGTCTTTCTGATGTTATATCAATTCACCTACCACTTACGGACGAAACTAGGGATCTAATGAATTTAAGCTCTTTCAATAAGATGAAGAAAAATCCAATTATTATTAACTCATCAAGAGGTTCAATTATTAATGAAAATGATCTCTTAAAGGCCTATAAAGAAAACTTGATTGGTGGTTTTGCTCTTGATGTATACAACTCTGAGCCTGTAATAGAAGAGTTTTATAAAGAGATTACGAGCTCTATGAATTGTATTCTGACCCCTCACACTTCGGGCGTTACAGTTGAATCAAATGCAAGAGTTAGTCAATTTATAGCTGACAAGGTTATTAAGTTTTTAGTAGATTAAAGATTAAATTCACTCATCTGAACAACTCTACCTTCTTTTATAGAAATCTCAGCTGCCTCTCCTATTGCCACAGCAACGAGACCATCATTTAGTGACACTTCAGGCTTAGTATTGTTGCGGATAGCATTTATAAAAGATTTGTGCTCATAGTAAGTGGATCCGTGATGGTGGCCAACCTCAAGAATTTTAGGGTCTACGGTTATGTTTTCTCTTAGTGCAGTTTGATCCTCTCTCATTCCAATTCTAATATCTGAGTTTGTTATTCCAGATCGATTAGATGGAACTTCTGTCTCTATTTTTCCTATTGAACCGACTGCACATAATTCTTCTTGGTATTCAGAATTCTCAGCGAACATACATAAGTCCAGAAATGCCCTCACTCCATTTTCAAAATCAACAATTACAAATGCATTATCAAGTAAATCTGGCACTTTTCCATCGTACTCCTCATCTAAATGGTTTACATCTTGATTGCCACTCGCATAAACCTTCAAGGGCTCGCTCTGGGCAATCAATCTCATTAAATCAAAGAAGTGACAGCACTTTTCAACCAGTGTACCTCCAGTATTTATTGAGAAACGATTCCAATCATCAACTTTATGTAAAAAAGGGAATCGATGCTCTCGAATAGAAAGCATTTGCAAATTACCTATCGTCTTATTATGAATCTCTTGAATCATTTTTTGAACTGGCGGCATATAGCGATACTCCATAGCAGTCCAAATAACGCCTGGATAGTTACTAGTTAGTTTCGCAAACTCCTTGCAATCTTCTACAGTTGTGCATAAGGGCTTCTCTATTAACAGGTGAGCGTTAGACCTGAGGACACCCTTTAAAACCTCTATATGGGTAAAGTTGGGCGTAGCAATAATGTACGCATCTGCAATATTTGCCTCAACAAGGTCTTCATAATTATCAAAAATTGTAACTTCATTATTTAATAAATCTAGGCAGTCTTTAATTGATTGTTTACTAGTATCACAAATGGCAACAACTACTGCGTCATCTATAATTTCGATGTTGAGTATGTGCTCTTGGCCCATACATCCCCCACCAATAATTGCATATTTGATTTTGTTCGTCATAGTGTGTAAGTTGGAATGTTCATTTGGTTGCCAAAATGAATGAGCTTATCAGACACGTCACCATAGGTAAAGGCTACATGATGTTCAAGTCCACCTTTGAACATTTGTTCTGCTTTATGTGCGCTATCCTCACCTAAGCTGATAACGCCTGATGTTCCTGAAAAAGAGTTTGGTCGATCAATAACAGAGCCCTTTAAAACAAAAAATTGAAGTTTATTTCGAGCTTTTGAGACTCTAAAAATAGTAATTTCTCCAGATTTAAGGCTAAAGTCATGGAGTAGCGGTTTTTTTCTGTTTGAGTGAATACCAGATTTGGCAGTCCCTTCTTTTGCCATACTTATAGGGGCAAGACCGCAATGCCAAAAAACTAAAGAGTTGTCGGTCTTGTCAACATCAACAATATCTACTAGGAGTGATGGATTGTGATTCATTTGATTAAGTATATTGCAGCTTATTCCTCCTAAAACATCAGCCTCACAAGCGCAGCTTACCTTTTTTTCATTCATCATAGCCATTGGTCCACAAGATGCACATCCATACTCAGTAAATGTTTCTGGCCAACATCTAATTGCAAAGGCGTCTAGATTGTGTTTGTCTTTTAAGCTTTCCAAGCCATGGTAGATTGAAATACTTTTGTCAAACTCATCTTGCACAAGCTCTTCAGTTCCCTGAAGATAGCCAGAAATAGTATTTTTTGTACTTGCAATTGTTTCCGTATTAACATTTTTTGCCTCGTCAAATAGGTCATCTAATTCGAGATTTATTAAAGAAACATTGAGCTTATCTGTTACCTCATCTTGATCATAGTCGCAAGTATAAAAACCTTCAGGTCTGGCACCAATGATTCCAATTGTTTGCTTATCAATGGTGTAGTTAAAGTCGCTTCGATTATTACTTATAGTTGCTTCATTCCATAGAGTATTCTCATTATCATTGCTGCTCTCAATAAACTTAGAGAATGATAATTTATTGAACTTGGTTTCACTTTGCATAATGATAAAGTCGGGAGAAATATTATTTTTAATTAGAGAGTGCATACCAAGATTGAGTCCACAGATAGAGTTCAGCCTCAATCTGCCACCAGTTCTTGGCTCGGGAAATGAGACAATACAAATTGGCTTGTTTATAGTCTTAGTAAAATTTAAGATAAATTTTGCATCAGTAAAGGTTGTTTGGAAAATAAAAATTTTTTCACATTCATTGCTTTCAAAAAATTCCAAAGCTTTGTTTGCAATGTCGTCATTAGTAATCAACTGATTAAAACCTAATGCATCAGTTGATATAGACTCCAAAATATTTTTTGCTTCACTAAATTTAGATTCAGCAAACTCAACATCAAAGGTTTCTCTTGCTAATGCTAGATATCCAATCATTTAAAATCTCCAAAGTCCTTAGTAAAGTTTTCAGGATCTTTAATTTTAAAGCCATTTGCAAAATATGTATCAAGAGAATATGCATTGCGTGAGGTTAAATCGTTTAGTTTATTTATATAATTGACCGATTCAGTTTTTAATCCTTTATCAACATTGCTTATATTAGGATAATTCTTAAAGGCATCTAACCAGATTGTTCTTCCAGCTAGGTAACCCGATGCACCATTCTTATAAGCTAACTCAAGACATTTATAGAAGGATTTTTTTCCCATACCAGATGAAAGAACAACCCACGGCTTGTTACTTGTTGCTTTTGCTAAATCATTGAATGCAACTTCAGTTTCGATGGAAATATTATTTTCTAGTTCATTACTGTCAACTGGAGACTCTAATTTAAATATATCAACTTTGTATTTCTCTTTAGCAAACTCTTTAACACTATCAATGACATGTTGAGTATTTTTTTGTTTTTGTTCTTGATATTCTTTCGAGTGGTTTAAATCATCTTGAAAAGGATATACGAGAAGCTCTAAGAGGAAAGGTATGCTATATTTTTCACACTCTTCTCCTATTTTTTGAACGTATTTTTGCTGATGCTCAAGCGATTCTCTCTCAGCATCAGGACGATACCAAGCAAGCACTTTAACTGCATCACCGCCAGCTTTTTTAATTTTTTCAACGCTCCAGTTGCTTATATCATTTGAATATCGACCATGCAACGTCTCTTTAAAGTTATGCTCCTCAAGGGTAATAACAAGGCCCTTAGAGTTGTTATATTGAAGAAGATTCGGGATGGAATAATGAGGATCCATAAGAATAGCAGTTGCTAAATGAGATAGGTTCGATGTGATTAGTCTTTTGCATTCGACTACTTCTTGATAGGTGTATTTTCTTCCTGTAGCCGCAGTTATGATATTAAATATGGGTGGTCTCTGATCTACTGCAAGCATTTGAAAATGATTATTATCTGTACAAAGTTTTTTTAAATGTATTAGCTTTCCAAGATTTTGAGTTGTCATATTTTTTTATATTTTTATAGTAAGAAAAATATCGTAATAATTTTTAGTTTCATATATCGATATAGAAATTCTTTTTCAATAATATTATTTTATTGATATATATGAATTCATGTATAATGAGAGTTGTTTTTTTAGAGGACTTTAATATGAACAATGCAATAAGTAAATTGTTTCGATTGAGAAAAGCTTTAGATGAGTGTGAAACAGAGCTTGGTTTGAATAGTTATTCTGAAGTTGAGAGGGCGGTATTTTCTTTTGTAACTTCAAATGTAAATGTCACAATAACTTCAATTAAAAATGAACCATACTTCTCTAAATATTCTCTTTCTACTATTAAAAGGGCGGTTCTTTTCCTTACATCTAATGGTGTAATAAAGTCTGAACAGTCTTTAGTTGATAAAAGAGAAATGCTTTTAACACTACCTAATTAATTTTCTTTTTAGTAAAATAATTTTTTATTAAATTAACCCCTATTATTTTGCTGGTATATATGAATTCATGTATACTCGAATTGAATTAAATTCATTTTTTTATTTTCATAATAGATATTTGAATATAATAATAAGTCGATTGTCAAATGGCAACTTAAAAAAAGCATAAGACGTGATTGATAGTGCAAGTAGCACGTAATATAAATTACTACAGGTTAGTAGCCCTCCTTTAAGGGTTTCAAAGTCGACTGTTACCTTATTCCAGCGACTTTAAAAAAATAATAAAAGGAGATTTATTTTGTTATGCTAAGATTACTATTTTGAATAAGTTCATAAATTTTCTTAATATAAATAGTATAACTTTTGTTGTTATTGTTTTTATTACATTTATTAATGGTCAGTCCTATCCACTTGTTGGAAACTTTGTTTGGCTTCCGATAGGAGCAGTGTCACTATGCTATCTTTTATTTGGCTTTAGAATTTTCATAGCCGTTTTCATGGCAATTACATTGTCATCTGTGTGGTTTCATGATGCTTCATTTGATGGGCTAAATATTGTGCATTTAGTGGGAACTTTTGCGCCACTTCTAGCTATTGCTTGTATGAAATTCTTTAAACTATCAAATTTTTTTGACGGAGATAGACTTGTTTTTCAGCACTTACTTTTTTTAGCAATTTTGACCGCTTTATTTAATACACTAATGAAATTCTTTGCATTTTCGTATATTGATAATGTTTCAATTAACGCTGTGAAATTTATACAAGGGTATTTGCTTGGGGATATTTTAGGTTGCTTAACTATTTTATTTTTTGCGGCTCTAGTAATTGTTCCTGGAATTCGTAAATTTGCCCCAAATTTTGTACCTTCAGAAAAATAAACTTATCTCTCAAATATAGCTCTACTAGAAAGATTCCTTATACCAAGCTAGTTAGTAATTCCCTAACTTTCTCTATTCGTGAAATACTGTGATCCATTTCCTCTTTAAAAATGAGAGTATTTTGATTTTTTAATTGATAAATTGAAGGTTTTTTTTGAATCAAATCAATAATTTTTATAGCTTCTATAGTGTTATTATTATTTAGAGTAATTTCTGTTTTTTCGTCAAAAATATTGATCTTTTTTACGCCAAATTTTTCTGAAAAAATCCTTAATGAGGTTGATTCAAATAGATTTTTAGTTTGATCAGGGAGTAAGCCAAAGCGATCAATCATTTCAATTTTTAATTCTTTTAATTCATTATCATCCTTGGCGCTAGCAATTCTTTTGTAAAGTATTAAGCGTTCATGGACGTCAGATAAATATGTTTCAGGTATTATGCAAGCGATACCACTATTAATTTCAATCTCTTCAATAATTGCATCATTAATATCAAATTTTGTATTATTTTTGATAGCCTGAATTGTTCTTTTTAGGAGGTCATGGTAAAGATTAAATCCAATCTCAGATATTTTACCGCTTTGATTTTCTCCAAGTAAATCTCCAGCTCCTCTTATCTCTAGATCATGATTTGCTAGCATGAACCCAGCCCCAAGCTCCTCTAATGAAGCAATAGCATCAAGACGTTTCTTTGCAGCATTAGTCAGTGATTGATGCGACTTTATAACAAGATATGCATATGCTTTATGATGAGAACGACCCACTCTTCCGCGAAGCTGATGTAGTTGGGCAAGCCCAAAATTTTGTGCATTATTAATAATCATTGTATTGGCGCTTGGAATATCAATTCCAGTTTCAATAATTGTAGTACAAACTAAAAGCTGAAAACGCTGATGATAAAAATCAGCCATTATTTGCTCAAGCTCTTTACTTGGCATTTGTCCATGAGCGATCCTAATCCTTAGATTAGGCATCATGTCTCTTAGAGATTCCGCCATATTGTCAATTGTGTCTATATCGTTATGAACTACAAAAATTTGACCTCCTCGGTGAAGTTCGCGAGAACAAGCTTCATTAATGGTTTCATTGTTCCATTCATCAACGAAGGTTTGTATTGCAGTTCTTTTTGCAGGGGGAGATGCGATAATTGAAAGTTCCTTTAAAGACCCTAGAGCCATATTGAGTGATCTAGGGATAGGCGTCGCAGTCATTGTTAGTATATCGCTTTGCCCACGAATCTTTTTAAGTGATTCTTTTTGCTTAACACCAAAACGATGCTCCTCATCAATGATAATCAATCCTAAGTTGTGGTATTTAATCGATCCCTGGATGAGTTTATGAGTTCCTATTACAATATCAATTTTCCCCTCATTGAGTCCAGATTTGATTTGACTCTGTTCCTTTGAACTCTGAAATCTCGAAAGAGATTTAATCATTATTGGGAATTTTGAAAAGCGATCCGTAAAAGTTTGATAATGCTGGCTTGCTAATAAAGTTGTAGGCACAAGCATTGCAACCTGTTTTCCTGCCTCCACAGCCAAAAATGCTGCTCGCATAGCAATTTCAGTTTTTCCAAAACCCACATCTCCACAAACCAAACGATCCATTGGTTTATCAGACTGCATATCTAGAAGAACATCATCCATTGTTTTAAGTTGATCTGGAGTTTCTTCAAAAGCAAAGCTAGAAACAAAAGAACTATAAGAATCGCTTGGCGCAGGATAGGCAAAGCCTTTTTGGGACTGTCTTTTTGCATAGATCTCTAATAACTCTACTGCAACATCATAGAGTGCTTCAGCAGCCTTTCTTTTCGCTTTACTCCATTGCTGACTTCCAAGCTTATGAAGTGGTGCATTGTCAGTACTTGCTCCAGAATATCGAGAAACTAAATTAAGAGCAGTAATGGGCACCATCAGAATTGAACCATTAGCATACTCAAGTGATAGAAAATCTTGCTGATTTTCATCAAAAGATCGACTCTTTAGACCTAAGTAACGTCCAACACCATAGTGTTCATGAACTATAGGGTCACCCAGTTGAATTTCAACAAGACTTTTAATAGCCTCATCAAAATCTCTATGTTTTGCCCGTCTTCTTCTTCTTTGATTGACTGCATCTTGACCAAACAAATTATTTTCAGTAATGATCGCAAACCGATCACAAAGAATTCCATCACTAAGACGAGCGTTTGTAATGCAAAGTTTATGATCTTGATCAAGAAAATCATCCCAACCATTACAATTAATTGCGTTTATGTTATAACTCGATAGAAGTTCAGTAAGAACGTTCTGACGTCCCTCAGATTCGCATACAATTAATACTCTAGATTGAAATTTTTCAACAAATTTAATTAATTTATTTAGAGGATTTTTAGTTTGAGATTGAATTTTTACAGGCGGAAGAACAGCTGAAGAAAAGTTGAGTGCACCTATCTGATCCATTTTTGAAGACTGAGTTTGGATTTGATTTTTATCCTTAATTAGTCTAAAAAATTCCTCAGAACTTAAAAAAACTTTGTTAATTTCTAGTGGAGGTCTTTCAAGAGAATGATTGCAATGTTCATAGCGCTCTAGTAATTCATGACTTTGACTCTTCATGACTTCAGAAAGGCCTTTTTGATAGACAACAACTGGCTCAGTATTTAAGAAATCAAAAAGTGTGTTAGTTTTATGAAAAAATAGTGGTAGGTAGAACTCTATTCCACCAGGAAACCTTCCCTCGATGACCTCGTTATAAATGAATCCATCTGTGTTACCAAATTCAGATAAGTAATTACTCTTAAAGGTCGAAATACTTTCCTTATCTGATGCAAATTCTCGCGCAGGCAAAAGTTTGATCTTATTTATAACTTCAATTGACCGTTGCGTTGAGGCTTTAAAGGTGCGTATCGAATCAATCTCATTATCAAATAAATCAATACGATATGGGTACTTTGTACCCATAGGATAAAGATCAATTAAGGCACCTTTAATACTAAATTCACCTTGCTCCATGACGGTTGAAACTCTTCTATAGCCAATTTTTATAAGCCTATCTACAAAGGGCTCTATTTCAAGGGTTTGGCCTACACATAAACTGAGACTATATCTATCAATATAGTCTGTCGGGCATAATTTTTGTGACAGTGTTTCTAGAGTTGTTATAACAATGCCAGATTTTAAAGTTGACAATTTTGAGAGCGTATCAAGTCTTGATGAAACAATATCTGGGTGAGGGGAGAAGTGATCAAAAGCCAGAACTTCCCAGCTAGAGAAATCTAATATTTCTAAGGAGGAGTTAAAAAATTTCAGCGCTTTTTGTATTTCATCATAATGCGCAATATCTTTGGCAATGTATACTACAATTCGTTTTTGAGATTCAGCAAATTCTAAGAGCGCTAGAGCTTCAGATGAGCCATAAAGTGAACCCCAGTGATTTGTTAAGCCAGATGAAAAAGGCTTGAAGTCTTCAGGATAAAAAACGCTCATAAGAACTGCTCACTTTTGGTTAAAAACGCATCAAATCAACAAATCTCATTATGAGAAGTGCGTACGAACCTCTACATTTAATGTATTAGGTGCTGTGAAGTTATTATACTGAGTACGAACTTTGGTGCGAAGTATATGACCTCTTTAATCATCAAAAAACCTAAAAAACCTAAAAGGTGTCAGTCGTTACAGTTGTTTGTGATTGAACAAGAATTGTGTAGAATTATCTTATCGATAATTATGGAAAGGTAAATGAATTTAGAAGAACAAATAAGTGAAGTGGAGAAACAATTAGATTTGATATTATCTGGAAGTGATGATGGTTGGTTAGATCTTGGTAATTATAGTCTTTTAAGTAAATCTGCTAGACGGAAGG
>ENA-OSET01004149-OSET01004149.1-sediment-metagenome-genome-assembly--contig:-NODE-4149-length-12967-cov-4.721102_pt1 | contig 12967 bp, 10 predicted proteins | sample MGYA00237882_ERZ534229 | MGnify/ENA primary metagenome ERZ534229 (study PRJEB26408, sample SAMN06266212) | sediment metagenome | isolation source: Hudson Canyon methane seep mesocosm | place...
AATGTTTTCCGTCTCATGATTGACTTTTTAGTATCTAAATACTGCTGTGATTCGACGTCAATAGGTGTTAGTTTCGTGCGTAAATTCTTTCACTGAACCGAAATTGTACAATACCTTGTATCAACAATATGAAAACAAATTCGAGACGTAACCTTACCACGACAACTGAGCCGAAACTGCTTGCTAACATTGGCTTGTGTGACCCGAAAAGCCCGACCAACGTTGGGGCCGTCATGCGTGCTGTCAATTGTTTTCAAGCTGATGAGGTTTATTATACTGGCGAACGATATGATCGTGCGGCTAGATATTATACTGATACACAAAACACGGAGTCGAAAATATACGTGTCTGAAGTTAATTGTGTGTTGGATGAGGTGGTCGAAGGCGTGTCGGTTGTGTGTGTTGAGTTAGCAGAAGGCGCGACGCCATTGTCGGAATTTGATCACCCAGATAAAGCGTATTATATTTTTGGGCCAGAAGATGGAACGATTTCTCAAGATATTATCGATAGGGCAGACAGTGTCGTTTATGTGCCTACGGTTGGTTGTTTGAATCTAGCCGCTACCGTTAATATTGTGCTCTATGATCGTTTAGTTAAAACCAACGCAAATGTAGCGAGTGACGAGCTAATAAAAGGCAGTAGAAATCAGAATAACCTCTTGGTTGTTAGCCCTAAATAGCACGGTGTAAGGTGATGCGTTGCGTAGCTCAAAAATACTCGAAGGTTCAACTCTTTTATTGGACTTTAAGATCTATGGACTGACCCGTTTAGTCAACAATAAAACTGTAGAAAGTTCTATAATATATGCGATGCAGCTTAACTAACAATAACCTATCTTTTTGGGTAAAGAATAATGTTACAAATTCGTACACTAAAGGGCGCTGTTACGGCCATAATTATTTTTGTTTCAGTCTTCCAAACAGCATTAGCCAATGAACAACATTCCCTCAGAGATGTGGTCGTGGTTGGGAACAATTGGGATGGAACAGCCGATATATTTGACCCCCATACCTATGAACTGATTAGACGTATTAACGTGGTACCCGACAAAGAGGCTCGTTTGGACGAAATTTATTCTGGTGTAATTCGGCGTATAAAAGCATTATTTATTAAATATGTGATCGGTGAAGGCAATGACCAAATGGTCGATGATATGTTTACATCAAACGATGGTCGGTTTTTATATGTATCGCGCCCAAGTTTTGCCGATGTTGTATCGATAAACATTGAGTCGGGTGAGATTGTGTGGCGTGCTCACGTTGAAGGCGTAAGGTCAGACCATGCGGCCATTTCGCCTGACGGGAAAGTGTTCCTGGTGTCAGCCAGTACCGCTAGAAAGGTACATGCGATCGATACCGCTACGGGAGAAATTATTGGTGAATTCGAATCGGGTGAATCTCCTCACGAGAATACCTACTCTAAAGATGGCAAGAGAATTTATCATGCGAGTATTGGTAAAGTGTATATCTCATCTGAATGGCTCGATTGGTTGAAAGGTGATCGCTGGTTTCAAGTAGTTGATGCCAAGACGTTAAAGGTGATTAAGCGAATCGATATTGCTGAGAAACTAGAAGAGTTTGGCTTCCCTTGGATAGACAGCGCTATTCGACCAATGGCCGTGAGCCCAGATGAAAATTTCGTTTATTTTCAAATTTCATTTTTCCATGGTTTTTTCGAATATGACCTTAGAAGTGAGAAGATTACACGCAAGTTGGAGTTGCCCATTCCCGAAGAAATTCAAAAAATGGATATCAGTGATTACCAATTGAATTCTGCTCACCATGGTTTATCAATTAATCGCGATGGGAAGTTTCTCTGTGTCGCTGCCACAATGTCTGGCTATGCTGCAATTGTAGATCGTGAGAGCTTCGAATACTCTGTTATTACACTTTCAGAAAAACCACTTGGTGCGAAGCCATATTGGTCAACTGAAAGTGAGGATGGCCGCTTCTGTTATGTTTCAGTGAGCGAGCAAGATCGAGTATCAGTTATTTCGTTTGCAGATAAAAAAGAAGTTGCCAGCATTCCGGTAGGAGACCACCCTCAGCGCATCCGAACAGGAAAGCTATACATGCCCTCAGCTGATTAACGGTGCTAGTTATAGGTAGGGTATTCGAGTGATAATTGGGTGCCGTGCCGTGCAGTGAAGAACAAACCAGTGTTTATCTCTAAACAGTGGTTTGTCTTGTAAGAATTTTACTCGAAGCCTAGTTTCTACGGTGTTTCTATAATTTGCTAGCAGTTCGATTTGATGGCAATAGCGATATAACCTTCTGCCCGCCTATCCACACTGAATTTATGTTTTGAGAGTGGTTAATATCTTCTCTAAGATCTCCATCAACGAGTAGCAGATCCGCTTCATACCCAACCGAAATTCGACCCACCTTCCAGCCAAGATAGTCCTCGAGCCACGCACCAGATAGACCTGTCGCAGAGGACAAAATTGCTTCTGTTGGCATTTGCGTATGTTGCTTCCATAACGCTAGTTCTCGATGAACTGATGCGCCTGCAACGTTACCGATATTTGGGCTGTCGCTTCCTACAAACAAAGGAATTTGTGCAGCATACATTTTATCAACGATTTCAAATTTAATCTCTCGGTGCTGTTTTACAACTTCAAACCATTTTTCTATGTCTGCATCTATATCTAAGTTAGTAGGACGGTTGTCATAAGCCTGTTTTATCTCAGGGTCCAGAACGAATTTTTCCAAGGCGTTAAAATCGAGCGAGTTGTCGTAAAACTTTACTAATTGGTCCCATACGACGCTAGTTGGTGCCAGAGGTATGCCACTTTCCTTCAGAAGAGATAACGTTTCGTCAGAAATATTGGACCGATAAAGACCATGAACGAATAAATCAATCTTTGCAGTGATACAGCTGATCATGTTTGATTCTGCACCTATATGCGCAACGACTTTGAGTCCTTGTAGGTGAGCGTAGGCAACTAGTTCATTTAGTAAAGTTTGGTCGAAGGTTGGCGTATGAAGCGGAATTTCATCGAACACGATTTTGATAAAGCTCACGCCTTCTTCTTTGTGTTCATCAATATTCTCTTTCGCCTCTTCGAGAGAGTTAACTTCACTAATCATTAGAGACTTGAATATTTTAGACAAAGGCCAAGTTACGCTTTTGTCGACCATATAAGCTGGGTGACCATGTTCAACGTTAAAAATTGTGCCTGCGTAGGCGAAACGTGGCAACGCTATTTCTGTGTTGTTTTCCCATGAGGATATATCGCCGAGTGGTGCGGCCATGTCGAGTAGCGAGGTGATACCCATAGCAAGGTTCGCAGATAACGTTGTGTCAGGGTCCCCCATCGTGGTCCGCCAAGGCGGTGCGCCGGCTGAAAATATATGAGAATGAACGTCGATTAAGCCAGGTAATAAAGTTTTACCTTGTCCGTTAATTACGGTGATAGATTCAGGGGCAACTAGTTTGGTGCCAAGTACAAAGATCTTTCCGTCTTTGACCCAGACGTCTTGATTTTCTTGGAATGAAAAACCGTCGAATACGGTACTGTTTTTAATAATGAACTCTTCTGGCTCAGTCGTGCGTTCGACGAGCAAGTCTGAGTTCATGGTTGAGATACAGCCAGACAAAAATACAAAGAATACTAAGGGAAACAAGCGCATGAAAATCCTCTCTAGGCGGGTTTAATCAAGCACAGAAGAGTAGCACCTTACGAGCGAGTATTCCTAGAATTATGTTTCTTGTTTTTACCGGATGGTTTATGACCGCGCGAGTTTTCACCAGAGCGTTGTCCATCTTGATGATCTACTTTGGGCTTCTTTGGTTTCTTTGCTTTGATTGGGCGCGTATCTAGCCGAGACTCGGGAAGCCGGTTGACAGGCTCAAAGCCTTCGATTATGTGTCGCGTTAGAACTTGTTTGATCAATCTCTCAATATTAGAGAGTTCTTTAAATTCATCCGCACATACAAGAGAAACAGCTTCGCCATTTGTACCAGCTCGCCCGGTTCTGCCAATACGGTGAACATAGTCTTCTGGAACTTTAGGCAAGTCATAATTAACAACGTGAGGTAGCTGGTCAATATCGATTCCCCGCGCGGCAATATCGGTGGCGACAAGCACTCTAATTTGTTCAGCTTTAAACGCAGCCAGCGCTTTTGTTCTCGCACCTTGGCTTTTATTTCCATGAATTGCTGCAGCCGGAATACCACGAGCCTCTAACTGTTTGGTCAGTTTGTTGGCACCATGCTTTGTTTTAGAAAATACTAATACTTGTTGCCAATCATTATCCAAAATCAACTTGGTTAGCAGCCCAGTTTTCTGTTTTTTATCAACTGGGTATATGCATTGCTTGACCGTTGTTGCTGTTGTATTTCGAGGGTTTACCGAAATTTCGACAGGGTTGTTTACCAGCCCTTTTGCGAGCTGACGAATATCATCAGAAAAGGTAGCAGAAAAAAGTAAGTTTTGGCGGTTCTTAGGTAAAGCCGCTAATATTTTCTTGATATCGTGTATGAAGCCCATGTCTAGCATACGGTCAGCTTCGTCGAGTACCAGTATTTCCAAATCTTTGAATTTAACCGCGCCTTGATTGAATAAGTCTATTAGTCTCCCGGGAGTTGCTACCAAGATGTCACAGCCTTTTCTTAGCTTCTGCATTTGAGGGTTGATCTTCACACCGCCAAATACAACGGTCGAGCTCAGCTGCAGGTTCTTACTATAGGTACTGACACTTTCTTCGACTTGTGCGGCGAGTTCACGTGTGGGCGTTAGAATAAGCGCCCTTGCATGATTCGACTTGGCTTTAGTGCCGGTTGATAGGATTTCTAAAATGGGGAGTGTGAATCCGGCTGTTTTACCTGTGCCTGTTTGCGCCGCGGCCATAACATCTTTGCCTGAAATAACGGCGGGAATGGCTTGTAGTTGTATAGGAGAGGGAGTTTCGTAACCTTGATCGTGTACTGCTTTCAAAATGGGGGCGGATAAACCCAGCGTGTCAAAACTCATATATTTTCTCGTGGAATTAGGATCTTACGCAATGTCAGACGGGCGTGCAGCTTACAGCAATTAGTACAACGGTACTATGAACACTATGGCATATAAAACTGCAAGCTTATCTGATTACGGTAGGATGAAAGTTTAGGGTAAACAGAGTTTCGTTGGGTAGATAAAAGGCTATCTACGGTGATTTGGCTTCGGATATTAGATTCTGCGTTGTTTTAAATGTTTGATAATGAACCGGGCAGGAGAGAGCATTATTCTCTGTTCTTCAGAAACTGGCATTGCGCCAGCACAGATATAGGACTTGATAAGCTCTGCAGAAATAGGCGTGGTGTATAAACCCTTAGAGCCATGCCCAACGTTGACATAAAGATTAGGTAAGTAGTGGCCAAATTCTTTGTTGCAACTGTTTGCGCCAACTCGAAGACCTGAAAAGGTAGTGAGCATTGCCTTGTAATCTGGAGCTGGGCCAACGATGGGTATGTAATCGGGCGTTGTGCATCTTAGGCCTGCTTTATTTAGTACGGAGTCTGTTGCTACGGCTTCATCCACAGCTGAGTTATCGAGCCAATTTGGTAACCACTTTCTTAACGTTGATATGTTCTCATTTTGGTCACTTAGTGTTGTCTCGGGTGTGTTGCTATCTAAATCGAATGTTGCACCAAAGCTATGCCAACCACCGGAAGCAGGGCACAAGTACCCCTCACCGCACAAAATTGTTTTGGTCGACTTGAGGTCGCCACTCCTAATCTTGGTCACTTGCCCGCGTATGGGCTTTGACGGTAAGTGTTTTAATTGTTCGAAATCTTTTGCGTTATTCGAGTTTGCAATAACCATGTTCTTAGCTGATATTGTGCGACCGTGAGTAATTGCAGTCCAGAGTCGAGATGTTTCGTCTAAATGTATTTGTGAAACGTTTGTATTGTATATCGTTTCTATGAGTTCATGATCGAGTATATATTTACTGTATTGCACGGGATCTAGCCACCCACATTTCGGAAACCATAGCCCACTGTACGGAAGCTCTAACCCGCTGTGATCAGAACACTTTTTGGCGTCAACATGCTGAATAAAGCTAACTGGAAATGAGAAATTCTGAATGAATCGTGCTTGCTTATCTTTTTCTTTAGAATTCCACGCTAGCTGCAATAGACCACTTTGATTCCAAAACTCGACATTATTTGCACAAAATTGATGCTTGGAATAATGGCGTTGGCTATGCATCAAGCAATGAGCGGTAAAGCGGCTTATCTTATTAGCCTCGCTTGGCAGTTTTGCATACATAGCCAATTGAGCTTGCCCGCTTGCGCCCGAGACTGGGTCATTGTTTTGTTCAATGACGGCGACTCGCAACCCTTCTTGTGCAAGAGTTCTAGCGGTTGTAACTCCGGCTAGTCCTGCGCCAAGAACGATAACATCGTATGTGTGTTCAGATGCTTGGGTGTTAACCTTGGGTTTTAGGTGTGTCTCCTCCTGACCTGACTCATGCCTATTTATAGACCAGCGTGCTTTAGAGCGTTTTGAAAACTCGGGTGATTGAGAAAAGCTCCCCACTAACATTTCGCGCTTCTTACCGAATCCAGGCGGTTTAGAAACCTCAAATCCGGCATTTTTGAGCCCCTTTTGTACGCTGCTCGCAGAAGTAAAAGTAGAAATAGTGGTTTGGCGATACGAGTGTAATGCAACAGATTTGAAGAGTGTGTCGGACCACATAGAAGGATTTTTATTTGGTGAAAATCCATCTAGAAACCAGCAATCGCAAATAAATGAATAGTTATTGAAAGCATAGAGAGCATCAGAAAATAACAATGTTAGTCGTATTTCGCCAAGTTCAAAATCTAAGTGATGTTGGCCTGCAATTAATTCGGGGTAGGCTTCTACTAGCAATTTACTTATAGAGGCTAATTCGGGCCATGAGCTCAAACACTCTGAAAGATCTTCTTTTGTGAGTGGGTGTTTTTCGACTGAAATATAGTGGAGTGATCGTTTTGGGGGCTTAAGCGAGCACCAAAGTTGGTAGGTTGTTAAGAAATTGAGCCCGGTTCCAAAGCCGGTTTCTGCAATGGTAAAGGGGGCTGATTTATGAAGGTCACGGGTTAACCTTGATGCAAGCTGGTTAGCTTCCAAGAAAACGTAGCGACTTTCCTCGAGGCCATTAGCAAGTGAGAAATAAAAATCTTGGTGATGACTCGAAAGTGGGACGTTCTTGTCCCACTTTAGTTCAGCCGGGCTGATAGATGGTTCAGTAGGCCTATTTTTTTGCAGGGGTGGCGTCATTCTTTTTCAAACTAATTGACTGTATGACGATCGGAGAAACTGGAACATTTCTCATACCGTTATGCTGTTTTGTTGTAACGCGTGACATCTGATCTGCAATTTCAATACCTTTGGTAACCTGACCAAATACCGCGTACCCGGGGCTAGTAGCATTCTTATTGAGGCTTGCATTGTTTACTACATTAATAAAAAACTGAGATGTTGCGGAGTTTGGGTTATTGGTACGAGCCATTGAAATTGTGCCTCGTAGGTTCGGCGTGTATTCACTTGACTCATTCACGATAGGGGTATTGGTTGTCTTTTTGTTAAACGTCTCGTCAAACCCGCCACCTTGAACCATGAAATTCGGGATAACACGATGAAATAGCGTGTTCGTATAATAGCCAGACTGTACGTAGTCTAGAAAGTTTTTAACTGACTTTGGCGCACGCTTTGAGAAAAGTTCGATTTCTACTTCACCCAGAGTTGTCTTCATTAGTACGGTGGGTTTGGTGTCTTCATTTGCAATGGACAAACCTGAGTTTAAGAAGAATATGACTGTTAAGTAGCTCACAAATTTGGAAATAGATTTTATTGCAGGTTTGAACATGGGTTTAATGTATCCCTGAGTAAGTAGGTTGATTCGAATTATAATACTTAAAAAACAATAGCCTATATAAATATACTCAAAAGTTTATATATGGAAATATCGTCGCGTCACAACTAAAGACATAGCATAACATGTTGTTACCGACAGACATTAATTTCCAATATACATATCTGTAATCTCTGTCCATTATTGACTCACAAGAACTTATTTTGTGCGAGATAGTAAATGTACATTAGCCGGATAAGTTCGCAATTTTAGGGGGCATCATGACAAGCAAAACCGAACAATTAGCAAAATCCAGACTTGGCCGAATACTCGTTAACCGGGGTTATATTACTGAAGATCAATTAGGTCATGCATTAACCTTGCAGGCCACCGAAAATAAACTACTCGGTGAAGTATTAATTGAACAGGGTCTTATTACTGCGAAAGACCTTAAGCGGACGCTTAAACAACAGTCCCGTTATCGGTATGCAGCTGCATTTGTCGCGTTAGCAGCAGCGCCATTCCAACCTATGATTGCGATGGCCGCTAGCCCGATAGGTTTACCTATTTCAGAAACCAAAATCGACCTTGCGTCGGTTAATATGGGTAGTTTTGGTGGATTGCAGATGCTCGATGATGAAGAAATGTCGGGTGTAAACGCTCAAGGATTTGGCGGCCCGGTTCCCGGGGTTGATTTGGGAATGAATTTTGGTAAGAACGGCGATTCTGTCGCAGCTGGGCTTCAGCACAAGTACAGTGACAACGAGGAGTTTGACGAGTTTGAAGAGCAAGATGATGAGCAGATTGCTTATGAGCTATCGGACTCAGTATTAACGATGGCCGGAATCGGGCCAATATCAAAATTATTAGACGCGAATGTTACGGTAGAGGGCATGAAGTATCAGGAAGGGCGATCACAGATAGAATTACTTACCGACGGTCGTGTTAAATTTTATATGCCGACTGAAATAGCCCGAATTAGTATGGAAGATATCCGGGTCAAAGGAGATTCTGATGGGGCCACATTTGGTAATATCTACATGTCAGATATAAAATTTCACCCTAACTCGAGCTACACGATTAGCGCAAAATAGCGCTTTAGCTTAAGACCATTCTAAACAAAACAGGCCATATGGCCTGTTTTTTAGTTAAGCTCGTCAGCTGGCCAAAATTTGGTGCCTTTTATGGTTGCTTGAAGAGCAAGGCCATTTTCTGTTAGCTGAAACAGAGTAACATCATCAACGGTTATTTCTTTGCCAATTGCTTCGCCTTTGTCGCCGGCTTTTGCGGCAGCATCAGCTTGGCCTCCAAATGCCCATCCGTGCTCTAAGAATCTCGTTAAACTTTGCTTGGTATGAAATGCCATTATGATACGAAAATCTTTAACACCCAACCCGATGCCAAGGCCCAGTTCACCCATATTCATATAGGTGTTTTTTCCTGTGTTGTTGTCAATTACTACCCCGTATCCGGCTCCAAAGCTGGCCAATAATAAATTGACGTTTGCATTGCTAAAAACGGCATATCCTTTTGATCTACCGATCAAACCCTGAGCTTCAGGTCGACGTTGATATAGTTCGACCAGTGTTTTGTTTTTCATAGATTGAATGACAGCTCTTTTGTCTGAGGGCGAACCGCTCCCCATTGTCATGCAGCCAGTCATACATACCGAGAAAATAACGAACATGAATACTAATTTCATTTTAATCAACTCTCCTATTAACGATCTATTTAGAAGTGAATGACTGAGCGGATGCTTTTTCCTTCGTGCATCAGGTCAAAAGCAGAATTGATATCTTCTAGCTTCATGGTATGTGTAATAAAGTCTTTGAGTTTAAACTCGCCCGACAGGTAGCGTTCGACATAATCTGGAAGCTCTGTTCGACCCTTAACACCGCCAAACGCTGTACCACGCCATACGCGGCCGGTAACTAACTGAAATGGTCGAGTTGTTATTTCTTTCCCGGAACCAGCAACGCCAATAATAACTGACTCTCCCCAGCCTTTGTGACAACACTCGAGCGCTGAACGCATCACATCGACATTGCCAATGCACTCAAACGAATAATCAACGCCGCCATCGGTAATGTCTACAATGTGATCTTGAATATTTTGCGATACGGACTTAGGGTTGATGCAATCGGTTGCGCCGAGTTGACGCGCTAAATCAAACTTACTTTCGTTTATATCAATCGCGATTATTCTACTGGCATTTGCCATAGTGGCACCAATGACTGCGGATAAGCCGATTCCACCAAGTCCGAATATAGCGACGGTGGCGCCTTCTTCTACTTTCGCGGTATTCATGACCGCACCCATGCCAGTGGTAACACCGCAGCCCAACAGACAAACTTCTTCGAGGGGCGCTTTAGGGTTTACTCTTGCCAATGAGATTTCAGGTAAAACAGTGTATTCAGAGAATGTTGAGCAGCCCATATAATGGAAAATGGGTTTACCGTCTTTAAAGAAACGTGTTGTTCCGTCAGGCATCAACCCTTTGCCTTGAGTGGCTCTGATCTTTTGGCACAAATTGGTTTTACCGGATAAACAGAATTTACATTCTTTACACTCTGGAGTGTAAAGAGGAATGACATGATCTCCAACTGATACACTCGTAACACCTTCGCCGATCTGTTCGACAATTCCGCCACCTTCATGGCCTAGAATTGCTGGAAATATCCCTTCAGGATCTTCTCCAGATAGCGTGAAAGCATCAGTGTGACAAACACCACTTGCGATGATTTTGACTAAGACTTCACCTGATTTTGGAGGCATTACTTGGATTTCTTCAATTGACAAAGGTTCGTTGGCTTTCCAAGCGACGGCGGCTTTACACGTTATAAACTGATCAGACATGAAAGTTTCTCTTCAATTTGTTTAAAAATTATAGTGGAAATCAGTGCGCTAAAAGTACCACATTAAATTGATTTTGTTATCAAAATTTTTGTCTACCTTTGAGTGAACATAGCTGACTTCGTGCCTAAGCTGAAGTTGACTTGAAAGCTTGTGCGATAGAGATAGGCGTGCAATGTTTGTCGCAAATCTGAAGTTGGTCAAATTTATATAACTTGATGACTCTATGTGCGCATTCCAGTGGCCAGATTGATAAAGCCACCCGATGGTCGGCCCGATTTTGATTTCATGCTTGTTTGAATGGTCGTCTCCGATATCAAAACGTGTGCTAGCTAGTAAATAGTATAGTTGACTACTTAACTGGATAGTTTCGCCCAGGCCTCCGTCGATATAGAAGGATAAAGGGAGACCATGTTTATTATCTCGCCTGAGTCCTGTTGCAATTGACCATGACATTGAGTCGATAAAATCGTCAGAAGGGTTTAAAGAACGTATATTGATAAATGTCAGTTCACTCAATTGAACATCCGCTTGTTCAAATTTCTTTAGGCGTAAGTGAAACAGTTCTAGTTGAGTGCCCGGTAAAAAACCATCAATAGGGTCGAGAAAATCATGATAGGCCATTCTAATACTTAGTTCAGAATAATCGATGTCATCTTTTGTACCAAAGCCGAGAGATACGCGTTTCGACAAGTGACTATTTGGTTCGTAATCTTTATAAGTAAGGTGAGTCAATGTCGAAGCTTCAGGAAGCTGGCTTCGATAAGATAGTAGTTTTAGTGATTGTTGTTTCAAGTTAGGTATCTTGTTTCGAGTCGCTAAAAACCGGCTATATTGATACGCAAGTTCAAGCGCCAATATCTTTTTGTCGAGTGATAAACCATCGAGTAGGACGTCAATATTAACCTCCGAATTTATGAGGTTCTTTGCAATAGATTGTATATCTATCGTTGACGCCTTTAGTAGATTGTCTAAACGTGTCTTGCTTGACGGCCGATAATTCGTTTTAGAGGTCAGCTTTACTTCTATAATCTGTTTGACTGTATCCGCGGGAATGACCGACAGTTGGAACTGTTCAGCTAGATTAAAGTTTTCATTCGCAACATCTAATAGCGATAGAAGCTGATAGGCACAGTTCTCGTCAAAAAAATAGTAGTCGATGCTGACGTCCTTGATTTCCCATATATGCCTGATCATCTGGGCTAACTCTTCCTCAGTCAAGTTGAGATCAAATTCCCAGATATCTCGTGATTCAAGGTAAGTATATTCCTTGATTTTTTGGTAATAAGGCTGAATTGAGAATACGCCAGGGTAACCGCCGGTTAGACCCTTTATGCTGAATGTAAGTTCATTGTCTTCTGTATCGACACTGGCAGCGTAGCTGAGACTAAAGTCGAGAAGTGGGCTTGAACCAGATTTTCGATTAAAACGAAAAAGTGTATGCCCAAACATTGACGAAGGGCTGTTTAGATAAGCGATTGGATAGATTAAGGTCAAACTTTCTGCATCAATATCTGACTTCCACTCGTTGAATTCAGTGCAGACTTTCTCTGAAAAATAGATTTCTGGAAACTGCTTTTTCACAAAATGAAAGCGAGCTGGAAAGTTACACTGAGGGTGCTGCTTATCTCTCAACGTATCTTGTTTGAATGCTGCTATGGTGGCATTCAGCTCAGAAAGTGAGTCTTGAGCACCATTGGTAGATAAGAAAAATCGATCATCGTCAACTGTACTCTCTAGTGAACGTAAGAACCCCGTACTCTTATAGTGTAATAAATTCAGCCAAGATTTTTGTGTTGCCACGCGAGATAATTTAGCTGAGTGCGGATCATGATTATCCGCACCTAAGCTGAACGAAAATAAGATGAGTACTAGAAATAACAAACTGCGCATGAATCTAAATTCAGTTACTAGTTAGTTGGCTCTTACTGTAAACAGTTTGAATTAAAGGTGATCAACTAAGGTACTTTTTTAGGGTTTGATTACCTTGCATTATCTCTGTTAACGCATGGTAGACATCGTTTGAACTGGTCTGTGTACCGGAGAAAATGCGATCAAAATTGTGCTTTAAAGATGCATCAAATTCGGCTTTATCTTCAGTATTGATGGAAAGTAGCTCTGCCAATGCTTGAAGAGTCTCGCCATTCCCTTTAGATGTATCCACTGCTAATTGGTCAATATTTTCATCAATGAATGACACAATTTTATGTTTGAATGGGCCGTTTGCATCTTCACACCCGAGAGTACCAGAGGTCATCGCAAATGTTTGGCTCGCGGCTTGGTTGATGGTCGC